>Ga0208849_1001149_pt1 | contig 19705 bp, 18 predicted proteins | sample NGESurdeep072012_10_FD_184470 | JGI IMG/M metagenome (GOLD analysis project Ga0208849, IMG submission 184470) | Arctic peat soil microbial communities from Barrow, Alaska - NGEE Surface sample 53-3 deep-072012 (SPAdes) | ecosystem: Environmental > Terrestrial > Soil > Wetlands > Peat ... | reverse complement strand
GCGGCATCGAGTTACTCTCGACCGGCGGCACCGCCAGGCTGCTCGTTGCAGCGGGACTGCCGGTGCGCGAAGTCGCCGACTACACCGGTTTTCCCGAACTCATGGATGGACGGCTCAAGACGCTGCATCCGCGGGTGCACGGCGGACTGCTCGGCCGACGCGGCATCGACGATGAACCCATGCGCGAGCATGGCATCGAGGCCATCGATCTGCTGGTGGTGAACCTCTACCCGTTCGCCGATACCATCGCCAGGCCCGGCAGCAGTTACGCCGAGGCGATCGAGAACATCGACATCGGCGGCCCGGCGATGCTGCGCGCTGCAGCCAAGAACCACGCGGATGTCACCGTGCTCGTCGAGCCGGCCGACTATGCCGGTGTGCTGGCCGAAATCGATGCTCTGGGCGACACCTCGATCGACACGCGCTCACGCCTCGCGGCCAAGGCGTTCGCGCACACCGCGCGCTACGACACGATCATCGCCGGCTACCTGCAGCAGCGACAGGACTATGGCGATCAGGATTTTCCGGATCAGCTGCCGTTGTATTTCGACAAACAGCAGGACCTGCGCTACGGCGAGAACCCGCACCAGCGGGCCGCCTTCTACCGTGACCCGCGCGCGCACGGCGGCTCGGTGAGCAGCGCGCGGATTGTGCAGGGCAAGGACCTGTCGTACAACAACATCGCCGATGCCGATACCGCGATCGAATGTGTACGCTCATTCGCCGCCGCTGCCTGTGTGATCGTCAAGCACGCCAATCCCTGCGGCGTCGCCGTCGCCGGCAACCTGCTCGAGGCGTACCGGGCGGCCTATCGTACCGACCCAACTTCCGCTTTCGGCGGCATCATCGCTTTCAACCGCGAGCTCGACGAGGCCACCGCGCGCGCCATCGTTGACACTCAATTCGCGGAAGTCATTGCCGCGCCCGGCCTCAGCCAGGCGGCGGTCGCGGCGTTCGCGGCCAAGCCCAATCTGCGGGTGCTGGTCACCGGCGATCTGAACGCGGCTGCCGACGAGCGCGGCGCCGAGCTCGAGCTTCGCAGCGTCACCGGCGGGCTGCTGCTGCAGCAGCGCGATGTCATGCACATGGATCCGGCGGAGCTGCGTATCGTCAGCCGCCGCAAACCCGGGGCACGTGAACTGGCCGAGTTGGTGTTTGCCTGGACCGTGGTCCAGTTCGTCAAGTCCAACGCCATCGTGTTCGCCCGCGACGGCGCCACCATCGGCGTCGGGGCCGGGCAGATGAGCCGGGTGTATTCCACGCGCATCGCCGCACTCAAGGCCGCGGATGAAAAGCTCGAACTGCGCGGCGCGGTCATGGCTTCCGACGCCTTCTTCCCGTTCCGCGACGGCATCGATGTGGCCGCCTCCTACGGCATCGCCGCCGCCATTCAACCGGGCGGATCCAAGCGCGATGAGCAGGTGATCGCCGCCGCCGATGAGCACGGCATGGCCATGGTGCTCACGGGCGTGAGGCACTTCCGCCATTGAAAGTCCTTATCGTCGGTGGTGGCGGACGCGAACATGCGCTGGCCTGGAAATGCGCCCAGTCCGCGCGCGTGCGCGAGGTGATCGTGGCTCCCGGCAATGCCGGCACCGAGTCCGAGCCGCGGGTGCGCAATGCCGCGGTCGCTGCCACCGATATCGCCGGACTGGTCGAGCTCGCGCGCGCCGAGGCGGTGGACCTGACGATCATCGGCCCGGAAGGGCCGCTGGTCGCGGGCATCGTTGACGCCTTCAATGTCGCCGGCCTGGCCTGTTTTGGCCCGAGCCGGCTGGCGGCGCGTCTGGAGGGCTCAAAGGCCTTTGCCAAGGAATTCCTGCAGCGTCACGGTATTCCGACCGCTGCCTATCGAACCTTCAGCAAACGCAACTACGACGGCGCCTGGCTGCGCGCCCAGCGCACGCCGATCGTCATCAAGGCCAGCGGCCTGGCCTCCGGCAAAGGGGTTGTGATTGCTGAAAGTCCCGCGCAGGCCGATGCCACCGCACGCGAGATGCTCGGCGGCCGCTTTGGCGATGCCGGCGCCGAGATCGTGGTCGAGGAATTCCTGCACGGCGAGGAAGCGAGCTTCATCGTCATGGCCGACGGCGAGCATGTACTGCCGCTCGCGAGCTCGCAGGACCATAAGCGCATCGATGACGGCGATCGAGGTCCCAACACCGGCGGCATGGGGGCCTACTCACCGGCGCCGGTGGTCACAGCAGCAGTTCACGAGCGCGTCATGCGCGAGGTCATCTGGCCGACGGTGCGGGCACTGGCCGCCGATGGCACGCCCTACACCGGATTTCTATACGCCGGACTGATGATCAGTGCCGACGGCGCCGTCAAGGTGGTGGAATTCAATTGCCGGCTCGGGGACCCGGAGGCACAACCAATCGTGGCTCGTCTGCGTTCGGATCTCACGCAATTGTGTGAATCGGCGCTCGCGCGCCGGCTTGATACGATCGAGGCGCAATGGGATGAGCGTGCCGCGCTCGGTGTGGTGCTGGCCGCGGCCGGCTATCCGGAAACGCCGCGCATCGGCGATGCCATCGAAGGCCTCGAGGCTGCGGCGCGCCTGCCGGGCAAGCTGTTCCATGCCGGCACCTACCGCGAACACGAGATGATTCTGACCGGCGGTGGCCGCGTGCTGTGCGCGGTGGGCCTGGGTGAGCGCGTACTCGACGCGCAACGACAGGCCTACGAGCTGCTCAAGCCGATCCACTACCGCGGCATGGTATTACGCCGCGATATCGGCTATCGCGCCATTGCCCGGGAGCGTGGCGAAGAGCCCGGTCGTGGCTGACGCCCAGGCGAGCACCGAACGCGCTATCCCGGGACTCAGCCCTACCCTGAGGAGGCGTTTGCGGGCGTTGTTCCGACTGCTCGGCGCCATCAGTCCTGCGCTTTCGGCGCGGCTCGCTTTGCGTCTGTTCACCGTCCCGCGCGCGCGCGCCGTGAGCGCGCAGGATGACCAATTCCTGGCTGGCGCCAGCAGCCGCCGGCTGGCGAGTGCGGGCGGCGATGTACAGCTCTACGAGTGGCCCGGCGCGGGACCGGCGGTGCTGGTGGTGCACGGCTGGATCTCGCATTCGGCACGAATGCGCGAGGTGATCGAGGCCTTGAGCGCGCGCGGCTTGCGCGTGGTCGCGTTCGATGCGCCGGCGCACGGCCGCTCGGCCGCGCGCCGGCTCGACCTGCTGGGTTATCGCGAGGCGTTGTCGATGGTTAGCACCGCGTGCGCGCCCATTGCGGCCGTACTCGCGCATTCCTTCGGCGCCATCACCACCATCAGCTGGCTGGCCGAGCGGCCCGAAGGCGCGGGTCTGCGTGCCGCGGTATTGGTCGGGCTGCCGCGCGATGTCGGGTTTCTATTCGACTCCTTCACGCTGGCGATGGGCCTGGCGCCCGGAGTGATCCGGCGCATGCGGGTGCTGTTCCGTGCACGCTACGGCTGTGATCCACAGGACTTTTGCGCCGCGCAGCTGGCGCGGCGCATTCACATTCCGGTCTTGCTGGTCCACGGCGGCGCTGATGAATTCGTGCCTCCTGCGCATTCCAGGGAGGTCGCCGCTGCGCTCACGGATGCCCGCCTGCTGGTGCTCTCAGGCCTGAATCACAGTGAACCGCTGCGCGATGCGGTGACGGTGCAGCTCATGACCGACTTCATTGCCGATCGCGTGCAGCCTCAATAGCTCACGCGCACAAACAGCTGCGGGCCGGTGAACGTCAGCCTGAGCACGCCGGACGGATCGTGGTTGCGCACGTCGACTTCGTCCTGCGCATGATCGTAGCTGAGGCCGAACGCCATGTTGCGCCGCCAGCGATACTGCAGATCGGCGTGGTAGTCATCGAGCAGACCCGTGAACGAGCCGATGGAGACGCGCAGATACTGCGCGCGCGCGTTGAAGGACCAGTGCCGGTCGATCAGGTAGGTGCCGTCGAGCGCGATGGTCGCGAACGGTCCGGCCTGCGAGAAATCCGCGCGCTGCGGCGTGCCCGGAATCTGTCCGGTGGCCTGCGCCTCCAGCAGATGTACGCCCAGGCCGCCGCCGAGCTCGTAGCGTTCGCCGCGCAGGAATGAATAGGTGTAGGTCAGATCCATCTGCCGCCAGTTAATGTTGGATTGCACGGGCTCGGAGGCCTGGAATACCTGGTCGCCGAACTGGATCTGGCGACTGAGCTGCTTCTCCCCGCCGCGTCGCAGATCGAAGAAATTCACCCGCAGGCGGCCGCGCTGTTTGAGCCGGAACATGATCTCGATGCGCGGCTGATAGACCTGGCTGGTCAGCCCCAGGTCCTGCTCGGCCGTGAGGGTGGTACCGGGCAGTCCCTTGCCGGAGTTGAACTGGCCAAAGGTACTGACGTGGCCCCAGTAGAAACCGGCGCTCAATGCCAGGTGATCGGTGATCGGGCTGGGAATCGAAGGCGGGGCCGTCGGATCCTCGGCCCGCGAAATGCTCGCGGCGCCCGACAGAACCAGCACGAACACCAGTGCGCCATACCGCGAGCAGGGCATTATGTTGGTATCACTTTCCGCCTGCGGCCGCTGCCGCGATCGGCCGACATGATCCCCCAAGCACCGGTGCTGCGCCACCGTCGCCGTGCGGCGACGAGAACCCGTTACCGGTTTTAGCGCTTCATCGCTTCGAAGAACTCTGAATTCGCCTTCGTGTCCTTCATTTTGTCGAGCAGGAATTCGATCGCCGCCAGCTCATCCATCGGGTGCAGCAGCTTGCGCAGAATCCACATCTTCGCGAGCTCGCCCGGATCGGTGATCAGCTCTTCCTTGCGGGTACCGGAACGGTTGATGTTTACGGCCGGAAACACCCGCTTTTCGGAAATGCGCCGATCGAGATGAATTTCGCTGTTACCGGTGCCCTTGAATTCCTCGTAGATGACATCGTCCATCTTCGAGCCGGTGTCGACCAGGGCCGTGGCCAGGATCGTCAGGCTGCCGCCTTCCTCGATGTTGCGCGCCGCGCCGAAGAAGCGCTTGGGGCGCTGCAGGGCATTGGCATCGACGCCGCCGGTCAGCACCTTGCCGGATGAGGGTACGACGGTGTTGTAGGCACGCGCCAGGCGCGTGATCGAATCCAGCAGGATGACCACGTCCTTCTTGTGCTCGACCAGGCGCTTGGCCTTTTCGATCACCATCTCGGCGACCTGCACGTGACGGGCGGCCGGTTCGTCGAAGGTACTCGAGACCACCTCGCCCTTCACGGTGCGCTGCATCTCGGTGACTTCCTCGGGCCGCTCGTCGATCAGCAGCACGATCAGGATCACCTCGGGGTGGTTCCAGCTGATCGAGGTGGCGATGTTCTGCAGCAGCATGGTCTTGCCGGCCTTGGGCGGCGAGACGATCAGGCCGCGCTGGCCCTTGCCGATCGGCGCCACCAGGTCGATGGTGCGGGCGGTGAGATCCTCGGTGCTGCCATTGCCGCGCTCGAGTTTCAACCGCTTGGTCGGATGAAACGGGGTCAGGTTCTCGAACAATACTTTGTTGCGCGAGCTGTCTGGCGAGTCGTAGTTGATCTCGCCGACCTTCAGCAGGGCAAAGTAGCGCTCGCCGTCCTTGGGTGGCCGGATCAAGCCGGAAATCGTATCGCCGGTGCGCAGATTGAAGCGCCGGATCTGGCTCGGTGACACATAAATGTCATCCGGTCCCGCCAGGTAGGAGCCATCGGCCGAGCGCAGGAAGCCGAAGCCGTCCTGCAGAATCTCCAGTACGCCGTCGCCGTAGGTGTCCTCGCCGTTGCGCGCGTGTGCCTTGAGGATCGAGAAGATGATGTCCTGTTTGCGCGAGCGCGCAACGTTCTCCAGGCCCATCGAGTCGGCCATCTTCACCAGCTCGTGAATCGGCTTGGCCTTCAGCTCGGTCAGATTCATCGATTTGCGCGAGGCCGCGAGTTCTGCCGGACTGATGACCTCGGCGTCGTCCTCGCCGATCGGCTCGAGCTCCGGCATCATGTCGTCAGGCCGGCCGTTGCCGCGATTGCCGTCGCGATTGCCGTGCCGGGGACCCTGGCCACCGCCGCCCTGGCCTTTATTGTTGGGCCGATTGCGACCCTGATTACCTAAATAGCCTCTCACAGGTGTTGATCCAGGAAGGTTGCGAGTTGGGATTTGGACAGGGCGCCGACCTTCTGGGCCTCGACCGTGCCGTTCTTGAATAAAATCAATGTCGGAATGCCGCGAATGCCGAATTTGGGCGGCGTTTGCGGATTCTCGTCGATGTTGAGCTTGGCGATCCGCAGCCGATCCTTGTACTCGGTGGCGATCTCATCAAGGATCGGTGCGATCATCTTGCAGGGGCCGCACCATTCTGCCCAGAAATCCAGCAATACCGGCTTTTCAGCCTTGAGGACGTCCTGATCAAAGCTGGCATCCGAGGTGTGCACAATGTGCTCGTTACTCACGCAGTTGAGCCTCCGTTGAGGGGAGAAAACTTTATATTTGGGGACAAAGAAGAATTTACGAGATGGGTACGAAGTAATTGACTGAACTGAATTTATTGACGGCGCCGCCCACACCGTGCCCCGAAAAGCCGTCTAACGGTTACACTAGCTTAAGGATTGCTTGCGTCAGGATGGCTTGGCGGGTGCGGACAGAACTGCCGCCGTGTGCTTATTTTTAGCCCTTTCCGGGTCGCTTTGCAAGTCTTGAGGCAATCGTGCCGCTAATGACAGCCCTGTCGCAGTTTGAGGACATTTAAGAAACGCAGTAATGAGTGATGAACATCTCAGTTCCCTGACCTATCAATCCCTGCCGTTGTCGGACTCAGTGATGCAGGGCATCCGCGACGCGGGTTTTACCTACTGCACGCCGATCCAGGCGCAAACACTGCCGGCGGCGCTGCAGGGACGGGACATCGCCGGACAGGCGCAAACCGGGACCGGCAAGACCGCGGCCTTCCTGGTGGCACTGTTCCAGTCGCTGCTGTCCAAGCCCGCGCCCCCGGGGCGGCACGCCGCCTCGATTCGGGCGCTGGTAGTTGCGCCCACGCGCGAGCTGGCCGTGCAGATTCATAAGGATGCGGCCGTACTGGGCAAGCACACCGGCCTGAAGATGGCGGTGGTGTTCGGCGGCACGGATTACGAAAAGCAGCGCCAGATCGTCGCCGACGGCGTCGATGTGCTGATCGGCACCCCGGGCCGGATCATCGACTACTTCAAGCAGCACATCTTCGATCTGCGCCACGTGCAGGTGCTGGTGCTCGATGAGGCCGATCGCATGTTCGATCTGGGCTTCATCGCCGATATCCGCTTCATATTACGGCGCCTGCCGCGGCCCGAGCAGCGGCAATCAATGTTGTTCTCGGCGACGCTGTCACAGCGCGTACTGGAACTTGCCTACGAGCATATGAACAATCCGGAGCTGGTGCGGATTGAACCGGACAAGGTCACCATCGATCGCATCCGCCAGGTAATCTACTTTCCATCGATGGAGGAGAAGATCCCGCTGCTGGTCGGATTGCTGCGCGACACCGAAGCCCACCGGACCATGGTGTTCGTCAATACGCGCCGCATGGCCGAGCGGCTCGAGGCCTCACTGCGTGCCAATGGCTTCCACGCCCAGGCGCTTTCGGGCGACGTGCCGCAGAAGAAACGGCTGCAGTTCCTGCGTCAGTTTCATGAGGGCGAACTGGCGGTGCTGATCGCCACCGATGTTGCCTCGCGCGGCCTGCACATCCCGGACGTGAGCCACATATTCAATTTTGATCTGCCGCAGGACGCGCCGGATTACGTGCATCGCATCGGCCGCACCGCCCGTGCCGGCGCTGACGGCGATGCCATCAGCTTCGGCTGCGAGGAATACGCGATTTCGCTGCCGGATATCGAGGAGTACATCGGCCGCAAAATCCCGGTAGCGGCGGTGGCGCCCGGATTGCTGGCGAAACTGATTGCGGCACCGCCGCCTTCGGCCGAGTTCGTTCAGGGCCGCGCCATGGCTTCGAGGGCCGGCGGCAATCGCGGCGGCGCCAGGCCCGGGGGCAACCGCGGCCGCTCCGGCAGCGGCCCCAGCAGCGGCCGGCGCGGCGAGCCCCGACGGCACGGCCGCTAGCGTCTCGCCCGCCTACTAAAGCAGCTCGGCTACTGCGTCGACCGCCGGAAATTCGTGCTGCGTGCGCGCGTCGCTCGAGCTGTCCGGCTTGGCGACGGCATAGATCAAGCCCACGCCCGCAGCGCGGGCCGCGCGCAGCACATTGACGCTGTCATCGACGAACAGGCTGCGTGCCGGATCGAATTCCTCGACCTTGGCGAGTTCGCGCCAGAACCGCGGATCCTCCTTCGGCGCGCCAAAGCGATGTGAGCTGAAGCCGGCGTCGAAGTAGCTGATGACTTCGGTGCGTGCGTCCTTGATAGCCAGGGCAATCGGGTGCGCGTTGGTGATCAGCACCCGGCGCTTGCCCAGCGCGCGCACGCGTTCCAGGAATTCGCGCGCGCCCGGCAACCAGCCGATGCGATGCGAGCTCTCCCGCTTGAGTGCGCCGATGTCGAGTTCCAGTTCCCGACTCCAATAGTCGACACAGTACCAATCCAGCGTGCCCTCGCGGGCGGCGAAACGCGGCCTGAGCTCAGCACGCGCCTGCGCCAGCGTGATCGCACGCCGTTGCGCGAACGCCTCGGGCACACGCTGGCGCCAGAAGTGGTTGTCGAAGGCGAGGTCCAGCAACGTGCCGTCAAGATCGAGCAGTACGGTGTCGATCTGACGCCAGTGCGCCGGGCTCAAAATGGGGCCATTCATGGTGTCGGCTATGATAGTAGCAATGAGCATCAATCTGACCTCGCAGCAGCTGACGGCATGGTTGCCGGCCGTCATCGCATCCGCCGACGCAGCCGGTCAGGAGATCATGAGAATCTACGCGACCGCGTTCGACGTGACTCTCAAGGACGATCGTTCGCCGCTGACCGAGGCCGATCTGGCCGCGCAACGCATCATCGCCGCCGGCCTCAAGTCCATCACGCCCGGGATTGCCATGCTTGGCGAGGAATCTCCGCCGCAGCAATTCGAGCACCGGCGCGATTGGCGCCACTTGTGGCTGGTCGATCCGCTGGACGGCACGCGCGAGTTCGTCAAGCGCAATGGCGAATTCACCGTCAATATCGCGCTGGTGGAGGATGGCGAGCCGGTGCTGGGCGTGGTCTATGCACCCGCGCGTGCTGTGCTGTACGGCGCCGCGCGCGGATCCGGCGCCTTCCGCCGCGACGCCGACGGCAGCCGCCACGCCATTCACACCCGGGCCACGGCGCCCGCAACGCTGCGGGTTCTCGGCAGCCGTTCGCACGGCGATGCGGTCCTGGAACGCATGATCGATCGACTGGGGGCGCATGAACACATCAGCCTGGGCAGCGCCCTGAAATTCGGTTTGCTGGCCGAGGGCAGCGGCGATCTGTACGTGCGCCGCGGGCCGACTTCGGAATGGGATACGGCGGCCGGCCATGCCGTGGTGCGCGAAGCCGGCGGCTGCGTGGTGGACTTGAGCGGCGCGCCATTGCGCTACAACCTACGCGAGCATCTGATCAACCCGTCGTTCGTGGCCTACGCCGATCGCTCGCGCGACTGGCCGGCGTTGCTCGCACAGACCTGAGCCGCCGTGTTTCCCCGTATCGATCTGCACACCCACAGCGATTGCTCGGACGGACTGCTGTCCCCGGCCTCGCTGGTGGCGCTGGCGGCGCAGCGCCAGGTGGAACTGCTGGCGCTGACCGATCATGACACGGTCAGCGGTTGCGCGGCCGCGAGCGCTGCGTGTGCCGGCACCACGATCCGCTTCGTGCCGGGCATTGAACTGAGCTGCCAATGGCGCGAGCGCGAAATTCATGTCATCGGCCTGCGCCTTGACGTCAGCGACGCCGGGCTGCGCTCGCATTGCAGCGCGGTGCTCGCCAGCCGCCGCGAGCGCATGAGCGCCATGACGCAGCGGCTGGGGCGCGCCGGGCTTTCCGGTGAGCAGCTCGCCGCGCTGACCCTGGGTGCAGCACTGCCCACGCGCACGCACCTGGCGCGCGCGCTGTGCCAGCTCGGGCATGCCGATTCCATGCAGCAGGCGTTCGAGCGCTGGCTCAAACGCGGCCGCCCGGGCTATGTCAGCGCGCAATGGCCGCAGCTGCCGGCCGCAGTGCACTGCATCCTCGCCGCCGGCGGGCTCGCCGTGCTGGCGCACCCGCACCGCTACCAGGTCTCCCACGGCGTGCTGCGCGAACTGGTGGCGGAGTTCAAGACTGCCGGCGGCGCAGGCATCGAAGTCAGTCTGAGCGGCATGGGCGCCGGGGATGCCGATCGCGCCGCCGCGCTGGCCCGCCAGTTTGATCTGGCGGGCTCGGTTGGTTCGGATTTCCACGAGCCGGATTTACCGTGGCGCCCCCTGGGTCGCTTCGCTAAGCTACCAGACCTGATTTCACCCATTGCGGCGCGGATTGCGCCGTGAGCGATCACAGCGGATGAGCGATCAGGAAGATAACGTCGACCGCGAACTGTTCCGCAATGTGGAGAAGCTGCGGGCGCTGCGTATCGAGCACCGCGATCTGGATGAAGTGATCTCGCGTCTATCGATGGACATTCACATCGACGAGCTGCAGCTCAAGCGTCTCAAGAAGCGCAAGCTGGTGCTCAAGGACCAGATCCTGAAGCTCGAGAGCCAGTTAATCCCGGATCTGAACGCCTGAACGCCATGAGCGACAGCGGCCGTGCGTTGCGCGCGTTTTTCGTTGCCGCCAGCAGCGGCGAGACGCTGCTGCAGCTCGCGGCGATCATCGCCGCCCTGTTACTGGCGCTGCTGGGCGCGCATCTGCTCACGTTCTGGCGCCCTCGCTGGCGCGCAGCACTACCATTGCGCGGCGCACGCGCGCGCTCGTTCGAGATTGCGCTGATCGAGGCACCGATACTGCTGGCGCTGCTGCTATTGCTGCTGCTGCGCACGGTAATCGCCGGCGCCGGTTCGGCCACCGGCGTACTGGACATGGCCATGGAGCTGGCGGCAACGCTGGTGCTGGTGCGCCTGGGCGTATACCTGCTGCGCCTGGGGCTGGGACCGGAGTCGTGGCTGCGCAACTGGGAGACCCGGCTCACGCTGCTGATCTGGCTGGGGATCTCGTTCCAGCTGATCGGCTGGTTCGGCGCACTGCAGGCCACGCTCAACGATATCAATCTGCTGCCCGGCCGCGGTGAATTCACGCTCTGGGCGCTGCTCAAGGGACTGGTGATCATCGGCTCGTTCGTGCTCGTGACCAGCGTGGTCGCGCGCGCGTTCGAACGCCGCATCATGACCGTGGAGTCGATCGCACTGTCAACGCGTATCGGCATCACCAAATTCGGTTATTTCTTCCTGGTCGGCCTTGGAATCCTGCTCGGCATCAACGCCGCCGGCGTCGACCTCACGGCGCTCACGGTGCTGACCGGAGCGGTCGGACTGGGACTTGGCTTTGGCTTGCAGTCGATCGCCAGCAATTTTGTCAGCGGCTTCGTGCTGCTGATGGACAAATCGATCAAGCCGGGCGACGTCATCAGCTTCACCGGCATGCCGGGGACCAGCACCGAGAGCTTCGGCTGGGTGCAGGCGCTGCGCGGCCGCTACGTGGTGGTGCGCGACCGCGACGGCGTGGAAACGCTGGTCCCGAACCAGAATCTGATCAACAGCCCGGTGATCAACTGGAGCTACTCGGACCGCAGGGTGCGCCTGAAGCTGCCGGTTCGCATCAGCTATCGGGACGATCCGGAAAAGGCGCTCGAGATCCTGATGCGCGCCGCGGAAGGCCATTCGCGCATACTGCACGAACCGCCGCCGGTATCCCGGCTGATGCAGTTTTCCGATCACGGCATGGACCTGGAACTGCGCTTCTGGATCGCCGACCCCGAGGGCGGCGTGAACAACGTGCGCTCCGACGTCAATCGCCTGATCTGGCGTCTGTTCCGCGATGCCCGCATCACCATTCCGGTAGCGCAACGTGAAGTGTCTATACGGCACGATGAGCCGCCACTGTGAAGACACCGCCCAGGATTCCCGAACAGGACCTGCAGATCCAGTTCGTACGCGCCTCCGGCCCAGGCGGCCAGAATGTGAACAAGGTGTCCACCGCAGCCCAGCTGCGCTTTGACCTGGCAGGCACCCTGGCGTTGTCGCCGGGCGTCAAGGCGCGGCTGCGCACGCTGGCCGGACATCGCATGACCAACGACGGTGCGCTGCTGATCAATGCCCGCAACCATCGAACCCAGGAAGGCAATCGCCGCGAGGCGCTGGCGCGGCTGGATGATCTGGTGGCGCGCGCGTTTGCCGAACCCAAGACCCGGCGCGCGACCAAGCCTACTTTTGGTTCGCAGCAGCGCCGCATGGAGCGCAAGACCCAGCGCAAGCGGCTCAAACGGTTGCGTGGCTCCGTAGGATTCGACTGACGGCAAGCGGGGCAGCGCTTGGCTACATTGAGTCCATGGACACGCTGCACCAATGGACCGGCAGGGTTTACTACGGCAATGACCTGCAGTCCTGGGCGCAGGCTCTGGGGATTTTCGTGCTGTTACTGGTGGTGCTGCCGCTGGCTCGCATGGCGCTCGACCGGCGGCTGCGCAAGTTGCAGCCGCAACAGTCGCCGACCGCGCTCGAGATGGCGATCGCGCTCTACCACTGCACCACGCGCCTGTTCATCCTGGGAGTGGCGCTGTATTTCGCACTCAAGACGCTGGTGCTGCCGCACCGGCTCGATCATTTCCTCGACATCGCGATCGAATTCGCGTTCTGGACTCAGGCGGCCATCTGGGGCGCACGCGCGGCGCGCTTCATGGTGGACCGGCGTATGCAGCATGTCGGCGGTGATCAGCTGCCGACGCTCTCGATACTGCGATTCGTGATCCTGCTGCTGATCTGGTCGCTCGCCGTGCTGATGCTGCTGTCGAATCTCGGCGTCAACATCACGACCCTGGTCACCAGCCTGGGTGTGGGCGGCGTTGCGGTGGCACTGGCCGTACAGAACGTGCTGGGCGACGTGCTGGCCTCGCTGGCAATCGCGTTCGACAAGCCGTTTCAAATCGGTGACGAGCTGCATCTTGATGACATCAATGGCAAGGTGGAACGCATTGGCATCAAGAGTACGCACCTGCGCAGCATCGACGGCGAGCAGATCATCATCGCCAACTCGCAGCTGTTGCAGGCCAAGCTCAGGAACTTTGGGCGCGCCCGCGAGCAGCGCACCACCTATGTGCTCAATCTGGCCTTCGATACGCCGACCGCTAGCCTGCGCGCCATTCCGGCGCTAGTTGAGCAGGTGGTCAAATCCCTGCCGAGCGCGCGTTTCGCCCGCTGCACGCTGCGCGGTCTGGGCAGCGCCGGCTTCGAGTACGAGGTCAGTTTCTTTGCCACCGATCCGGGCAACGTGCCGGTCGCCGAGCTGCGCGCGCAATTCACGCTGGCGCTGCTCGATGCGCTTCGCGGCCAGGGCATCGGCTTTGCCGCGCCGGGCGCGCCGGTGTTTGGGCGCCAGCCGGCGCCGGAGCTGCCGGCGGCGAAATCAGCACCGCAGGTGACCGCATGATTCGCAAGCTGCCGTCCGGAAAGTACCGGCTGTATTCACGCAAGAGCAACCCGCGCACCGGCAAGCGGCGCAATCTCGGCACCTTCGCCACGCGCGCGGCTGCGCTCAAGCACGAACGCGCGGTGCAATATTTCAAGGGGATTTAGATACTCTGGTCCCTCGCGGGAGTGAGCACATGTTTCCGGGCGCACGCTCATCGCCAACCGATCACGTTAAGCGCCCCCGCACCAATCCCGGCGCGGAGAATGTTCAAGCTCGCATTGTGATCCCGGTCGATCACCAAGCCGCACGAGGGGCACGCATGCGTGCGCACGGCGAGCGACTTTGGTACCAGTTCACCGCAGCCTGAGCATTTCTGACTTGTATTTCTCGGATCGACTCGAATCAGATGGCCACCAGCCTTTTCAGCTTTGTAGTCCAGCATCGAGATGAACCGCGACCAGGACGCATCCGAAATCGAACGCGCCAAGGTCGGATGACGAACCATGTTCGCGACCTTCAAATCCTCCACCGCGATCACGTCGGCGCGCTTGACCAATGCGGCCGATTGCTGATGCAGCCAGGTATTGCGTGTGACTGCGATCTTGTGGTGCAGTTTTGCGACTCGGGTGCGCGCCTTACGGCGGCGATTGCTGCCTAGCTTACAGCGCGATAGCGCGCGTTGTCGGCAGCGTAGCTCTTTCTCGGCTCGCTGTGCGATGCGCGGATTCGGGATCACCACGTTATCGCTGCAATAGGCAAATACCTTCAGGCCAAGATCAACGCCAATCGCCGATGCCACCGCACGCTTTTCCACCGTAGCCACGGCGATCTGCAGACCGACATGCCAGCCGCTACCGTCACGGCGAAACACGCACGAGCGAATATCGGCCTCATCGGGCAGAGGGCGATGCAAATGCAGCTTGAGACCGCCCGGCATACCGGCGAAGCGCAGTCTCTTGCCGTCGAACCGAATACCGCTGAATTCAGCGAAGCAGAAGGCTTCCCATCGTCCTTTGCCGCGGAATCTGGGGAACCCCGCTTTCCCCTGGCGAGCCCTCAGGCGTCGGAAGAACCCCAGGAACGCATCGTCCAGCCGCTTGAGCGTCCAGCGCTGCAGGTTCGCCGGCAGCTCGCCCATCAATGCCTTGCACTGATCGATGTAGGTGCGCGTCTTGCCGCTCTTGCGATAGCAGTCGATCCGCTCCTCGAGCGCCGCGTTGTATAACTCGCGTTGCGCCCCCATTAGCCGCTCCAATGCGCGGTGCTGGCTCTTGAGCGGCAACAAACGATAGCGGTAGGTCAGGATCACAACCTATTTTCGCTTAAAGCAGGCAAGCATATAAGCTCCATTTCTAGCAGAACGACTGAAGGCATGGGCTGCGGGAGCGATAAACTAGCCTCATGCCCGCCGTTCCGGCCGCCCGCCTGTACAGTTTTCCGCCGGTAGTGCGTGCCGATGCCCGCGTGCTGATTCTCGGCAGCATGCCCGGCGGGGCCTCGCTGGCTGCGGGCGAGTACTACGCGCATCCGCAGAATCAATTCTGGCCAATCATGGAGCGCCTGTGCGGCGTGCGCCGCTCGCTCGCCTATCCCGCGCGCCTGCGGGGTTTGCAACAGCAGCGCGTGGCGCTCTGGGATGTGCTGCAGTCGTGCGTGCGCTGCGGCAGCCTGGACGCAGCGATCGATCACGCCAGCGCGCTGCCCAACGACCTGCCGCAACTGTTGCGCGGCCTTCCCGGCATCGAGCGTCTGTGCTGCAACGGCAGCACCGCCTATCGCGCGCTGCAACGCTTCTTCGGGGAGCGGCTGCGGCGCGATTTCCCGCATTTGCACTGCCTGCGGCTGCCCTCGACCAGCCCGGCGCATGCCAGCATGCGTGTGGCCGATAAAATCCTGGCCTGGGAGGCCGCATTCAGGGGTGAGTGACCTGCAGGATGCTGTGGCGAATCTGCTCCGACAGCACCAGCTGCGCATCGGCGGCCACGCGCAGCAATATTTCATCGAATATCAGTCGTGCGGCGTCATCGACCCGCACGACGCCGCGTGCGCGCAGCAGATCGATGAAGTTCTCGAACAGGCTGCGATCGAAGAATTCCGGCGAATTGATGCCGTAGAGCATGGTCATGCGCTGCGCCATGAGCTGACAGCGCTCTTCGAGCGCCGCCTGGCCGATCTCGCCGCTGCCGGCGCCGATCAGCAGTGCAATCGCCAGATAGTAGCGCTCGATGGTGGCCACTGTGGTTTGCGCCAGCAGGGACAATTGCATCGCCGCCAGCGAGTTCGGTCCCGGGCGCCGCCACAGGTGGTCATCGGCGCTTCTCTCGAGCAACCCAAGACCCGCCAGCGCCTCGAGTGTGTCTGCGACCACGGCGGGCACCTCCTCTTCTGACCAGCGCAGGAACAGTTCCGCCGCGACATACGGATAAATGCGTCCCGCCAGCCGCTGCGCGTCCTCGGTCGCCATGGCGGCATTGGACAGAAAGCAGCAGGCGATCAGCGACGGCATCGCGAACAGATGCAGGACATTGTTGCGGGTATAGGTCGCCAGCACCGCATGCTCCGGACTCATGCGCACAATGTCGCCGGCGTGCTGCTGCTCGCGCGAGATGATCTGCAGGCTCAGGCCGTATTCGATGATCTGCGGCGGGCTTAGCGCGGTCACGGTGACGCGCTCGCCGTAGGGAATGGCCCGCAGTACCGCCAGCATGGTTTCGATCTGGCGGCGCAGATCCGACTCGATCATCCCCTGGCGCGGCATGGCCAGCAGGATCAGAGCCAGCAGATTGATCGGGGTCACGGTAGCCGCGGCGTTGATGTGGCGCATGATGGTTTGCGCCAGCTCATCGACCAGGGTGCCCACCCATGGCGGGCGGTTCTGATCGTCGAACACCTGCCGGCGCCAGTCCGCCGCATAGCGATCGAGCAAGGTGTCGAGATAGATCGGCTCGCCAAGATTGACATGGACGCGGCCCAAACGCTGACGCAACAGCCTCGCGACACTACGCAGCAGCCCCAGCACCGACTCCTTCTCTTTGGGTTTGCCGGACAGCTCACCGATGTAGGTCGGACCCTCCAGAATGCGCTCATAGCCGAAATACACCGGCAGGAACACCACCGGCCGGCGCGGTTCGCGCAGGTAGCTGCGCACCGTCATCGACAGCATGCCGGTCATGGGGTTGAGCAGGCGGCCGGTGCGGCTGCGACCGCCCTCGATGAAGTATTCGATTGAATGCCCGCGCGCCATCATCGCCGCGAGGTATTTCATGAACACGATCGTGTACAGCGTGCTGCCGCGCAGGCTGCGGCGGATAAAGAACGCACCGCCCTTGCGCAGAAAGCGACCCACGATCGGCAGGTTCAGGTTCAGGCCGGCAGCGATGTGCGGGATGGCGTAGCCACGCTGGTAGATTGCATAGGACAGCAGCAGGTAGTCCATATGGCTGCGATGGCACGGCACGTAGACAATCTCGTTGCCCTCGGCCACTTGCTGCAGCGTATCCACGTGCTGGAATTCGACCCCGTCGTACAGGCGGTTCCACAGCCGCGCCAGTGCCAGCGACATGAAGGTTACGAACACGTGCGAGTAGTTGGCTGCAATCTCATTGGCAAAGCGTCGCGCCTCCAGCAGCAGCGCCCGGCGCGAGCCGCGGTTCTTTTCGCTGGCCTCCTGTGCGACCGCCGCGCGCACCGCACGGGTGCGCAGCACCTCCGCCACGATCGTGCGCCGATGCGACAGATCGGGACCTATGCGGGCAGCGCGCAGCCGCGCGAATTGCAGCCGCAGCTGCCGCGCAACGCGCCGGCCGGTCAATGCGGTGTCGGCGTCGTTGTCGAGCCAGGAGCGCAGCGATAGCGGCTCGCCGAGCTGTACCGTGCTGTTGCGGCCGTTGACCAGCACGCTGAAAAAACGACGCAGGCGACTGCCGATGACCCAGTCCTCCGACAACAGCAGCCGGATCACCGAGCGCTCCTTCTGCGGCGCGCGCCCCCAATAGACGCCGGCCGGTACCAGGCTCACATCCAGGGTGGGATCGGCGCGCGACGCCTCGATCAGCGTCAGCAATAGCGGCGGCGGCCGGCGATCCAGCCGTGTGCGCCATAGTCCCACGCTGCGCACCAGGGCGAATGCCGAGCGCCGCTTACGCAGCCGTTGCGGCAACAACCGGCGACCGGGACGCGGCAGACGCTCGCGTACGCACACGCTCTGCAGTACCGCAAAATCCACGCGGCTACTTCGCTCGAGCACATAACACACCGGCACGGTGCGCCCGCCCAGCCGCAGGGCCGCATCCTCGGGGCGCAATGTGGCACGCACCCACAGAGCGAGAACCCGGCTCAACACCCCTTGCATGGTCGCGGAACCTTAAGGCAAACCGCGCTCGGACGGCAGGTCAAGCCCGATCAGGAAGTACTCGAACAAGTACTTGATGAAACTCAGTTGGTCGTGCAGCTGATGGTCGCTGTCGAGCAAGTGCAGCGAGGTACGGTACTCGCGTGCGAAGCGGATGCTGTGTTCCACGGGCACGACTTCGTCACGCCAGCCGTGCACCACGGCCGCGGGACAGTCCAGCACGCGCTCGCGCAGTGGCGGCAGACCCTCCATATAGAGCGCCGGGGCCATCAGGAATGCGCCACGGGCATGCAGCAGCGAGGCCGCGGTCAGCGCGATATAGCCGCCCAGGCTCGAACCCACCAGTACCAGGTCGCCCGACAGACCCTTGCACACCTCGATCAGCCGGTCGCTGCGGCCTTTGACCGCCTCGACACCGCGGTAGTCGACCGACTCGACGTCATAGCCCTCGCTGCGCGCCACATCGGCCAGGGCCGTGATCTTCTTGCCCCACGGCCCGCTGTCCTTGCCGTGCGAGAACACCACGTAGCGACCGGTACTCATGCCGGTTCAGCTTTGCTCTGGCAATGCGTAGCGGTTGACACTGACGGTGCGTGCGGCGCTGCTGTCCGGCTGGTGACTCACGAGATAGGTCTGGAAATCGCGCGGACGCTGGGTCGCAAAGCCGAATAGCAGCTGAAACTGTCCGCTCGCGACCTGGGCAGGGTCATTCAGCCGCACATCGCAGATCACGAAGTAATTCTCGGCGGCCTCGCGACCGACGAAGGCGCCATCACGCTCCAGGCTCTCGAAAAACACGGTGACCTGAGAGCGCACCTGTGCCCACAACGGCGGGCCGCCGTGTTCAAGGCGCACCCAGCGCGTACCCTGCTCGATGCTGGCCATGATGAACAGCGCAAAGCGGCGCGTCGCCAGGTAGCGCCAGTCCGTCTTCATGCCCACCTCGGGCAGCAGCGTGCGCAATCCGCCGGGGGCACGGCTGTTCTGGCGCTGCGTGCTCAGAACGTTGACGCCCGACTGGGCCAGGCGAATGCGATCCAGGTCGGTAAGGACAGCAGCGGGCCGCAATCCCGGGCGCAACATCGGCTCGTCGGCCTCGGTGCTGGACCATACCGGACAAACCTGATCGGCCCGCGCCAGCAGGCCCGCGACCGCCGCCGCCGAGCCGAACTGCTCGTAGCGTCCGCGCAAACGATCGAAGGCCAGCACGCGCGGATAGAACATCAACGCATCTTCGCTGTAGAAGGGCCAGTTGCGCAGACCCTCCACGGCGGCAGCGGCAGTGTCCCAGGTCGCGGGCGGGTCGACCAGCAGCATGGCGTGACGCTTGCGGCACAGCCGCAGCGCCACCAGCAATGCCGGCAAACCGACATCGAGCGCCCGCGCCAGCGGCGGCACGCACAAAAAATTGAACGGCTGGTCGTCGAGCAGGGCAAACAATCCCGTGGCACTGAGGGCATCGCCGATGATGTCGTAATTAGTGAGCGTATCGCCGTCATCGCCGTCCGGATTGGACGCCACATACCCGACCGGCATGGCACCGCCCGGTCCAACCGTGCGTTCAGGCCGTTGACGCGGCAGTGCGCCGGTGAGCCGGACCAGTTGCGATGTGGACAGTACTTCGGGCAGGGCGCGCTCCGCGTGCGGCCAGATCGACACGCGGCGGAAGATCTCCTGCTCCTCGATGAGCTCCGTGCCCGCGGCCCGAAGGCGTTGCACCACCAGATTGAAACGGTCGGTATCGGCAGCGGCAATGCCGTCGTAGTCGACTGCGGCGCGCAGATATTCGCGGGTGCCGGGCGACAGTCCGATCAGGGTGAGTGCCGACTCGCCACAGCGCAGCGTCAGTGTCGGCGCCCGCCCG
>Ga0208849_1001148_pt1 | contig 19719 bp, 25 predicted proteins | sample NGESurdeep072012_10_FD_184470 | JGI IMG/M metagenome (GOLD analysis project Ga0208849, IMG submission 184470) | Arctic peat soil microbial communities from Barrow, Alaska - NGEE Surface sample 53-3 deep-072012 (SPAdes) | ecosystem: Environmental > Terrestrial > Soil > Wetlands > Peat ... | reverse complement strand
GACGCCGCCGTCGCCGACGCGTTCTGCGCGTCGCGTCTCGGCGGCGAGGGCGGCCGCGCCTACGGCACACTGCCGGCGGGACTCCCGCTCGCAGCGATCATCGAGCGGAACCGGCCACGCATCTGAGAAGGAGGACGACCATGCCCGAACGCAAGAGCTTCACCGCCGAGGAAGCGCGCAGCATCGGCGCCGAGATCGGCATCGACTGGGCCACCGTGCCCTTCGACGTCGAGCAGTTCCGCAGCGGCATGGACGTCGAGCTCGAGCACGGCTTCCAGGACATGCTCACCAACGTCACCGGCGACGACGCGCACGTGACCGCCAAGATCGCGCTCGCCCACCTCAACGAGTTCCCCGACTACTACACGCGCCTCGCCCGCATGGAAGAGGAAGCGAAACGGGACTGGAGCAAGAAGGGCGGCTGAGGCGCGGACTTCCAGGCGGCGGCTGCGTCGGCCCCGCGCCTAGGCTGCGGCGAGGACGGCGCCGAGGTCGGTCGCCTCGATGAGGCGTTGCGGCAACGTGATCGGGATCTTTCCTTCGCGGTCGAAGATCGTGCGCGCGTTGACGATCGTGATCGCGATCAGCGCGCCGTTTTCGCCGAACTGGAGATAGTGCCCCTCCGGGGACGCGTCGTCATACGCCGGCTTGCGTGGCTCGCCGTCCCAGAGGTAGAGCACACCCACCTCATGGTCGTAGAGCACGTTGTCGAACTCGATGCCGGCGATGGTGACGATCATGGAAACGACCTCCGAGGAAACGCGGTGAGAATCAGCCCGCGACCGTGTTCGTACTGTACGACCACGTCGATTCGCGGTCCTCGAGGACGTCCCCGTCACGAGCGGACACGTCCCCAAGAGCGTCTTTCGCGGACTCGCACCCAGAACTAGCGTCCCACGTGTGGATCTCGGAGACGACGTTGCGCGCGAGCTCGCGCACTATGTCTCGTTCGAGTGGAGCGAGTCGGACCGCGAGCTGCTCGCGCCGCTCGTCGACGCGACGCTCGTCTGGGCGGACGGCGAGGTTCTCAAACGAATTGCGGAGCCGATCGTCTTCGCGTTGTGGCGGGACGGGCTGCGGCGGGACATCGAGTCCTCGCTCGAACGGATCGAAACGTGTGACAGGCGTCTCGCACGAAGGCTCGCCGCGGCACGTGCTGATCTCGCCGCGGGACCTCCCGACAGCCGGCTCGCACGCGCGGTCGTCGAACAGGCTGCCGTCGAGCTCGCGTTCGACGAGCAGAGTCCTGTCTGCTGCGTGCTCTGCGTACACGACGGGTTGCTCGGGGCTGCGCCCGAGGATCGCACGCGGCTCGCGCGGACCGTCGCACGGATCGCGGTGCGCGCAGCCGCGATCTCCGCCGACGAGGTGCGCGGAGCGGTCTCCGCAGCGGCCTTCGACGGGGGAGACGCGGCGCTGGCGCTCGCGACCGACGAGCGGCGGCTCGCGGTTCGTGCCTGGCTCGGCCGGCTCGCCGAGCTCGGAGTGGACTCGGTGCGTCCGCTTGCCCTGGAACTGCGTGTGCTCGCCGACGAGCCGCTTCCGCCGGCGGCCGACGACGAGGTCTGGCGCGAGACGGTGCGCGGGCTCACGGAGCGGCTCGCGCCGGCATGGAACTGATCTGGCTCAACTCCGATCCGGCATCACGGAGGCGTGATGCCGAAACTCCGCACGACCGTCAGGCTGGATGAACGCGTCCTCCGTGCGCTGCGTGCCAAGGTCGCGCGCACAGGTCGGTCTGAGAGCGACGTGATCGAGCAGGCACTGCGCCGCGACCTCGGGCTTGATGTCCTCGACCGCGCGTGGGCCGACGCCGAACTCTCTGAGGACCCGGCGCGGAGGTTGGCGGTCGAGACGCAGCACGCGACGCGCCCGCGCTAACTCAGAGTGAGCCGAGCGGCGCGATCGCCCGCACCGGTTGGCCCGTCACTCCCGCGATCAGCTCGAAGTCACGGTCGTAGTGGCAGACGGGCACCTCTGCGAGCTCGGCGGCTGCAGCGATGAGGAGATCCGGAAGCTTGACGCGACGATGATGCAGTGGCCCGTTTGCGCTGAGCTGCTCGAAGACGTCGGTCGCGCGCGACCACACGCGCTCGTCGATCGCGATCTCGTCGAGCGCGTCGAGCAGACCGCGCCGGCGGCGGAAGATCGCGCTGTCCTGCGCCTCCCACAACAGCTCGAGCTTGACCATGGCGCATGTAGCGATCTCGCCTACGTCGAGCTGGCGCTCGAACTCATCCGACACCGTTGGATCCCGTCGACGGCTCGTCCACGCGCTCGTGTCCGCGAGCTCTACTCCCACGTGCGAGCCCTGCGCAGTTCAGCGAGCGCCTCTGTCGTCAGATCCTCGAACGTTTCTGCGGCTAGAGCACGCAGCTTCTGCCTGCGCACTACCTCTTCGAGCGCGCGCGTGACCGTGTCCGTCGTGCCGCGCGTGCCGAGGGCCGCCTTTGCCTGGGCGACAAGATCGAACTCGAGATTGAGTGATGTACGCTTGATCACGTCCACAGGATACACCTTATTTTGTCGTTCTGAGGCATATCAAGATGTCCGTTGTGGACATACAACTTCTGATGCGATGTCCTCGACACGCTGTAACCCGACTGTCGATTTCCGGGCGGCTCGTTCGTCTACGTTGAAAGTCCGCCCACAAGGAGGAACGGCATGTCCGATGTGACCGTCAAGCGCGTCGAGGACTTCGACTCGCCCAACAACGGCGGCTTCTGCCGCGCACGCGCCGGGCTCGGAGTGTCCGCGTTCGGGATGCAGGTCGAGAACTTCCCGCCCAACTTCGAGCACTTCCCCGAGCACGACCACAGCGACGACGGGCAGGAAGAGGTCTACACCGTCCTCTCCGGCACGGCGACGCTGGAGGCCGGCGGCGAGACGCACACGCTCGTACCCGGCGTGTTCGCCCGTGTCGGCCCCGGCGTCAGGCGCAAGATCACGACCGGCGACGAGCCGATCCGGCTGCTCGCCATCGGCGGCACCCCGGGCCAGGCCTACGTCGCGCCGGCGTTCACCGAGGAAGGCGCGCCGCTTCCCGGCTGACCGCAATCCAAACCTCCCTTGCCGCCGTACCCCCTCACATGACTCGCTGGTATCGGTACGCGCCCGCACTGATCGCCCTGCTCGTCCTGCTCGCGCTCGTGAGCGGCTGCGGCGGCAAGGGAGGCAGCGGCTACTGAGAGGCCGAATCGGCCTCTAACGGCCGGCGCTCGTGAGCGACACCGTCGCCTCGAGCCCGGAGCCGGAGCAGCCGCCCGCGACGACGTTCGCGGCGCTCTGCCGCAGCGTCCTGCAGTGCCCGTGTGCCGTCACCCGCGGCTTCTGCGGGACGACGCTGAAGGCTCTCGTCACGGCGATCTCGCAGCGTCCGTTCACGTGCCCGACCTGAAACCTCTCGGTCTCCACCGTGTCGACGCCGAACATCGAGAGCTCGTAGACGGCCGGCCGGCACTGCTGCTCGTAGCGACGCAGAAGGCACTCGGCCGCCTTCGTGCTGCCGCGCTTGAGCGCGCCCGGGCCGATCGACATCGAGCCGCACGCGCGCGGGCCCGGGACGGCCGCGCCTGCAGCCGCAACGCCCGCGAGGGCGGCGATCACCGCGACAAGAGCAATCGTCCGGCGCATCTCCAACGACGATACGGCGCCGCGCCCGAGATCGTCACGAACCACTAGGATCGCGTCTCCTGATCCTGCGAGCCGAGGAGGCTTGAGGTGGCGACGAAGAAGCAGAAGGCAAAGGCAGCGGCAGCCGGCACCGCCACGGGGAAGACGGTCGCGCCGAAGAAGAAGAAGACGTCGCGGGGGAAGTAACGCGAGCGTCGCGTCCCGCCTCGGCCGCTTCGCGCTCGGCAAGACGTTGAAGCGGATCGGCCGCATCCACACGTTCCTCTACCGCCTCAGCGGCGGCCGCATCGGCGGCCGCGCCTGGGGGCTCCGCATCCTGCTGCTCACCACCACCGGCCGGAAGAGCGGCACGCAGTGGACGACGCCGCTCTGCTGCTACCCCGACGGCGACGACCTCGTCGTCGTCGCCTCGAACGGCGGCGGGCGCACCCCGTCCTGGTTCCTCAACCTCAAGCAGAACGATGGTGCGACGGTCCAGCTTGGCCGCGAGCGGCGCGCGGTCACCGCCCGCGAAGCGTCGCCCGACGAACGCGCCCGCCTCTGGGCCGCGATCACCTCCGTCGCGCCCGGCTACCTCAAATACCAGGAACGCGCGCACCGCACGATCCCGCTCGGGATCCTCGAGCCTGCGCAACGCTAGCGCCGGATTTACAGGCACTTTACGCGCGACCGGCCATGGTTTCGCCGGATCGGGGTAGGCCCTCCTCCGAACCGCGAAAAGGAGGGACCAACGATGAAGAAGACACTCCTCGTCTGCGCGCTTGCGGCCGTTGCGCTCGCTGTACCGGGCACCGCGTTCGCCCACGGCGGCCACCACGGGCACCACGGCCACAACGCCCGTCGTGGGTTCGCCGCATTCAAGCGTGACCTGAAGCACGGTGTCGTCGTCCGGCAAACCGCCGCGCTCGGCGCTGCGCTCTCCGGCACCGGCACGACGTTCGGCGCCACCACGGCCAGCTCGTCCGGCTCGATCGCCGCAGGCACTCTCGCCGGCGGCACGTACACGGCGAGCGTCACCACCGACTGGACGAAGGCGACGACGAAGACGTTCAAGAGCGGCACGTTCAGCTGCGCGCCCGCGACCGCGACGCTGACGATCGCCTCGTCGACGAACAGCGCGTCGACCTCGCTCACGGGCAAGACCTGCTCGTGGACGAGCAACGGCAAGACCGCATACGTCTTCGCCGGCTCGGGCGCCGCGGCAGGCTCGGGCACGCTCGCCGGCCTCACCGGAACCGAGCACGTCGCGCTCAGGGAGGACTCGACCGGCGCCGTCCGCGGCACCGCGCTCGCGGGTTCGACCGCGGTCGAACCGAGCCAGATCGTGCTGGCCGTCACCGGCAAGGGGCACTGCGACAACCACTGATCGAGGCCCGAGACCGAGGGTCGAAAGGGCGCCGCGAGGCGCCCTTTCGCGTGATCGGGGGCCAGCGGACCCCCCTAGTACGATGGCTCGGCCGTGCCCGAAACGCCTCCCTTCGTCCACCTCCACGTCCACTCCGAATACTCGATCCTCGACGGAGCCTGCCGCATCCCGGAACTTGCGGCCCGCGCGGCAGAGCTCGAGATGCCGGCGGTGGGACTGACCGACCACGGCTCGCTCGCCGGCACGATCAACCTGTTCACGGCGGCGAAGAAGGAAGGCGTCAAGCCGATCATCGGCTGCGAGGTGTACGTCGCCGACGACCGGCGCGCGCAGCAGAAGGGCTACGCGCACCTGACGCTGCTCGCCGAGACGACCGAGGGCTACGGCAACCTCATCCGCCTCAGCTCGCTTGGCTACCTCGAGGGCTACTACTACAAGCCGCGCGTCGACTGGGAGCTGCTCGAGCAGCACGCGAGCGGCATCGTCGCGCTCTCCGGCTGCCTCTCCGGCCGCGTCTGCAAGGCGCTCGAGGAAGGCCGCGCCGCCGACGCCGAGGGCGAGCTCGACCGGCTGACGACGATCTTCGGGCGCGACCAGGTCTACGTCGAGATGCAGAACGCGCACCTCGACGTGCAGCAGCGCATCAACCCCGTGCTCGCGCAGCTCGCCGAGCGCCGCGGCCTGCCGCTCGTCGCCACCGGCGACGTCCACTACCTCCGCCACGAGGACGCGCGCGCACACGAGGCGCTGCTCTGCATCCAGTCGGGCGACTCGCTGAAGAACCCGAACCACTGGAAGTTCGACACCGACCACTTCTACTTCAAGACGCCCGCCGAGATGGCGCTCGACTTTCCCGGCCACGACGACGCGCTCCGGCGCACGCTCGAGATCGCCGAGCGCTGCAACGTCGAGATCGCGCTCGACCGCATCCTCCTGCCGCACTTCCCCGTGCCCGACGGCCGCGACGCGTTCGACTACCTCGTCGAGCTGTGCGAGAAGGGTCTCGCGCGCCGCTACGACAAGGTCACCGCCGACCTCCAGGAGCGGCTCAAGTTCGAGCTGAAGACGATCAAGGAGATGGGCTTCGCCGACTACTTCCTGATCGTCTCCGACTTCATCGGCTTCGCGAAGCGCAACGGGATCAGCGTCGGCCCGGGCCGCGGCTCCGCCGCCGGCTCGCTCGTCTCCTACTGCCTCGAGATCACCGACCTCGACCCGATCCGCTACGACCTGCTGTTCGAGCGCTTCCTCAACCCGGGCCGCAAGGAGCTGCCGGACATCGACATCGACTTCGCCGTCGACGGCCGCGAGCGCGTGATCAACTACGTCGCCGAGAAGTACGGCCGCGACCGCGTCGCGCAGATCATCACCTTCGGGACGATGGCCGCGCGCGCCGCCGTCCGCGACGCCGGCCGCGTGCTCGAGGTGCCGTACGGCGCCGTCGACAAGGTCGCGAAGCTGATCCCGGAAGGGCCGGGCCAGACGCTCGAGGAGTGCCTCAAGCCCGGTGCCGAACTGCGCCAGGCGTACGACGCCGACCCGGTCGCGCGCGAGATCGTCGACCTCGCCCGCCCGCTCGAGGGCCTGACGCGCCAGGACTCGATCCACGCCGCCGGCGTCGTGATCGGCGCCGAGCCGCTGATGAACGTGATCCCGCTCCAGCAGAAGGGCCCCGACCAGGAGATCGTGACGCAGTTCTCGATGAACGACGTCGTCGCCGTCGGCCTGCTCAAGGTCGACTTCCTCGGCCTGCGCAACCTCGACGTGATCGACAAGGCCTGCGCGCTGATCGGCGACCTCGACATCGGCGCGATCCCGCTCGACGACCGCAAGACGTACGAGATGCTCGCGCGCGGCGAGGCGAACGGCGTCTTCCAGTTCGAGTCGTCGGGCATGCGCGAGGCGCTGCGGTCGGTCAAGCCGACGGGATTCGAAGACGTGATCGCGCTCGTCGCGCTCTACCGGCCCGGGCCGATGGCGTACATCCCCGTGTACGCGCGCCGCAAGAACGGGCAGGAGCCCGTCCACTACGCCGACGAGCGCCTGAAGCCGATCCTCAAGGACACGTGGGGCATCGCCATATACCAAGAACAGAGCATGGAGATCGCGAAGCAGATGGCCGGCTTCTCGCCCGCCGAGGCGGACGACCTGCGCAAGGCGATCGGCAAGAAGATCCACTCGCTGATGGCGTCGCTGAAGGGCAAGTTCCTCGAGGGCTGCGCGACCAACGGCGTCTCGCCCGCGGTCGCGAACCAGCTCTGGCAGGACATGGAGCAGGCGCAGGACTACGCGTTCAACAAGTCGCACGCCGCCTGCTACGCGCTGATCGCCTATCGCACCGCGTGGCTGCGCGCAAACCATCCGCGCGAATACATGGCGGCGCTGATCTCGTCCGTGATGAACACGAAGGACAAGGTGCCCTACTACGTGAACGCGTGCGCGGAGCTCGAGATCGAGGTGCTGCCGCCCGACGTGAACACGTCGCAGATCGACTTCGCCGTCGTCGAGGGCAAGATCCGCTTCGGACTGAACGCGGTGAAGAACGTCGGTGAGTCCGCGTGCCGCTCGATCGTGCGCGCACGCGACGAGGGCGGGCCGTTCGCATCGATCTGGGACTTCACCGAGCGCGTCGACCCACAGACCGTGAACAAGCGCGCGCTCGAGTCGCTCGTCAAATGCGGCGGGCTCGACTCCACCGGGGCGACGCGCAGAGGGATGCTCGACTGCCTCGAGCAGGCGCTCGCCTGGGGGCAGAAGCAGCAGTCCGACAAGCTGCTCGGCCAGGGCTCGATCTTCGACCTCGGCGAGCCGGCCGACAGCGGCCCGGCGCGCCACCATCCCGTGCTCTCCGCCGAGGAGTACGACAAGGGCGAGCTTCTCCACATGGAGAAGGAGAGCCTCGGCCTCTACGTCTCCGAGCACCCGCTCACCGCGATCCGCGAGCAGCTCCGCCGCAAGACCGACTGTCCGCTCGCGGAGCTCGAGCGTCGCCGCGACGGCGAGATCGTCACCGTCGGCGGCCTCGTCGCCTCGCTCAAGCAGCTGACGACGAAGAAGGGCGAGCCGATGGTGTTCGCCACGCTCGAGGACGTCACCGGCTCGTGCGAGGTCGTCGCGTTCAACTCGACGTACGCGGCCGCGCGCGACCTGCTCGTGCAGGACCGCATCCTGATCGTGAAGGGCCGCGTCGACCACAAGCAGGCGGGGGAGACGAAGCTCGTCGCGCTCGAGATCACCGGCTTCGAGGCCGTCCCCGAGCGGCGCGAGGTGCGCCTCAAGGTCGACGCGCGCATCGCGCCCGCCGGCCTGATCAAGGAGCTCGCCGACATCGTCGAGCGCTACCCCGGCGAAGCGCCCGTCTACATCGAGGCGGTCACCTCCGTCGGCCCGCGGCTGCTCGAGCTCGGCACGAAGGTGCAGCCGATCGCCGACTTCTTCGCCGAGGCGAAGACGCTGCTCGGCGAGGCCGCGGTTCTCTAGGCCCAGGGGTTGAGCAGACATACGCCGGTGCCGGCCAGGACGGTGTCGTCCCGCGTCACGAGCGTCAGGTCGTGCTCGAGCGCCGTCGCGGCGAGCAGGCTGTCGACGACGGGTAGCGGACGGGGTCCATTGATCCGTCCCCACCGTTCCGCAATCGCGGCGGAAACGGGAATGACGCCGCCCGCGAAGGCGTGCCTCAGCTCTGAGAGCCACCGCTCGACGAGGGAGGCCTCGGGGATGTCGCGCGGCCGCTACCGTGAGCCGCCTGATGGCCCGCCGCGAAGACCTCCGTAACGTCGCGATCGTCGCGCACGTCGACCACGGCAAGACGACCCTCGTCGACGCCCTGCTCTGGCAGGCCGGTTCCTTCCGGGCCAACCAGGAGGTGGCCGAGCGGGTGATGGACTCGACCGACCTCGAGCGCGAGAAGGGGATCACGATCCTTGCCAAGAACACCGCCGTCCACCTCCCCGGCGGCGTGAAGCTGAACATCATCGACACGCCCGGGCACGCGGACTTCGGCGGCGAGGTGGAACGCGGCCTGACCATGGTCGACGGCGTGCTCCTGCTCGTCGACGCGAGCGAGGGGCCGCTGCCGCAGACGCGCTTCGTGCTGCGCAAGGCGCTCGAGGCGCGCCTACCCGTCGTGCTCGTCGTGAACAAGGTCGACCGGCCCGACGCCCGCATCGACGAGGTCGTCAACGAGGTGTACAGCCTTTTCCTCGACCTCGACGCGGACGAGACGCAGATCGAGTTCCCGATCGTCTACTCGAATGCGCGCGCCGGCAAGGCCGGGCTGACGCCCGACGACCTCGCCGAGGATCTCGGGCCGCTCGTGCAGACGATCCTCGAGACCGTGCCCGCGCCGGAGTACGACCCCGAGCATCCGCTTCAGGCGCTCGTCACGAACCTCGACGCCGACCCGTACGTCGGCCGGCTCGCGCTCTGCCGCATCCGCCACGGCACGCTGCGCAAGGGCGCGCAGGTCGCCTGGTGCCGCGCCGACGGGACGATCGCGCCCGCACGCATCACCGAGCTGTACATCACCGAGGCGCTCGACCGCATCCCCGCCGACGAGGCGGGACCGGGGGAGATCGTCGCGATCGCGGGCCTGCCCGAGGTGACGATCGGCGAGACGATCGCCGACCCCGACGACCCGCAGCCGCTGCCGGTGACGACGGTCGACGAGCCGTCGCTCTCGATCACGATCGGCATCAACACGTCGCCGCTCGCCGGCACCGAGGGCGACCGGCTCACCGCCTCGATGGTGAAGGCCCGGCTCGACCAGGAGCTCGTCGGCAACGTCTCGCTGCGCGTCAACCCGACGGTGCGCCCGGACGCGTGGGAGGTGCAGGGCCGCGGCGAGCTCCAGCTCGCGGTGCTCGTCGAGCTGATGCGACGCGAAGGATTCGAGCTCACTGTCGGCAAGCCCGAGGTGCTCACGCGCGAGGTCGGCGGCAAGCGGCACGAGCCGGTCGAGCGCGTCGCCATCGACGTGCCCGAGGAGTACATCGGCGTCGTCACGCAGCTGCTCGCGCTGCGCAAGGGCCGGCTCCAGCAGATGGTCAACCACGGCACCGGCTGGGCGCGCATGGAATACCTCGTGCCCGCCCGCGGACTGATCGGCTTCCGCACGGAGTTCCTCACCGAGACGCGCGGCACCGGCATCCTCCACCACGTCTTCGAAGGCTGGGAGCCCTGGCACGGCGAGCTGCGCATGCGCCCGACCGGGAGTCTCGTCGCCGACCGGCGCGGCCCCGCCACGGCGTTCGCGATCGTCAACCTCCAGGAACGCGGCTCGCTCTTCATCGCGCCCGGCGTCGAGCTCTACGAGGGGATGATCGTCGGCGAGAACTCGCGCGCCGACGACCTCGACGTGAACGCGACGAAGGAGAAGAAGCTGACGAACATGCGCGCGGCGAGCTCCGACGAGACGGTGCGCCTGATTCCGCCGCGGCCGCTGTCGCTCGAGCAGGCACTCGAGCTGATCCGCGAGGACGAGTGCGTCGAGGTGACGCCGAAGAGCATCCGCCTGCGCAAGGTGGAGCTGTCGGCGCAGAAGCGGCAGAGCAGCACCTCGCGCGCGAAGCGCGCCGCCGCCGGCGTGTAGTCAGCCGCGGAGCAGGCGCACGACGCCGGCCGCAAGCTTCGGCACGCGCGATCACGTCGCGCAGACCCGCCTATGACGACCAATCGACGTCCGGCTCCTTCGCACGAGTCTCGACGGAGAGCTGCTTCACAGCCTCGCCGATCACCGTGAGACGGAACAAGATCGCGTCCTGCACGAATGGATCGTCGAGCGACGCGTCTCGCGCGGCATATGACTGGATGACCTCCGCCGCGTCGAGAATGTCGGTCAAACGGGTCGCCTCGCCCCGGCTCACAGCGGCACTGCCTCCGAGAGCACGGCGTCGCGGAACGTTCGCTGGACCGTCTCCGGCGTCACGACGTCGACGTCGAGGCCGACGATCGTCTGCGCATCACGGCGGAAGCCGGCCAGGTCGAGCAGCGTTCTTCCCGGCTCGAGTTCGACAAGCAGATCGACATCACTGTCGGGCCGCGCGTCACCGCGTGCAACCGAGCCGAATACGCGGACACTGCGCACGCCGCGTCGGCGTGCCGCCGCGAGCAGCCGCCCTCTCTCATGCCGGAGCAGTGCTGCCTGCTCGCCGATCTGGCCGCGAACGGACGACGGCGGACGCGAAGGATGACGGGAGCTGGCGAGGCGAAGCTCCTGTCCGCAGCCGCGGAGCAGGCGCTCGAGTGTCGGGATCGTCGGTACGTCGTTTCCGCGCTCGTAGCGGGCGACGGCCGCTTGCGAGGTGCCGGCACGTGCGGCGAGCTCGGCTTGGGTGAGACCGGCCGAACGGCGGGCCCGCTCGATGAGCATGGACGCGGTCATATGCCGAAATCAGCATATCACGCGTGATCGCAATGCGGCTGCGCCGGGCCGGTACAGGGAACCGGCCCGGCGCTCTCGCTGCGGGGAGAGGATCTGTCCTTACGGGGTGGTGCCGGTCGCGGCGCCCGCGTCGCTCGACGGCGGCGGCACCTGCGCGCGCTGCCAGTCGTGCACCTGCTTCGCGGTGAACGTCGCGGTCTCCGGATCGAACCCCGGCGCCTTGAAGAAGCCGGAGGCGCCGAAGATGACTCCGACGCGGTCGCCGACCTTCAGGTCGGAGTACGCGATCGTCGTCTTCGAGTGGCCCTTGATGTAGAGGGTCGAGCCGTTGACCTGGATCGTGACGTCCGTGTTCTTCAGCACCGTGTCGTACGGGCCGGTGCGTGCGACCTGGACGTTGACCGAGGTGCCGCCGAGCGCGCTGATCGTGCCGCCCACCCAGTGGCAGTTGCAGCGAATGCGGATCTTCACCGCGGTGAGCGTCGTAAGCGTCGAGTCGGTCGCGGTGGCGCGCAGGCCGACGAGGTCGCCGGCTTTGATGTCGGAGAGCTGCTGCGACGTGCCGTCCTTGCCGCCGACGATCTGTGTGTCCGAGTTGACGGCGACCGTGACCGGCTTGCCGTTGAGCTGGCCGTCCTTCGGGCCGGTCCAGAGCACGTCGAGGCTCAGCGAGTCGCTGCCGACCGCGGTGACGGAGCCGGCGAACCAGTGCGTGTGCACCCGGTTGGCCTTCGGCGGCGAGTCGTTCGTGCTGCGCGTGGCCGCCGCAGCACCGAGGGGGAGCATCGCGGAGACGATGGCCGCCGCCGCGATGAGACCGAATTTGCGCATTGTCTGTTCCTCCAGCATTTCTGTTGTTGTCGGCCGAGCAACGCTCAGCCCGACAGACACTGATGCCCGTGCGTACGACGGGCATCAGGCGCGGGTCAGTCGTGTGTAAAGCCCGCGCTACGGGTGCGCGAGGTACGAGGCAGGCGCCGTGAGGACGGTCGTCTTGCCGGTGACGAGGTCGAGGACGGCGATCACGCCGGTCTGGGCGGTCACCTCGGTGCCGTCACAGCGGTCGGAGGTGTGCCACACGGTGCCCCGCACCGTCGCCGCCGCGTAGCGGCCCTTCGTCGTGAAGCTGCCGTGGCCGTTGCCCCAGAGGCTGCGAACGACCGTTGTGCTCGGCTTCGCAGCCTTCGGCTTGGCCCCGCTCACCGCCGTCTTGCGCCCCTTCTTGCCGGCCTTGCAGACCGAGAAGTCTCCGCCCGTGAGCGTGAGCTGCGTCGCACCGCTCGCCGTCGAGACGACCTGGAACACCCCGCCGGCGAAGGAGGCGCTCTGAAGCTGGCCCGTCGGGCCGAGGCTGATCAGCGTGACCGTGCCGTGCGTCGCGTCGATGATCGAGCCGAAGGGAATGAGGACGCCGGCGACGAGTGGCTTGCCGTTGACGAGCACGTTGCCGGTGAACGGCGCCGCGTCGAGGCTCTGACCCTGGACAGGCGGCGGAGGCGGCGGCGGGACCGCCGTCCCGGTGGTAGTGAAGGCGGCGTCCGGGCTTGCCGTCGATCCGCCCGGGTTGGTCGCGACCACCTGCACGTGGTACGTCGTTCCCGGCAGCAGGCCCTGCAGCAGCACGCTGACCGCTCCGGCGGCCGTGCCCGAGCCGGCCGCGTATGAGCCGGTCTGCTGCCCGTATGCCGTCGTCGTGCCCCACTTGACGATGTAGAAGGCCGGCGAGCCGTTCGGGTCGATCGAGGCGCCGACCGTCGCCGTCGTCTCGCCGATCCCCGTCGCTGCGGGCGCGCCGACGCTCGGGGCGGGCAGCGCCGGCGGCGGCGGTGGCGGCGGCGGTGGCGCGGCATGCACGAGCTCGACCGCGCCGATGTCGCAGTGCGGGCCCTGCGGCCGCGAGATCCCGCGCTGGTCGACGGTGGGGCAGGTGTCGCCGCCCGCGTCGATCGCCGGGCTCGACACGGCAGGCGCGAGCGTATCCGTCTGGCCGCCGTTGTTCTGGAGCGCGCCGAGCTGTGCGTCCGTGCTCTGCAGGTCGCCCGACGCGGTCAGGGCGCAGCTCGCATCGGCGGAGAGGTTGTGGCCCTGCGAGTCGAGCGGCGCGTTGCAGTCGCCGCCTGTGTTGCCGTTCAGGAGCGTGTCTTCGGTGATCACGTCGGAGCCCCCGGAGACGAAGACCCCGCCGCCGGCGCCGCTCGTGTTGTTCGCGATCGTGTCGTTCGTCAGGGTCGCGACGCTCGCGGCAAGCACACCGCCGCCTTGCGCGGGCGCGCTGTTGCCGGCGATCGTGGAGTTCGTGATCGTGAGGCTGCTGCCGAAGTCGTCGACGCCGCCGCCGATCTGGAGGCCGCTGCCGGTGGCGCTGTTGTTCGCGATCGTGCTGCCGGTGATGATGACCGTCCCGTTCGAGTCGATGCCGCCCCCGGAGTTGTACGCACTGTTGCCGCTCACGCTCGCGTTGACGAGGTCGAGCGTGGCCCCGGCTGCGACATAGACGCCGCCGCCGACACCGTCGTTGAAGTCGTTTCCGTCGAAGACCGTGTCGCCGCCGGTGATCGTGACCCCGGAGACCGTGCCGGTGATGCCCGAGCCCATGATCTCGAGGACGCGCTGCTCGCCGGTCTGCTCGATCGTCGTCGTCCGCGCACCCGTCCCGACGAGCACGACGTCCTGGCTGATCACCAGCTGCTGGCCCGTGGTGAGCGCGTACGTCCCCGCGCCGAGGTCGACCTCCGTCTCCCCGCTGAGGGTGCTCGCCTGCTCGAGCGCCGCGCGGAGGGAGCAGTTGCCGCTCGCGTCCGCGCACATTTCGTCGCCGGAATAGGCATCGGGCGTGTCCGCCAGCGTATTGACGGTGAAGGTGCGGTCCGGCTGCGCGCCGGCGCCGGCGCTGCGCGCCGGCGCCGGGGACCCCAGCGACCAGTGCGAGCGCCGCCGCTCCGAGAACCGCCGCCACGGCAAGACCCCGAACCACAGGGGGAACCTACGACAGTCGCCCCGCCGCTTCCAGTAGCGACAACGCGAACGTAACAATGTGGGTGCCGAAGCCTCTTCCCGGACGGACCGTCCCGTCCTGCCGGTAACGTGCTCCTGTGGCGGCCCCGGGGAACGGGAACGGGCCGTGAGGGTTTCGTAAGGTTTGACGAGGGATACCCCGGACGGGGGTGAACCGATCGGCCGCCGATCCCGAATCAATGGACGGCGGTATCAAACGGAAGGAATCGGATGTCTGCGGTAGCGGCAATCATTGAGACAGAGCTGGAGCGGGTCGAGCGGTGGCGTGCCGACGAGCTGCACCGGGCCGGCTTCGACGCCGAGGCAGTCGCCGCGCTCGCGCCACGCCTCGACATCGACCTGCACACGGCGACCGAAATGGTCGACCGCGGGTGCCCGCCCGAGCTCGCCCTGCAGATCCTGCTCTAGCCCGGCAGAATGGCGGCGGTGAGCGCCGCCCTCGCTTCCATCCCCTCGCCCAGCACGGCCGTCTACCACGTCGGCCCGCTCACGCTCCACATGTACGGGCTGATGCTGCTGCTCGGGATCGCGGCGGCGATCTGGGTGACCGGGCGGCGCTGGGTGCGCTGGGGCGGCGACTGGGACCTGATCTTCCGCCTCGCCGTCTGGGGCGTGATCGCGGGCATCATCGGCGCGCGGATCTACCACCTGGTCACGAGCTGGAACCAGGACGCGGCCATCCACGCCCACTGGTACGGGCCGCTCGCGGTCTGGTCGGGCGGACTCGGCATCTGGGGGGCGATCCCCTTCGGCGCCCTCGCCGGCGGCTGGGTGGTGCGCCGCTCCGGCAACAGCGTACGCCTGATGCTCGATGCCGCCGCGCCGGGCCTCCTCTTCGCGCAGGGGATCGGCCGCTGGGGCAACTACTTCAACCAGGAGCTCTACGGCAGGCACACGACGCTGCCGTGGGCGCTCGAGATCCACGGCAAGACCGCCGCCCATCTCTACACGCCGACGTTCCTGTACGAGTTCATCTGGGACGTGCTCGCGGCCTTCCTCCTGCTCTGGATCGACCGCCGCTTCACGATGCGCCGGCCGGCGCTGTTCGCGCTCTACGTCTCCCTCTACACGCTCTTCCGCACGTACGAGGAGACGCTGCGCATCGACCCGTCGAACCATTTCCTCGGCCAGCGGATCAACTTCTGGGTCTCGCTCGCCGTCTTCGTCTGCTCGACCGCGTTCTTCGTCTGGTGGCAGTTCGTGCGCAAGCCGGGCGAGCACCGGCCGCACGCGCCGGCGCGCCCGATCCCCGAGGGACCGAAGATGGCCGTCCCCAAGGGGCGCGTCCGGTAATGCCGGTACGGTCCCCCGGGTGATCGTCCGGGAGCTCGAGCTCGACCTCGACGCCTTCGAAGGCCCCTTCGACCTGCTGCTGACGCTCGTGCTCAAGGAGGAGCTCGACCTGCGCGAGATCGACGTCGCGGGCATCGTGCTCGCGTTCCTCGAGCGGCTGGCGGAGCGCGAGGAGCTCGACCTCGAGGCATGCGGCGAGTTCCTCGTCCTCATCGCCTCGCTGCTCGAGTTGAAGGCCCGCGGGCTGTTCCCCGAGGAGGCGGCCGAGCTCGCCGAGCTCGAGCCGGAGGCCGCCGCGGAGGAGCTCGCACGCCGCCTCGCCGAGTACCGGCGGATGAAGGAGGCGGCCGTATGGCTGCGCGAGCGCCTCGCGACCGAGGGCGACCGCTTCTTCCGGCTCGGGCCGGCGCCGCTCGCGCCGAAAGTGGAGACGCCGCTCGCGCCGCAGGAGCCGGAGCGGCTCGCGCAGGTGCTGCGCCTGCTCGCGGTCGAGCCGCCGCAGGTGTCGCTCGCGCACATGGAGCTGCGCTTTCCGCCCGTCGCGCAGTTCCTCGAGCGGTTCCGTGCCGTCCTGCGGCGCCGCACGCGCTTCGACTTCGACGGCGAGGTCGCCGGGCTGCCGCGGATCGACCAGGCCGTCGCCTTCCTCGCGCTGCTCGAGCTCCGCCGTTCCGGCGAGATCACGATCGAGCAGGCTGCCCCGTTCGCACCGATCCGCATCGCGCGGATCGGGGAGGAGATAATCGACCGAGACGAAAGGACCGTGGCGTGGACCGTCCGCTCCGCCTGATTGCCGAGAACCCGCTCGACCAGCTCGCCCGCACGCTCGAGGCGCTGCTCGTCGTCGCATCCGCGCCGCTGTCCGAGCAGGAGCTCGCCGAGGCAGCGGACGACCATCCCGAGCGGATCGCGGCCGCCCTCGGCCTCGTCGGCGACCGCTACCGCGAGGGCCGCAGCGGCGTCGTGCTCGAGCACGTGGCCGGCGGCTGGGCGTTCCGCGCCTCCCGCGAGGCGGCCGAGTCGTGCGCCCGCCTGTTCGAGCGGCCCGCGCAGCGCAACCTCTCGCCGGCGGCGATGGAGACGCTCGCGATCGTCGCGTACCTCGGCCCGTGCTCCCGCCCGGACATCGCCCGCATCCGCGGCGTCGCCGCCGACTCTGCCGTCGCGGGACTCGTCGAGCGCGGCCTGATCGCCGAAGCCGGCCGCGACGACGTCGCGGGCGCGATCCGCTACCGGACGACGCCGCTGTTCGAGCGCGTCTTCGGCCTCGAGAGCCTCTCGCAGCTCCCGCGCCTCGACGACCTCGGCGCGGGCACGGAAGAGATCCGCGAGCGGCTGCACGCCGTCGCGGAGCAGCGAACAGCGTGAAACGCTTCGCGCTTCACGCCGGCTGAGTTACGGCTTCGCGGAGCGGACGCCGGCCAAGCCGGCATCCTCCTGGCCTGGCGGAGGGCCGGTGGGTTGTGCGAGCGCGGCCGGTGGTGGCTGCGCCTGCGGCTAGCGCGCCTGCGGCCGCGTCAGCCTTCGGCCTGGATCGCTGCGACGAGCGACGGTTTCAACCCGCGACGCAGCCGGCGGTGGCGAGTCGGTCGCGCGCTGCTAGCGAAGCGGCGCACCGCCTGAGTCGTTCAGACGAGCCGCAGCGCGGCGAGCACCGTTCGCAGCGCCACCACGAAGACGAGCGTGAACGCGAGCGCGACGCCGAGGAACGCGGCTTCGTGGCCGTTCAGTGCATGTCCGAGGACGAGCGCGCGCACGAGTACGCCCGCGGTGATCCCGACCGCCCACGTCGCGAGCAGGCGCGTCGCCGACGGTCGCCGGTAGAGACGGAACGCGAGCGCGGCGGCGAACCAGCAGCCGAGCAGCGGCAGCGCGTCGCGCGCGAGTCCGCGCGCGCTCACCGCGCCATGATGCGAGAGCAGGCCGACGACGGCGAACACGACGAGCGCGGCGGCATCCGAGACCGGCCACAGCCGGCTGCGCAGGCGGAGCGCTCGCACTAGACGAGCCGCGCCGCGACGAGCACGAGCCAGGCGAGCATCGCCACGTAGTACGCCCGCTCGATCAGGCCGAGCCACGGCTTCAGCGGCGAGCGCCGCAGCGCGAGGCTCGTCCCGACGGCGAAGATCGCCATCGCCCAGCCGAGCGCGGGCTGGCCGTGCTGCGCCGGCCTCAACGCGACCGCCGCCCACGACGCCGACGCGAACGCTGCGACCGCGAGCAGCATGTGGATCGCGCCGTCGCGCGTGCGCTCCGTCGAGCCGATCAGGTCGGTCGTGAAGCGGCCGATCGCGATGCGCGCGACGGCGAATACGAGCAGGAGCGAGATCACCCGCTGCGGCGCGGGGTGGACGCCTTTCGCGAGCGCGCCCGCGAGGAAGATCGCGGCCGTGCCCGCACACGCGGCCTGGAGGCGATACCAGTCCGCGTACGCGCCGACCCCGTACTCGCTCACCGCGTTGCGCACCGGGCTGTAGCCCGTCGGCGAGACGTGGAGGTACACGAGGCAGGCGATGCACGCGCCCGTGAAGGCAAGCGACGCGATCGCGAGCGCGGCCGTCATCAGAGCTTCCTGATGATCGCTTCGGCCTCCTCGCGCGTGAATGCGCGCAAGGTCTCCGTGCGGTCGCCGCCGTACTGCTGGAGCTTCGTCACGATCTCGAGCGCCACCTCGTCGTCGGGCGCCTCGAATACCTCGACGACGTCGTACTGGCCCAGCGTCACCCAGACGCCGACGAGCGTGCCGCCGGCCTCCTCGATCGCGCGCTCGCCGTCCTCGACCCGGTCGCGCCAGGCCGGCAGCCCCGCCCGGCCCTGCGTCGTCCAGCGCATGAGCGAGATGTAGTGGGGCACGTGGCCCTATCTTCTCATCCGTGCGTCTCAACGCCTACCTGGCCCGGGCCGGTGTCGCGTCCCGCCGTGCCGCCGACGAGCTGATCCTCGCGGGCCGCGTGCGCGTCAACGGCGCGCCCGGCCAGCTCAACACGTTCGTCGAGTCCCGCGACCGCGTCGAGGTCGACGGCCGCCCCGTCTCGCTCCAGCAGCTCGCGTACGTGCTGCTACACAAGCCCGCCGGCGTCGTCACGACCGCGCGCGACCCGCAGCGCCGCCCGACCGTGATCGACTTCGTCCCGCGCGAGCCGCGCGTCGTCCCGGTCGGCCGACTCGACGTGGACACGACCGGCGCGCTCCTGCTCACGAACGACGGCCCGCTCGCGCACCGGCTCGCGCACCCCCGCTACGGCGTCGAGAAGACATACGTCGCGAAGGTCGACGGCGACCCCGACGAGACGGCGCTCCAGCAGCTGCGCGACGGCGTCGAGCTCGACGACGGCCGCACCGCGCCCGCCCGCGCCCGCCGCCTCGGCCGCGGCCGGATCGAGCTCGTCCTCCACGAGGGGCGCACACACCAGGTGAAGCGCATGCTCGAGGCGGTCGGCCACCCGGTGCAGCGCCTGCACCGCTCCCGCTACGCCGGGCTCGCGGTCGACGACCTCGAGCCAGGCGCGTGGCGGGAGCTGACCTCCGAGGAGGTCGCGTCGCTCAGTGCCTCGTCATGAACTCATCCATCGGGGTGACCTGCGCGCCGCCGTAATCGACTCCATGTAGGCGCCCCAGGTGAGGTGCCTCGCCTCGAGCTGGTCGACGAGATTCGTATGGTCGTAGCGATTGGCCGGGTTGTCGTCGTTCATGAACCAGTTCGACCCCGAGATCGCCGCGACGTAATTCGGCTCGCTCGGATGCGTAACGCCGTAGTAGTTCGCCACGGTCGCATACGACTGCGTCCATTGACGAACGACGGCGGCCCGGACGCTATCGCCCGGGCCGCCTCCGTTCAACGAGAGCTCACGGAACGAGCGACAGGAACTTCGCCTGAAGGTCGAGCAGCCCCGCCTGGAAGATCCAGCCGAGGGCCTGCGGGGTGTTCAGCGGACGGTTGTCGAATGCGGCCTCGTCGAGGGCCGCCTTGATCTGCGACGCGAGCGCGTCGCGCTTCGACGTCAGCGACGCGATCGCGTTCTCGACCGAC
>Ga0208849_1001146_pt1 | contig 19729 bp, 17 predicted proteins | sample NGESurdeep072012_10_FD_184470 | JGI IMG/M metagenome (GOLD analysis project Ga0208849, IMG submission 184470) | Arctic peat soil microbial communities from Barrow, Alaska - NGEE Surface sample 53-3 deep-072012 (SPAdes) | ecosystem: Environmental > Terrestrial > Soil > Wetlands > Peat ... | reverse complement strand
AATCCGCGCCATCCTCACCTCCGCATGCATCCGATCCGCTCCGGCTAAACCGGACAAATCGTCTGCTACGAAAACCGGACATATCGTGTGCTACCTACAGGCGGTCGTCCGGCTGTTGCCTATGTCAGTAAAATCACTACAGTAGTGATATGACCCAGTCGACGCTCACGGTTCCCGCGGCCGAAGCCAACCGCAGCTTTTCAAAGCTGTTGCGCGCGGCACGGCAAGGCGCGCGGATCACCATCACCTCTCACGGCGAGCCGGTGGCGGAGCTGGGTCCCGTGGGCGGGGCGACGGCCGAGGATGCGGAAAAACTGCGTCAGGCGGAGGGTCGACGAAAGCTCATGGAACACCTGGAAAGCGTGACTCCGACAGTGGTCGGGCCCTGGACGCGAGAAGAACTTTACGATCGCGATCGATAGCGTCTCAGTGCGTCTCGCCTTCGATACCAACGTCATGGTCTATGCCGAAGGTGTGCGGCAGGTGAACGCCGACGCCGCGAAATGCGCGCTGGCCGTGCGGCTCGTGGACCGCAGCGCCGCGGAAACGATCGTCCTGCCGCGTCAGGCGCTGGCGGAATTGCACACCGTTCTGGTTCGCAAGGGCGCGGTCACCCCGGCCGAAGCTTCCCGGCGCGTACGCCTGTGGGCTGAAAACTCCATGCTGGTGGATACCGCGGGCGCGGTTTTCGACGCGGCTTTGGACCTATGCGACGCTCATCGTCTGCAGATATTCGACGCGATCATTCTCGCCGCCGCGGTCGAGGCGCGGTGCGACCTCCTGCTCAGCGAGGACCTCCAGGATGGGTTCGCCTGGCGCGGCGTCGTGGTGACCAACCCATTCGGCACGGCGCCCGACGGGCGCATCGCGCGGCTGCTTGGAGGCGCGCGCACGCTCCGCTGAGTTCGGCCCAATGGCGGGCAACAGAGCGCGGCCCTTGGTGAAGCCCAGAGCCCCGAAGCGGATATGGACGCCTATGGCACGAAGCGGCGGTGGACACGCGACCCCCTCGCTGGCAAGTTTCGCGAGGCGATCCTCGCCCACAGGGCAGTCCTCGACCGTCACCTCGACCAATCCACGGCCGCGCTGGCTGTGGCCGCAAGTATCCTTGACGACTTGCCCTGAGCGCACTGGCGCCGATGGATGGCCGGGACCAAACAAGCACGGCCATGACGGCCGATAGGAATCGGTCAGACTCAGTTGGGCTCGCGATAGGCGCCGGCCGCGCGAAAATACCTCTTGCGCCGGACCCTGGGTCATAGCCGCCGGTTGTCGGCGTCTGGAGACAAGCCAACCGTGTCAGCGCCCGTCTATCTGTCGCCGGCGGAAACCGCCAAGGCCCTGGGCGTCACGCCGCGGGCGCTGCGGGTCTATGAGCAGCGCGATCTGGTCTCGCCACTAAGGACGGCGGCGGGTTGGCGGGCTTATGGGCCGGACGCGTTGGCGCGGCTGCACCAGGTGCTGGCGCTCAAGCGTCTGGGCCTGAGGCTGGCGAATATTGCGGTGATGGTCTCGGGGCGGTTTTCAAGCCTCGAGGCTGTGCTCGCGCTGCAGGAGGAAGTCCTCGCCAAGCGGAGGGACGAGGCGGCGCGCGGCCTTGCGCTGGTGCGGGCGGCGCGAGCACGCGTGGCGGCCGGCGAAGCTTTGTCTCTGGACGATCTGACCACACTGACCCGGGAGACGACGATGAACGAACAGACGCCCAGTTGGGCAAAGCTGATGCAACCGGCGGTGGACGAGCATTTCAGTGGCGCTGAAAAGAAGGCCATGCGGGATAAGGCTGGAACTTTCGACCAGGCCAAGGTCGGGGCCGAATGGACGGCCCTGATCGACAAGGCCAAGGCTCTCCTGGGAACCGATCCCGCGGCGCCGGAGGCTCAGGACCTCGCACGCCGATGGCGGGCGCAGGTTGCTCTGGCCACCGGCGGCGACCCTGGCGCCTCAGCCAAGCTGACCGCCGTGTGGCGCGATTCGATGGCCAAGCCTGACGTCGCGCCCGCCCTGCCCTTCGGACCTGAAGTGATGGCTTTCGTCGGAGACGCCATGCGGCGGTTGGGTCCAGGCTGACGCCGCCGTTACCCTTTGGCTTGCTGAAGTTCTTGCTTTGTTCCTGTCGCCCTCATATCGTGAGCCATGCCAGCATCCCTACCGGGCGCGCGCGGGCGCGGAGCGGTTTCCAACGCCAGCGGACGGTTCGAGAGTCGCACGCGCGACGAATTCGATGACGGATGGACGAGCGCCGATGAGGCGCCGGCGCCGCTGCGCACCACGGTGACCGCCGAAAAGGCGCGGGTGATCATCACCCGCAACGACAGCCCGGACGTCGGCTTCGATCGCTCGATCAATCCCTATCGCGGATGCGAGCATGGCTGCATCTATTGCTACGCCAGGCCTGCGCACGCCTACATGGGGCTCTCGCCCGGGCTCGACTTCGAAAGCAAGATCTTCTTCAAGCCGGATGCCGGCCGCCTGCTGGCCCAGGAGCTGGCCAAGCCGTCCTACAGGCCGGGCGTCATCCACATCGGCGGCAATACCGACCCCTACCAGCCGCAGGAACGGCGTCTGCGCGTTACCCGTCAGGTGCTCGAGGTTCTGGAGCGATATCACCACCCATTCTCTATCATCACCAAGTCGGCTTTGATCGTTCGTGACCTTGACATCATCGGACCGATGGGCGCCGCGGGCCTCGCGCGTGCGGCCGTGTCGATAACCAGCGTCGATCGCACCCTCGCCCGGCAGATGGAACCGCGCGCGGCGACGCCCGAACGGCGTTTATGGGCCGTGCGACAACTCGCCGACGCCAACGTGCCGACACTGGCAATGTTCGCCCCTGTGATCCCGGGCCTGAACGACCACGAACTCGAGACGGTGCTCGAAGCCGCGGCCCGCGCGGGCGCGGCCGGCGCGGGCTACGTCGTCCTGCGCCTGCCGCTGGAGATCAAGGACCTGTTTCGCGAGTGGCTAGCCGCGAACCGTCCTGACCGCGCGGCCAGGGTGATGTCTCTTGTCCGCCAGATGCGCGGGGGCAAGGACTATGATGTGCGATGGGGAAAGCGGATGAAGGGCGAGGGTCCGATTGCCGAACTGATCGGCCAGCGGTTCAAAATCGTCCGCCGTCGCTTTGGACTAGATCGCACCTTGCCGCCGTTGGACGTGAGTGCGTTTCGCGTCCCGGCCGCGGCTGGCGACCAGCTGGAATTGTTCGGCTAGCCCCGCCTCTTCTCGAACAGTAGCGCCTTGGTCAAAAAAGCGCGGTCTTCGGCGACCCGGGTGAGGCCGGCCTTCGCGAACAGGGCGGTAAGGTCAGTCTGGCTGTAGCTGGCGTAATAGGGTTCGTGGAAGTAGGCGGGAAAAACCTCGAGCAGCCGCGCCAGGCGCGGCTCGTCGGCAGGTTGGATCGAGTCGGCAAACGCCAGCAGTCCGCCCGGCTTCAGCACCCGGCCGATCTCCAGAGCGACGACCGTGCGTACGGCAGGCGGCAACTCGTGGAACAGGTAGATGCAGGTCAGCGCGTCGACGCTGTCATCCGCTATGGCCAGGCGCTCGGCGTTTGTCTGCAGCATGGCGCCGAGGCCGGAACGCAGGCGCGCCTCCTGCAGGTAGGCCAGGGAAAGGTCGGCCCCCATCAAGTGCGCACGGGGAAAGGTCGCGGCCAGATCCCCCAGAAATGCGCCCGAACCGCAGGCCAGGTCGACGATCGTGGCGCCGCGATGATCGCGCGTTCTCCAGGCGGCGGCCAGAAGCGACAGGGCGCGGCGGCGCATGGCGCCGGCCGCCCCCGCGAACAGCGCCTCGACTTGCGCGTGATAGCGCCGGGCGCTGCCGCTGGTGAACCAGCCGCCGCTCTGGAAGTGGAAATTCTGACGGTAGTAGCTTGGATAGGCGCCCTGCGCGGGGGCGTCCTCTCGCGCCTCGACCGCTCCGCCCCGGCGCCGGCGCTCATCGACCTGGCGGGCGTCTGCGATGAAGTCGGCGGCCTCATGCAGCGCGGTGAACGGATTGACCACGGCTTCCCCCATGGGGGGATAGAGGCCAAGACCGACGTCGCGCGCATCCTTCTCGAAGGCTTCCCGCCAGGCGCGCTGGACGAAGCCTTCGGGCGCCGGGTCGGCGGCCGGGGCGGTCGGCGCGGAACCGGCTCTTCCGGCGCGGGTGGCGGCGCGCGCGGCCATGCCGGCGGCGCCCCACCAGGCCGCCTTGGCCGCGGCCCTGGCGGACTGGGATCGTTTGTCGATGCTGAAGGCCCCCGGCCGCTGCTCATCCATGGTCGTCGCCTCGGCGAGAGAAAATGCCCACCAGTTCAATATGGGGCGACCAGAGGAACTGATCCACCGGCAGCACGCGGGTGAGCGCGTAGCCGCCGTCGGCGAGGATGCGCGCGTCGCGAGCGAAGGTGGTTGGGTTGCAGGAGACGCCGATGACCATGGCGACAGTCGACGCGGCCAGTTGAACACATTGCGCGGCCGCCCCGGCCCTGGGTGGATCGAAGATCACCGCATCGAAGCCTTTCAGCTCCCGCGCCAGCAACGGCCGGCGATCGAGGTCGCGCACCTGGGTAGCGATCGATCTTAAGCCGAGCTTCCCGGCCGTCGCCGCCGCGAGCGCGGATATGGCCGGGGCGGAGGCATCCACGGACATCAGATTGGCGTGGGTCGCGAGCGGAAACGTGAAAGCGCCAACCCCGCAGTAGAGGTCGGCGACGTTACGCGCACCCGCCGCCGCGCCCACAACGAAGGCGGCCATGGCGGCCTCGGCGCCGGGCGTCGCCTGCAGAAAGGCGCCCGCTGGGAGGTCGACGGCGACGCCGCCGATGCTGATGCGCGGCTGACGGGAGTGATAGAGGATTTCGCCGGCCAGGGTGACACGCGCGAAGTCGCCGCGCGCGGCGGCCTGGGCCACCCGCGCCCGGGCCCCGGCGGAGAGGCCGCCCGCCCGCCGCTCGACGCCACTGATCTCGATATCCAGACCCGTGTCGCTGACCGTGACGTGCACGGCGGGCGCCGATTTGGGGTGCTCGAGCAACGGTGCGCAAAGCGCCCTCAAGGCCGGCAGGGCGCTAACCAGGACAGGCTGGGCGATGACGCAGGTCTCCAGGTCGACGACCCGCCAGGAGCGCTTCGCCTTCAGCCCAAGGATCAGCCGTCCGCCGTGGCGACGGGCATGCAAGGTCAGCCGGCGGCGCGACCCCGGCGCGGCGGCGTAGGGCGCGATGATCTCGGTCGCCATCCCTTCGCGCGCCAAGGCATCGGCTATCCGGCCGCATTTCCAGTCGAGGTAGGGCCGGGCGGACCAGTGCTGCAGGGCGCATCCGCCGCACTGGCCGAAATGCGGGCACGGCGCCGCGACGCGCTCGGAGCTGGCGACGACAATTTCGACCAGTTCGCCCCGCTCCTGCTCCAGGCGAACGTTGACGACTTCACCGGCAAGGGTCAGCGGGACGTAGGCGGGCTCCGGCGCCACGCCGTCGCCTTGATCGCCCAGGCGCTCGATCTTGAGCGTGACGATTTCGCCGGCAGGCGTCGAAGGCTTGGCGTTTCGCGCTTCCATGTTCATCCTTTCACCGGAAGGCCACGCCTATTGATATGAACACCGCGCTCAAGCGCCGTTCATCAACGAAGGTCGAAGATCAAGCATGCGCCGACATCCACGTCCAACGCGCGGTCTGAAATGAAAGCTGAGCTCGCCTTGGCGATCGGTCTGGCCCTGACATTGGCGGCGGCGATGCCGCCCGGCATCGCCCGAGGTCAAAGCCGAGGCGCCTATGGAAGCGCCGACATCTGCCACCAGCCTCGCCTTGCGCGTTGCGTGGCCTATCCCGGCCGGATTAGCTACCATCGCGCCAATTGTCGCTGGGTCGAGGAAACTTCCTCGCCTCGGAACCGTTCGTTCGAAGTCTGTCGCGGCAAAGGCGGCATTTGGCGTCCAAGCGGGCGCGGTTGATTATCAGTCCATCGTCGACTTACCCACCAAGGAAACCTGCCATGGCCCACTCCCGGTTGTTGATCAGAGGCGCACTCGCCAGCTCGGCGGCCCTGATGGCGTTCGCCGCTCTGCCCGGCCCGGCCGCGGCGCAGCCCTCTGGCTACTATGACTCCAATGGCGCCTACCAAGAGTGCCAGGATCAGAGGGTCGGCGGCACGGTCGCCGGCGCGGTAATCGGCGGCGTGTTGGGCGCGGTGGTTGGCGGCAACATCGCCGGCCGCGGCGATCGCGGCAGTGGCGCTGTGGTGGGCGGCGCGGTGGGCGCCGTGGCCGGCGGAGCGGTCGGCGCCAGTGCGGCCGATTGTGACGGCCGCTATTCCTCGCAACCGGGCTATGACGATCGCGGCTACGGCCGGGGCTATTCCGACAGGGATGTTCCGCCGCCCCCGCCCCCGCCCGGCTCGTACGACCCCTACGGCAACAGCTATGATCGCGGGCCGCCGCCCCCGGACGCCTATGGCAACGGCTATGACGATCCCGGCCCCCCGCCGCCCGCTCCCGACGCTGAGGGCGCACCCTATGGCGGCCCGGGCTATCCCGATCAGGGGCCGGCTGACCCCTATGGGCCGCGGCGCTGATAGATCAGAAGCGTTTCACGCGCCTTCCGGGGCGAACAGCTTCTTCAGCTCGTTCTTCATGATCTTGCCGTTGGCGTTGCGGGGCAGGACCTCGTGCCAGAAGCGAATGGTGGTCGGCACTTTGAAAGCGGCCAGGCGTTCGGCGACAAAGGCGCGCAATTCCTCTTCGCTCGCCGAGGCGTCCGGCTTGAGGGTAACCACGGCGGCGGGCTCCTCGCCCAGGGTCTTGTGCGGAATGCCGACCAGGGCGGCGTCCATCACCGCTGGGTGGTCGTAGAGGACGTTTTCGACCTCGATGCAGTAGATGTTCTCACCGCCCCGGATCAGCATGTCCTTGGCGCGGTCGATGATGAAACAGAAGCCCTCCTCGTCCAGGCGGGCCAGATCGCCGGTCTTCACCCAGCCATCGACGAAGGTCTGGGCTGAGGCTTCCGGCTTGTTCCAGTAGCCCCTGACCACCTGCGGCCCTCTGCACCACAGTTCGCCAACCTCCCCGACCGGGAGTTCGCGGTCGCCCTCTATAGTCATGATCTTGAGGTCGGTCACGGGCACGGGCGGACCGCATGAGTCCGGGCGATGCTCGTAATCTTCGGCCCCGTGCGAGGTGGCCGTCGCCGAAGTCTCGGTCATCCCCCAGCCATTGCCGGGCGCGCTCTTGGGAAACACCTGCTTGATCTTGCGGACCAGTTCGGGGGCCGACGGCGCCCCGCCATAGGCGACGCTTTCCAGCGACGAAAGATCGTAATTTTCCCTCAACGGATGCTCGATCAGCTGCCAGGCGATGGTTGGCACGCCCCCCGCCGACGAAATTTTTTCCCGTTCGATCAGTTCGAAAGCGCGAACCGGATCCCAACGGCGCATCATCACCAGCTTGGCGCCGCCCATCAGGCTGGGGTTCAGGATCGCGAAGCAGCCGGTGGCGTGGAAAAACGGCACCGAAAGCAGCGACGCGCGCTGCGGCGCATCGGGGTCGGGGGCCGGCGGGGTTTCCCCTCGCCGCAGAAACGACCTGGCCGCCCCAAGAGCCCCGGCAAGGATGTTGCTGTTGACGTTGCGGTTGGTGGCGATGGCGCCCTTTGGCTTTCCGGTCGTGCCGGAGGTGTAGAAGATCGTCGCGTCATCGTCCGGCGCGATGTCGGCGGCCGGCGGCGCCTGATCGGGCAGGTCCGCCCAGCCTCGCGGCTCGCCGATCACCGACTCCAGGGCGACGACAAGGGGGTTGGCGACCTCGTCCAGTTCGCGGCTGACATAGACCCGCGTCAGGTCCGGGCATTTGGCCAGATGTTCGCTGAGCCGCTCGAGGCGTTCGGCGTCGACGATCAGCACCTTGGCGCCGGAATCGATCAGGCCGTATTCCAGCTCCGGCCCCGTCCACCAGGCGTTGAGCGGTGTGACGATGGCGCCCAGGGACGCAGCCGCATAGAAGGCCACCGGCCATTCGGGCAGGTTGCGCATGACGATCGCCACCCGGTCGCCCTTTTCGACGCCCTGCCCCGCAAGCGCGTGGGCAAAGGCGGCGACGGCCCGGTAGAACGCCTCGAAGCTGACTCGCTCGTCCTCATGAACCAGGAAGATCCTCTCCCCATAGGCGCGGCCCGCCTCGACCACGGCGCGCAACGTCGGCGGCGCGTTCTTCCACACCCGGGTGGCGACGCCCCGGATGACCATCTCCTCCATCTCGAACGGAGCGCCAGGCGCGGTAAGCAGGCTGTGCGCCTGAGCGATTGACATCGCGGGCCATGGGGGCGCGGCATCGGTCATTGTGCGGACTTCCGTGGTGGCGAGGGCCTTATCGGGCGGGAACAAGCACAGGCTGTCAGCCGATGCAAACCCGGTCAGGAGATGGCTTCGAGACGCGCAAGAACGTCTTCCAGCCGCGCCTTGGCGCTCTGCGAGTCGGCAAGGCGCCGGCGGCTTTCCTCGATCACCTCCTCCGGGGCGCGGGAGACGAAGGCGGTGTTGGCGAGCTTGGCGACGCTATGGGCGATGTCCCCGTCGTGGCCGGCGATCTCCCTGGCCAGGCGTTCGCGTTCTTTCGCCAGGTCGACGAAGGCCCCGATCGACAGCGCCAGCGTCGCGCCTTCGGCGATGTAGGTGACCGCGCCGGGTCCCGGAGCCCCGTCCAGCCGCAGTTCGCTGATCCGAAGCAGGTGACCGATCAGGGCGCGGTTCTCGCCAAGGATCTCACGCTGCCTCTGCGTGGCGTCGACAATCACCAGACCAGGGCGCGCCGACTGTGGAACGTTGAGTTCGGCGCGAACCGACCGGCCCTCGGTGACCGCAGCAATGATAAAGCCCACCTCCGCCTCGGCGGCTGCATCGCGACAATCATCGGGCAGTCGCGGCCATGGCGCGCCGATCAGCAAGCCGTCTCGGGGGGCGTTCGGCGCCGCGGTCTCGGCCCACAGTTCTTCGGTGACGAAGGGCATCAGCGGATGCAGCAGCCGCAGGATGACCTGCAACACCCAGGCGGCCATTGCCTGCGTCTCCGCCTTGGCGGCGCCATCGGCGCCGGCGAGCAAGGGCTTGGCCAGCTCGACATACCAGTCGCAGAACAGTCGCCAGACAAATCGGTAGAGCCCGTCCGCCGCGTCGTCGAAGGCGCAGCCCTCGAGGGCCCGCGTCAGTTGAGCGGCGGCCTTTTGCGTTTCGCCGCGGATCCATCGGTTGAGCGGCTGGCGGACGGCGTCAGGATCGAAACCGGCGACCTCGACGCACCCGTTGATCTGGCAAAAACGGGCGGCGTTCCAGAGTTTGGTGGCGAAATTCCGATAGCCCTCGATGCGCTGCGCGGAGAGGCGGATGTCGCGGGCCTGCCCTGACATCGCCGTCAGCGTGAAGCGCAAGGCGTCCGCGCCGTAGGCGTCGATCAGTTCCAAAGGGTCCATGACGTTGCCCTTGGTCTTGGACATTTTCGCGCCCTGCTCATCGCGAATCAGGGCGTTGAAGAACACCCGGCGAAAAGGAACCTCGCCGGTGAAATGCAGGCCCATCATCATCATCCTCGCCACCCAGTAGAAGATGATGTCGAACCCGGTGACCAGGGTGTCTGTGGGATAGAAGCGCGCCAGGTCGTCGGTTTGCTCCGGCCAGCCGAGGGTGGAAAACGGCCAAAGCGCCGACGAGAACCAGGTGTCGAGGACATCCTCGTCCTGCACGAGGGGCTCATCGCGGCCATAATGCTCGCGGGCGGCGGCAATGGCGCCGGTCTCTTCCTCGGCGACGAAGATGCGGCCGTCCGGCCCATACCAGGCCGGAATCCGGTGACCCCACCAGATCTGACGCGAGATGCACCACGGCTCGATATTCCGCATCCATTCGAAGAAGGTCTTTTCCCAGTTGCGCGGCTCGAACACGGTCTTGCCCTGCTCGACCGCCGCGATCGCCGGCCCCGCCAGAGTCTTGGCGTCGACGTACCACTGGTCGGTGAGATAGGGCTCGACAACGACGCCGGACCGCTCCCCGTGCGGCACCGCGTGGCGTATGGGCTCGATGCCGCGCATCAGGCCCAGCGCCTCGAACGCCTCGACCACCTTGGCGCGGGCGACGAGGCGATCAAGGCCGCGGAACGCGGTCGGCGTATTGTCGTTCAGGCGCGCGAACGGATCGAGAATGCTGATCATCGGCAGGCTGTGCCGCTGGCCGACCTGGAAGTCGTTGAAGTCGTGCGCGGGCGTGATCTTCACTGCGCCCGATCCCTTTTCGGGGTCGGCATAGGCGTCGGCGATGATCGGGATCGGCCGGCCGACGATCGGCAAACGAACGCTCCTGCCGATCAGGGCCTTGTAGCGATCGTCACCCGGATGCACCGCGACGGCGGTATCGGCCAGCATGGTTTCCGGCCGCGTGGTGGCGACAACGATCTCCCCAGAACCGTCGTCGAGCGGATAGGCCAGATGCCATAGAAAGCCGTCGACCTCTCGCTGCTCGACTTCGAGATCGGAAATGGCGGTCTGAAATTGGGGATCCCAGTTCACCAGCCGCTTATCGCGATAGATTAGCTTTTCGCGGTAAAGCCTCACAAACACTTTGCGAACGGCGTCGGAGAGGCCTTCGTCAAGGGTGAATCGCTCCCGGCTCCAGTCGCACGACGCTCCGAGGCGGCGCAGTTGCTGGGAGATCGCGTCCCCGGACGTCGCCTTCCATTGCCAGATCCGTTCGACAAAGGCGCGCCGACCCATCTCGCGCCGTCCGATGTTGCCGCTCGCCGCCAACTGGCGTTCGACGATCATCTGGGTGGCGATGCCGGCGTGATCGAATCCCGGAAGCCAGAGAGCCGCCTTGCCGTTCATGCGCGCAAACCGGGTCAGCACGTCCTGCAGGGTGTTGTTCAGCGCGTGACCGATGTGCAGCGAGCCGGTGACATTCGGCGGCGGGATGACCATCGAAAACGGCAGCGCGTCGGTCTGGTCAGTCGGCGCAAAGGCGCCGGAAGCCTCCCATTTCGCATAGAGGCGCGGTTCGGCGGACTTGGGATCGAAAGCTTTGTCGAGCATCGGAATCAAAAGTGCGCTTCAAGGAGGTGCTGCCTTCTCCCCTTGCGGGAGAGGGTGTCGGCGAAGCCGACGATGAGGGGTCGCGACCATTGAGCCAGTCGGTTTCAGGCCACGGCGGAAGGGCCCGACGACCCCTCGCCCGCCGCTTGCGGCCCAACTTCTCCCGGCAAGGGGAGAAGTGTAGCGGCTAACGTACTCGGCTGCGGGCGATGCGGTCGACCTCTTCGTCGACACGGGCCTGAACAATGGCGCCCAGATTCTCATCGAGCCATGACTTGAGCAGCGGCCGCAGAAGCTCGCGGGTGAGGTCTTCCAAAGTCCGGCCCATGGCGGGCATGGCGATCGCTGGGATGGGCGGTGGCGTCGGCTTTACCAGGCTCGCCGACAGTTTGTCGAAGGCCGACGCGGCCGTGGACGCCGCCGGCTCACTGACCAGGGGCGCCTCGTCCAACGAGGTCGCGGCGGCCACTGCGAGCACCTCGGGCGCGGCGATGGCCTCGGGCGCCGGCGCTTCGATCGGTTCAGGCGCGGCGGCGGCTGCCGGCTCCGGACGGGCGGTGAAGACGTCGACGTCGCCGTGGGTCTCGCTGGCCGCCTCGGCGGGCGCGCGCTCGGTCAATTCGAGAACGTCATCATCTTCGGCTTCGGCGTCGGCTTCGGTCGTCGATGCCGACTCCGCCGCCGGGGGCGTCCAGTCGTGCTCGGCCTCCGCGGGCGCGGCGCCCTTGGCCTGAGGCGCGTCGTCCTCGGAGATGATGCGTCGGATCGAGGCCAGGATTTCCTCCATGGTTGGTTCCGGGGCGGGCTGTTCTGACATTGGCGAGCCGTGGATTTGAGGTGCGAAAGGAGAATCCCTGGCGTCACGCTACGCGTCCAGAGGCGATCCTGCAATTTCCTTGCATCGATTAACTTGCCGGCGTCAACGCCGCGATCGCGCGGTGACGCTCAAGGACCCGGCGGGCCACTGACCGCCGCCGGCGCCGTAATGATGGTCGGCGCGCCCAGGCGGTCAATCGCCGCGACCGCGGGCGTCCACGGAATCCAGCCGAATGAATGGCGCACATGGTCGAAATTGACCTTGGGATCGTAGGCCGCGACGCCGGTCGTCAGATCCTCGACATGGAGCGCGCCCATGGCGGTCAGGACCGCGGTGGCCGCGACATATTCGTCGTGCCTTGCGTTGACCAGGGCCAGCTGGGCGTTGCGCAGTTCCTGCTCGGCATTGAGCACGTCCAGGGTGGTTCGCAGGCCGACCTGCGCTTCCTGGCTGGTTCCATCGAAGGCGATGGCGGTGGCGCGCACCTGTTCCTCATTGGCGACGAGATTGGCTCTCGCCCCCAGAAGCTGGCTCCAAGCCTGGGCGAGCTGCTGCAGAATCTGCCTGCGGACGACCTCGACGTTGATGCGGGCGACATTGTCGCGTTCCGCCGCCTGGCGGATTTCCGATGAGGTGAGGCCGCCCGTGAAGAGGGGAATAGTCAGCACCGCTGAAGCATTGACGTCGTGGGTGTAGTTGGCGAACGGCGAGGCCAGTCCCAAATTGCCGCCCTGGTACCCGGCCCCGGCGCGCAAGGCCAGGGTGGGCCGGGTCTGCGCCTTGGCCGCGGCGACCCGCGCGGCGGCGGCCTGCTCGGCATAGTCGGCCTGGCGGATCTGCGGATTGTTGTGTTCGGCCCCATCGAAAGCCTGGTCGACCGTAGCCGGCAACAGCTTGGCCAGCGACGGTTCCGGGGCGAGGTCGGCGGGGTTCTGGCCAACGACCGCGGCGTAGTTTGCGCGGCTGACGGTCAGCTGGGCCTGGGCCGATGCCAACTGGGCCTGGCCGGCCGCCAGGCGGGCCTGCGTCTGGGCGACGTCGGTGCGGGTGATTTCACCGACCTGGAACCTGGCCTGAGCTTCGTCCAGTTCGCGACCGAGCACGGTCACGTTCTGCTGGGCTATGGCCAGGTTTTCCTGATCGCGCCGCACATCGACATAGGCGCCGATCACCGTCTGCAGAACGGCCTGTTCCACTTGGCGCAGGCCCTCGCGTCCAGCCTGGACATCGCCATCGGCGGCGTTCACCTGGCTGGAAACCAGGCCGCCAGTGTAGATCGGCTGGATGATCGTCAGGGTCGCCGCTGATGTCTGGCTCTGGCCCGGAATAGAGGTCACGCCCGTGGAGAATGTCTCGTTGTTGCTATCGGTAGTGACGGTGGCCTGGACCGACGCGGTGGGGTTATAGCCGGCTCGCGCCTGGACGTAGGTTTCGTCGAGAGCGCGCTGGCTGGCGCGCTGCGCCTGCAGCGTCGGATTGGTCTGATAGGCGAGCGCCAGGGCGTCGGCCAGGGTCTCACCGCAGGCGTTTCCAACGGCCAGCGCAACCAGCAACCCGGCGCCGACGCCGACCCCCAGCGCCCTTTGGCGTTGACCGATTGCCATTGATGTTCCCCGACGCGCGCGTACCGACGACACTGTGACCACGCTATTAGGCCGCGCGAGGCGCCGGCGACCAGCCCTCGATGGATTAAGCTTTCGTCACGACGCCTGGCCGCCGCCGCTAGAAGGTGAACCCCAGGACCGGCTCGAAGCCGGCCAGAACCGGAGGCGTCGAATCGAACATCGGCCGCGCACCCACCTTATCCCCGGTCCTCAGATACAGCATTGCCCGGCCCTGCGGTCCGGCCCGCTCGACCACGCCTAGCCGCCCGCCAGGCGCCAGCGCCGCGGTCCAGGCGGTCGGCGCGCGTGTCACCGCGCCCTCGCAGACGATGACATCGAAGCCGGCGCCCGGCGGCGGCGCCTCGCGGGCATCGATGCGGGTGACGATGAGCCCCATGGCCTCGAGAATCGCCGAGGCATAGGGCGCGGCGATGCCCAACCCGCGTTCGCCGGGCCTTGGATGCAGCATCTGCAGCAGCTTCGCCACGTCCCGCGGCCGCAGCATCCACCGGCCGGGCGCATACTCTGTTTCCGCATCCGCGTAGGCTAGATGGGCCTTGTTCGCGCCCAGCAGCGCTTCGCGCGGCACGAGGCGCATGGCGTCCTGGATCGGCAGGTCGGTCACGTCGGCGGTGCGCACCTGGCTTTCGACCATGTTGGTGCGCGCGGCGGCAAAGTCGACGCTCATCGGCTTCAAGGATTCCTGGCGGGCGCCTCGGGCGCGCGAGGAGCGTTATAGGTCGCCCGTTAACGGCGAAGCAATCGCCCCGGCCCCATAGATTGCCCGCGCCTGGGGCTTCTGCTAGCCCTTCGCGGCGCCCTGACGCGGCCTGGTGGCGGAGTGGTTACGCAGCGGACTGCAAATCCGCGCACCCGAGTTCGATTCTCGGCCAGGCCTCCAGGGATTTACAAGGGGTTAGGCGAATTGCTCCGCTGCGAGCGGCACGGTTTCCAATTTGGTTTCCAAAGATTTGTTCTCGAAACGTTTGGACGCCCCCCAGCGCCGCCATGGGCGAGTTCGGATGGCGGACTGGATTGAGGAGAGGTGGGGCTCAGCCGCGCTGTCCGTGCGCGGTCCATTGACGGACGGCGCGCGGTAACCAAGCCTTGGCGCGATGACTGCGCCCGAAATCCAGATTGTCCGACCGCTGGCCGGAGGCGGCGGGAGCGCGTCGGTCGAACTGGTGAAGATCGATGGCCGGCTCTTCGTTCTCAAGCGCCACAGGCCCCGGGGGTCGCGGCCGAGCGGCTGTTTCATCGCCAGCTTGAGGAACACGGCCTCCCCAGCCTTCTTGTCGAAGACCGCCCGGGACTGCGGCCGGACCAGATTCTCCTGGAGTACGTTGAGGGCTCGCCGACAATTGGCGGCTCGCCTTCGCTTGACCTGTGCGAGCGGTGGGGCGCTGCAATCGGCGCCATTCACGCAATCCAGTCTACGAATTTCGAGGTCTTGGACGATAGCGGCACAGTGGTTCAGGCGAGCTGGCGAGGTTTCCTGAACGACCTCGTCCGCGCGGCCATGAAAAAACAACGCGGAGGTGGATCGGACTTGCCCTCGCGGCTCCTGGACGAAGCCGAAGAGCAGTTGACGGCATTGCCTTCATTTCGGCCGGAGCGGTTCTCGCTGACGCACGGCGACCTGCACCTCAACAATGCTCTGCTGCGGGACGGAGAGATCATCCTGTTCGATAAGCCCGCCGCCGTCTGGGTCGCCCCGCCGGTGCTGGACCTTTGCCTGGTCTATTCGGAGGCGTTCCCAGGCGCCCGCTACGGCGCAGCCCGCGACGGAGATGACGAACGCCTGGGCGCTTTTCTGGCCGGCTATGGCTCGCTCCCGCCCGGGGACGAGAGCTGGCTCGATCATTTCGTGCTCGTTCGCTCGCTGCGTCGCTATCCAAGCCCGTTCGTGCCGGAGATGCGCAAGGTCATCGAGGTTGCGCTGGAGCGATTGTCGGCCCGTTGACACCTGGTTGTCCGTCGATCGTCCTTTGATGGCCAAGGCGGCGAGTCCGCTTCTAGGCGGAGGCCCAACGCGGAAACTCGACCCGTAGCGGAATTGGCGAGCGCCAGTACATTGAGGAGCCGCAAGGGAGGCCTGAGGGCAGCGCCATGGACCGGATCGCGATCGTCGGATGTTCGGGCGGTGGCAAGTCTTCACTCGCCCGGATGCTGGCGGCGAAGGTGGGCCTGCCCATAGTGCATCTCGACGTGATCTTCTGGCTACCGCGCTGGAAGGAGAGCGACGACTCAAGCTTTCGCACCCGGTTGGAAGCGGCGTTGGGGGGCGGGCGCTGGATCACCGACGGCAACTTTTCCCGCGTGGCGGACCTGCATTTCGCCGGCGCACAGATGATCGTGTGGGTAGACCAGCCGCTCGGTAAGCGCAGCGGGTGCAGCATCGCTCCGCTACCAACCGACGCACCCCTTTGCGAACGAATAGGGGGGACTTCGACGCCAACCGATGGCATTCTCAGCACTGCTGGGGGACCGTCGACTCAACGCCAAGGGGGATCGAACGCCCATGAACCTGCACCTATCGACAAAATCGACGTCAGCGGAAAGGCCTCGTTCGCTGTGGAGTGCGGGACTAGCCGCAATCGCCGGCCTGGCTATTGCCGCCGGTTCGCTGGCCGGCGCGCAGGCCGCGACGGTAACCGCTCCGAGCGACGGCGGGCCCGCCCTGCGGCCATCGCAGCTCAACTGGCGGCCGCGCTTCGTAACCCTGCGCCATCCCAGGCTCGACATCACCGCCCTGCGCACCCAGGCGGCCGCGGGCGCGACCGTGCCGTTCTGGACATCGAACATCACCTCGCCGCTGGACCGCCGCACCTACACCACCTCCATGGTCGGCAGCAGCCCGTTCGCGGCCAGCAAGACCAACACGGTCGTCAGCTACGTGCCCATCGTGCTGAAGATTCGCTTTCGCAACGGTACGGTGCTCGACCCGACCGCTCCGGCCTTGTGCGATACCGTTCCGGTGGAAACCCGCTTTTTCAATTCGCCGATGTTTCAGCCGGTTTCCGTCAGCTCCAATGGCGTCAACGTCAGCGCCGGCGCCGCGGGCGGCACGCAGGTGGAGTCGGCCTTCCAGCGCGCGAATTTCTGGTCGAGCGTGGCGGGCAGCGGCTATGGCGTAACCTTGACGCCGTCCCGCGCGCCGATCGTGCTTACGGTCAATGCGCCTGCGGGCGCGTCGATCGGCTATGTCAGCCTGCCCTGCGGCGGCGTGTACCGGACCGTGCCGATCGGCGAGATCGGCATCAACCAGTTCGACGCCCTCATCGAGAGCCTGATCCACAGCTACGCCACGCCGGCGCAGCTACCGATTTTCCTGACCTATGATGTCGTGCAGACCGAAAACGGCTGCTGCATTATCGGCTACCACAACGCGGTCCCCGTGGCCGGCGGCACACAGACCTATGCGGTGGGCTCCTACGTCGACACCGGAATCTTTCAAGGTATCCAGGACGTTTCGGTCTGGTCCCATGAACTGGGCGAGTGGATGGACGACCCCTTTGTCCAGGCCAGCGTACCTGGCGGCGGCAGTGATGACCTGACGCCAGCCTGGGGCAACGTCGGTCAGGACAGCGGTTGCCAGAACAACCTCGAAGTCGGCGACCCGCTGACCGGCACATTGTTCGCGATCGCGGTCAGCGGCGGCTTCACCTATCATATCCAGGACTTGGCGTTTCATGACTGGTTCTACCGCACGGCGGCGTCCGGCACGGGCGGCAAGTATTCGTTCATGGGCGTGTTCACCACGACCCAGAGGGTCTGTTCCTAGGGCTAGCCACGACCGGTCATCGCGCGGGCGGCTCTACGGTTTGCCCGCCGCTTGCTCCTGATTGCCCAGCCCGCAGTGCGGTGTCGTGTCACTGCCGCGCCGAGGAATTTGGCTTTCATCCTTGCGCGGCCGCGCCCATAAAATCGCCGGACGGGCAAAGGGACTTCGAGTCGGGAGACGCTGTTTGGTGATCCCTCACCCGTGGCGGGGCCGCGCCGGTCCAGGGCCGAAAAGCCGCGCGCGGGGTCCCCGACTTCTCTATGCACTCGCGCTTGCGATCATGGTCGGGATTTGCTCGCCGAGGGGCGTCCTGGCCCAGGCGCCGCTCGGGCCAGCCATACTGAGCGATGTTGCAGTGACCGACGGGCCGCCCGGCGAGACCCGGGTGCTGCTGACATTCAATCAAATCCTGCCGCAGTACTCGATCCTGGCCAACGACAACGCGCGGCCGGCCATCGCCTTCGCGGGCGCCGTGCGGGCCTCCAGCGCCCGCACGCCCAACGCGGTCCACGGCCTCCTGGCCTCGGTCGCCTTCCAGCAGAATGACAATATCCTCACTGTCGCCTTTTCCGGATCGACCCCCATTCGCATCGTCGCCACGCCGGTCGCCGGCCGAGCGGTGAGTGTCGTCATCACCGCGGTTCCGCGGGCCGAGAGGCAGGCCGATGAGCCCGGGACGGGCGCCCTGCCCGCCTTCGCCGATGCCGCGCCGGGCGAGGATGGCTTCGAGGTCGTGCCGCTGAAATACGCCGACGTCAGCGAGGTGGTCGGCCTGCTGACCGCCGGACAGTCGATCAAGCCCAACGACGCCTTCAATCCCCAGGAGCCGGCTTTCGGGTCAGCGGGAATCCAGAACGGCGCCAGCTCGGTGGCCCCGAACCTCTACAATCCGACCCTGAACCAGAACGCCGAAGCGGCCGGACAGTCGGTGGGTCAGTCCGTCGACGACGCGATCGGCATCGATCGGCGGCTCAACGCCATCATCCTCAAGGGCTCGCCGGAGAGAATCGCCAGGCTGAAGGAGAAAATCGCCAAGCTCGACGTGCCGGTGACCAGCGTTCTGCTCGAGACCGTTTTCGTCGAACTGACCCAGACCGGGGCCAAGAACCTGGGGCTCGACCTCAACAACGCCAGCAACCAGATCGCCGTGGCGACGGTGCAGAGCGGGTCGTTCGTACCCAGTGGCGCATTCAATGGCGTGGGCAACAAGTTCCTGACCAGCGTATCGCTGCAGGCGGCGATCTCGGCCGAGGTGCAGAAAGGCGAGGGTCGGATCATTTCCAAGCCGCGAATCGCCGCGCAAAGCGGTTCTTCGGCGAAGATCATCACCGGCGACGCCCTGCCGATCCTGACCTCCATCGCCCTTTCCGGCGTCAACGCCGTTTCGCAGCAGGTGCAATACGTCAATGTCGGGGTGACCCTGCAGATCGCGCCGCGCGTCAGCGACGACGGCTATGTGACCTCACACGTGTTCTGCGAGGTCTCCAGTGTCACCGGCTTTTCGCAGGGTTATCCGACCATCAGCCAACGAGAGGCATCGACCTCGGCGACGGTCAAGGATGGGGAATCCTTTGTCATCGGCGGCCTGACGCAGGACAGCGAGCTTTCCACCAACGGCAAGATTCCAGGCGTTGGCGACCTGCCGGGAATCGGGCGGCTGTTTCAGCTACGGACGGACACCAAGTCGAAGACCGACCTCTATATCGTGGTCACGCCCCACATCGTTCGCGGAAACGTCGCCGCCCTGACCGCCGGCGCCAATTGACGAAAAGGGGAACCTGACGGCTCCCAGGGGGTTGGGTTGTGGGGCGACGAATCGCCAATCCATTATCGGAGATATTTCCAATGAAGCAGCTTTGCGCAGCGGCCTGTGTGGTCCTCATGATCGGCGTCGCCGGAGCCGCGTCGGCCACGGAGCGCGGCAAGGTCGGCGGCGCGGTCGCCGGCGCTGTCGGCGGCGCGGTGGTCGCCGGCCCGGTGGGCGCGGTCGTGGGCGGAGTCGGCGGGGCCGTAGTCGGCAACCACTACAGCAACCATCACCACCATCACATCTGGCGGCGCCGCTACCATCATACGTCCTGAACACCCGCGGCGGCTGACCGATGAGTTCGAAGACGAGCGCCGGGAAGACCGACTCTGGCGCCAAGGCCGCCGTGCGCGCTGAAAAAGCTGTGCAGAAGGGCGTCGACGCGCGCGCCTCGGCAAAAAAGAGCAAGGAGGAGACGCCGATGAAGCGCCCCGCCCAGCCCGAGGAGATCGCCCCCGCCTATGTGCTCCTGGCCTCGGCGCAATGTTCCAGTTTCATAACCGGCGAAATTTTGCCGATTATCGGCGGCTACAGCGGCGGCTGATCTGACGGGCTGATGCCCGGCCTCGAGAGCGTCGCTAGAGCGATTTGATCAGGTTGATCGCTGCCTTGCGCCCCCTCCACCACCGGCTGCGCCGGCGGTCCCCCTCCCCCGCCGCGC
>Ga0208849_1001145_pt1 | contig 19821 bp, 18 predicted proteins | sample NGESurdeep072012_10_FD_184470 | JGI IMG/M metagenome (GOLD analysis project Ga0208849, IMG submission 184470) | Arctic peat soil microbial communities from Barrow, Alaska - NGEE Surface sample 53-3 deep-072012 (SPAdes) | ecosystem: Environmental > Terrestrial > Soil > Wetlands > Peat ... | reverse complement strand
CCGTCGACCTCTTTTGACATCGGATCGACGTTCTTGCCGTCGGAGAGTGCGATCGACAGATCCGAGGGGCCGAGGAAAAAGCCGTCGATGCCCGGAGTGCGGATGATGGCGTCGAAATTGGCGAGCGCGGTACGCGTCTCGATCATCGCCAGCGTAATGAGGTGATCGTTGGCTTCGCGCAGATAGGTCGCCATGTCGGGCACGCCGCCGAGCGTCATGGCGCGATGCGGACCCCAACTGCGTTCGCCGAGTGGCGGAAATTTTGCCGCCGCCGCAAAGGCGCGAGCGTCTTCGGGTGTATTGATCATCGGCGCGATGATGCCTTCGGCGCCGAAGTCGAGCGAACGGCTGACCATGGCGAAATCGGCAAGCGGCACGCGCACGATCGGTGCCGCGCCGCCTTGGCGAACAGCCGCGATGCCGGCGAGGATGCCGGCGGTGTCCCACAGGCCATGCTGGCTTTCGATGGTGACCGCGGTAAAGCCGTCACGGGCCAGCGTTTCCGCGACGAGCGGATAGGGCAGTCCGCACCAGCCGGAGAATACTGTTTCGCCGGCGTGCAGACGGCGGGCGAGGCTGAAACCGGGAATGGCCATGGCGAACGTTGCTCCGTCGAGGCAGGGAATTGTTAGGTTGCGGTGTTACTCCGCTCGTATCTCGCTGCTACTTGCCTGTCATGATCGCCTGGATGGCCTGCGCCATCAATTCGGTCGCGTGGCGGCTGATCTGGTGGTCGGACTGATCCACGCCCTTGGCGTCGAAATCCTTGCGAATCTTCGCCAGCACATCGTGGTCTTTGTCTTCGAACGCCGCCATCACGACGGACAGCGCATAGCTGTCCGCTTCCGCGCCGGCGAGACCGAGTTTTTCCGCCGCCCAGAGACCGAGCAGCTTGTTGCGCCGCGCGGTCGCCTTGAAGCGCAGTTCCTCGTCGTGCGCGAATTGCTGTTCGAAGGCTTCTTCGCGTTTATCGAATGTCGTCATGGGCGTCGCCCCGGTGTGTGTGGAACCGTGCCAACCATCTCGCGCCATGCATATCGAGGGTAATCCGTCAAGGCAACGGGGATCGGGCGAGAACATCGCCTTGCGGCCGCGGCTGCGCGGGTTTATGTCGATTGTACTCCGCGGTGCCATCGGCTAGCTTCGACTTGCGGAGGGCTGCTGCGTCGAGTCGTGCGCCCGTTTCCGCCGCCGCGGACCTCGAACGTGAAAATGGAGCCACGGCAAATCCAATGGATTTCAACAAACAACGGTATACTCCGATGAGCCGGCGCCGCCGCATCTATGAAGGCAAGGCGAAGGTCCTTTACGAAGGACCTGAGCCCGGAACACTCATTCAGCACTTCAAGGACGACGCCACCGCCTTCAACGCCAAAAAGCATCAGGTGATCGAGGGCAAGGGCGTTCTCAACAATCGCATCTCCGAATACGTATTCCAGCATCTCAACGACATCGGCGTGCCGACGCATTTCATTCGCCGCCTCAACATGCGCGAGCAGTTGATCCGCGAAGTCGAAATCATCCCGCTCGCAATCTGCGTGCGCAACGTCGCTGCCGGATCGCTGTCGACGCGGCTCGGCATCGAAGAGGGCACGCAGCTGCCGCGCTCGATCATCGAGTTTTATTATAAGAACGAGCAGCTCAACGACCCGATGGTGTCGGAGGAGCACATCACCGCGTTCGGATGGGCGACGCCGCAGGAAATCGACGACATCATGTCGCTCGCCATCCGCGTCAACGATTTCCTCTCCGGCCTGTTCCTCGGCGTCGGCATCCGGCTGATCGATTTCAAGATGGAGACCGGCCGGCTGTGGGAGAATGACCTGATGCGCATCGTCGTCGCCGACGAGATCTCTCCCGATTCCTGCCGGCTGTGGGACATCAAATCCAACGAGAAACTCGACAAGGACCGCTTCCGCCGCGATCTCGGCGGCCTCTTGGAAGCCTATACGGAAGTTGCCAAGCGGCTCGGCATCATGAGCGAAGGCGAGCGGCCGCAGGGTACCGGACCGGTTCTGGTCAAGGGCTGAACATCGAGCCTGTCATGGGCGTTCCGACGATCAAAACGGGACCGATGAGCGTGGAGGAATTCTACGCTTTCACGGACACGCGGCCCGATGAGGAAAAGTGGGAGCTAATTGACGGGGAGCCCGTCTTGAACGCCTCGCCAAGTCCGATCCATCAGTGGATCGTCGGAAATTTACTCATTGCGCTAGGCAATCGTGCGCGTGAAGTGCATGCCACGTGGGCGGTGCTTCCTGGATTGGGCGTGCGGGTTTCGGACATCAATCGACCGGAACCAGATGTGCTGATCGTTCCGCGCGCCAGTCTTGCAGCCGACCCAACCGGGCGCGATCGAAAGGAAGTCCTCGTAGCTTTTGAAATCCTGTCACCATCGACCGAGGAACGCGACCTGCGCTGGAAGCGCACAGCATATACCAACCTGGCTTCACTCACTCATTACGTGGTGATAGCCCAGGACAGTGTGGAGGTTGTCGTCTTTGCCCGAGATGCAGGTTTTTCGGAACGGCGGCTTCGATCGGGCGGCGAATCGTTGGATTTGCCGGCGCTGGGAATTTTGTTGCCGCTTTCCGAGATTTATCGCGACCTCGAATGGGCAGGGCTGCGAGTGCGCTGAGCCAATCCGCGAGCTAGGATACGCACGCTGGCACGATAATAATCAATGACCAAACAATACACCATCGGCCTTGTCGTTCCGTTCGCGAAGGACGAGGTGCCGTTCGAAGGCCCGATTATGTATCCGGGCGTGCGGTTTATTCCACGCGGCGTCGGTGTGCGCGCGCTCACGCCTGAGGGCTACGAACCGGCGTGGAACGCCATCCTGCCGGCGGCGGAGTCTCTCGCCGCGCAGGGCGTCGACGCCATCATGGTGATCGGCACATCGCTGACCTTCTATCGCGGGCCCGAGGCGCACGAGTGGCTGCTTGGCGAATTGCGGCGACGGACCGGCCTGCCGGTCAGCACCATGAGCCAGGCCATCATCGACGGCCTGCGCGAGATGGGCGCCAAGCGCGTTGCCGTTGCCACCGCCTACAGTGACGTCGTCAATCGGCGCCTGAAGGAGCTTCTTGCCTTCGCCGACATCGACACGCTGGCGCTCGAATGTTTCGACCTGCTCGAATTCGGCGGGCCGAGCAAGAAGAGCGAGGCCGACATCATTGCGCTCAGCGGCAGCGCCGTCGAACACGCCCACGGCGCCGAGGGGATACTCATTTCCTGCGGCGGTTTGCGCACGCTGGGCGTGGCCAAACCGCTCGAAGCCCACCACGGCATTCCGGTCGTGTCGTCGGCCACGGCGGCGTTCTGGGCGGCCATGCGCCTTGTCGGCGACAGCGGGCAGATCAGCGGCTACGGCCGTTTGTTCGAAGCAGCGCGCGCGCCGGTTGGAGCCGCGTGATCGTCGTCAGCCGGTAGCGGCCTAGTGGAGCGGATTTGACATTCGCTATCCACCCAGCCGCAAACTCCGGTAGCGAATGTCAAATCCAAAAGCTCCACTAGCACTTATAGTTGCTAGTGGTCCTTTGATTCTAACATTCGCATGATGGGGTGCCGAAACGGGATGCGAATGTTAGAATCGGACCACTAGGTTGCGGTTTGCCCGATTCGTTCCTATTGAATAAGCGATGAAGGCCCGTGTCACCGTCACGCTGAAATCGGGTGTTTTGGACCCTCAGGGCAAAGCCATTGAAGGCGCCCTGAAATCGCTTGGCGTGAGCGGCGTGGCAAGTGTGCGCCAGGGCAAGGTTTTCGACATCGAGATCGAGGGCGGCGACCGCACCCGCATCGAGGCGGCCTTGAAAAGCGCCGCCGAAAAGCTTCTCGCCAACACCGTTATCGAAAACTACCGGGTCGAGCTGATCGGATGAAGGCGGCAGTCCTCGTCTTTCCCGGCATCAATCGCGAGCGCGACATGGCGCGTGCGCTGACGCTCGTCTCCGGCCGCGAACCGACAATGGTCTGGCACGCCGAATCCGAGCTGCCGGCGGGCACCGATGTTGTCGTCATTCCCGGCGGTTTTTCTTACGGCGACTATCTGCGCTGCGGAGCCATCGCGGCACGTGCGCCGATCATGGACGCGGTTCGCACCTTTGCGCAGAAGGGCGGGCTGGTGCTGGCGATCTGCAACGGCTTTCAGATCGCGTGTGAGGCCGGCCTGTTGCCCGGTGTACTGATGCGCAACGCGCAGCTGCGGTTCATCTGCCGCGATGTTTATCTGCGCGTCGAGCGCTCCGATACGCCGTTCACCCGCGGCTACAATGCCGGCCAGGTCATCCGCGTGCCGGTGGCGCATGGCGAGGGCAATTACATCGCGGACGGCGAAACCATTGCGCGGCTCGAAGGCGAGGGCAGGGTGGTGTTCCGCTATGCCTCGCCAGACGGCATCGTCGACCCGAACTGGAACCACAACGGCGCAATGAACGCCATCGCCGGCATCATCAACGAGCGCGGCAATGTGCTCGGCATGATGCCGCATCCGGAAAATCACGTTGAAGCGCTGATGGGCTGCACTGACGGTCGTGGGTTGTTCGCGGGCCTTGTGGATCACTTTCAGAAAGCTGCTTGACGGCCGACAGCATGCCCGGCCTTGTGCCGCACATCTGCGACTTTACATGCCGGACGTGAGACGTGGATGGCCGGGACGAGCCCGGCCATGACGGTGATATAGAACGCATCAAGGCCGTGTCCTCCAACGAACCTCCCATCACGCCCGCGCTGATCGCCGAGCATGGCCTCAAGCCGGACGAGTACGCGCGCCTCGAAAAACTCATCGGCCGCACGCCGAGCTTCACCGAACTCGGCATCTTCTCGGCGATGTGGAACGAGCACTGCTCGTACAAATCGTCGAAAATCCATCTGCGGACGCTGCCCACCAAGGCGCCCTGGGTGATCCAGGGGCCGGGCGAAAATGCCGGCGTGATCGACATCGGCGACGGCCTTGCCGTCGTGTTCAAGATGGAGAGCCACAACCACCCGAGCTACATCGAGCCCTACCAGGGCGCGACGACCGGCGTTGGCGGCATCCTGCGCGATGTCTTCACCATGGGAGCGCGGCCGATCGCCTGCCTCAATGCGCTGTCGTTCGGCGACCCAAGTCATCCCAAGACGCGCCACCTGGTCGCGGGTGTGGTCGCTGGCATCGGCGGCTACGGCAATTCCTTCGGTGTGCCGACGGTCGGCGGCGAAGTGCGCTTCCACGGCCGCTACGACGGCAACATCCTGGTCAATGCCATGGCGGTCGGCCTCGCCGAGACCGACAAGATTTTCTACTCCGCGGCTTCTGGCGTCGGCATGCCGATCGTCTATCTCGGCTCGAAGACCGGGCGCGACGGCATTCACGGCGCCACCATGGCATCGGCCGAGTTCGGCGCCGACGCCGAAGAGAAGCGGCCGACCGTGCAGGTCGGCGATCCATTCTCGGAAAAGCTGCTGCTCGAAGCCTGTCTCGAGATCATGGCCAAGGGTTGCGTCATCGCCATCCAGGACATGGGCGCCGCTGGGTTGACCTGTTCGGCCGTGGAGATGGGAGCCAAAGGCGATCTCGGGGTGACGCTCGATCTCGATCGCGTGCCATGCCGCGAGACCGGCATGAGCGCCTACGAGATGATGCTGTCGGAGAGCCAGGAGCGCATGCTTATGGTGCTCAAGCCCGAGAAGGAAAAAGAGGCCGAAGCGATCTTCCGCAAATGGGGGCTTGATTTCGCCATTGTCGGTGAAACGACGCCGACCAAGCGCTTCGTTGTCAGGCATGGCGGAGCCGTCATGGCCGACCTGCCGATCAAGGAATTGGGCGACGAGGCGCCCGTTTATGACCGAAAGTTCGAGCCAAGTCGGAAGCAGGTCGCGATCGATGCCGGCACGGTGAAGCCGCCGCTCGGCACCGGCGAGGCGCTGCTCAAGCTGATCGGCTCGCCCGACCTTTGTTCGAAACGCTGGGTGTTCGAGCAATACGATCATGTCATTCTCGGCAACACGGTGCAGCGGCCGGGCGGCGATGCCGCCGTGGTGCGCATCCAGGAGGGCCCCAAGGCGCTGGCGCTGACCTCCGACGTGACGCCGCGTTACTGCGAAGCCGATCCATTCGAGGGCGGCAAGCAGGCGGTTGCCGAAGCCTGGCGCAATCTGACCGCCGTCGGCGCGCGGCCGCTGGCGGTCACCGATAACCTGAACTTCGGCAATCCGGAGCGGCCCGAAATCATGGGCCAACTGATCGGCTGTATCCGCGGTATCGGTGAGGCCTGCCGTGCGCTGGAATTCCCGGTCGTGTCGGGGAACGTCTCGCTTTACAACGAAACGAACGGCAGGGCGATTTTGCCGACGCCGACCATCGGCGGCGTCGGTCTGCTCGACGAGTTCACCAGGTCGATGACGCTCGCCTTCAAGGCAGAGGGCGAGGCGATCCTGCTGATCGGCGAGACGTGCGGCTGGCTAGGCCAATCGGTGTATTTGCGCGAGATTTGCGGTCGCGAGGAGGGTGCGCCGCCGCCGGTCGATCTTGCCGCCGAGCGCCGCCATGGCGATTTTGTCCGCGGTCTGATCCACGATGGCCTGGTGACTGCAGTCCACGATATCTCGGACGGCGGTCTTCTCGTCGCGCTCGCCGAGATGGCGATGGCCGGAAAGATCGGCGCCGTGCTTGAGCGCCCGTCGCAGGTGCCGACCCATGCCTTCTGGTTCGGCGAGGATCAGGCGCGCTACGTGGTGACGGCCAAAGATGCTGACGCCATCATTGGGCGGGCGCAGACCGCCGGAGTTCCGCTCGCGCGGCTGGGCGCGACCGGCGGCAAGGTTTTGGCTATTGCCAACGAACGCCCGCTGCCGATCACAGATATCGTCGCCCAGTTCGAAACTTGGCTTCCGGCCTACATGACCGGGCCGGCGTAAATGCCATGACGCATTGACGGTTTCGCCCGCGCGGGCTCTATTCAGTGAGCCGAAAAACAAACCGTGCGAGGCGCGCCATGGCGATGGCTGCGAACGATATTGAACGGCTGATCAGGGCCCGTATTCCCGACGCCGATGTGACGATCCGCGATCTCGCCGGCGACGGCGATCACTATGCCGCCACCGTGATCGCCGAATCGTTTCGTGGCAAATCGCGTGTCCAGCAGCACCAGATCGTCTACGACGCACTCAAGGCCGAGATGGGCGGTAAGCTGCACGCTCTGGCGCTGCAGACCGGAACGCCCGAGCGATAGTGCTCGCGCGTGCGAAATGCCCGCTTTTGACCGGTCCGTCCCCGCTAGAATCCTGTTCTCCGGGAAACCAGCTGGGTAGGGCGCTGTTCCATGCGGATTCTTGCCAAGTCCGGCGTGAATCAGCGCATGGCGTTAGGGGCGTTTTGCGCTACATATAGGGTGTGGCGACTGGATGGGATTCGGCGCAGGACGCCGCTCCCGCCGCCCCAGCAAGGAAGACGAGAATGTCCATCGATCAATTCATCGACAACGAGGTCAAGGCGAACCCGGTTGTGCTGTTCATGAAGGGTACCCCGCAGTTTCCGATGTGCGGCTTCTCCGGTCAGCTCGTCCAGATCCTCGATTACCTCGGCGTGGCCTATAAGGGGCTCAACGTCCTGGAGAACGACGATCTGCGCCAGGGCGTCAAGTCGTACTCCAACTGGCCGACCGTCCCGCAGCTTTACGTCAAGGGCGAGTTCGTCGGCGGCTGCGACATCGTCCGCGAGATGTTCCAGGCTGGCGAATTGCAATCGTTCTTGAAGGACAAGGGCGTCGCGGTGAAGGAAACCGCGGCCGCATCTTAAGCCTCCGCGCCGCGCAGGAACGAAGCCGGAATAATCCTTCGTCTCCGGTGTAAGTCCGTAAAGGATACACCGGAGGCTCCGATGCGGATGACGCGAAGCCCTATGAAAGGCAGCGTTGCGACGCGGCTATTTGGGCGCGTCGCTGTTTTGTTGCTGGCTGCTGCCGCTGTGGGGGCAAGCTTCAATGCCGCCTACGCGGCAAAGAAGCCCAAACATCCAAAACCGACACATACCGAACAAACGGCGCCGTCCACTGGTGGAACGCAGCAGGCGCCGTCCGGGCCGCCTGACCCGGGCTCGTATAAATAGGCCGCCGATAAACGTGCCGGCGCAGTCTCGTCAGCGCGAGTAGTACTCGACGACGAGGTGCGGTTCCATCACGACCGGGTAGGGGACGTCGCCGGGCGCCGGGATGCGCGTCATCTTGGCGGTCATCTTGGTATGATCGACGTCGATGTAGTCGGGCACGTCGCGCTCGCCCAACCCTGTCGCTTCCAGCACCAGCGCCAGTTGCTTCGACTTCTCCTTGACCTCGATCAAGTCGTCGACCTTGACGCGGTAGCTCGAAACGGTGACGCGGCGGCCGTTGACCTTGATGTGGCCGTGGCTGACGAACTGCCGTGCGGCGAACACGGTGGGTACAAACTTGGCCCGGTAGACGATGGTGTCGAGGCGGCGTTCGAGCAGCCCGATCATATGGGCGCCGGTGTCGCCCTTGAGCCGCCGTGCTTCGTCGTAGATGCCGTGGAAGTGCCGTTCGGACATGTTGGCGTAATAGCCCTTGAGCTTCTGCTTGGCGCGCAACTGCACGCCGTAGTCCGACAGCTTGCCCTTGCGGCGTTGGCCATGCTGGCCGGGGCCGTATTCGCGCTTGTTGATCGGGGATTTCGGCCGGCCCCAGATGTTCTGGCCCATTCGCCGGTCGATCTTGTACTTCGCCTCATGGCGCTTGGTCATTCGCGTCCTCTTAAAAAATAAAGGTTGAGGATCGCGCCCTCCTCTGTCACGGCCGTCTCGTTCGGAGAGGTCGGACCGACAGGCTTTGGGCCGAAGCGCCGGCCAAGCAAAACCACGGGTCGCGAAACACTTTGCGGGCCCAGATTTTCCCGAAGATGATCTTATCCGAAAACCGGAAGACCACTTTTCGGGATCATTTGACCCGCAAAGTGCGCGGTTTCTAGGCAAAAAGCCGCGGCGTGTCAAACGCTCAGCGGAAAAGCCTTCATCCTTGCGCGAAGTGCTTTTGCCGCATGCTGCGCAGGACCGTGATCGCCAGCAGCGCCGTTACGGCGTCCAAAATCGCCACCACGACGAACACGGCGGTCCAGCTCCCGGTCCGCTGATGCAGATAGGCCGCCGCCGGCCCGCCGAAGATCGAACCGACGCCCTGCGCGATATAAAGAAAGCCGTAATTGGTCGCGGCGAATTTGGCGCCGAACGTATCGGTCAGCGTCGAGGGGAACAGCGAGAAGATTTCGCCCCAGCCGAAGAACACCAAGCCCGTCAACACGACAAACAGCGCCGGCCGGTCGATGAAGGCGAACAGCACGAGGATCGCCGCACATTCGAGCGAGAAGGCGAGCGCCATCGTGCTTTCGCGGCCGATGTGGTCGGATACCCAGCCGAAGAACGGCCGTGTCAGGCCGTTGGTCAGGCGCGACAGCGTCAGCGACAGCGGCAGTGCTGCCATGCCCAAAACAAGCGCCTGCGCTACTTTATACTCGTTGGCAAACGGCCCGACGTTGGAGACCACCATCAGCCCCGAGGTCGACATCATGCACATCATGATGAACAAGACCCAGAAAACCGGGCTTTGCAGCATTTCGCGCGGCGTATAGCTGCGTTTGCTCTGGGTGGTCGAAGCTGTCGCCGGCGAATAACCCGCTGGCACCCAGCCGTCCGGCGGAACGCGCAGCCACTGCGCAGCGACGATGCCGATGATGCCCTGAATGATGCCCCACACGATGAGCGTGTGCGCATAGCCCGCGCTCTTGATCATGCTGTCGATCGGGAAACTGGTGAAGATGGCGCCGAAGCCGTAGCCGGCGGCGGCAAGACCGGTGGCAAGCCCGCGCCGGTCCGGAAACCAGCGCACCATCAGCCCAATGATACCGACGTATATGATGCCGGTGCCGAAGCCGCAGATCACGCCATAGGTCAAATACAGCGCCCAGACATTGCCGACGTAGGCCGACAGTACCCAGCCGCCGCCCGACATCAGGGCACCGACCGAAATCAAAAGTCGCGGCCCGAAGCGATCGACCAGATAGGCCTGCAGCGGCGAGCACCACGTCTGCAGGATAATAAGCAGCGAAAAGGCCCACTGCAGCTCGGCAAGCGTCGTGCCGAGTTTTTGATTGAGCGGGCTGGTGAACAGTGTCCAGACATATTGCGGGCTGGAGATCGCCATCATGGCGATTAGGCCAAGGATAAGTTGGCTCCAGCGATTGAGGTACCACGCCTGTGTTTGCGGTGAAGCGATAGCGGTGGTCATTTGCATGCCCCATAGCCCGATGCCGGCGCTGGAAAGGTAACGCTGCGCGACCAAAAGGAAAAGCCACGCTGGAAGGCTTGTGGGCAGCCTTTCGGGCGAGCGTCGGGAGCTGATTTGCCGCCGAGCTTAATTTGCTTCTGTCGCAGCCGGTGCAGCGGTGTGAATGTCAAACCGCGCGAGCACGGCGGCGGGCGCGCGGCCGGACGTGAAGATCGCACGCGCGGAGCCCGCCGTCGCCGCCGGCTGTAACGTTCCCAGCAAATTGACGACCCGGCGCGCGATCGCGGGCGCGGGATCGATGAAATTGACCGGCCACGGCGAAAGCCGGCGCAGCCGATCGAGCAGGAGCGGGTAGTGCGTGCAGGCGAGCACGATGGTGTCGGTGCGGCTGCCGTCGTCAACGAAGGCGGGCGCAACCTCATCGCGCAGCGCGGCGTCGCTGACCGGGACTCCGGCAATGTCGTGCTCCGCATAAGCGGCGAGATTTTTTGATCCGACCAGAGTGACCTGACAGTCGCCGGCGTAATCATGAATGAGCGCACGGGTATATTCGCGCGCGACCGTCCCTTCGGTGCCGAGCACCGAGACGCGCCGCGTCACCGATGCCGCGCAGGCCGGCTTGATCGCCGGCACGGTGCCGACGAACGGCACCGTGAATTTCTTGCGCAGGTCTGGCAGCACAATGGTGGACGCGGTGTTGCAGGCAATCACAATAAGATCGGGCGCATGCGCCTCGATCAGTTCACCCATCAGGGCGACGACGCGCGTGATCAGCGCCGCTTCGACCATGGCGCCATAGGGAAATCCCGCATCGTCGGCGACATAGAGAAAATCGGCATCTGGCCGTGCCGCCGCAATCTCACGGAACACAGTCAGGCCGCCAAGCCCGGAATCGAATACCAAAATGGTCGGAGACGCCGCCATGCGCGAAACAAATGCATGATGATTGTGGCGAGAGCAATCGCCCGTGCGGCACCGTCCCTCTGGCAGTACGATTGAGGCGTCACCCGGCCAACGCGCCGACCAGGCGAGGTCCTTCCTTCGGCATGGCGCCCAGCTCTTCGCGCAGCCTCAACCTGCGAGCCGGCGGTGTAATCACGCCGCTGACAGCCGTGAAAGTCAGCACCAGGATCGCCGCCAGATTGCCGTCCTGATAATTGGCGAAGGCGACTGCGCCCATCAGGTACGCCCAGAACGGAAACGCGATCGTCGAGACGACGGCGTTGACAATCCAGGCATCGCCGTCCCGGCGCACGTACCAGCAGAACAGCGGCGTCAGGATCAGGCAGCTCACAATGAGCGTGCCGAGCGCGACCATGTTGACCGGGATGCCCGCCATGGTGGCGTGAGCGCTGCCCGATCTGATGGCCTGTTCGAGGATTGCGTTGACCAGCATGGTGAAGGCGAGCACCTCGCCCGGAATGTATTTCACCATCCGGAGCAGATAATCGTCGCCCGGCTCGGCATTGGGAGTTGCGATACCATCGAGGTCGGAACGAAGCACGCGCTCGAGATCGGAAATCTGCTCGTCCGCTATCTGCGGCTTGCGCACCAGTCTGCCCATGGCTGTCTCCTCGGCGTTGCTCAAAGATTTACGGCAGGCAAGGTGAGTCGGGCAAACAAACAATGCGGCGGCCGGTCGCGGTGGAACGGCCGAGTAGGCCATTGGCCGAATTGCGGACGCCCTTGAATTGTCGCTGGGCGGTGGTAACTTCCCCCACCGGATACCGGTCAGGCCCGCGAAGACAACGTTTGAGCAAATCGCCACATCTCGTTACCTTCAATCGGAAATCGGCTTTCCGCTTCGGCCGGACAGGCTTGGAGGGGCGATGAAAACTTGGAGGGGCGATGAAAAGATGTTTCGTCATGGCCATGACGCTCGCCGCGCTCGTTGTTGCACGGGCGGGCACCGTCAGCGCCGATCCGATCGCCGAGTTCTATCGCGGCAAGACGGTGCGCATGATCATCGGCTATGGCGTCGGCGGCGGCTACGATCTCTATGCGCGGATTGCCGCGGAATTTCTCGGCCGGCACATTCCCGGCAATCCGCGAATACTGCCGGAAAACATGACGGGCGCCGGCAGCTTTCTCGCCGCCAAGTACCTCAACGAGGTAGCGCCGCATGATGGGACGGCGCTTGGCAGCTTGGCACAGACGCTTGCGCTTGACGCCGCCACCGGCACCGGCAGCGGCCTCGATGTTACGCAGTTTCACTACATTGGCCGCCTTACGAGCAGCATCGATCTCGGGGTAGCGTTGCCAAGCACCGGTATCACTTCGTTCGACGATGTCCGCAAACGAGAATTCACCGTGGGCTCTTCCGGCGGCGCATCGACGGCGGTGCTGCTGCCGGCGTCGCTGGACGCCTTTGGCGGCGCCAAGTTCAAGCTCGTGCGCGGTTACAAGGGCGCCGCTGAAGTGATGCTCGCGTTGGAGCGCGGCGAGGTGCAGATCGCCGGCGCGGTCGGCATCCCGCTCCTGCTGGCCCGTCATCCCGACTGGATATTGCAGGGCAAGGCGACGTTTGTTTATCAGGCTGCGCTCAAACGCAGTCCTTATCTGCCGCAGGTGCCGACGCTGCCAGAACTTGGTCTGACGGACGACGGCCGCGCCGTATTGCGCGCACTCGCCGGTACGGCCGAGATCGGGCGGTCGATCATTACCACCCCCGGTGTGCCGAATGAGCGGCTGGCTGCCTTGCGAACGGCGTTCAAGGCCATGCTCAAAGATCCGGATTTCGTCGAGGCGTGCAAGCAGCGTCATATCACGATCGATCCTGATACCGGTGAAGACATGGATGCGATCGTGACCGATACCGTCAATCTGCCGAAGCCGATCATCTCCAAGCTTGGCGTATTGCTGCGCGAATAAAGCCATAACAATCAAACAGGAGAATAACAGTGCCCGTCATCGTACTGACCAACGAAGAAGTCAGAGAGCTCTTGCCGATCGCCGCTTATGTCGACGCCATCGAGACCGCTTATCGCGAATACGGCCTGGGCCGCGCCGTCAACCAGACGCGCATCGATCTCTACGGCGAGTCGCCCGGCGAGAACCAATATTGCGTGTTCAAGTCGATGGTCGGCATGCTGCCCAAGGACCATGTCGTTGCATTGCGCATCAATTCCGACGTGATTTCCTGGACCCGTCGTGAAGGCAACCTGCGCAAGGAGAAGATACCGGCGGCCGAAGGCGGGCGCTGGGTCGGCTTGGTCTTCATATTCGATACGCTGACGGGAGAGTTGCGCGGCATCATGCCGGACGGCGAGGTGCAGCGTCGCCGTGTCGGCGCCACCACGGCGGTGGCGGTCCGCCATCTGGCGCGGCCGGGGGCGCGCGCCGTCGGTATCTATGGCAGCGGCTCGCAGGCGGAAGGAGCGGCGATCGCGATTGCGGCGGCGATGCCGGATTGCGAGATGCGATTGTGGAGCCCGAACCGGAATAATCGCAATGCCCTGGCGCAGCGGCTGCGCGGACAGGGCCTTGAAATCCAGGCCGTGGAATCGCGCGAGCAAGCCGCGGTCGGCGCCGACGTCGTGGTCACCGCCACGAATGCGCTTGACCGCGTCGTAGAGCCGGATTGGATCAAGCCCGGCGCCGTCGTCGCCTGCGTCAAGGCGCAGGAACTTGGGCGCGAGATTCTTGCGCAGGCGGACCGCATCATCCTGCACACCCACGATCTTGATCCGATCAATTACATGGCCGGCAAGGGCAACGAGCCGTTCCGCGACACCGATTTTGTCGACACGCTGTTCGGCGAAAAACGCGGTGACGGCGATGTCCGCGATCTCCTGAAATCACTGGCCGCAGATACGCCTGACCTCGCCGACGTGGTCAGCGGGCGGGTGCCGGGACGCACCAGCGCCGAGGAGCGGGTGGTTTTTCTCAATCCGGTCGGGACCGGGCTGCAATTCGCCGCAGTGGCCAAGCACATCCTCGCCGCCGCGGAGAAGCAGAAGATGGGCCAACGTCTGCCCACCGACTGGTTTACCGAGGATATGCATCCTTGATTCGTCATTGCGAGCGCAGCGAAGCAATCCAGCGCGGCGCAAAAAGACTGGATTGCTTCGTCGCCCCTTTGGGGCTCCTCGTAATGACGATGCCTACTATGTCTGATCAGATACGACCTGACTTCGCCCGAATACGCGGCGGAAAATCGCGTTGACCTGAGCGAAGTGGTAGTCGAGGTCGAAATTGGCCTTCAGCTCCGCCGCCGAGAGGTGCTTGCGCACTTCCTTGTCGGCCGTGAGCAGGGCGAGAAAATCGCCGTCGCCGGCCCAAACCTTCATGGCGTTGTGCTGCACCAGGCGATAGGCGTCCTCGCGCGCCACTCCTTTCTGCGTCAACGCCAAGAGCACGCGCTGCGAGTGGACGAGGCCGCCGAGCCGGTCGAGATTCTTGCGCATGTTGTCCGGGTAGACGACAAGCCGCTCGATGACGCCGGCGAGCCGCGCAAGCGCGAAATCGAGCGTTGCCGTCGCATCGGGGCCGATCATGCGCTCGACCGAGGAATGCGAGATGTCGCGCTCGTGCCAGAGCGCAACGTCTTCCAGCGCCGGCGTCACGTAGGCGCGCACCATGCGCGAAAGTCCGACCAGATTTTCCGACAGCACAGGATTGCGCTTGTGCGGCATGGCCGAGGAGCCCTTTTGGCCCGGGGAGAAAAATTCCTCGGCCTCGAGCACTTCGGTGCGCTGCAGGTGGCGGATTTCGGTCGCCAGCCGCTCGACCGAGGCCGCGATAACGCCGAGCGTGGCGAAATACATCGCATGACGGTCGCGCGGAATAACCTGCGTGGAGATCGGCTCGACCGTAAGCCCGAGCTTTTTGGCGACATATGCTTCGACCCGCGGGTCGACCTGCGCGAAGGTGCCGACCGCCCCCGAGATGGCGCAGGTCGCAACCTCTTTGCGCGCCGCTTCCAGTCTTTGCCGCGCGCGGAAGAACTCGGCATAGGCGACGGCGAGCTTGAGCCCGAACGTGGTCGGCTCGGCATGGATGCCGTGTGAGCGGCCGATGGTCGGGGTGAATTTGTGTTCCTCGGCGCGCTTTTTCAGTGCGGCGTTGAGCTTGTCGACATCGGCGATCAGCAGATCGGCGGCGCGCATAAGCTGCACGTTGAGGCAGGTGTCGAGCACGTCCGACGACGTCATGCCCTGATGCACGAAGCGAGCTTCGGGTCCGATGATTTCGGCGAGGTGGGTGAGAAAGGCGACGACGTCGTGCTTGGTTTCGCGCTCGATCTCCTCGATCCGCGCGATGTCGAACTTAGCGTCCTTGCCCTTGGCCCAGATCTTTTTCGCCGCGGCCTTCGGGATCTGCCCGAGTTCGGCCATGGCGTCGGCGGCGTATGCCTCGATCTCGAACCAGATGCGAAAGCGCGTCTCCGGCGACCAGATCGCCGCCATTTCGGGCCGGGTGTAGCGTGGAATCATCCTTGACCTCGATCGGCCGTGCGCCTCGGCTGTACCAGAGGCCATTGTGCCCAGCAATCGAACGCTGCCAGCCGACGGAGGCAGCGGAAACCTGCCATCCTGTCGATTACGCGAATGGGATCACCCGGCCGACGAGAATTGACGTTCGATTTCGTCCATCAGCGGGGCGGTGAGACCGGCCTTCCTCAGCGCGGCGAATCCTTCAAGGATGATCGCGTCCCAGGATTTGCCCGCCATCACGCTCTTCTCGCCGCGATATTTGAGATAGAGCGCCCGCGCCTCGTCGACGCGGCCGAGGAACATCAGCGCATGGGCCCGGCCCGCATAAAGCCATGTTGTCTGAGGGGCGAGTGCGGTGGCCTGGTCGGCGGCGTCCAGCGCGGTAGCGAAGTCGTGCGCCAGCACCGCGCTCCAGGCGGCGATCCCGATTCTGCCGGTGCAAAACTGCAGGTCGTTCTGCCACTGCCTGTTGCTGGGCTCGCTGACGACCAGACGCTGCACGATGTCGAGCGCCGCGCGGTAGGATTTGAGTGCATCGGGCAAAGCGTGCTGCGTCAGCAACACGTTGCCGACAAGATTGTACGAGACGGCGAGATCGCGCTGCCAGCTCGTATTGGCAGGATTGGTCCTGGTCAAAGCCTCGACGACGGAAAGGCTGTTGCGGAAATCACGGATCGCCGCCGCCGCGTCACCCTGCGCCAGCGCCGCGCTGCCGGCCTTGTTACCGGTAACGGAAAGCGCGCGCTGCAACTCGGCATTGGTGGGGTTGGACTTGGCAAGGGGCTCCAGGACGCCGAGACTGTCGCGATACGATGTGAGGGCGTCGGGCAGATTCCGCAGCGTGCTGAGAACGTCGCCGACTTTCTCGTAGGTCGCAGCGAGAGTGCGTTGCCATTCGGTATTGCTGGGATCGGACCGGGCGAGCGCTTTCAAGATGGCGAGTCCGTCACGATACGATTTCAGCGCGTCCTGCGGGTTTTGCAATGCGGTGAGAACGTCGCCAATTGTCAGATAGGTCCCCGTGAGATCGGCTTGCCAACCCGCATCGGCGGGATTGAGTTTGGCAAGACGTTCGAGGACGGCCAGGCTGTTGCGATACGATTTCAGGGCATCCGCCGGTTGGCCCTGCGCCCGCAGCGCATCGGCGATCAGACTGTCGGTGACTGCGAGGTCGTGCTGCCAGCTCGCATTGCCCGCATCAACTGTCACCAAGTGCTCGACGATCACAAGCCCATCGCGATAATTTTGCATTGCCTCCGCGAAGTTCTTTTGCGCGGCCAGGACCGTTCCGACCCTATTGTGGAAGAACGCGACGTCGGCCTGCCAACTCGCGTTGCTGGGATCGATTTGCGCAAGGTGCGAGATAATTGCGAGTCCGGCTTGATAGGCTTTCAAGGCACCGGGCAGGTCACCTTGCGTCAGCAACGAGGCGGCAATCCGTTGGTCGGAAATCGCGAGGTCGTGCTGCCGGCTGGTATTGCTAAAATCGGCCGTCGCGAGGCGCTCTCGGATCGCATGTCCGTCCCGATAAGATTGAAGGGCTTCCGCCGCATGGCCCAGCGCCAGCAGCGCATCGCCAACATTCTGGTGGGCGATCGAGAGGTCGCGCTGCAGTCCCGAATTCGCTGGGTCGGCCTTGGCCAGGCGCGCGGCTATCGCCAGACTGTCGCGGTAGCTCTGCAGGGCTTCGGCCGGCTTGCCCTGTTCGGTCAAAACCGCGCCGATCTTTGACAAGCAAAAGCGCAGGTCTGCTTGCCATGTAACGTTGCCCGGGTCCGTCTTGGTAAGGCGGTCGACGACGGCGAAGGCACTACGGTAGAGCGTGAGCGCGTCCGTAAAATGCCCCTGTTTCACTAGAATATCGCCGAGCCCATTGTAGGCGAGCGCAAGACCGCGCTGCACGCCGGTGTTGTCGGGCTGAGCTTTGACGGCATGCTCCATGATGGCGACGCTATCGCGCAACGCCTGCTGTGCATCTCCTAAATGACCTTGTGCTTCAAATACGTCGGCGATTTCTGACTTGAGGGTCGCGAGGTCACGCTGCCATTCGATGTTGCCTGGATCGGATTGGGCGAGCCGCTCCATGATCGCGATGCATCCGTGATAAGTCTGCAAGGCATCCGGCAGCTTACCTTGATCGAAAAGTACGCCGGCGATCTTCTCTTGCGAGATCGAGAGATCGCGCGGCCAATTAGGATTGTTTGGATCGGCTTTGATCGCCCGCTCCATCGTCGCAAGGTCTTGGCGATAGATTTGGAGGGCCTCCGCGAGATGACCTTGCGTCCGCAATACGTACCCTACCTTCTCCTGCGCGGTCGCTAGACCGCGTAGCAGCCGCGCATTCTGCGGATCGGCGTTTGCCAGTTGCTCGGATATGGCGAGACTTTCTCGGTAGGCTTTCAGCGCGCTTTTAAGGTCGTTGAGCGCCAGATAGGTGTCGCCGAACGTGTCCAGCATTTGCGTGCGGCTCGCCAGCATGGTCGGGTTGGTGGGGTCCGACGATGATATTTGGTTGAAGGTCGCTTCGGCGGTGCCGAGAATTTTACGCACCGTCTCGGCGCGCAACCCTTCGACCTCGCGAAGGCCCTGAGCGATGTCGATCACGAGACTGTCGGCCGCTTGCTTGGCGAGTGCGAAATTGCGTAGCGCTTCCTGCTGGGCGCGATATGCCAGGAAGCCCGCCGCTATCGCTGCGATGGTGAGCACCAACAGCGCCGCGGCGGCGCCGACGGCGAGTCGCAACGCGCGGCGCTGCTGCCGCACCTCCTGGGAGAGTAGATCCTCCTTGGGTACGCCGCGCATCGCCGCGGCGAAATCGGCTGCAAGCTCCGTAAACTTGGCATCGCGTTTATCCGCGCCTTCGCGGTAAGGGGATAGATCGACCCATTTCGGCTCGCTCGGAAATTGTCCGGCCAGCGCCAGCGGCAGCGGGTTTGTGCCGCGCGAGGCAAAATCTCCGGCGGCTTCGTCCCAGAACAGCTCCCCGTCAGTCAGGCCGATCAGCAGCGTTTCGACGGAGTTGTGCTCCAGCCAATAGGTGACCTCCCTGTTGACCCATTTGGAGGTGGCGGCTTCCGGCGAGGCGAGCAGCAGGAAATACCGCGATTGGCCGAGCGCCTGCTCGATTGTCGGCCACAGATGCGGCGTGGCGGAGAGGCTGGTGTCGTCGCGAAACAGCCGCAGCGCCCTGCGCGCATACCATGGCTTGCCGAGCTTCTGGACCGCCGACTGCAGCGTTGCTGCGATCGGCTTGTCCTTGGCATGGCTGTACGAAATGAAACCGTCGTAGAGTGCCATGATGCTGCCCCCGCAGAGCACCCGCATATCTCGCCATTTCAGGCACCGTAAGCCTTGCCGGCAGGCAACAGGAGAAAATTATTCGTGCTCGTCCGTCGGGTCCGGCGGTGGAAAGCAACTGTGATGGTGCTGTTGAGCTTTTTGTCTTGCGTGAGGCGAAATCGGGGGGGGTGAATCGGCCGCCTGAATGCTTTTGTATTACTTCAACGGCTGATCGGCTGCCTTCCAGGCAGCGATGCCGCCGCGATACCAGTAGACTCTGTCGTAGCCCATATTGATCGCGCGCAGTCCGCCATTGTAGCCCGACCAATCTTTCACATCCGCTCCGAAGAAGACGACCGGAATGTCGAAATTGCCTCCGGTCACCTTGGACAACGCTGTCCAGATATCTTGCAGCGTTTTTTCGTCCATCGTGCCCTGGCCGGCGGCGGGTAGTCTGCTCGCGCCGGGGATGGTCTGTGAGTGCGCGGCGGCCCCGACGTCAATCAGAAATATCGCGGGGCCTAGCTTGTGGTTCGCGATCGCATCCCACAACTGCGCCGTGGTCAAGACCGCGCCGCCCGGCAGATCAGTCGGCGTAGGTCCGTTAAGCGTCTTCGCCGCCTCGCTCGGCGGTGCTACACCAAATGACTTCGTCTCATCTGCGTAGATGGCGGTTGGGCGAGGTCCGAGGCCCTTTGCCGCGTCTGCAATCTTCTGCTGCGCCAATTGCGCCGCTTCTTTTTGTGTTTTGGCTAATTCGGCATAGGCTTTCTTTGCCTCAGCCTCCGCCTCTTGCGCCTGCCTCTTTGCGACTTCCGCTTGGCTCTTCG
>Ga0208849_1001144_pt1 | contig 19826 bp, 17 predicted proteins | sample NGESurdeep072012_10_FD_184470 | JGI IMG/M metagenome (GOLD analysis project Ga0208849, IMG submission 184470) | Arctic peat soil microbial communities from Barrow, Alaska - NGEE Surface sample 53-3 deep-072012 (SPAdes) | ecosystem: Environmental > Terrestrial > Soil > Wetlands > Peat ... | reverse complement strand
CGGCGCGAGAAAAAGCGCCGCGCCACTTCCCCCAACGGGGGAAGAGCTGAACAAGAGACGCTTCATCAACTGAGCCAACCTGATCGGAAAGTGCTCTAGCTAACCACGTGAGACATCGTCAAGTCCGCGCGGCGGCGCGGCCGGCGGAGAGGGCCAGGAAGATGGCCGGGGCGACGATCAGGGCGGCCATCACGAAGGGGCCATCGACGCTGATCCCGGCGAACACCAGGCCGGCGCTGAGCGGCCCGGCGACCCGGGCGAGGGCGCCGGTGGCGTTGTTCAGGCCCATGATCTGGCCTTGGTTGTCGGCGTCGATGCTGCGCGACATCAGCGCCCCGGCGTTGGGGAAGGCGACGGACGACGACAGCGCCATCAGGGCCATCAAGGCGATGGTCATGACCCCGCCGTCGCTGAACGGCTGCAGGCCGGCGGCGATCACCGTGCCGGCCATGCCGACGGCCAGCATTCGCGCCTCGCCGAACCGCCGCGACAGTCGGCCGGTGACGAAGAACTGGGCCACGGCCGAGACCACCCCGGTGACCCCGAAACAGAGGCCCACGTCCCTCGGCCGCCAGCCGAAGCGGTGCTGCGCCCACAGGCCAAAGGTCGATTCGATGCCGGTGAAGGCGAAGCCGACCACGAAGGTCAGCAGCATCACCCGTCCGATCACCGGATGGCGGCTGGCGATGGCCCACAGCTTCCAGCGGCTCGGCGGATCGGGCGGCGCCGGGGTGCGCGCCCGGCTCTCCCTGACGATCAGGGCGATGCCGAGCGACGAGCAGAGGGCCAGGCCCGAGGCCACCAGCAGGGGGATCTGGAAGCCGAGCGGCCCGGCCGAGGGCTTGGCCAGGACCCCGCCCACGAAGGGGCCGAGAATGAAACCGAAGTTGTAGGCGGCGCCGAGCTTGCCCATGCTGCCGGCGCGTTGATCCTTGGGGGTGACGTCGGCGATGTAACCCTGCAGCACCGAGCCGTTGCCGGCCGCCAGGCCGCCGGCCAGGCGGATGGCGAAGGCGGCGAAGATGTTGGGCGCGAAGGCCAGGGCGCCGTAGCACAGGCAATTGGCGAGCGTCGTGGTGACCAGCAGCGGCTTGCGGCCGATGCGATCCGACAGCCGTCCCCACAACGGCTCGCCGAAGAACGATCCGATCGAATAGGCCGAGAAGATCAGCGCGATCTGCCAGGGCTGGGCGTGGAACGAGGCGCCGTAGAACGGCAGCAGCGGCACCACCACGCCGAAGCCCAGCATGTTGATGAACATCACCGACAGAAGGGTGTAGAGCGCCGCCGGCGATCCTCCGGCCTTGGCGGTCGTCGCCGGCGCGGTCACGGCGCCGTCCGCGTGCGGCGTGCGACCTGGGTGGCCATGACCAGCGCCGGGGCGATCAGCGCCGCGGCCGTCGCGAAGGGCGCGCCGATGGAGACACCGCTGAACACCGCCCCGGCATAGATCGGTCCGCCCACCCGCGCCAGGCAGTTGCCGGCCATGTTGAGGCCCAGCATCTCGCCCTGGCGCTCCGGCGGCGCGGCCTGGGAGATCAGGGCGGCGATGTTGGGGAAGGTCAGCGACTGGCCGAAGGAGACGGTGAAGAACCCGGCCATGGCCACCGGCCAGTTGGGCGAGAGAAGCTGGACCAGCATGCCCACGCCGACCAGGGCCAGACCCACGGTCAGCACCCGTGCGCCGCCGTAGCGGCGCGCCAGGGGGCCGGTGACCAATCCCTGGGCGATCGCTCCGGTTACGCCGACGACCATGAACGCGAAGCCGATCTGTCTGGGACCCCAGCCGAACCGCGCCTGAGTCCACAACCCATAGGTCGCCTCGATGCCGGCGAACCCGGAGACGACGATGAAACTCATCAGCAGAACCCGCGCGATCACCGGGTGGCGCGCCGCTTCGACCAGCGATTGGAGGCGCGGCGTGGGCGGGATCTGCATGTGATGGGCCGCGCGGGTCTCGCGCACGAACAGCACCACCCCGATCGCCGACAGGCCGGCCAGCCCCGCCGCCGCCAGCAGCGGCAGATGGAATCCGGCCACCCCGTCCTGCGGCCGCGCCAACAGGCCGCCCAGCGCTGGCCCGGTGACGAACCCCATGCTGAAGGCCGAGCCCAGGAGGCCCATCCGCCCGGCCCGCTCCCGGAGCGGCGTGACGTCGGCGAGATAGCCCTGGATGGTCGAGATGTTGCCGCTCATCAGCCCGCCGACCAGGCGAAGGGCGCAGGCCGCCGCCATGTTGGGCGCGAAGGCGAGAGCCGCGTAAGCCGCCGCCGTGCCGAAGATGGTCGCGATCAGCACCGGCCGGCGGCCGACGCGATCCGAGAGCCGTCCCCAGAACGCCTCGGCGAACAGCTGACCGACCGCGAAGGCCGAGAACATCACGCCGATCTCGAAGGTCGAGGCGTGGAACGCCCGGCCATAGAACGGCAGCAGCGGAATGACCACGCCGAAGCCCGCGATGTTCACGAACACCACGCCAAGCAGCACGACGAGCGCGCGGCGCGCGCTTCCCTGGCCTTGGTATTCGGGCATGGCGCCGCGATAGGCGTAAACGGCGCGGATCGCGAGGGGGCGGCGCGGCGCGTGGTCGTTTTATCCGCGCCTGAGGCCCTGGAGCCTCACCGCGGCGGGCGGCCGTTTTGTCTATGCGAGTCGCCGTTGTAGGGTGCGGCCCGCCATGAAGCGCCTTTTGACTCCCTTCGCCGTCGTCGGCGCGCTGATTGCCGGCCATGCGAAGGCCGACTGCGTGTTCGGCAAGCTCGCCGAGATTCCCGTCACGATGGTCGGCCTGCGGCCATTGGTTTCCGCCACGATCAATGGCGCCGAGGTGCGTTTTCTCGCCGACAGCGGCGCCTTCTACAGCATCATCACGCCGGGCGCGGCGGCCGAACTGGGCCTTCATCTTTCGCCCGCGCCGTTTAACTTCCGCATGGTGGGCATCGGCGGTGACGCCAATGCGTCGATCGCCAAGGTGAACCAGTTCACGTTCGGCAAGGTCACGCTTCCCAACGCCGAGTTCCTGGTCGGGGGAAGCGAGGTCGGCAATGACGCGGCCGGCGTTCTCGGCCAGAACATCCTTGGCTATCGCGACACGGAATATGATCTGGCCAACGGTGTGATCCGCCTGATGCGGGCGGAGAACTGTTCGGGGAGCCTGCTCGCCTATTGGGCCAAGTCCGGCCAGTATTCGATCATGAACATCGGCGAGACCACCGCTCGCTCGCCGCAGATCAGTGGAACGGCTTCGGTCAATGGCGTCAAGCTACGGGTCGTCTTCGACACCGGCGCTGGCGTCTCGTTCCTGTCGCAGGCGGCCGCCCGGCGGGCGGGCATCGACACCAATGGGCCCGGAGTCGTGGACGCCGGGCTGATGGGCGGCGTCGGCCGACACACGGTGCGAAGCTGGATCGTTCCGGTCGATAGCTTCAACATCGGCGACGAGCAGATCCGCCACACCCGGCTGCGAATAGGGGCCACCGAGCTTCCCGACGCCGACATGCTGATCGGTCCGGATTTCTTTCTGTCGCACCGGGTCTATGTCGCGAGGAGCCAGCACAAGCTCTATTTCACCTACAACGGCGGGCCGGTGTTCGATCTGTCGCGCAGACCAGAGGCGACGGCGGCGCCCGCTGCCGCCCGGAGCGCGCCGGCGGCGGCCCAGACCGGCGCCACCGACCCCACCGACGCGGAAGGATTCAGCCGGCGCGGCGCCGCTCTCGCCGCGCGGGGCGAGTTCAATCAGGCAATCGCCGACTTCACCCACGCCCACGAATTGGCGCCGGCCGAGGAGCGGTACTTCTACCAGCGGGCGGTCGCCCGGCTTCGCAACAGACAACCGATTCTGGCGATGGGTGACCTCACCCAGGCCCTCATCCTCAAGCCCGACGACGCCGATGCCCTGACGACGCGGGCGGAACTCCGTCTGGCCGCCGCCGACCGGAAGGACGCGATCGCCGATCTCGACGCGGTTTCCCGCCTGGCGGCGGCGGAGGCCGATCGTCGTCTGACCCTGGCCGAACTCTACGTGCGAGCCGACGAATTCGCCTCGGCGATCGATCAGTTCGACCTGTGGATCAAGGCCCATCCGGACGACAGCCGCCGCTCCATGGCCCTGAACGGCCGCTGCTGGGCCAGGGGGATGTCGGGCCGGGATCTCGAAAAGGCGCTCGGCGATTGCGACGCGGCCTTGAGAATGAACGCGAAGAGCCCCGCCGTCCTCGACAGTCGGGGGCTCGTCCATCTGCGCTTGGGCGATTTCGACAAGGCGATCGCCGACTACGACGCCGCCCTGGCGCAGCGACCGCACGGCGCCTGGTCCCTGTACGGCCGCGGCGTCGCGAAGCTGAAGAAGGGCATGAGCGCCGAGGGCAAGGCCGACATCGCCGCCGCGACCGCGCTCCAGCCCAAGCTGCCGGAAGAGGCCAAGCGGCGGGGAATCGCGCCTTAGTTCGGGTCCAGCGAGGCTGACGTCGACCAGACGCCTACCTCGGGGCCAGGATCATGATCATCTGGCGGCCCTCCATGCGGGGCTCGTATTCGACCTTGGCGACGGGGTCGAAGTCGGTGCGGACCTGCTGGAGAAGCTTCATGCCCAGTTCGGGGTGGCGCATCTCGCCGCCCCGGAATCGCAGGGTGACCTTGACCTTGTCGCCTTCTTCAAAGAAGCGATGCATGGAGCGAGCCTTGACCTCGTAGTCATGGATGTCGATGTTTGGGCGAAGCTTGATCTCCTTGACCTCGACCAGTTTCTGGCGCTTGCGCGCCTCGTTCTTCTTCTTCTGTTCCTGGAATTTGAACTTGCCGAAATCAAGGATCTTGCAGACCGGCGGATCGGCGGTGGGGGAGACCTCGACCAGATCGAGGCCGGCTTCGACGGCGGCCTCGAGGGCCGCGGAGGTCGGCATGATCCCTTGTTTTTCCCCGTTCTGATCGATCAGCAGAACGCGCGGCACGCGGATCTCATCATTGATGCGCGGACCGTCCTTCGACGGGGGCGCGGGCATGGGACGACGAATAGGCTGTGCTCCTTATGGCCATTGCGACGAGGCGGGCCGCGCGAAGCGCTTCGAACAGCCCACCCCACTATATGACCAACCGCCCCCCCCGGATCAAGCGCGACGCCGTCGGTGGGATGTTCGTCAGCCGATCCCCCGCCGCGCCAGGGCGATCGCCGTGGCCGCGACGGTATCGACCGAGACGTCCTTCAGATCCGGGGCCTGGAAGACGGTGACATGGCCGCGGGGCGCGTTCAGGGCCGGATCGGAAGCGGAGGAGAACAGGGCGATGGTCGGTGCGCCGGCGGCGGCGATCAGGTGCGCCGGGCCGGTGTCGTTGCCGACCGCCAGCGCCGCCTTGGCCCCGAGGGCGGCGATCTGGGCGAAGTCGGTGCGGCCGGTGAGGTCCCGCGCCCTGGGCGCGCGGCGCTGGATGGCATGGGCCAGTTCGCTTTCCTGCAGGGCGCCGATGATCACGATGTCGAAGCCCTCGGTCTGCAGCGCCTCGGCCAGGGCGCCGTAGCTCTCGATCGGCCAGCGCTTTTCCGGTCGGTGGGCCGAGCTGCCGGGGATCAGCAGCACCACCGGGCGGGGATTGGGCGCGGCGATGGAGCGCGCCGCCGGCGTCTTCTTCAGGATCCACGAGATGTCCGGCGGGGCGGCCGAGAGCGGCCTGGTGGGCGCGTCCGGCCAGATGCCGGCGTCCTGAAGCTGCTGGGCGGCGCGCTCGAGGGCATGCATCTTCATCCGATCGCGGTTGCGGTGGGGCAGGGCGCAGCCGACCGCCGTGCCCGACCACTGCGGCGGAGACGGCCGCAGCGCCTGGAAATAGAGCCGCGTGCGGCCGCTGTTCTGCAGATCGTACACCCGGTCGTATCTCGCCGCGCGCAGGCGCGAGACGAGGGTGAGCCAGCCGCCGGGTCCGTGTGGCCGCCCATCGGTCTCCACCTTGTCGAAGAACGGGCTGGAGCGCGCCAGGCCCTCGAACGGGGCGGTGGTCAGCAGGGTGATCTTGGCGTCCTTGTGGGCCGCGCGGATGCGCTCGAAGGCCGGGAAGGCGAGCACGAAGTCGCCGATCGCCGACAGCTTGATCACCAGCACCTTGCGGATCGGTTTCACGGCCAAGCCTCCACCACCCGCCGATAGACGCCAAACGTCTCCGCGCACATGGCGGAAAGCGAATAGAGCCGCTTCACCCGCGCCCGCGCCGCCTGGCCGATCGCCGCCCGGGTCTGCGGCGAGGCGGTGAGCGCCGATTGCACGGCGGCCGCCCAGGCCTTGGGATCGGTGGAGGCGACCAGCCACCCGGTGAGGCCATCGGCGATGGTCTCGGCCGGGCCGCCGAGGGTCGAGGCCAGCACCGGCCGCTCCATGGCCCCGGCCTCGGCCACGCCGCGGCCGAACGATTCCGGCGCGGTCGAGGGCGCCACGACCAGATCGGCGGCGAGATAGGCGGCGGGCATGTCCTCGCAGTCGCCGACCAGGCGGACGGTGTCCGATATCCCGGCCACCGCCGCCGCCGCCTCGATGGAGGCGAGGTATTCCGCGCTTCCGCCGCCTCCGGCGAGGATGAGGATCACTTCGCCACGGCCGGGGAGTCCGCCCAGGGCCTCGACCATCAGGCGCTGACCCTTCCAGCTGGTCAGGCGGCCGGCGAGCAGGACCACCGGCCGCTCTTCGCGCTCGCCGATCCGCCAGTTGGCGCGCACCGCGGCGACCCGCGCCGGCGCGACGGCGGCGGGATCGAAGACGTCGGTGTCGATCCCCTCGGTCACCACCACCACTCTGGCGCCTTGGACGCCGTGCTCGGCCAGTATGTGGTCGCGGGTGTAGGCCGAATTGGCGATCACCAGGTCGCCGCGGGTCATCACCGCGTTGTACCAGCGCTTGAGGGCCGATCGCGCCGGGTAGATGCCGTGATAGGTGGCGATCAGCGGCCTGCCCGTCGCCCGCGCCGCCGACAGGGCGCTGAACGCCGGGTTCCTCGATCGAACATGGATCAGGCTCACTCGCTCGCGGCGCACGACGCCGGCCAGGCGGGCGGCGTTGGCGGCCATGGTGAAGGGATTGCGGCTGGCCAGCGGCATGCGGATGAGCCGCGCGCCGTCCCGCGCCAGCGCCCCCTCCCGTCGTCCGCCGCGCGAAGCGACCAGGGATCGCCCCCCCGCCCGGGCGACGGCCGCCGCGATGTCCAGCGTCACGCCCTCGACGCCACCGTCGTCCAGCGCCGGGGTCACCTGCAACAGCGTGAAGCCCTCGGGAAGGGACGCGGGTTCGATGCGTTTGGCTCCGGCGGGCGAAGGGGTGGAGGGATCGTCCTTCTATCGATTGGCGGCGCCGAACACCAAGTGGATCATCGATTTCGGCTGGACGATGAGCGAGGCGGCGGCGGCGCTCCGCGAGGCGGCGTTTCAGTATCGCATGGTGCGCATCGAGCCCGACGGATGTGGCGATCAACGACGGCGCCGCCTTCGGCATCCGCTGGATCGCGCGATCCCTTCGCGCTCGTTTCCCCCGGGAAATGCCTACCTGTCGTCCCCGATCGCCGCCTCCACCTCGCCCAGCCGGTCCTTGCCGAAATAGAGGTCGTCGCCGACGAGGAAGCTCGGGCTGCCGAACACGCCGCGCGCCACGGCGGCGTTGGTGTCGGCGATCAGGCGTTCCTTGACCGCCTGCTCCCGGGTCAGGGCGATCAGCCGCTCGGCCGGCAGTCCGGCGGCCGTCAGCACCTCGGCGACCACCGCCGGGTCGTCCATCTTCCGGCCATCCTCCCACATGGCGGCGAACATCGCTTCGACGTAGGCGGGGAATACGCCCAGGGTCTCGGCCGCCACCGCGCCGCGCATGATAGCCAGGGTGTTGACCGGGAAGTGTGGATTGGCCGCGAAGCGGGTGAGGCCGTGTCGGGCCACGAAGCGCCGGGTCTCCAGGGCCTCGTAGGCGAGCTTGGCGGGGACGCCGGCGAAGGCCTCCATCGGCGAGCGGTTGCCGGTGGCCTTGAACACCCCGCCCAGCAGGACCGGCAGATATCGGAACCGAATGCCGGTCCGCGCCTCGATGGCCGGGATGACCTTGTGCGCCAGATAGGCGTTGGGGCTGCCGAAATCGAACAGGAACTCCACTGGCCTGGCCGCCATCACCACGGCTCCGCGAAAGGACGAAGATCGAGTTCGAAGGTCCAGCCGTCACGGCGCTGCTGGTGCAGCATCCAATAGGCCCGGGCGATCGAGGCCGGCGCCATCAGCGTGTCGGGCGCAAGGGCCTCCAGCGCCTCCGCCCCGCGCGCGGCGACGATCCGATCACGGACGAAAGCGGTTTCGACGCCGGCGTCGATGATCAGGTGGGCGACATGGATGTTTTTCGGCCCGAGTTCACGGGCCATGGATTGGGCCACCGATCGGAGCCCCGCCTTGGCGCTGGCGAAGGCCGCATAACCAGCGCCGCCGCGCACCGAGGCGGTGGCCCCGGTGAAGAAGATCGAGCCCGATCCCCGCGCCAGCATCCGCCTGGCCGCTTCGCGGCCGGCCAGGAAGCCGCCCTGACAGGCCATCTCCCAGACCTTGCGGAACACCCGGTCGGTGGTCTCCAGCAGCGGGAAGCTGACGTTGGCGCCGACGTTGTAGATCGCCACTTCCAGCGGCTGGTCGGCATCGGCCTCGGCCATGAACGCCGCCACCTGGTCCTCCTGGCGGGCGTCGAGGCCGCGGCCTTCGAAGCGTCCGCCGGCCGCCTCGATCTCGGCTTTCAGCGCGGCCAGCTCGCCGCCCCGCCGCCGGCCGCCGAACACTCTGTAGCCCTCGGCCGCGAAGCGCCGGGCGATGGCCGCGCCGATGTAGTCGCCGGCCCCGACGACGGCCACCGACGCGCCGCGGGGAGTCATCGGGCCACGCTCCGTTCGCGGACCGCGTCGTGGTGGCGGATGACCTCTCGGACGAGGAGGTTCAGGAACTTCTCGGCGAAGGCCGGATCGAGTTCGGCGGTCACCGCCAGGGAGCGCAGGCGGGCGATCTGCTGGGCCTCGCGCACCGGATCGGCGGCGGGCAGGTCGAGCCGGGCCTTCAGGGCGCCGACCTTGCGGGTGCACTTGAACCGCTCGGCCAGGAGGTGCAGCACGGCGGCGTCGATGTTGTCGATCGAGTTGCGCAGCTCGGCGAGTTCGGGGGGGACGCTGTCGGGATGATCGGACATGGCCTCTCTGGATGGGGACGAAACGGCGGGAAGGTCAAGACGGCGATGCGCGGAAAAGCTTGGCTGGCGGCTCTGGCCGCGGGGATGATTGTGGCGGCGGCGGTGGCCGGGGCCGCCGGCGCTCAGGACGCCGCGGGCGCCTGGCGCGGGACCCTCCAGGCGGGCGCGGCCACCCTGCGGCTGGCGGTGCATATCCGCAAGGGCGCCGGCGGCGGATACCAGGGAACGATGGACAGCCTCGACCAGAACGCCATGGGCCTGCCCCTCGCCTCGGTCGGCGTCGCCGATGGCGTCCTGGCCTTCGAGGTTCCCAGCGTACATGGCCGGTTTTCCGGAGAGTGGACGCCGGCGCGATCGGCCTGGGTGGGAAGCTGGAGCCAGGGGACACCGATCCCCCTGACCCTCGTCGCCGGCGAGGCGCCGCCGGCCCCGACGGTCGCCGGGCTCGACGGAAACTGGGACGGCGTCCTTGCCGTCGGCGGCGCGTCGCTGCGGCTGGCTCTGCACGTGACCTCCGGAAGCGATGGAACCCACGCCAGCCTGGATTCCATCGACCAGGCGATCAACGGCCTGCCGGTCGCCGCCCTGACCCGGGACGGCGCGGCGGTGCGCTTCTCGGTCGCCTCGGTCGGCGGGATGTTCGAGGGCAAGCTCGCCGCCGACGAGGCGACGATCACCGGGACCTGGACTCAGGCCGCCAGCCCCCTGCCGCTGGCGTTCCACAAGCGCGCCGCGGGCGCGCCCCAGGCCGCCCTCGACCGTCCCCAGACACCGCGACCGCCCTATCCCTATCGCGTCGATACCGTCGCCTTCGACGGCGGCGCGACCGGCGTCAGGCTCGCCGGGACCCTGACGCTGCCGGCCGGCGCCGGGCCGTTTCCGGCGGTGGTCCTGATCGCCGGCTCCGGCCCCAACGATCGCGACGAGACCATCCTCGGCCACAGGCCGTTCTGGGTGCTGGCCGACTATCTCAGCCGGCGGGGGATCGCCGTGCTGCGTTACGACAAGCGCGGCGTGAAGGCCTCCACCGGCGACTATGCCCGGGCCACCACCCTGGACTTCGCCGCCGACGCCGAGGCCGCCGCCGTCTGGCTGCGCGCGCGGCCCCGGATCGATCCGGGCAAGGTCGGCCTGATCGGCCATAGCGAGGGCGGCCTGATCGCGCCGGCGGTGGCGGCCAGGGACCCGGCCACGGCCTTCGTGGTTCTGTTGGCGGGTCCGGCCGTTGACGGCGAAAAGATTCTCGAATTGCAGGGTCCTCTGATCCTGCGCGCCGAGGGAACGACCGAGGCCAGAGTCGCCGCCGTCGCCGCGCTCAACGCCCGCGTCTACGCCGCCGTGGGATCGGCGAGCGACGAGGCGTCGGCGGCGGCCAGGGCCAAGGCTGTCCTCGCCGAAGGGGGGCCGGCGGTGGGTCTCGCGCCCGCCGCGATCGACGCCCAGGCCAAGGCGGCGGCCAGCGACTGGTTCCGGTTCTTCCTGACCTATGATCCGGTTCCGGCCCTGAAGCGGCTGCGCTGTCCGGTCCTGGCGCTCTCCGGTTCCCTCGACCTCCAGGTCCCCCCGGCCCAGAACGTCCCGGTGCTGAAGGCCGCCCTCGCCGCCGATCCCGACGCGACGGTCGAGGTCATCGGCGGCCTCAACCACCTCTTCCAGCCGGCCAGGACCGGCGGGGTCGGCGAATACGCCGCCATCCCGACCACAATCTCGCCGGATGTGCTGGCGACAATAGGGGATTGGATCGCCCGGCGCGTGCGCTAGAACCGCCGGCCGATCCCCTCCGCGACCTACGGATTCTCAATGCGCCGACGCCTCTGCCTGGCCCTGCTCGCGACCGCGAGCCTACTTGCCGCCGCCCCGGCCGTCCGCGCGTCGGCGCCCGGCTGGCCCCAGGCCGGCAGCGACCTCGCCGCCGATCCGGCGGTTCGGTTCGGCGCCCTCGCCAACGGCATGCGCTATGCGATCATGAGGAACGACACCCCGGCCGGCCAGACCTCGATCCGCCTGCGCATCGGTTCGGGCTCGCTGGAGGAGAGCGACGATCAGCAGGGCCTGGCCCACGTCCTCGAACACATGGCCTTCAAGGGTTCGACCCACGTCGCCGCCGGCGAGATGGTAAAGATCCTCCAGCGCGAGGGCCTCGCCTTCGGCGCCGACACCAATGCCGAGACCGAATGGACCCAGACCGTCTACATGTTCGATCTGCCGAGGAGCGACGAGGCGACCATCGATACCGGCCTGATGCTGATGCGCGAGACGGCCAGCGAACTGCTCATCGATCCCAAGTCCCTGGCCACCGAAAGAGGCGTCGTGTTGTCCGAGGAGCGCCTGCGCGACACCCCACAGTACCGCGCCTTCAAGGCCCAGCTCGACCTTCTGGCCCACGGCCAGCGGGCCGCGAAACGCTTCCCGATCGGCAAGGTCGATATCGTCCAGACCGCGCCGGCCAGCCTCATCCGCGAGTTCTATCGGGCCAACTACCGGCCCGACCGCGCCACCCTGATCGTGGTCGGCGACTTCGACCCGGCCGCGATGGAGGCCAAGATCAAGGCCCGCTTCTCCGACTGGAAGGGCGTCGGACCGGAAACCGCCGAGCCAGACCTCGGCCACGTCGAACAGCGCGGCCTGACGGTCAGGATCGTCGAACTTCCCGGCGCCTCGACCCAGACCCAGATCGCCTGGGCGCGGCCCTACGACGACAGTCCCGACACCGCCGCCAAGCGCCGCCGCGACACCGTCGAAAACCTGGGCCTGAGTGTGCTCAACCGGCGCCTGGGCAAACTCGCCCGCGACGGACATCCGCCGTTCCTGGGGGCCGAGGCGGCGTTCCAGAATCTGCTGCACTCGGACAAGGTCAGCATCGTCGAGACGGTTTCGACGCCCGACGGTTGGCGCCCGGCGCTCGACTCCGCCGAGCATGAGGTGCGCCGCCTGGTGACCTTCGGGGTGCGGGCCGACGAACTGGCCCGGGAGATCACCGAAACCCGCACCGCCCTCGTCAACGCCGCCGCCGGCGCGGCGACCCGGCGGACGCCGGACTTGGCCACCGGCTTGGTCGGGGCCGTGGATGAGAACAACGTGTTCACCAATCCGGCCGAGGATCTGGCGCTGTTCGACGCCGACGTCAAAGGCCTTGCCCCGGCCGAGGTCGATGCCGCCACCCGCGCTGTCTTCGCCGGCGCCGGGCCGCTGGTCGAACTGGCGACGCCCAAGACCGTCGATGGCGGCGAGGCGGCGGTGGCCGCCGAATACGCCAGGGCCCACGCCGAACCGGTGACCGCGCCGGCGGCGGAGGCGGCGATCGCCTGGCCCTACGCCAGCTTCGGCCCGGCGGGCGGGATCGCCGAACGCCGTCCGGTCGATGATCTCGGCGCGACGGTGGTGCGTTTCGCCAACGGCGTCGGCCTGACCGTCAAGCCGACGACGTTCCGCAAGGATCAGGTCCTGGTCAGCGTCGTCTTCGGCGGCGGACGCGCGGCTCTGCCCACCGACCATCCGGTCGCCGCCTGGGCCGCCCCGGCCTTCACCGCCGGCGGCTTCAAGGCGATCAGCCTGGAGGACAGCGAGCGCGCCCTGGCCGGCCGGATCTACGACGCCAATCTCACCGTCCGCGACCGGGCCTTCGAACTGACCGGAACCACGCGCCCGGCCGATCTCGACACCCAACTCCAGGTGCTCGCCGCCTATGTCGCCGATCCGGGCTTCCGGCCGGAAGCCTTCGAGCGCGTTCGCGGCGCCTACCTCAGCATGCTCCCGCAATTGGCGGCGACGCCCAGCGGCGTGCTGTCGCGGGATCTGGGCTCGCTGGTCCATTCCGGCGATCCGCGATGGAGCTTCCCCGACCAGGCGGCGCTGGCGGCGGCCACGCCGGACGAGCTCAAAGCCCTGCTCGACGATCCCCTGGCCCACGGCCCGATGGAGATCACCATCGTCGGCGATATCACCGCCGATCGAGCGATCGAACTGGCCGCATCGACCTTCGGCGCCCTGCCGCCGCGGCCGGCGCCCGCGCCTCCGCCCCCCAGCGCGGTCCATTTTCCGGCCCCGACCGCGCGGCCGGTGGGCCGCACCGACACCGGCCGGGCGGATCAGGCGGTCGCCTTCGTCGGCTGGCCGGTGACTGACTTCTTCGCCGACATGCAGCGCTCGCGCGACGCCTATCTCACCGCCGATGTGCTCCAGAACCGCCTTCTCGACCAGGTGCGCATCGCCCAGGGCGCCACCTACAGCCCGCAGACCCAGGTTGAACCGTCGGAGGCGTTCGCCGGATACGGCTACGCCTTCAGCCTGGTGGAGATGCCGCCGGCAAAGATCCCCGGCTTCTACGCCACCGTCTCCCAGATCACCGCCGACCTGCGGGCCAATCCGGTCTCCGCCGACGAACTGACCCGGGCGCGAAATCCTCACGTCGAAGGCATACGCAAGGCTCAGCTGACCAACGAATACTGGCTTCAGCGCCTCTCCGGATCGATCGCCGACCCGCGCCTGCTCGACCTCATCCGCACCACCATCCCCGACTACGAGAAGGTGGCCCCGGCCGACATCGAAGCCATCGCCAGGGCCTATCTCACCGACGATAAAGCCTGGAAACTGGTCGTGCAGGCGGCCCCGGCCGCCGCGAACTAGGCGCTCATCCCGGCACGCGGCGGTGGATGGCGGTCATGGCGGCGATGGGGGCGCCCAGGAGGCTGACCTTCACCGACTTCAGGGCCAGATCCGGGGCCAGCAGCGTGAACCGGGTCGAATACCGGGGCGCCGCCAGGCCCCGCGCCTTGCCGACCGGCCGGTGGAACGAGAGGGCGTAGTCGTCCCCGACGCGGTGGCCGACGATGCCGGAGCCGGCGGCGGATTCGGCGGCGATGTACTGGCCATCGGGACCGGCCGTGACCGCCCAGCGCCAGACATCCACCTCGCCGTCGTCATAGGTGAAGGTCTCGTCGAACTGGATGGCGCCGTAGGAGGCCTGGGTCGCGCCCAGGGTGTGGATGGCGCAGCGCCGCGTCACCCGGCCGAACGGGTCGCGAACGACGCCAGAGCCCTCCGTGCGGCCGAGAAAGAACGCCTCGGGCCGGAACAGAGTGTCGCCAGGATATGTGATGCTGGAGCCCAAGCTTCCCCTCCCCGGGTGAACACCGTTTAGGATTCCTCGCGTCGGCGGCCCATAACGCGGATTGTCGCGGCCCCGCCGGGGCGAAAGGCAGGATTGTCGGATGCTGGAATCACTCATCCCCCTGGCCCGGTCGGTGGCCGAGGCGCTGATCCGGCGCGGCGAGCGGCTGGCGGTGGCCGAATCGTCGTCCGGCGGCCTGATCAGCGCCGCCCTGCTCGCCGTCCCCGGGGCCAGCGCCTACTTCCTCGGCGGGGCGGTGGTCTATACCGCCAAGGCGCGGATGAGCCTGATGGGCCTGCCGCGCGAGGCGGTGGCCGGCATGCGTTCGGCGAGCGAGCCCTACGCCGCCCTGCTGGCGGCCACGGCGCGGGAGAATTTCGGGGCCGACTGGGGACTGTCGGAAACCGGCGCCGCCGGGCCGACGGGCAACCCCTATGGCGACGCCGCCGGGCACAGCTGCGTGGCCGTGTCCGGCCGGGTGGATCTGACCTTCACGCTGGAGACCGGCTCGGCGAACCGGGCCGCCAACATGCAGGCCTTCGCGGCCAGGGCGCTGGAACTGATGTCGGCGGCTCTGGAGGCGGCGGGCTAGAGAAGCCCGCTCAGTGGCGCCTTCCGCCGATCCGGCCGGCGTCGATGGCGATGGTCACGGCGGCGTCGTCGCCGATCGGCTGGCAGACGACGGCCCCGGCTTCGCGGTAGCCATGGGTCCCCGCGCCCGCGGTGACCTCGCCGTGGGCCTTGTGGTCGGGTCCGTCTCCCCGGGCGTTGGGACCGGTCGGTCCGCAAGGGCCGATCATCGGCCCGGGTCCGCGGTCATCGAAGCGCGGGTGGTCGGCGTCCAGGGTCGAGACCGGGTCGATGGCTTCCCGCGCCGGCGCGTCGGCGGCCGGCCGCTGGGCGGTGGGAATCGCCTCCTGGGCTCGCGCGGTGGCGGCGGAGAGCAGGAGCAGGGCGGCTGAGAGGGCGGCGACGCGGGTCATGGCTTCGAGGCTCTGGCGGGCGGGATTCGAGGGTGGTCCGGCACGGCGGCCAAAATGCGTCCGGCGCGTGAGGCGGTCAATCGGCGGCGAGCCGTTCGTCGCAATCCTCGGTCGCCTGAACCGTCGGGTCCGCCGCCGTCCCGGCCGAGATTGTCGTTGGCCTTCGCGGCCATGGCTTCCAGGCCGTCGTCCCGAATCGCGCGCACGATACGAAAACCCCCCGATGTCGGCGGCCAAAGTGTCAGGCCCGCTTGAAACCGGCGTTAACAGACCCGCGCCAGGCGCGTAGAAGCCGCTGCCGGCCCGCCTCGCTTCGACGCGCCGCCCTAGAGCTCCGGGAGTCCTCTTGTCCGCCACCCTGCCACTGGATGCAGCCAGAGCCGCCATCCCGCCGCTCTACCGGGTTTCCGAGCCGGCCATTCTCGCCGAGTTGGCCGAGAAGGCGCGGCTGACGCCGGCGGCCCGCTCGCGGGTGCTGGCGCGGGCCGGGATCCTGCTGGCCGAACTTCGCGCGCCGGGGCGGACCGGCTGGATCGACCGCTTCCTGCGCGAATACAGCCTCTCCAGCCAGGAGGGCGCGGCCCTGCTGGGCCTGGCGGAAGCCTATCTCCGGGTCCCCGACGCCTTCACCGCCGACGCGCTCATCCGCGACAAGCTGGCGCTGGGCGACTGGCGCGCGCACCTGGGCTCCGCCGACGGCGTGATGGTCACCGGGGCCACCCTGGGTCTCATCCTCGCGCAGGGCCTGTCCGAAGCCTCGACCCGGGCCGGCACGCTGCGCGGGGCGGTGGCGCGGCTGGGCGAGCCGGCCGTGCGCGCCGGGGTGGCCGGGGCCATGCAGCGCATGGGCGAGGCCTTCGTCCTTGGCCGCGACATCGACGAGGCGCTGAAGCGCGCCGACCGGGGCGCCAACCGCGCCTTCCGTTACTCCTTCGACATGCTCGGCGAAGGCGCCCGCACCGCCAGTGACGCTGAAAGCTATTTCGCCGCCTACCGCGCGGCGGTCGCATCGGTCGGCAAGGCCGGCGAGGGCGGCGGCGATGTGCTCGCCCGCGACAACGTCTCGGTGAAGCTCTCCGCCCTGTATCCGCGCTACGAGCCGTTTCAGGAAGGCCGCGCGGTCCCCGGGCTCACCGGCCTGCTCATCGAGCTGTCCCGCGCCGCCAAGGCGGCCGGCGTCGGCCTGACCGTGGACGCCGAAGAAAGCGAGCGGCTGGAAATGTCGCTTTCGATCATCGAAGGCGCGGCCCGCGATCCGAGCCTCGCCGGCTGGGACGGCCTGGGCATGGCGGTGCAGGCCTATCAGCGGCGCGGCGCGGCGGTGATCGCCTGGGCCGGCGCGCTCGGCGCGGCGGTGAACCGGCGTCTGATGGTCCGGCTGGTCAAGGGGGCCTACTGGGACACCGAGATCAAGCGCGCCCAGGAGCGCGGCCTCGCCGACTATCCCGTCTTCACCCGCAAGACGGCCACGGACGTCAGCTACATGGCCTGTGCCAGGGCGATGCTGGCCGAGCCGCGCATCTTCGGGGCCTTCGCCACCCACAACGCGCTCACCGTCGCCACGGTTCTGGAATGGGCCGGAGAGCGCCGCGACTTCGAGTTTCAGCGCCTGCACGGCATGGGCGAGGGCCTCTACGAGGATCTGATGGAAAAGCGCGGCGTGGCGGCGCGGGTCTATGCGCCGGTGGGCGGCTACCGCGAACTGCTGGCCTACCTCGTCCGCCGGCTGCTGGAGAACGGGGCCAACACCAGCTTCGTCCACCAGATCGCCGACAAGACCGTCCGCGACGAAGATCTCCTCGCCGATCCGGTCGAGCGGGCGGAGGCGACCGGCTTCTCGCCCCACCCGGCCATCGCCGCGCCCGCCGACATGTTCGGCCCCACCCGGCGCAACTCCGCCGGGCTCGATCTCTCCGACGACGGCGTGGTGACCGACCTGATGAACGGGATGCGCGCCGCGTGGGCGGCGCCCCATCGGGCCGCCCCGCTGATCGGCGGCGCTGAAGCGGCCGGCGTCGGCCGCCCGGTTCTCGATCCCGCCGACACCCGCCGGCGGGTCGGCGAGGTCGCCGAGGCCAGCGCCGCCGATGTCGCCCGCGCCGTCGATCTGGCCGCCGCGGCCCAGCCGGCCTGGAACGCCCGCGGACCCGAAGCCCGCGCCCGAATTCTCGAACACCTCGCCGATCTCATCGAACGGGACCGCGCGGCGCTGATGGCGCTGGCGGTGCGCGAGGCCGGCAAGACCCTCGCCGACGCGATGGGCGAGGTCCGCGAGGCGACCGACTTCTGCCGCTACTACGCCGCCCAGGCCCGCGACCGCCTTGCCCCCCAGCGCCTGCCAGGACCGACCGGCGAGCTGAACGAGCTGACCCTGGTCGGCCGCGGCGTCTTCGCCTGCGTCAGTCCGTGGAACTTCCCGCTGGCCATCTTCCTGGGCCAGATCGCCGCCGCCCTGGCCGCCGGCAACGCGGTGGTCGCCAAGCCGGCCCCCCAGAGCCCCTTGATCGCCGCCGCCGCCGTGCGCCTGGCTCTGGAGGCGGGCATCCCGGCCGACGTGCTGGCCCTGGTTCCCGGCGGTCCCGAGGTCGGCGCGGCCCTGGTCGCCGACCCCCGGGTGGCGGGCGTCGCCTTCACCGGTTCGACCGCCAGCGCCCGGCGGATCGCCCGCGCCCTGCTGGAGGACGAGAGCCGGCCGCTCGTGCCGCTGATCGCCGAAACCGGCGGGATCAACGCCATGCTGGTCGATTCCACCGCCCTGCCCGAACAGGTGGTCGCCGACGTGATCACCTCGGCCTTCCTCTCCGCCGGCCAGCGCTGCTCGGCCCTGCGCCTGCTCTGCCTGCACCAGGACATCGCCGAAAACACCCTGACGATGCTCGCCGGCGCGATGGAGCAGCTGGTCATCGGCGATCCGGCCCTGGTCGCCACCGACGTCGGTCCGGTCATCGATTCGGCGGCCAAGGCGGCGCTCGACGCCCACCTCGAGAAGTGGCGGGCGAGCGTGATCTTCGCCAAGCCGGTCCCGGCCGGACTGGAGTATGGCCACTTCGTCGCGCCCACGGTCATCCGTCTGTCGTGCGTGGAGGACCTGACCCGGGAGACCTTCGGCCCGATCCTCCACGTGGTCACCTTCGCCGGCGGCGAGCTGGCGGCGACGATCGACCGGATCATGGCCTCGGGCTATGGCCTCACCCTCGGCGTCCACAGCCGCATCGGCGCGGCGGCCGAGGCGGTGCGCGCCCGGGCCCGGGTCGGCAACCTCTACGTCAATCGCTCGATGATCGGCGCCGTGGTCGGCGTTCAGCCGTTCGGGGGCGAGGGCCTTTCCGGCACCGGTCCCAAGGCCGGCGGCCCCAACTACCTGCCCCGCTTCGCGGTCGAGCGGACGTGGACCGTCGATACCACCTCGGCGGGCGGCAACGCCAGTCTGCTCAGCCTCGAGGATTGACCGCGGCGGGCGGGCGGCGGATCATCGGAAAAACGGGGGGACAACTCATGCACCTGGCCAGAATCGCCTCGCTCGCGCTCGCCGCCGCACTGTCGCTGGCCGGCGCGGTTCACGCCAACAAGTCGCCGGGCTTCATCGCCAGGGCGGTGGGCGATCCGGGCCGCCCGGCCGAGGACCGGGCGCGCGACGCGGCCCGCAAGCCCGGAGAGATGTTGCGGTTCTCGGGCGTCGAGCCGGGCGATCGCGTTCTGGAGATGATTCCCGGCGGCGGCTATTTCACCCGCCTGCTCAGCAAGGCGGTGGGACCCGCCGGCCACGTCTACGCCGCCGCCCCCGACCCCAAGGGCTCCGACGCCGAACCGGCCGCCGCCCGGATCGCCGCCGACCCGGCCTACGCCAATGTTTCGGTGATCGGGATCACTCCCGCCGCTCTTGCCGCCCTGCCGCCGATCGACCTGATCTGGACCTCGCAGAATTACCACGACCTGCACCTGACCCGGGTCCACGCCGACGTGCCGGCTCTCGACCGGTTGTGGCTGAAGATCCTCAAGCCCGGCGGCAGGCTGATCGTCATCGATCATGTCGCCTCGCCGGGATCGCCGGTCACCGCGACCGCCGACAGGCTGCACCGCATCGATCCGGCCGCCGCCAGGAATGAAATCGTCGGCGCCGGCTTTGTCTTCGACGGCCGGAGCGAGGCCCTCGCCAACCCCGCCGATCCCCACACCGCCAACGTCTTAGACCCCTCCATTCGCGGCAGGACCGACCAGTTCGCGTTCCGCTTCCGCAAGCCTTGAGGGCGCGCTCTTTGATGTCGGGCGGGATCCTCCAATATAAGGCGACGCTCGGGAACGAATGCTTCAATTCGGACGTCCTGCCGGGTACTGCGATGATCCCCCCACGAGACCGTCATGGCCGGGCGTCAGTCCCGGCCACCCAAGAACGCAAACCGTGTAATGGCCGCGCCCGGGCGCGGCCACGTCGAACGGCGGTGTTCCTGGATCGCCGGGACTGACGCCCGCCGATGACGGGAGAAGAGGAGAAGAAGGGTGAATCAACGCCGACCAAGGGGCCCGCCAAGCCGATCCCGATTCATTTGTTTC
>Ga0208849_1001143_pt1 | contig 19831 bp, 20 predicted proteins | sample NGESurdeep072012_10_FD_184470 | JGI IMG/M metagenome (GOLD analysis project Ga0208849, IMG submission 184470) | Arctic peat soil microbial communities from Barrow, Alaska - NGEE Surface sample 53-3 deep-072012 (SPAdes) | ecosystem: Environmental > Terrestrial > Soil > Wetlands > Peat ... | reverse complement strand
CAGGCACAGATATTGATCAAGGCATGAGAAACGTTTGACTCTGTGCTCGCCGCTGTAGCGGGCGACGCAACGGCGGAAAACGTGCAACGGCAGGAAATCTGCCATTCCCGGTGGCTTCCGTAACGCGCAATGAAACGACAGGGTTGTGGCGCGGAGAACCGCTGCCAAAAGCGACACCCGACGCCGAACAGCGCGACCAAAGACACCGACACCAATGACGCGGCACCCAGGCGGCGTCGATCGTCGGTGAGAATAACAACTCATTCTAGGCCAGAGGCGCAGCTCTCTATGGCTTCGATTTAGCGCTTCGGGCGGCGGGATTCCGCAGGAGTGAGACCATAATGATACGCGCCGGCAATGTCTTTCGGCACCGCAACTCCCAAAAAGATTGCCTCGGCTTGCGAAGGAAGCCGAGGCAAGGGGAAACGTGATTCTGAGGAACCGATTTCAGACGTCAGTATTTATATCGGTCACGGAGGCGCTCGCCAAGCGGCGAGCCATGCAATTAGAGCGGATTCCGGTCATTTAGAACCATAGCCTGCGTGGGAGAAGTAGTTTGTGCATTCTCTGGCGCAGAAAGCGGCAATCATTTTCCCGATTCTGCGGCAGAGGCCGGGAATTTTTGCTCCGGCGTTGACAGCAACCATCGGAAGCGCCGATGAAGACTTGATCAAAGCGCCTATATCGTCCCCTGAGCCAAGCCAAACTTCATCGCAGCAAAATCCGCCGAGCGAAGTGTCCGTTTCCAACCGCGTCGACAAGAGCCTGCTCGTGTTACCGGAGCCGCGTCGGTTTCGCGACAAGTCCCATTGCAAATTCGCGTCCAAACAACCACGCCTGATTTGTGGGCGCCAACCGGCGGATGCGCATCACTTCGGTTCGCGCAGCATCGAGCGCTCCGCCGCAAGGTGAGCGATGAGTTCACCGTGCCGCTGTGCCGGGGCCATCATCGCCACGTGCACCGGTTCGGTGATGAAGTCGCATGGTGGAGCAAAGCCGGTGTTGACGCCATCGGTATCGCCCCCAAGCTCCGGACGGAGACGCACCGCGTCTTAGCGGCTGCGAACGACACCAGCGTTGATGCTGTGATGCCCACAATCGCTGCCCGGAATGAGCTCGATAAACTGGAGCCGCTATGAGGCAACTCTCTGGCGCCAGGTTGACCGGGCGCTTCTTAAGCTTGAAGCATCGCGGGCGGCGGCTTCACACCGACCGAATTCAACCTTGATACGTACTGCATATCGGAGTACAATTTTTAAAATGATCCGGTCGTTTCGGTGCAAGGACACGCAGCATATTTGGCAGGGCCAGTCGAGCCGGAAGTTTCCTGGCGATATTCAGGACCGGGCTCTGCGTAAGCTGCGCCAGTTAGATGCCGCAGCAATCTTGGAGGACCTGCGAAATCCACCGGGAAATCGACTGGAGGTCCTTAAAGGAAGCCGAAGCGGTCAAATGAGCATTCGGATAAATGATCAATGGCGCATCTGCTTTCGATGGGTCAATCACGATGCGTGGGATGTTGAAATCGTGGACTATCACTAAAGGTCTTGGCGGAACAAAGGAAGTAGTTATGGCGCGGCTGCGTAATCCTCATCCAGGCGAAATTCTTAAGGAAGAATTCTTGAGCGCGATCGGCATGAGCCAGAATCAGCTCGCTCATACCATCGGTGTGCCGGGCAATCGCATCCACGCCATCGTCAATGGAACCCGCGATATTACGGGCGATACCGATTTGCGTCTATGTAAGTTTTTTGGCCTGTCTGAAGGCTATTTCCTGCGGCTCCAGAACGCCTATGACACGCTGGAAGCCAAGCGCCGCATTGCGGAGCAGGTGGCCAAGATCAAGCCCTACAAGCCGGGTAAGGCGGCCTAGACCGAGAGCTATCGCTGAATCTTGGTGACGGGAAGGATCAGGCGGCAGCGGTTTGAGCTTGCAATCTAATAACCTCGAATCCGTCGTTGAACTTTACACCGAGAATTACTTTCCGCAACTGGTTATGGCCGCGCAGACGGTTCCAGCTTTTCTCGGCAGCTTGTGCGAGCTTGTAGACCATGGCGAGAGCGGTCTTGTTGGAAAGACTGGCCTGCACCCGGTTTGGATGACACCCGCGTGATCTAACCCAACCTGTCGCTCGAATTTCATGAGGCTCATGTAGCCGATTGTCGAGTGCCGGTGTTTGCGTTCTTAGAAGCGCTCAATGTAGTCGAATACGTCAGCATTGGCGACGGGCCGCCACGACCGTTCATTCTGCGGCCAGCCGCTTGGCCGCGGTCGCAATCGTTTCCTGGTGCCCCGGGCGCACGACCTGACAACGGTCGACAAATGACGAGGGAGCTAGCTGCCGCCAGCAGTCTACGATGAACCGAGTCCGGCCCTGCTCGACCCAATCGGGCGAAATCTCGGCGTATTCGGGCCAGGGTGTAACGATTAATCGTTGCCACTCCTACTTCCTAAACGCAGCTTGGCGGAATCTTACTGAAATCTTCGGGCCAATAAACCCCGCGGCTTCGTCCGCGAGTGTGAGAGATGTATGCGACGGTCGGCGAAAGCCACGGCCGGCGCGCTCGTGCGCCTTCAGCTCGAAAGCATGGTTATTCCGCTGGCGATCTGGCGGCGGCTGCGCGTCGGCCGGCGCTCGCGCTTAGCCTTATCGTAGCGGCGTCAACTCAGTCGAGGCTTGGACGAGCAGAGCCACGGCTCGCTGATGCACGCCGTTGCGGCATCTGGATCCTTTTTTCCTGCGCCGGTTCGTCTGGGATCCACCTAGAAGCCTTTTCCCGCGTAATAACGCAAGATTTACGTGGAACCATCCACTAAAAATTGTATTATCAATTCTTTCTATTTTAAGAGGAGGCTGCCTGCTTGGCTTTGCCAAGGAACCACCACGCTGCCAAGGAACCGCCACCTGGTTCCAATCGTTATCCAGGGAGAAGTCGAGCGCGCATCCGACATCCAGGGCTGTCCCGCGCGAGCCTGGAGTCGTATCCTCATGCGCGATTCTTCATCGTCATCTCCCGCGGCCGTTCGCGGCCGGCCATTTGTGACCGGCAATCCGGGGCGAAAGCGCGGCTCGCAGAATCGCATTACCAAAATTGCGACTGCACTTTTGGCGGAAGAAGCGGACGAGCTCGTCCGCAGGGCCGTCGAAATTGCGATGAACGGCGACGTCGCAATGCTCCGCTTTTTGCTATCCCGCATCCTGCCACGGGACCGCACGATCAAGATTGATATCGCCGCGTTAGAGCGCGCTGACGATGCGGTGGAAGCGACCGCCGCCATCATGAGCGAAGTTGCTGAAGGAAAAATCAGCCCGGCAGAGGGCGCCGCCCTCGTTGTGATCGTCAAGGCCAACCAGGACGCGATCGATTTGGCGGCCGTCGTCAAGCGACTCGATGTCCTCGAATCGAAACGAAGTCTGACATGAACAAGAACAGAACTCGGCAGATCTGTCGTTTAGAAAAACGGATGCAGCCTCACATCGAGCGCATTCAGAAGCTCAAAAGTAAAGCTAGCTTTGAATCGTGTCTAGCGGCCTCTCATGCGGCCTGTCTTGCGTTTATCATTCGATATGGGCGCCCGCAGATCGGCGAGCCATTGTGGCGCGCTTGCAATCGGGTCGGAAGTTCCGAGGCTTGGCGAGAATGCTGTCGCATGTTTCCGGTCGCCCTCGGACGGGTTGCGTACGAATTTAGGCCATATGCCGATTTCCTATGGATCGTGATGCCGATCCGCCATGGATTGATTCGCTTTTTTCCAGGACACGACGAGAAAGAGAAGCTCAACCGGGCCTTCGAATCAGCGCCGCCGTGGCTCATTTGGTTTTCCCACGCCGACCACACGGCGAGAAAACTCGGGCTTCGCCTTCCCGACCTGTCGACTGTTGCCGGCTATCAGCGCCCTCGTTTTATTGAACCCGAGTTTGCAGAAACGGCGTATCCGGGGCACAAGTTTCAAATCCCGAAAGGGGCGTTCGTCCCCACTCCATGGCCGGATGGGATAGTGACGGTCCCCCCAGCGCGCGTCAAAATCGTTGAAGCAGGCTGGCCGAAGCTTTTTTCTAAGGAATTGATCGAGCTCACCCGGAAAGAAAACAGTGAACTTTCTCATGCTTCGGACTGGACCGCCACCTTTCGCGCGATAGTAAAAAGGAAGGCCCCGGATTCTGACGCCGATTGGTCGGCGCAATAAGTGTTCAGCAGTCACGTCGTTTCTGGTTTCTTGTGTTGTTCGCGTCCGCTGCAAACGGTGACGGCGATTCTAGCTGTCAATCGGCGTTCAAAGTTGGCTCTGACTCAAATTTGATGCAGTTTGGGATTCGCGTGGTGCTCCCGTGGGGGAGAATCAGCGCCATGCAGCAAGCACTTCGCCGCTCCAGTCTGGTGCCGGCCGGGTTTGTTGTGGAAAGTGCGTTTTGCGACGCCGGCAGGACCATTATCACCGTCCGACACTCTCAAAGTTTTGGTCTTTGTCCATCGTGCGGGAGCGTGTCGCGCCGCGTTCATAGCCGTTATCGGCGACGAGTCAGGGACCTTCCGTTGTCGGGATGGAGGGTCGAGCTCGTGGTAATCGCTCGCAGCTTCCTCGATGCCGTTCGCAAATCCATGCGCCAGGTTCGTAGCGTCATCGGCGCAACACAGATCAATCCTGAACTGCTGGCCTGGATGGGTCTCCATAAGGATCGCGGCTGTCCGTCGCTCTGTTAGATCTTCCGAAAAGACATGGGAAAACAGCCCGGACGAAAATTTGGCGCACGAGCCCGATCGCCGATGGAAGAAAGATCCGGCCTAGCCGACAGTCGCACGGCGATGGCGCCGATTGTATGTGAGAAGAAGGGCGGCATGCGCGCCTCGGCGAGCCACAGGGACCAGCCCCGCGGAGTGGCGTGGGCGAGGCCTTACGCGTCGGAGTACCGTGGCATTTAGGCGCCGGGTGCGGGCGGGTTCTTCATGGCGCGCCCCCTTTGTTACACTAGATCGAGCCGCACCTTGCGGCCGAGCATTTCGGCAGCTCGTTGCAGCGTCGTGAGCGTCACATTGCCATCGGTCGGATCGAGCAAGCGGCTGATCTGGCTGCGGCTCGTACCCATCGTCTCGGCCAGCTTTTTACGCGACAGCTTTTTGTCCTTCATCGCTTGTTGGAGCTGCCACGCCAGCACTTCCTTGATCGCGACCGCCTGAAACGTCTCGCGGGTGCCTTCCTCGTCGAGGAAATCGTCGAGCGTGCTAAAGCGCTTCGCGCTGCGGAGTTTCTTCTTCGTCATAGCGTCTCCTTTCATTTGAACTCGGCCATGCACTTGCGCGCGGTCTTCATCTCGGCGTCGGGCGTCGCTTGGGTTTTCTTGACGAACCCGTGCAGCGCCAACAACCGCCCCTCGGTCGAACAGAAAAACACCCGCGCAATGCGGTTCCGCGGCAGGGTGCTTCGAACTTCCCACAGACCGCCGCCGAGCGGCCGACATAATGGCATTTCCACCGGTCAGCGGAATTGCACCCTCATGAGGTCCTGCCCGATCGCGTTTCGATCCTCAGCGGGCATCGCCCGGAGCCAATCGCGCAGCGGCTCTGCGCCGGTCGAGGCCCGATAGAACACGAGCGGTGTTTTCTGCGGGGCATCCGTCATAGCTGAACAATATATGGGGCATGACCCATATATTGTCCAGATTAATCGGCGCAATTTTCTTGCTTGCTCGCCAAGCCTCATGTTCGACCTGCGCCGGAGGCGAATTCTACCCCAGCAGCCTCGAGGGCTCGTCGAACTGCCAAGTTGTTTGCGAGCGTCAGATTCGTTTTGCCGTCGGCAAGCTCCGCACGCTGGATTGTGTGCAAGCTTAGGACGATTCACGAGATAGGTCTTCTGCGCACCATCGAAGAGGGGCGCGCGTAGTGCACCGCCTTTGCGGTGAACTCTATGCCGACCGCCTCGTGGAGATTTGAAAAAGGGTAGCACTCAGTCCTTTTTCTGGTGCCGCTTTCGAAGCCGCACGCCTTAGATCGTCCTAAACCATTTGAAGACGGACAGTCCGTTGGGCAGATTTGCTCACGCGCCCCGTCACGCCAGACACGCGGCACGTCCATTTCTCACCACTTTCAGGGCTACAACGACGCCTCCTCACCATCGCCTGCCTCCAGCGCGCAACAGCGGGAGGGCGGATTAGGCTGAAGCTGGCGGCGGCCATGCAAGGGGGACCTTGGCCCGCGGCACGTCAGCTGGAAACCGCGCACGTTCTAAAGGCTCAGCTCGCGTGAATATCAGTCGTGATCGAAAGGCCGGCGGGCTTTCAACGATGACGATGCCACGAAGAGCGATATTGGCCGGGAGGAAAACAGGCTGTTGCAGAGCGAAATGAAAGGACCGCTTGGTCCAGTTTGGCACATTCAGCCCCCAGCGTTGCGCTAGATGCTCACCGGCGGCACCGATCCAAGCATCGATCGCGGGATCATCGACCGAAAACGGGGTCTCATCGAGGCGTTTTTGTTGAGCGATCTTATTTGGGTGGTCCAGGTAGAATTCGTCAACGAATTCGTCGAGCGCCATGGCGAAGTTCGATGAATTTTGCCGGGCAATTTCGGCGACCTCAGCGAGTGTCTGCGGACGCTGCAGTTGGGGACCCGTCACGCGAGCCTCGCCTGGATTGCTTCGATCAACTCCGACAAACGAAGCCGGGCCGTAACGGACAATTCCTCATTTCCGAAAAATCTTTGAAAAACGTCGAGCATTTGATCGGCTGAGGTTATTCCGCATCCAGTACCAATTCGGACCGCGTCCTGGAAATCGCGATCGTCGGCCGTGACGCGCTCCAAAGCTTTTAGTTTCATCGCCAGAATGTATTCCGGCTTGGCGGCAGTAACCCTGAGCCCAAATCGCTCCGGCGAAGGATAAAGCCCCACTACGATGCGGTCCGCGTCGGCTTCGCTCCGCCTTGTGTAGGGCGCAACACTTTCATTGAGCCACGAACGAGGCAGGTGGAGTTGCCTAGCGGCTTCATGTACTGCATCGACAATAAGACCGTGATTGCCGTCGCTGGTCACTCTGGCGTCAACATCGACGGAGGTCTTTCGCCAATCAAACTGAAACAGGATTGCGCTGCCGCCATAGATAGCAATTTCGCCGAGCGTTTTTCGATCGAGCAGATACTGGCCCATGATGCGAAAGGCATCCTCAATCTTGGCGGTCGAGCTGTTGGCGTTCCGTCATGGGTGTTCCGCTTCCATGCCAACCAATCCTGTCTTGTTCCAGGCGTCATTGAACCATATGAACTCGACGCCGTCCGTCTCGAGTGCCCGCTTTTGCAGCACTTCTGTAAACATATCACATGCCTTTTTATTTATGGTTTCGCGGCTTCGATCAACGAAATCGTTGTGCCGCGAAGCGTGCGTTGTCGGCCCTGTCGCAGCTTTCGCAAAAAACGTTCGTCCGCCGTAACAAACTGACATTTTTTCTCGACAGCGAGGGCAAGGTACAAGCAATCATAAGCAGGATGATCGATCTCGATCGACATTCGCGTCGCGGCTTCAAATAAAGACCGCGTCGGCAGCAATTCGATTTCGGCACCTTGAAGCAGACGGGCGGCGAGAAGCGCTTCCTCTTTCAAAAGGTCGCCCCTATGGACCTTTTTCCAAAGGATGTTCGCACACTCGGCTATGAGTAAGTCGGGCGCAATCAGCTTGGCTTTTTGACGGAGTGCCAGCGCCTCTGGTGTACCGTCCTCTTCAATCACCCATTTTACGGCGACGCTGGCATCGATGAGAGCGTATTCACCGCTCTTTGCGTCCCTCACGAAGGAGCAGTTCTGAGGGCGTCTGCTTTCGCCTCCCTGTCAGCTTCCGCAGGTCAGCGGCTAACGTGTCGAAGGAGGGCTCAACATCGCCGGCAAGGGCATTGCGAAGGATTTCCCGATGCTCGGCTTCGGTCGAGCGGCCATGCCTCGCCGCTCGACGCTTCAATCTAGCGATCAGATCGTCCTCCAAATTACGGACATGCAGGTTCCCGGTCATCCGGCGACTCCGTGAAGCCATTGATATCAATGATCTCATATGGTGCCAACTGGGTCAAGATATCCGGCATTGTATTGTGGCGCCCGAAGCGCAACCGAGCGACCGCCCAGTGGCCTGCCGAGGTCGCGGTGACATCTTCCACTAAGCATGCGAGCCCTTCTTCTGTCCGCTTTCGCAGCCGCGTACCGGGACCGTCATCGTTCTCGTCGATGAACTCGACGCCGGCACCCTCGAAGAGCCCGGCGCTCTGCGGCATGCCGCAGCGGCTCTACCAGAGGCGCGCATGCCCGCGCCGCCGGCGCCGACGTTAGGGCCATATCATCGGGTAGTTTTACCGATGGGCGGACTCGCCAAGGCTGTCGGTAAATTTTGCGATGATGAACTCGTGGCAACGCTTGAAAGACTCGTGGCAACCATCGCCGATGTCGAGGGTATCCTCCTATAGCTCGGACCATTGCGGAGGGGCGCGCCGGTGTCATTCGGCCATCAAGGTGCAGTGCTCAATCCTTTTTCTGTTGTCGATTTCGGAGACGGACGCCGGGACCGCCGCCGTTTTCGTCGATGAAGTCGATGCCGGCGCGTCTTAGGACTGTCTCTAAAGTGGCAAGGGTAGCAGCATCGCCAGCGTATCTTCCAGTTTCAAGGTTCGTGATCGTGTTTCGGTGCACGCCCGCGGCCTCCGCCAAGTCGCGCACGGTCCAATTCAGGGCGGCGCGCGCCATACGGACTTGTGCACTTGTCACAGGCATCTTGCTGTGCTATTGTCACATGTGCTGTTGCCACAACAGCCCTAGCACAACAATAGGGAGATTGCCATGTCGACTGGCCACGAGGCGACGAAAGTCCACAAGTCCGCTCATTCGAATTTCGCTCAAGAGGCACGTGCAAGCGAGCGAAAAAGGGAGCCCGTGAGCCGGCGTTACTTCATTGGCGGCTCTGACGCCCGGATCATCATGGGCGATGACGAGGCCGCCCTGCTGCGGCTGTGGCGCGAAAAGCGCGGCGAGGTCGAGCCCGAGGACCTGTCCGGCAACCTCATCGTCCAACTTGGGGTGGTCACCGAGGACCTCAATCGGCGCTGGTACGAGGCCAATTCGGGTCAGAAACTGACCGACGTGCAGCGCCGGGTCTTCCATCCGACGCTGCGCTGGATGGCAGCCACCCTGGACGGGCGGGTCGAAGGAAGCGAGGCCGTGTTCGAGGCCAAGTACATGTTGCCCTGGTACTTCTCGGAAGATGCGGCCGCAGAGAAATACATGCCACAGCTCCAACATAACATGTGGGTGGTCGCTGCGAAGTCGGCCGTGCTGTCGGTGATTACCGGCGGTGGCAAGTGGGTCGAGATAAAAGCCAACGCCGACCCGCTGTACCAGCACCTGATCATCACTGCCGAGCGCAAGTTCTGGCGCTGCGTCGAAAGCGGTGAGCCCCCTCGCCTGTTCGGCGTCGAACCGCCTAAGCCTCGCATAGAGGCGGTGCGCATCGTCGATATGAGCTCCTCGAACGCGTGGGCGGAGTTCGCCGCGGCTTTTTCGCGGACCCGGGCGGCGCACGCAGAGCACGAACAGGCCAAGGCCGAGCTCAAGACGCTGATGCCCGAAGATGCCAAGGAGGCGACCGGCCACGGCATTCGGGCCAAGCGCTCGAAATCTGGTGCCGTCAGTTTGGACCTCCTCCGTGTGGAGGGCACCAATGCAGCGGTCCAGTAATTCGATTGCCAGCCTCGCCGCGGCCCTGGCCAAGGCCCAGGTCGAGTTGGTCAACCCGGAGAAGTCGCTGGTTGGGACCATCTACGCGGACCGGGCCGGCCAAGAGCGGCGCTCGTTCAACTACGCGTCGTTGGCGAGCGGGCTCGACATCGTGCGCAAGACCCTTGGCCAGCATGAGATTGCGACGGTACAAACAACTGCGATCGACCAGAGTGCCGGCGTCGTCAATTTGACAACCGTGCTGGCGCACTCTTCGGGCGAATGGATCGCTTCCGACTGGCCGGTTTGCACTGTTAGCGACACCGCGACGCCGCGTCGGATGGGTGCGGCCCTGACCTACGCCAGACGGTATGCGCTGTTCACTCTCGTAGGCATCGCCGGTGAGGACGACCTCGACGCTCCAGATCTGCAGACGCCGCCTACCCAGCTGTCGGCGCCGAAGAAGCCCAAGGAAGGACGAAGTGGCCATCTCAACGGCGGACGCACTCCGTCTCGCCACGACGCGAACGGCCGTGCGGCTCCCGGCAAATACCCGGTGCTCGGACCACAAGAGTCTAGTCAATTACGCGAACGCCTGCTCGCCGAACTCGACGCACTCGGCTCCGCCGATGATGCGGCAAGCTGGGCGCACCGGTGCCTTCCTGAAAAGAACAAACTGACGGCAACCGACGCCCAATGCGTTGAGCAGGCCTTTGCGACAAAGCTTGCGTTCCTTCAGGCGCAAGCGTGCGATGGAACCAAGGAACGTCAGGGTGAGCAGTCGGTGCGGTCTCGACCGCATCGTGATGCAGCAAAAAGGCGGTCGCGCGCGAAGGGAGTCGACAAAAGCGTGCTAGCCCTCCCCGAACTGCGCCGGGTGCGGGATCGGGATCACGTCAAATTCGTGGCCCTGCAGCCTTGCCTCATCTGTGGCCGCGCACCCTGTGACGCCCATCACCTTCGCTTCACCCAGAGCCGGGCGCTCGGACGCAAGGTCAGTGACGAGTTCACCGTCGCGCTATGTCGCGGACACCATCGCGAAGTCCATCGCTGCGGGGATGAAGCCGCATGGTGGAGCAAGCTCAAGATCGATCCGACGACCACAGCGCGCAAGTTGTGGCTCGACACCCATCCGTTACCCTTTGGCCGAGAGAAGGAAGCTGACGAGGACGCCACTTCTCCCCTCGCCGGCTCCGATCGGCCCAAGCGCAAGCGCGATCGAGATCTCAGCAAAGATGGGGCGAATGACGAAACGAAGCCAATTGTTGCGGCCGACGCTCCATGACGTCATTCAAGCAGGTCGAGGCCAACCGGACCAATGCGCAGAAGAGCACCGGTCCGGTCACACCCGAAGGCAAACAGCGTTCCCGATGCAATGCGCTCCGTCATGGGCTCACCGCGGAGGTCGTCATCGGAGCGCTGGAGGATGCCGACGACTACGGAGCCTTCGAACAGGTCATTATTGCCGATTACGACGCACAATCCACCGTCGAGCGCGAGCTGGTACGCCGCTTGGCTGGAGTGCTCTGGCGGCTGCGCCGCGCCACCACGATGGAAACTGGCCTGTTCGACATCCAGGCTGACCATCTGAGCGCATTGCGGGCTCGCCAAGGAAGCCCAGGCTCGCAAGAAGCCCTCTATGCGTTGTTTGGCCGAAGTATGCCGGTGGCGATCGACCGGTCGCTACCGGCTCACGACAATGCCGGCGCCGCCAGCGACATGTCCCCTGCAGCGCCGACATCCCCTGGCGACGAACTCGGTTCTGGCGTGGAGCTTGCGCGCTGCTTCCTACGACTGGCCAACCAGCCCAACTTCGCACTCGACCGTCTCAATCGCTATGAATTCACGCTGTGGCGCCAAGCCCGCCAAATCCTGTCCGCCCTCGACGACCTCCATCGCTGCAAACCGCACGAGCGAAGGCGCTTTCTTGCTCGCGGACACGAGGACTTTGACTGACTTTAGAGCGACTTTTTCGGTGTTTTCCGACCGGATGCGATCGCGTGAGCATCGTGCAGAAAATTGGCTTCGTTTCGTCAAAACCTAACTCGCCTGAGGTCTGCCGGGCTCGACTCAATGCGCTGCCGACCTTTTGGGGAATGCAAGGCTTGCCATAGATCGGAGCGCCGCTGCAGAGATGCAGGTTGCGGGCACGATTCCGGCCACGCGCTGTCGGGCCATGCTCAGCCGAAGTCGAAGCACCCTTCCCCGCCTCCACTCTCTTGCGTTTCGCCGGTGGCGGGCGATAGGAGACGGAGGCTCGTATAGGCTGGCGCGCGTCACGCAAGGTTTACACGGAGCAGATCGCCATGCGCAGAACTGTCATGATCGCCTTCTCGTTGATCGCGCTTGCGATTTCCGCGCCCGTGCAAGCAGCCGCGGCGGTGTGTTTAGTGGCCGATCCGACCGGAACTCCGCTCAACATCCGAATGCAGCCGAATGGAGAGACAGTCGCTCGGGTGCGCAATGGTGAAAAGCTGCTCGTCTTTTTCGAGGGGACGAAGACGGACAGCCGCGGGCAGGTCTGGTATGAAGTTGCCATGGCGACGAGCGCTGCTCCAGACGGCTACGTGTTTGCCGCCTACGTCCGTTGTCCATAGCCCCGCCACGCGCCGACGGGATGCTCGACAAGCAGCCTGCATTCTCAGAAGCGTATCGTCAGACCCAAAAAAAAGTGCCTCGATGGCCCTGCGGCAACCGAGGCAAAGGACTTGATCGATCTGAAGAACCGCTCCAGATGCCGCTAATTTAGCAGCCCGGAAGGCAATAACCAATAGCCAAGATCCATCCCGTCATGACGCTCGACCGCTTGCAGATCGCCGCTTCGCCCGCTGTCGCCTATGTTCCTTTTCGACTCGGCGTGTCGAGGCAAGACCGCGCCGAGATGAAGACCTCGTGCGTCGGATGGTCAGTCGCAGGTTTGGCAATGGGAACTCGGCGGCTCGAATGGGAGATTCGGCCGCTAGGGACCCATTCGGTGATTATGGGCACTTTGTGGATTATCCCCCAATCCTGTGCAAAGGGCGCATGTGACGCAAGATTCATGTGGCATTTTCGTCACATCCACACTGAATCGGACTCCGAGGCACGCAGAGCGGTATTGGTATCGCTGCACGGGCTATAGGATTGAACCGTGGATTCTTAATCCGAATACCGCGACATACGGTTGCGGCGGTGTTTGCGGCTGGCCTGCATCCCTGGGGCACGAATGCGCGTCGCTTGTCGCTCATCTCTAGGTTTGTTGCGAAGCGCGGCCATGGCGCTGCTCTGCGGCACCGGCCTTGGTACTCTCGCCGCCCACGCCCAGGACGCGACTTGGGTAGGAAACAATGGCGGTGATCCTAACGAATGGGTCGAGCCCAACAATTGGACGCCGGCCACCGTCCCAAGCGGCACAGCAACATTCACCAATACCGGCGTTACGACCGTCGCCAACGACAACGGTATCGTTATAATCGGCGCTATTGATTTCACCGCCAACGCGCAGGCCTACACGATCAACGTCGATAATCCATTTATCGTCAACGCTGCAGGCGTCACCAACAACTCCACTAATACGCAAACCTTCAACGTCACTTCTGGCAACACGCTGGTGTTTCAGAATTCCAGCACCGCCAATAATGGCGCGGGAGCCGTGACTTACAATAACGATAATGGCGGCTTTATCGATTTTAACAACACCAGCAATGCCGGAAACGCCAACACGACGATAACCAATTCCAGCATTTTGCAGTTTAACGACAGCAGCTCGGCAGGCAGTGCTCAAATTACCAACAACGTCCAGATGGATTTCTTCACCTCGGCGTCGGCCGGGAACGCAAGCATAACGAACGTCAGCGCGGGCACTATCACTTTCAACAACAATGCCACTGCTAGCGCTGCAACAATCGTCAATGCCGGCACGGTAGACTTCAACAATTCGAGCATGGGCGGGACTGCCAATATCACGAATAACAGCGGCGGCAGTACGACATTTGGAACGGCCGGTGGTACCGACACCAGCATGGCGGGCGGCGCGACGATCACCAACAACAACGGCGGTTCAACAACCTTCGATGCCATGACGACCGCCGGCACCGCGAATATCACCAATACGTCCGGCGGTGTGTTGACATTCAACGATTCGAGCTCTGCAGGCACTGCGACGATTGCCAATAACACCGGCTTTATCTTCTTCAACAACAATGCCAGCGCCGGCGGCGCCAGTATCCAAAACGTTGGCTCGATCACTTTTGCCAATTCCAGCACAGCGGGCACTGCCAGCATCGTCACGCAGGCCGGCGGTTTTCTGCTGTCATTTGCGGATACCAGTACGGCTGGGACCGCGATCATCACGACCGACAACGGCAGCAAGACGCAATTCACTGACAACGCGACCGGCGGCGGTGCTCGTTTCATCACAAATGCGGGCGGCACCGTCGATTTTTCCGCTTCGACGGGCCCTGCTGGCAACAACCAGCTTTCGGCCGGTTCGATCGAGGGGGCAGGCAATTACTATCTGGGTGCCAACGCACTGACGGTCGGCGACAGTCTGAGCACGACGGTCTCCGGAGTCATCTCCGATTGCGGCGTCGGCGGTACGGCCTGCAACAACTCCGGCGTCACGGGCGGTTCGCTGATCAAGGTCGGCGTCGGCACGCTGACGCTGACGGGGACAAACACCTACAGCGGCGGGACGACGATCGATAGTGGAGAAATTTCGATCGGCAATGTCAGCGGACTCGGCTCCGGCACGCTGACCTTCAACGGGAGCGGCGTGACGCTGGAAGCTACGGTGAGCGGCACGCTCGCGAATTCCATTGCGATCAACTCCGGCGTTTCGGCGACGATTGGCGTTGCGAGCGGGCAGTCGCTGACGCTCGGCGGACCGAGCTTTGTCGATAGCGGCGGCGGCACTCTGCATCTCGGGTCGGCGACGGATACCGGCACGATCACGCTGATGCCGGGGAGCACCACCACAATTGCCGGTTCGGGCGCCATTTCGGTCGACGGCGGTACTGTGGTTCTGGGCAACGGTTTGGGCGCCGGCATCTTCACTGGCCTGCAGGCTGGCACGACCGTCGGGTCAGGTGTTGCTAATGCGACGCTCGATCTCAATGGACAAATGCCCACGGTCTGGAATCTGACCGGCGCAAGCGACGGCACCATCACCAATAATGCCGCGGCGACAACTCTGACTGCCGACAATACCGCGAATTCGATCTTTGCCGGTGTGATCAAAGATGGATCTGGCACCCTCGCTCTGACCAAGACGGGCCCGGGCACACTGATCCTCACGGCGACGGACACCTACACCGACGGCACAACGATCTCGGGGGGCATTCTGCAGGTCGGCAATGGTGGCACATCGGGTTCGATTACCGGCAATGTGACCGATAACGGCATCTTGGCCTTCAATCGCTCGGACACGGTTACGTTTGCAGGGGTGGTGTCCGGGAGCGGCGGCCTCAGTCAGATCGGCTCCGGCACGTTGATTCTCACCGGCACAAACACTTATACGGGCGGTACGACGATCTCGTCCGGCACGTTGCAGCTCGGCAATGGCGGCGCGACCGGCTCGGTGGCCGGCACCGGCACCATCACCGATAACGGCACGCTCGCGATCGACCTGTCGAGCAACATAAACATTGCTAACACGATCAGCGGCAGCGGTTCGCTCGCCCAGATCGGCGGCGGTGTCACCACCCTGACCGGCACCGACACTTACACGGGCGGCACGGTGATCAGTGCCGGCACGCTGCAGATTGGCGCGGGCGGCGCCAATGCGACGACAGGCTTAATCGCCGGCAACGTCATTGACAACGGCGTTTTGGCTTTTGCGCGTTCCGATGCGGTGACCTTTGCGGGTGTGATCTCAGGAACGGGCATTGTGCAGCAAAATGACGGCGGCGCGCTGACCCTTTCCGGGGCCAACAGTTATTCGGGCGGAACGGCGCTGAATAGCGGGACGCTTGTCATCGGCAACAATTCCGCGCTCGGCACGGGCACGCTCGCCATGGCGGCCGGCACAACGCTGTCGTTTCTCAACAGCAACTTCACCATTGCCAACCACATCACAATCGCGGGCGATCCGAACTTCACGCCGCCTTCCGGCACGACTCAGACGCTGTCGGGCGTGATTGCCGACGGCTCCTCGCCCGGTACGCTGAACATGAACGGCGCCGGCACACTGGTGCTCTCGGCCACCAATACTTACACCGGCCCAACCAACGTCGATTCCGGCACACTCGAGATCACCGGCTCTATCGCAAGCTCAACCCTGACCACCGTGGAAGCCGGTGGAACACTGACCGGCAACGGTACGATTGGGAATCTAACGATTGCGAGCGGCGGCACGTTTACACCCGGCTCGGGCACCCCGGGCACCACAACGACAGTTGCCGGTAATCTCGCATTCCAATCCGGCGCGATCTATCTGGTGCAAATCAATCCGACGACCGCTTCGTTCGCCAAGGTGGCCGGCACTGCCTCGCTCGCCGGCACCGTCGATGCGGTCTTTACCTCGGGAAGTTATCTGACAAAGCAATACGTGATCCTGCAGTCCGCCGGGCTTAACGGCACTACCTTTTCCAGTCTTTCCACGACTAATTTACCAGCCGACGCCCAAGCAAGCCTGGCCTATACGACGGACGATGTCTTGTTAGACCTCAGTGTCAGCCTCCCGACGAGCGGTCTTAACGTCAATCAACAGAACGTCGCGAATACAATTAATAATTTTATCAACAGCGGGGGCGCGATTTCGGGCGGGTTTGCCAACCTTTTCAATTTAACCGGCAGCAGTCTGGCGAATTCTCTGACGCAATTGGACGGTGAGGATGCGACCGGCGCCGAGCATGGCGCCTTCGAGTTGACCAACGAATTCCTGAGCCTGATGCTCGATCCGTTCGTTTACGGCCGCGGTGGGCCGGCCTCGGGCGGTGGCGCCCTCGGCTTTGCGCCGGATCAGCAGGCGAGCTTCCCGCCCGACGTTGCGCTCGCCTATGCGGGCTTGCTCAAGGCGCCGCCGAAACAAGCTTTCGATCAGCGCTGGACCGTGTGGGGCGCGGGCTATGGCGGCAGCGGCGCCTTCAACGGCGATCCGGCGACCGGATCAACCAATGTGACCGCCAGCACCTATGGTTTTGCTGCCGGTGCCGATTATCACGCGACCCCCGACACCGTATTCGGCTTTGCGCTAGCCGGCGCCGGCACCAATTGGGGATTGGAGCAGGGGCTTGGCACAGGCCGAAGCGATGCCTTCCAGGCCGGCGCCTACGGCACCAAATATTTCGGGCCGGCTTATGTCGGCGCTGCACTCGCGTTCACCAACAACTGGTTCACCACCAACCGCACCGCGCTCGGCGACCAGCTCACTGCCAATTTCCAGGGCCAGAGTTTTGGCGTGCGAGTCGAGAGCGGTTACCGGTACGCGGTCGCGTCGGCTATGGGCGTGACGCCATATGCGGCGATCCAGGCGCAGAACTTCCACACGCCGACCTACAGTGAGACCGACCTCACCGGCGGCGGCTTTGGTCTGACTTATAGCGCGATGACTGCCACGGATACGCGTAGCGAACTCGGCGCGCGCTTCGATGCGCTCACGGCCTGGGGCGCGATGCCGGTGCAGCTGCGGGCTCGGCTCGCCTGGGCGCACGACTGGGTGGACAATCCGGCTCTGAGTGCGGCCTTCCAGGCGCTGCCCGGATCGAGCTTTGTGGTCAATGGCGCGCCCGTGCCGCACGACTCGGCGCTGACGACCGTGGGCGCCGAACTGCACCTCGCGCCACAATGGACGCTGATCGGGAAGTTCGACGGTGAGTTCGCCAATAGCGCGCAGATCTACGCCGGTTCAGGCACCCTGCGTTATACGTGGTGAAGATTCAAACGGACAAGATGGCCAGTCGACGACTGTTTTTTGCGTTTGCTTTCTCGCTGTTGGCCGGCGGTTCGGCGCTGGCCGGCATACAAGATGGCGTGGCCGCGTTCCGCCATGAAGAGTACGGCCGCGCCGTCGCGATCTTCGGGCCGTTGGCGAAACGGGGCGACGCGGTCGCACAGACCTATCTCGGACTGATGTATTTGAAGGGATATGGTGTGCCCCAAAACTACATTCGTGCAGCGGACTGGCTGCATGCCGCGAGCGAACAAGGCTATGGCCTCGCCCAGTACTGGCTCGGGTTGATGTACGACAAGGGTCAGGGCGTGCCGCAGGACTATGTGTTGGCCTACAAATGGCTTGACTTGGCGGTGGCCAACGCACGTGGCCGCGAACGCGATGACTGGACCCGCATTCGCGACGCCGTCGCCACGAAAATCAGCCTTGCGCAGCGCACTAAGGCCCAGGCGCTCGCGGCCGAGTGGCGGCCACAGCGCCGCTAACTTCCCGGCAGGATGCGGGACGCAAAGCTGGTGCCGAGCATCCAGCACAGCCAGATTGCCGGTGCGAGAAACAGTCCGAATGGCACGCGCGTCGCGCGCTGCAAAGCTTGGCCGCCGCGCATCCAGTGCAGCGTATAGATCGCCAGCGCCGCCAGTGCGGCAGTATCAATGGCGATCGGCATCATCGTCCAGTCGAGCCATGCACCGGCGACGCCGGCGAGCTTCACGTCGCCGAGGCCGATGCCTTGCCGCCCGCGCAGCCATTGATAGCCGGCCCGTATAATCAGAAGGCTCAAGGCCAAAGCGCCCCCGCGCAGAACCGAACTGAGCGCGCCATCCCATCCCGCGCGGGTCGCGGCGTCGAGTAATCCGATGACAAAAGCGGCGGCATTTAGAGAATTGGGAATGATGAAGCGCCGGGCGTCAATCACTGCAATGGCCAGCATCAGAATGCCGAGCCCGGCTCCGAAAATGCCCGCTGGGCCGGGCGCGGCCGCAATGCTCGCAGCCGCGGCGGCCAGCGCGGTTATTCCGAGACCGCAATACTGCGCAACGCGTCCGGGGAGCGGCATCCGGTCCGATTCGATCCGTCGCGGCGGCAAACTTACGCTCATTCCCTGATCGTGCAGAGCTGGAGGGCGGCCTGCCGCGGCGCAAACGCCCGCATCGTCATTGCAGCGTGTGCGGCCCAATCGGCGGCACGGCGCCTGGCGGGTGATAGGTGCCGACCTTGCTGCCCCTTATCTTCGAGCGCAGTTCCTCGGCCACCACCGCGGCGTCGACGCTGTCGCGGATGATCTCCGGCCGGATGAAAATGATCAGCTCGGTGCGCTGCAGCTGTTTCTGATTTTGCGACAGCGCCTCGCCGACGCCAGGAATCTGGTCGAGGAAGGGCAGTCCGGAGCGCGAGCGATTTTGCGTTTCGCTGATCAGGCCCGCCAGCAGCACGGTCTGCCCGCTCACCACAGAGATCTGGCTCTTGACCTTGCGCTGGGCCAGCGTGGGGGTCAGCGTGCCGGTGTTGGCGGTGGTGTCGACGCTGCTGATCTCCTGCTCGATGTCAAGCAGCACGGCGCCGTTGGCGTTGATTCGGGGCGTGACGTGCAGAATGATGCCTGTATTCTTGTAGTCGATGGTGTTGACGACCGTGTTGCTTGTGCTCAGCACGGTGGCGGTACCGGTCGTGACCGGTACCTGATCGCCGACCTCAAGGCTTGCCGGCTGATTGTTGATGACGACGAGCGAGGGGTTCGAGAGCACCTTCACGTCGGTATAGGCGTGGAGCGCATTGAGAATGACGCGCGGATTGGTCTGGGGCCCAAGGAGAAAATTGAAGCCCGGCAGCGCCGGTCCAATGGCGAAGCTTTGGGCGGCGGTATTGATGACCTGCAGAAGATCGGGATTGGTGGCCCCGCTTTGCAGCGAGTTCTGCAGGAAAAACTGCACGCCGTAATTCAAATTATCGTTCAGCGTGACTTCGGCGATGGTAGCCTCGAGCGCGACCTGGAGCTGCGGCCGATCGATCTGATTGAGCGCGCGCTCGATGATGCGATAGTTCTCGCTGTTGGCATAGATGAGGAGTGAATTGTTGGCGACATCCGGCGTGATACGCACGTCCGGCAGAATCGATGTGCCGCCGCCTGCCGTGCCCGCGCCGAGATTGCGGCCGGCGCTGCCGCCCGGCCTGCTATCGGCGGGCGCCAGCGAGGGACGCACTCCGGCTATCGTCGGTGCCGACTGGCCGCCGGTAAGCTTTTCCACGCTCGACAGCGTCGTCGTGCCGCCGCCCGGGG
>Ga0208849_1001142_pt1 | contig 19844 bp, 17 predicted proteins | sample NGESurdeep072012_10_FD_184470 | JGI IMG/M metagenome (GOLD analysis project Ga0208849, IMG submission 184470) | Arctic peat soil microbial communities from Barrow, Alaska - NGEE Surface sample 53-3 deep-072012 (SPAdes) | ecosystem: Environmental > Terrestrial > Soil > Wetlands > Peat ... | reverse complement strand
GTCGACCCGAGCTCGACGTCGGGTTCCCTGATGCCGAAGGCGGCGATGATGGATAATCACATCGTTCCGGAAACCGACCTGAAGAAGGTGATCTATTCCGGCGGCCACGACGCCAGCATCCTCGCTGTCGCCGAAGGCAAGGTCGATGCGGCGTCGGTCGCAGACCGGATTTATGCGATTGCCTGCGCCAAGAAGGCCACAGATTGCGACAAGCTCAAGGTCATCTGGACCTCGCCGTCGATTCCCAACGACCCGCTGTTCTATCGCAAGGCCATCTCGGACGACATGAAGAAGAAAATTCGTGAGGCCTTTTACGGCATCAAAAACCTGACGTTTGGCGAGATGGGCACCGTGGCTCGCTTCGATCCGACGACGGACAAGAATTACGATGTCGTGCGAAACATCGCCAAGACGCTGAAGCTCGACTTGACGAAAATGAAGTGATGCAAGGCAACTGGTCTTAGGCTGCCCAATATGCGGGAGACCACATCTTGCCACGCGTAAACAGCCCGGCCGTCATGCAACCGAGACTATCGCTCGGTGGCCGGGCAAAGTTTCTCGCCTGGCTGGCGGCCGGAGCGGTGTTTCTGGCGTGGAGCGCCAATGCGCTGGAGCTCAGCGGCGGCGAGCTGTTCCGCTCGCTGCCGGTGATCGGGCATTATATCGGCAGGATGATTCCTCCCGACTGGACCGCGCTGGATGGCCTGTGGGGACCGACTCTCGATACCATCTGCATCGCGCTCTGGGGCACCGTCATCGCCTCGGTGATCGGCTTGCCGCTGGGCCTGCTGGCGGCGAAGAACCTCAACGACTCCCGAATTGTGAGATCGACGGCGTTGGCGATTCTCAACGTGCTTCGCAGCATCTCGGAATTGATCTGGGCGATATTCTTCGTGTCCGCGGTCGGGCTCGGGCCGTTCCCCGGCGCGCTGGCGCTGGGCGTCAATTTCGGCGGCATTCTCGGGCGCCTCTACGCCGAGGCGATTGAGAATATCGATCCGAAACCGCTGGAGGCGTTGCGTGCGACCGGCGCCGGCCGCGTTCAGATCATCCTGTTTGCGGTGCTGCCCCAGGTAATGCCGCAAATCGTGTCCTATAATCTCTACTGGTTCGAAGTCGGCGTGCGCTCGGCGACAGTGCTTGGGATGATCGGGGCCGGCGGCATCGGTTTCGAACTGGTCACCACCATCCGCCTCTACGATTTCCGTCAAACCTCGGCAATTCTGCTGGTCATTCTTGGACTAGTCACGATTATCGATCAGGCGTCTGCACTGCTGCGCAGCAGCATAGTGAAGTGAAGGCCAACATGAACATGAACGTCATTCCCGACAACAAGGTGGCGAGCGCGACGCCGGCGGAAAAGTCCCCGATCGTATCGCTCGTCAATGTGAGCAAGACCTATGTCCGGGGAAACCTGGTCGCGCTGACCGACGTCAGCTTCGAGGTCGGCCACGGCGAATTCGTCGTCATTCTCGGCCCGAGCGGCGCCGGCAAGTCGACCATGCTGCGCTGTATCAACCGCCTCGCCGAGCCGACCGGTGGCCGCATCTTCCTCAGGGGCAACGAGATCACCGACTCTCCGCGCAGCTTGCGCAAGGCGCGCCGGGAAATCGGGATGGTGTTCCAGCAGTTCAACCTGGTGACGCGGCTTTCCGTCATGATGAACGTGCTGTCCGGCCGGCTGTCCTATCGCTCGACCTGGCGCAGCCTGTTCTACAGTTTTTCGCGCGAGGATCGGGCGATTGCGCTGGAATGCCTCGAGATGGTCGCGCTCGGGCACAAGGCCTTTCAGCGTGCCGACACCTTGAGCGGCGGCGAGCAGCAGCGCGTTGCGATCGCGCGTGCGCTGGCGCAAAGGCCGAAACTGATCCTGGCCGATGAGCCGGTCGCCAGTCTCGATCCCAAGATCGCCCGCCAGGTTCTCGATTACCTGAAGGATGCTTCCCAGCGGCTCGGCATCAGCGTGATCTGCAACCTGCATCAGATCGATTTCGCCCGCGAATACGCCGAGCGCATTATCGGGCTGTCGCAGGGCAGGCTGATCTTTGACGGTCCGCCCAGCGCGCTGACCGACGATATTATCAGCCAGATCTACGGCTCGCGGAGGGAGAACGCGGTTGGCTAGTTCTTTCGCCGCAGCGGTCGATCAGGGGCTGATCCGCGAGGCCGCATGGCGGCGTCGGCGGATGGCGATCCGCGCGCTGGTGCTGGCGGGATTTGCCATTGTGCTTTGGCTCAGCGCGGCCCGGATTCACCTCAGCCTGATGAACATCATTCAGGGTGTTCCGAACATGGCCGATTTTTTCGGCCGCATGGTGCCGCCGGATTTATCCACCCTGAGGTCGCTGCTTGCACCGACGATCGAGACCGTCCAGATCGCCGCCTGGGGAACGGTCATCGCCGTGGTCGCTTCGGCGCCGCTGTCATTGCTCGCCGCAAGAAATACGGCGCCGCATCCGTCGATCTATTTTGTGACGCGGCTGTTTCTCAACCTGTTGCGCAGCATCAATGAGCTGATCTATGCGCTGCTGTTGGTCAGTGCGGTCGGCCTTGGACCATTCCCGGGCGTCCTGGCGATCGCGCTGCACGCCACCGGAATGCTCGCCAAATTCGTCGCCGAAGAGATCGAGCATGTCAATCGCGGCCCGGTGGAAGCGCTTCAGGCCGCGGGCGCGGGCAGAATGCAGGTTATCCTGTTCGGGATCGTACCGCAGGTGCTCCCCGCGGTGGTCGGCTACACCCTCTATCGTTTCGACGTCAGCATCCGGTCGGCCACGGTACTCGGCCTGGTCGGCGCCGGCGGATTGGGATTTGCGCTGATCACCAGCATGAAGATGTTCAAGTATCACGAAACCGCCACATGCATCCTGGTGATTATCCTGTTGATCTGGGCCGCCGACGTCATCAGCAGCCACCTGCAAAAAAAGATCATCTAATCCCCCTGACCGGCCAAAGGGTGCAATGGGCACGACCGTACTTTTGAATCTGGTGGGCGGCATCGCGCTGCTGTTGTGGGGGCTGCACATGGTGCAGTCCGGCATCCTGCGGGCTTTCGGCGCCGATCTGCGCCGCGTGCTCGCCATCACCCTGCGCAACCGGTTTGCCGCGCTGCTCGCCGGCATTGGCGCCACCGCACTCCTGCAAAGCAGCACCGCCACCGCGTTGATGACGGCGACCTTCCTCGGCGACGGATTGGTCGGACTGGTTCCCGCGCTGGCCATCATGCTCGGCGCGAATATCGGGACCACCCTGATTGTTCAGGTTTTCAGCTTCGATGTTTCCATGCTCGCGCCGGCGCTGCTCGGGATCGGCGTCATCGTCTTCAAGAACAGCGTGCGGACCAAGATCCGTGACCTTGGCCGTGTCGCGATCGGCCTTGGGCTGATGCTGTTGTCGCTGCATATGCTGCTCGAGACCTTGTCGCCCGCGGAGTCCGCGCCCAATGTGCGGGCCTTGCTCACCGCCATCACCGGCATGCCGATCTTGAATGTTGTGTTCGGGGCGGTCCTCGCCTGGGCGGCGCATTCGAGCGTCGCCGTGGTACTGCTGGTGATTTCGCTGGCCTATTCACATTTTATTACGCCGGTCGTGGCATTCGCGCTGGTATTGGGCGCCAACCTCGGAAGTGCGATCAATCCGATGCTGGAAGGCGGCGGTTTCGGAAATCCGCTGGCGCGCCGTCTGCCGCTCGGCAATTTGATCAATCGCGCGGTCGGTTGCGCCGTCATGCTGCCTTTGCTGCAGCCGGCCGTCGATTTTCTCAGTGCCTTCGATTCAAGCCCGGTTCGGCTGATTGCGGATTTCCATACGCTCTTCAACCTGGCGCTGGCGGCCATCTTCATCATCCCGCTGCCCGCTTTCGCCAGGCTCTTGCAGTGGCTATTGCCGCCGCCGGCCGCCTCCACCGATCCGTCGATGCCGATCTATCTCGATGTTGCCGCGATCGGCACGCCGTCGCTGGCGCTTACCAGCGCGGCCAGGGAAACCCTGCATATGGGTGACCTCGTCGAGACCATGCTGCGCGAGACCATGGTCGCCTTGATGACCGATGACCGCAAACTGGTGTCCGCGATCGAGCGCATGGACAATGCGGTCGATAAACTTCATGAAGCGATCAAGCTGTATGTCACCAAACTCACCCGGGAAAGCCTTGATGACCGTGAGGCCAGCCGTGCCATGGAAATTATCGCCTTTGCCATCAATCTCGAGCATATCGGCGATATCATCGACAAGAACCTGATGGAACTCGCCGCCAAGAAGATCAAGAACCATCTGAAATTCTCCAACGAAGGGGCGGCTGAATTGCAAGCCTTCCATCGCCGGGTGATTGAAAACCTGAAACTCGCGTTGAGCGTTTTCATCTCCGGTGACGTCAAGATAGCCAGGCAGCTGATCGAGGAAAAGGTTGCGGTTCGGCAGGCTGAACGGGTGGCTTCCGAAAATCACCTGGTGCGGCTCCGCGAAGGGCGGCTGGCCAGCATCGAGACCAGCTCGCTGCATCTCGACATCCTGCGCGACTTCAAGCGCATTCACTCGCATATTTGCTCGGTGGCTTATCCGGTTCTGGAGGCGGCGGGCGAACTGCAGCCCAGCAGGTTGAAGACACTTGAGGTCGAGGCTGCGCTCGGAGCCAACCAATTGTCGCCGGTTCCTTCTGAAAGAAAGGTGATGGAAGCCTGAGCCGGCGTCTCTGTCTGCTCTATTTGTCCTGCATGCTCTGTGCTGCCCAGCCCGCCGCCGCGTAGAGATTAAGACGAGAATAGACGCCGAAAGCGGAGCCGTCGTCGAGAAACCCCCCACCCGGTCCCTCGGTCTCCGTCAAGATTCGATCGGCCTGTTCAAGCGTCAGCTTCGGAAAGGCGACTGTCAGAAGATAGCCTGCCTCCGGCGCCAGTTTGCCGACGTCCTCAACGTTTTGCGGGTAGACGGCCGGTAGACCATAAGTCTGCGTCACGGCATGGAACGCTTCGTTGGCGACCGAGTCGCTGAAACGTCCGATGTCTTCGCGTGCACAGACCTCGACAGTGCTACCACACGCCGCCTGCAACACGGCGGCCAGGTCGGCTCTCGCCGCTGTGATCGCGGCTTGATAGTCCTTGATGGCGGGTGCACCCTTCAAGGACCGGTTCATATAGACCGGATCGTTGGCAAGGAGATGCGCGAGATCGAAGGTCGCGAGCGTCCGTCCGCCGATGATGTCCATGGCGTAATGGGCCCCCATCAGAATTCGGTCGTCGCCGTATTCGGCGGCTCGCGCCATCATCTGCTGGTAGCGATCCGGCACCAGGATAGCGAGCAGCAGGGAGCCCATATAGCCGTAGGTCGTATGCCCGCTCGGGTAAGATGGGCTGTCGATCAGGTTCATGATGGGCCCGCGATTGTAGACGGTGTTGTCGGCGGGAACGTTGAAGTAATCCGACCCTGTAATCAGAGTGATACTCGGTTCGGTCTGAAATGGACGCGAGTCCCCGTAAGCGTCCGCGCCAGGGCTGCCAGCCGGCCGGCCATAGTTCTTGCCAAAGGCATCGGGTGTCCCGCCGATGGCCTTCAATATTGCAGCCGCCTCGTCCGACACCGGCGACTTTCCATCGGTTGTCGCATTTGCAAAGAAGAATTTCCCTGAGTTGGAGTCCGAACGCGTGGTGCCATTGGTATAGGCGATGAGGTCGGCTACCGACTGCGCGACATTGGTGAAGTGATCGCGATCCAGGTAGTGAGCGCGGGCCAGGTAAGCCGAACCAAGCGTCGTGCCGAGGCCGTCCGCCAGTTCGCTGACATTGCCGTCCGTGATGAAGGCGTCCTTGAGCGCCTGCTGTTGCTGGTCGGCAAAGGGCAGCAGCGTCGGCTGTCGAATGGCACCGGTCTGGATGCCTCCCGTCACCGTGTAGTTCGCCGCAAGGGCGGCCTTTCCGGCAGTGGATTTTCCGAGCACCGTGACCGGCGCCAGTCCCTTCAGGACGGCTATGTTTGTTGCGGTCTGCGCATTCGCATCGCCTGTTACCACGATGATCACGCCGATCGCGAAAGCGGCCAACCTCAATTTGATAATCATTTCATCCGATCCAAATTCTCAAGATTCAATAATATCAGCACGCGGTGAAGTTATACCGTCGCAGTAATGACGCAATGGAATAGTGCAAGATATTGAAGAGCGCCGTCGGCCGGCGCCGATGGTGCGCGAGGTGGCCGCTGCATCTCACCCGTTCCCGATACCGACCGCGATCTTGCGGGCGGCGGATCCATCTTCCATGGCGGAATAGGCTTTATCAACCGCCGAGAGCGCGAAATGGCAGGGATCGAGGCGCGGTCTGAGCTTTCCGGCTTCGATCAACCGGGTGGCTTCCTGCAAGATTTCGCCGTGATGGGCGCGGCCTTCGCCGGTCAGGAGCGAGTCTACGGGATGACGGGCGTCGGTGGCGTCCAGGGTTCATTGGTCGAATTTGCTGCGGTTGACGCCGGCCTGCTCGCGCCAAAGCCGTCCAACCTGCCGATGCGGGAAGCCGCGGCGTTGCCGCTGATCTTGATCGCCGCCATTTCGCGCGCTCGGCTGGGGCACGCATGCGCTGGCCCCGCTGTCGTTCCGCGCCGCGCTTGGCCATGACGCGCTCGAGGTCCGGATTGATGGTGCGGTCCTCGGTCGAGACGGCATAATAACTCGGCTTCGATCGCCAGGCCGCATTGGTGGTCTTGCCGGCGAGCAGCGCCTTGTTGAAGGGCTGTTGGACCGCGTAGAGCGCCTTCGCCTTGGCCTATTGTGCTTGGTAACGAATATTTGCGGCCGGAGACTTTGGCGCCCGGACGACGTAGTGTATTTTCAATCTCGAAGAGCGCTACCACATTCGCACGATGAGACCGACGCCGTGCAATCACGAAATGCGGTTGGGAGATTTAAGACTCGGCAGGAGAAATCATCTCAACATCACGTCAACAATGCGCTTCTCAAACCGGCCGCTGGAGGGCGCGGAGGGAGGCGCCTTGGTCAGGCGCTGGATATCCCTGAATTCGTGATGTTCTCAAGCCCATCTTCGGATACGACGCACTTGGGAGTAATGACATGCCTGTCTCCGCCGATGCCGCCGGCTATATCGAGCACAAAAGCAGCATGGGCTTTCAACCGACCGTCGACCGTCTGGTTGCCGCGATCGAAAAAGCCGGAATGAGCGTATTTGCGACCATCGACCATGCCGGCGGCGCCAAGGCGGTCGGGATGTCGATGCCGCCGACGGTGGTGCTGATCTACGGGCAGGCCCGCGGCGGGACGCCCGTCATGCAGGCCGATCCGGCAGCGGCCCTGGATCTGCCGCTTCGCGTGTTGATCCGGGAAGATGCCGATGGCGATACGCTGATTGCTTTTCATCCGATTCAAGCGACCTTGGCGTCCTACAAGGTTCCGGACGAGTTCGCCGAACGCCTGGCCAAGGCCCAGCAACTCCTCGTCAACTCGGTTTGATGTGATGCGCCATCGTGCACCATCGTAAGGGTGGGAGGCACGAATTGTGTAATCTCTTTTTCGCTCGGAACTATAGCGTGGCCATCACAATTACTGCGTGCGGCTCCATATTCCCCTGGCCCCACGCATGCTCAATGTACCCTGGAAGGTATCGGGGAGCCCGCTGACATTGGTCGCATAAAGTCGCGGTCTCTCGTAGACTGAATCTCGAATCATGCGAATCGGTCTCGGGGGCCGCCGCGTCCAATGGAGATGATATGCCAAGCCATGTTTCACCGTCCGTGCAAGGAGCCAATGTCCTCCTTCTCGAGGGCGTCAATGACAGTGCCGTCGAAATATTCCAGAATTCGAAATATCTGAGCATCGAACGCCAGCCAAAAGCCCTCGAGGGGGAGGCGCTGCGTGAGGCCGTCAAGGGCGTCGACTTGCTGGGCATTCGTTCCCGAACCCAACTGACCCACGATTTCTTTTCCGATGCCGGCCGGCTGGCCGCCGTGGGATGCTTCAGCGTCGGCACCAACCAGGTCGATCTGGACGCGGCCCGCAATCGCGGCATTCCGGTTTTCAACGCGCCGTTCTCGAATACCCGCAGCGTCGCGGAACTGGTGATCGGCGAGATCGTCATGCTGCTTCGGCGCGTCTTTCCGCTCTCGGTATCGGCGCACGAAGGGGGATGGGACAAGTCCGCGACCGACAGCCACGAGGTGCGCGGTCGCACCCTCGGAATTGTCGGCTACGGCAATATCGGATCGCAGCTCTCGATGCTTGCGGAAGCGATGGGCATGAAGGTCATCTTCTTCGACCAGACCGACAAGCTTCGCCACGGCAACACCGAGCCGGTCGAGAGCCTGCAGGATCTTCTGACCCAGAGCGACATCGTCAGCCTGCACGTTCCGGAGACGCTGGCGACTTCCGGCATGATCGGAGCGGCTGAACTTCGCCTGATGAAACGCAGCGCATGCCTGATCAATAACAGCCGCGGCACGGTGGTCGATATCGATGCGCTGGCAGCGGCACTCCGCGACGGAGATCTGGCGGGAGCCGCACTCGATGTTTTTCCGGTCGAGCCGTCCTCGAATTCAGTTCGCTTTCAAAGTCCCCTGCAGGGCCTGAAGAACGTGATCCTGACCCCTCACATCGGCGGTTCGACCGAAGAGGCGCAGGATCGTATCGGCCGGGAAGTGTCGCGAAAGATGCTCGATTATCTCAGCAGCGGTTCGACCATGGGCGCGGTCAATTTTCCGCAGGTCCAGTTGCATGCGCCGCCGCGCGGCGCCCGGTTCAGCTATGTTCACCGCAACGTGCCGGGCATGCTGAGGCGATTGAACGAAGTGTTCCTGCAGCGCGATATCAACATCATCGCGCAGTATCTGGAAACCGACAGCGAGATCGGTTACGTGGTGCTGGACGCCGACCTGACCCAACACGACACCCACGAAATCCTTGACGACATTCGCGCGCTCGACGGCACCATCAGGGCAAGGCTGGTGGCCGAAAGTTAGGAGACTGCAAGCCGGTCCGGAAAAGCGGCCGGCACCCGGAATTCAGCCTGGTCGCGCCGCCAGGCGAGGTGTGCGGCAAATGGCTGTTCAAACAGAGTCGCGGGTCGCGAGGTTCAAGTGAACATGACCCCGAGACGCTGGTACTTTCGCCAGACCACACGGCAGTTCTTGTTGATCCGCTCCGACTCGACCATCAGATTGAAGCACTCGGGAATGCCAATATTGCCTTTGATCTCGATCGCCGCGCCGGATTGAGACACGTTGCAAACGAGGCAATCGACGCCCGAACCGTCGAAGCCGATCGTTCCAGGCTTCATGACGCGATGTCGCGGGCTATCTCGTTTGTCTTCGTGTCGTTGACTATCCTGCATGTCTCCCATGAGATTCACCTAACGAAAGCGTCGAAAGACCGCCGTATCGCAGCTGACGCCCCCCTGCCGGGGTAGGGACTCCATTTGAATTTGAAGGTCCGGCCTGCCTGCGCCCAGCGGCGCCGGCAGGCCGATCCTCGGGCTGTCTTCAGGCCACGGCCAGCCGCACCAGTTCGGTCGGCTGGTTCATGTCCTCGAATTCCAGCTCGGCCTGCTGCCGCGCGGTCTTCAGGATCCGGACGGCGTCGGTGATGTTCTGCTCGGAGTGGTTAGCCATCACCTGCATCCGGATCCGCGCGGCACCCTTGGGAACCGCCGGGAATTCGACCAGATTGGCGATCAGTCCGAGTTCCGGCAAGCGCTTGCTCACAAGACGGGCAACGCCTTCGCTTCCCATCTTGACGCAAACGATCGCGGATGGATCGCCGTAATATTCGAGGCCAGCTTCATGCAGTTGATGGCGAAGACTGAGGATGTTTGCCATCAACGCCAGACGCTGCACGCGCCCTTCCGTCGAATCGGCGATCTCGAACGCTTTCAGAATGGTTGCCGCCTGCACCGGCGACAGCGCATTGGAGAAGGTCGCGGGCGCGCTGTAGAAGCGCAGATACTCCTTCACCGCGCGGCGCTTGCAGGCGACGAAGCCGCCGTTGGAGGCGAAGGTCTTGGAGAAGCTGCCCATCACGATGTCGATCTTGCCGAGCATGTTCTGGATGCCGATGTGGCCGCGGCCGTCGTCGCCGAGGTTGCCGAGATCGTGCGCAACGTCGACGACCAGGGTCGCGTTGAACTCGTGGCAGAGCGCCTGAAGCGCCGCCAGATCCGGGGTATCCGAGTCCATCGAGAACAGGCTCTCGGTAACCAGCAGAATGCCGTTCTCCTTGTCCTTCGCCCTGATCTTGGCCAGAATCTCCCGGCAATATTCATTGTCGAGGTGGCGGAACAGGTGAATGTTGTTGGTGGCGGCGTTGGCGCCTTCCTGCAGGCAGGAATGCGACAGCATGTCCATCACCACATGGTCGGCCGACCGGACCAGGCCCTTGATCACGCCGAAGCCCGCGGCCCAACCGGTCGGGTAGAGCACCGCCTCTTCCATTTTCAGGAAGTCGGCGATCTTGCGCTCAAGCGCGACGGAGTGCGACGTGTTGCCGACCAGAGCCGGCGAGCCAGCGCTGTGCACGCCACAGCGTTCGATGGTTTCCTTGGCGTTCGCCTTGATTCCGGAATGGGACGACAGGCTCAGATAATCCTGCGATGCAAAATTGACGCCGCGCATCTTGTTGCCGCTGTCGTCCTGTGCCCGGCAAACCGTGCTGGGTCCGTCTTCGGTGGCGCGGGAGAACGGCCAGAGACCGTTTTGGCGGCGCAAGTTCTGCCATTTGAAAAAGCCTTCGGTGCGCGCAAGGAGGTCCGCCCCACCAGGTACGCGGAAGTCTCTCATGCTGCCGGTCAAGGCCGCGGGCGGTACATAGGCGTTGGTAATGTCTGACATCGTTATCCCCTGTTCGACGTTTTTTTCAGTTGCTTGTTGTCGTCTGGGGAGAACATTGGAGCATGAAAATAAATTTTTGATGCGTTTCGGTGCGGTCCTGACGTTGTTGCCGGCCTGTTTGATGAAGTAGTTAAGGGGCCGTACCTATTTGACGATCATCGTCGCTTTTTAACGCGGGCTTTACCAGCGCGATCCCGCCGGCGCCTGCGGCTGGGTCAACCGCGCAATCAGGCCACCGCGCTTTCGTCCGAAGCTGCCGGCAGATGCGCACGGATTTTGCCGAGCAGACGTTGCATATCCACCGGCTTGGTATCGAAGTCGCAGCACCCGACCGTCACGCTCTTTTCGCGGTCGCTGGCCAAAGCGTGCGCCGTCAAGGCGATGATCGGAATTGCGGCCGTGGCCGGATTGGCCTTGATCAGCTGGGTCGCTTCCCAGCCATCCATTTCGCCAAGTGCCACGTCCATCAGGATCAGATTCGGCATCTCGCTCAGCGCCATGGCCACGCCGGCGGCGCCGTCGCACGCACAGCACACGGAAAAGCCGTTGCGCTCGAGGCGGCGCGTCAGCATCTCCCGATTGATCTCATTGTCTTCGACGAGCAGGATCTTATGCATGGTTTGCAACCGTCATGGACTGAGAGGCGGGTTCCGGATGCTGAAGGTCGGGGACCAGCGTCGCCGCGGCATGAATATCCACCGGCTCGTGCGCTTTGACGAAAGCATCGGCATTTTCGCGATAGATCAGCGGGATACGAACCGTAAAGCGGCTTCCTTCGCCGACTTTGCTTTCCACCAGAATATCGCCGCCCATCAACCTGCAGAGCTTCTGGCTGAGCGCCAATCCAAGCCCGGTGCCGCCATATTTGCTGGTGCTGGAGTCGTCGACGACGGTGAATTTTTCGAACAGGTTCGCGATCTGCTCCGCGGCGATTCCGATGCCGGTATCGATAATGTGCACTGCCAGCTCATCCACGGGATCGCCCGGCAGCCGTTCTGCGACCAGCTCAACCTTGCCATCCTGGGTGAACTTCCCGGCGTTATCGATCAGCTGGCCGACCATATTGCGGATTTTTGCGGCATCGCATAACGGGCTGCCGATATTCGGATCGATTCTGCAAGAGATGGTGTTTCCGTTTTTCACCGCCGCCGGCTCTGTTTCAAGGACGATCTGGTTGAGCAGGTCGGCCAGAACGGTTTGCTGCAGGTCGAGCTCCATTCTTCCCGCCTCAATTTTCGAGAGATCGAGGATTTCGTTGACCAGCTTGAGCAAATGCTGGCCGGCGCTGTGAATTTTGCCAAGATCCGACACGGCCTCGACGTCGCCCTCGTCTTCGGCGTCCTCGAGAAGAATCTGGCTGTATCCGATCACCGCATTTAGTGGCGTGCGCAGCTCGTGGCTCATCTTCGCCAGGAACTCGGCCTTGGCGCCCGCCGCCCGCTCGGCTTCGATGGTCGCCAGGCGAAGCGCCGAAGCGGTCGCCATATGCTGGCGCATTTCGCTTTCGAGTTCGCCCTGCGAGGTCTGAACTTTCGCGTAATAGAGCGCCATCATCGCCACATAAGCCGCCGCCGCGATGGTGGAGATCAGGCCGAGACCCTGCATCGCCTCGATCGGAAGGTCGCTTTTGACCGGATGGTAACCATAAAGGAAGCCGGCGAAAATCGTCAAATTCACCGCAAACATACTAATGACGATGATGCGGAGCGACGCCGACGAACCGAGGTAGAAGAACGCCAACAGCGGGATCGTGAGCACCCAGGCCAGGGTGGGCGAGGTGACGCCGCCGTAAAAATAGCAGCTCCAGAGAATACAGAAGATCAGGTTCTGGACCGAGACCAGCGCCAGCGGGTTGTACGGCACCCGGGCCTTTAACAGGAAAGGAAACAGCCAGAACGACATGATCGAACTCGCCAGGATGGCGACTTCATAACCAGGATTGGGATCAAGAAAGAAAATCGTCCCCGGTACGACGCTCCCGATGAACGGTCCAAGAATGTGGCTGATCAGGAACACGTGCGCCCGGTTGCGCGCTTCCCGATCGGCCATGATGTCGGGAGGGATGAAATAATTAACCAGACGGTCGAGCGCGGCAATCAACTGCATCAGGGTGTGTTTCATGGAGCCGTGTCGCCTTCTGCGAGAGCTTTAGTAAATCCAGCAACGGGATGAGCGGAAATGGTTAAGAGCAATAATTTCCAGCACCGGTTATGGGTTATCAGTTTCCCTTTAAAGTCGTGTTAATCGCTGCAACCGCCGCTTAAACGGATAATTAAAAGCCCTGCGATACGGTCGCGCCAAGCGAAGAATCGCCGAGGATTGCATAGAAATGTGGATTTTGAACTTTGCGCTCCGAATCATCGACTGGTTTATCCCCGACGCCGCGAAGTCGGAGCGCTCGGAGCTAAACCTCGCAAGAAATTTCGTATTTACGCATCTCGCGGGCCCGCTGCTGTCGCAGTCGATCTGCGTGTTCCTGTATTTGTCCGATCCCAATCCAGGGTTCGCCTGCTGGACGGTGATCGTCTGCACATGGCTGTTCTGGACCTTGCCGTTCGTCTACAAATGGAGCGGCAATCTGCCGAAGACAGCGATCGTCACCGTTGAGCTGCTGGCCTTCACCTCGCTGTTCGGCGCCTATTATTATGGCGGAGTCAGTTCGCCGTTCCTGCCGTGGCTGATCGTCAGCCTGCTGCTCGGCTTCTTCTACCTTTCCAAGATCCCGTCGCTGGTGGTCGCAGGGTTCTCCTTCAACATCCTGGTGTTTTGCGGCGCGCATTATCTCTGGGGTTTCCCGGAACTCGTTGCCAAGCAGGATCTGGCAACGGTCGGCTGGATTTCGATCCTGTCGGCGACGATCTACATGTCCTGGATGGCCATCTACTACTCCAACATGATGTCGATGAGCTCCGAGATCGAGCATGAAACCGAAAGCCATCGCGAAACTGCGCTGCAGCTTCGCGAGGCCAAGGACATGGCCGATGTCGCCAATCGCGCCAAGTCGATCTTCCTCGCCAAGATGAGCCACGAGCTGCGCACCCCTCTCAATGCGGTGATCGGGTTCAGTGAAATTCTGCTTGAAAACGTCGAATTCGACGGCAAGGCCGAAACAAAAGAGAGCAAGAAGGCTGACCTCAAGCGCATCAATGCCGCGGGGCAGCATCTGTTGTCCCTGGTTACCGATGTGCTCGACCTCTCGAAGATCGAGTCGAATTTCATCGAACTGAAGCCCGAACAATTCGATCTCCGCGAGACCGTTCGCGGAATCGTTGCCAATGTCGAGCCGATGGTGTCCAAAAACGGCAACAAACTCATCGTCAAATGCGCCGACGACCTCGGGATTGTTTCGACCGATGCCACCAAATTACGGCAGGTGGCGCTGAACGTTCTGAGCAACGCCGCTAAATTTACCGAGGGCGGCACCGTCACGCTATCGGTGTATCGCCGCAAGAGTCCGGCCGGCGACTGGATCGAGATTCAGGTCCAGGACACCGGAATCGGCATCGCGCAGTCGGAGCTTGCAAACCTGTTCCAGAATTATGGCCAGGCCAATCGCACGACTTCCACCAAGTACGGCGGAACGGGACTTGGGCTGGCGTTGAGCAAGAAGCTGTGCGGCCTTATGGGCGGCGGAATCACCGCCACCAGTGAGCTCGGTCGAGGCTCGTGTTTCACGATCCGGGTGCTCGCGTGGATGAATGAAGAAATAGTCTCCGAAGAAACGGGCCTCGCCATGGCTGTTCCCGAACTCGCAACGGCAGTTTGAAAGACAAACCGATGTCCTCCGTAAACGTCCAGTCCGACCGCGTCACCAGCTTGCGGCCCGAAGAATCTGGAGCTGTCGAAAGCAATCCCGGTGCGGCGCCCCGGATTCTGATCGTCGACGATATCTCCGACAACCGCACCATCCTGCAGCGGCGCTTTCAGCGTAACGGCTTTGAAGTTGTCGAAGCCGACAGCGGGTTGAAGGCTCTTGAGTTGATCGACAGCCAGGAATTCGACCTGGTGCTGCTTGACGTGATGATGCCGGGCATTGACGGCATAGAAACCCTGAAGCGGATCCGCAGCCAGAAGTCGGCTTCGATGCTGCCCGTGATCATGGTGACGGCGAAGTCCGAAAGCGAGAATATCGTTGAATCGCTCGGGCTCGGCGCCAACGATTACGTCACCAAGCCGGTCGACTTTGCTGTCGCGCTGGCGCGCGCCAACACCCAGATCGGGCGCCGGCGAGCCGAATTGCAGGTGGTTGCCGCCAACGAGGCTTTGTCGAAGGCGAACACCAGTCTCGAAAAGAATGTTGCCGATCGCACCGCGCTGCTGCTGGGGCTGTACCAGAAGCTGCGGGCGGAAATGGCGGTTCGCGAGGAAGCGGATGCGCGGTCGCTGCATCTGGCCTATCATGACTCCCTTACCGGTCTCGGCAATCGCCTGCTGTTCAAGGAGCAGCTTGAAGATGTCCTGAAGGACGTGCTGGAAACCCCGAAGTCCATCGCGGTTCTGTTCGTCGACCTGGATGGCTTCAAGGGAGTCAACGACACCCTGGGTCATTCCATCGGCGATCTGCTGTTAAAGTCGATCGCGACCCGGGTCCGGGACATTTTGCCGGCCAACGGCCGCATCGCCCGGCTCGGCGGCGATGAATTTGCAATTCTTCAAATGTCTGCTGAACAGCCCTCGGCTGCGATCGCGCTGGCGCAGCAGATCATCGATGTCGTCGGCCACCCGCTGGCGATCGAAGGATACGATGTCACTGTCAGCGCCAGTGTCGGGATTGCCGTGGCGACCGCCGGAAGCATGACCGCGGAGGGCTTTCTGAAGAGTGCCGATATCGCGATGTACGGCGCCAAATCCAAGGGTCCGGGCAATTATCGCATGTTCGACCCCGAAATGGACGCGGTGGTACAGGCGCGAAGCACGCTCGAAAGAGAGATGCGGAACGGGATTGTCCAGAACGACTTCCGGCTGTTCTATCAGCCGCTGGTCAATTTGCAGACGCAAAAAGTGACGGCGTTCGAGGCGCTGATGCGCTGGGAGCACCCCGAGCGCGGCCTGGTATCGCCGATCGAGTTTATTCCGCTGGCCGAGGATACCGGCCTGATCGTGCGGCTCGGCGAGTGGGCGCTGCGGGAAGCCTGCTCCGAGGCGATGCGGTGGCCGGACGATATTTCGGTTTCGGTCAACCTGTCGGCGGTGCAGTTCGCCAAGGGCGATCTGGTGTCGACGGTGATGAATGCACTGGCGTCGTCGGGTCTGCCTGCGTCGCGGCTCGAGCTCGAGATCACCGAATCGATCCTGCTTGAAGGATCCGAACACAACGTCAGGATTCTGGATCAATTGCATGAGCTTGGGGTCCGGATTTCGCTGGACGATTTCGGTACCGGCTATTCCAGCATCGGCTACCTGCGCAGCTTCAAGTTCGACAAGCTCAAAATCGATCAGTCGTTCGTCAAGGATCTGCTGGCGGATGAAAAGAGTCTGGCGATCGTGCGCGCGATCGTCGGACTCGGCGCCAGTTTCGGAATCACGACGACCGCCGAGGGGGTCGAAACCGAGGACCAAAAGAGCTGCCTCAATCACGAAGGCTGCACCGAAGTCCAGGGATATCTGTACAGCAGGCCATTGCCGCCCAACGAGATCGGTCCGCTTCTTGGAAAAATCAGTGCCCAGCGGTTGGCTTAGCCGCATCGACTGGATTGCAAGGACTGGTGCTTCGCCAGCGGAAGTTCGAGATAGTGATCCTATTTACTGGCCGCATTCAGAATGACGAGTAAATCGGACGAACTGGATTTTGAATACGCTGCCTTTATCGCGGAGCGTGCGAATTCGTTGATGTCGCGGCTGAAGATCGCGCAAACTCCTGCCAATTATTCCATTTGGTTCAATTACTGCCAGGGTACCTCGCCCAAGTTGAAGCGCGCGATCGATACGCTGCTCGAAAATGAAACCCAGTTCGATGCATCGACCAGCGCAACCCTGATTTCGACCTTTGGAAACGGCGAGACGGCGACTGCGGTCCCAGGCGATGTTTCAAAACGCCTCGGCTCGCTGATGCAGGATGCGCAGGGCTTTCTGCAGGTTGCCATTGCGGACAATCGCCAGCAGATGCTGGCAATGGGCGATGCCGCAAACGAGGTCGGCGCGGGAGCCGATCCGGCAGCAGTGATCGACGGCCTCGTCGCCGAGCTTTCGAAGTCGGTATCCAGAGCATCCAAGCTGGAGAAGAATTTCGTCGAGGCCACCAGGGAACTCGGCGAAATAAGGGTCTCGCTGGATCACGCCGAAAAGCGCGCGAAGACGGATGTGTTGACCGGACTGCCTAACCGGCTTGCATTTGAAGACTTCTTTTGCAATGCGCAGACCGCGGCTGTGGAAAACGAGCGTCCGTTAAGCGTCATGCTGATCGATGTCGATCACTTCAAGCGATTCAATGACGACTTTGGGCATGGTGTAGGCGACCAGGTGCTCCGCCTGATTGCCAAGGTGCTCCGGGAGCGGGTCCGCGACCAGGATCTCCCCGCGCGCTACGGCGGCGAGGAACTGATAGCGGTCTTTCCCGGTTCGGATTTGAAAGCCAGCGTGGCTGTCGGAGAAGCCATTCGCCGACTGATCTCTGAATGCAAGATCACTCGCCGCTCGACCGGGGAGGTGCTGCCGGGCGTCACCGTGTCGATTGGCGTGGCACAATTGCGGCCCGGCGAGTCGATGGCTGATTTGATCGAGCGCTGTGACCGGGCGCTCTACACGGCCAAGGATACCGGCCGCAATCGCGTTGTGACCGACGTGGCGGGCGAACCGGGTCCGGCCAACCCACTGGCTGCGGCATGAAGCTTCGGTTGGATGCTGATTGCCTTCGGCCGGCGGATTGGCGTGCGCGCGTTCCAGCAATGTCGGCACGATGCCGGAGATCGTTGACAGTTCGCTTACCAAGAGCGGAACCCGCTTTCTTAACTTCCGTGCGGCATATTCGCATGATTGCGGGATAGCAAAAATGCGGAGGAGCATGCGATGAACCCTTGGACGCTTTTCAAACGCGTATTCATGACCTACTGGTACTGGCATGTCCGGCAACTGAATTTGCTGTGGCCCACCATCACCCTGGACGGCAAAACCCTCGCCGTTTTCCCCACCGTCTACAAGCCGCTTGAAAACGAGCAGTCTTGCGTGGACTATTGCCGCAAGGATGACCGGGTGCTCGACCTGGGCTGCGGCAGCGGTGTCAACGCGGTGTTTGCTGCCGGTGTGGCGCGGGAGGTCGTGGCGGTCGATATCAGCCCGGCCGCGATCGACAATACCAGGGAAAATTGCCGGCTGTTTGGCCGCGATAACGTCACCGTCGCGCATAGCGACATGTTCTCGAATGTCGAGGGCAAGTTCAATCTCATCTTCGCCAATCCGCCCTATATCGCGGCGGATTTTGCCGACGACGAGGCGCAGTTCGCCACCTCGACCAGGTATCTTCCGATTCTGTTCGCGCAGGTGAACAACCACCTCGAGAAGGACGGGCGCCTGATCGTCCAGTATCCGGGATGGTTCAGCGGGCTGATCAAGAAGCTTGCCGCCGCCAACGGGCTTGAGGTCGTCAAGATCCAGCGGATGCCGCGCAAGTCTCTCCCTCTCTTCCTGCTGAGCCTCTCCTATATGCAGGTAGGGTGGCGCTCGACATTGTTCCTGATCATACCGCGCGCGGCTGCAAGGGCGCGGCCGGAAACCGAACAGGCCGTGCCGGTGATGGCCGCTTGAGTCAATGATGGCAAGCCCTCGGGCTTGCCCCGAGATCATGCTCAATCGAAAAGATAATTCTGGAGCCTGATTCAACCCGGTTGAACCAGGCTCCATGCGTATTTTGCGATCGGCGGAGCCGGCGCGGGCCGACCAGACGGAATCGGATTTCCGGGTCCTCAGACCCGGGTCGTCGTCAGATCGAGGATTTTATCAGCAAGTCCTCGAGCGTATTGATGTCCACCGCATTGATGAATTTTATCGCGAAGCCGCTCGGCAGGTGACGCACCACTCTTCCCACGACTTTTCCAAGCGCGAGCGGCGTTCCGGTTTCAACGGCGACGTTGGCCGATATCGCCGCGCCGGAAGACGACATATCGACGACAAAGCACCGCAGTGTCCTCCCATCGCCCAGGATCAGCGTCGAGTGCGGATTGGAGGGCGTGAAACGGTCGTGCTGTCGCTGGTTGACGACCTTGCGCGCCCGGCTTTTTTCGAACCAGTCTATTTTGACCTTGAGCTTGGCACGCTCGGATTCGGTGGCTGTGATGCTCATCACAAAGCCGATGCGGATCTGCTTGGTAATAAAGCCCCGCACCTCGCCCAGCCGGTCGACCTGGACCAGCACCGGATCCCCGATGTTGCCGGTGACAGGAACAGAAAGCGTCAATTCCATCGCAGTGAGATGTTCGACGCGGCAGGCAAAGAACAGCCGCGAACCGGTCCGAAGATCGGAGCGCCCGGCAATATTATACTTGGCTGTGATGATGCGGCTGTCTCCGCCCGGCGCAGCGCTGCTGCTCGGAGCGGGTGCCGCTCTCAAACTTCTCCACATAAGGAGCGCTCACGGCTCGACATTAGGCCCACACTAAAGCACCAAAGGTTTCATAATCGATTAATCCTGTCGAAACCGATGCGCCGCGGGCCGGGCGGTAGAGCGTCGGGCGAAGCCATATTCAGGTCACTGCCGGCTGCTCGGCCGGCTGGTCGGCCGGCGAAACGGGCATTCTGACCCTGTCGGAGAGCATTGCTGCGTTGCAGCGAGGCGGCAGAACGCCCGGAAGGACCGTCAAGCTCGAAACCTTCGGCGGAAATCCGGCTGGAGTCTCGGAATCCCGCCCTTTGGGTCGGTTCCAGCGGTCAAAAATCCGCATTAACCCACGAAGTTTGTTGCGTTTCTTGGTCATTGCGACTACAAGCCCCTCTTAAACGGAAAGACGAGCGATGGCCCATAATTACGCGATCAATGACGACGTCCATCACCAGCTTCAGGGGCCGCAGGGTCGCGCCGTCATCAAGCAGCGCAGCGT
>Ga0208849_1001138_pt1 | contig 19884 bp, 19 predicted proteins | sample NGESurdeep072012_10_FD_184470 | JGI IMG/M metagenome (GOLD analysis project Ga0208849, IMG submission 184470) | Arctic peat soil microbial communities from Barrow, Alaska - NGEE Surface sample 53-3 deep-072012 (SPAdes) | ecosystem: Environmental > Terrestrial > Soil > Wetlands > Peat ... | reverse complement strand
GTGCTCTGGCTCGCGCACACGGGGCGCCCGATCTTCGGGACCTCGATGGGCGCTTCGCTGCTCTTGGCTGCGACCGGGCCGGCCACCGTCGTCCCCCTGGCGCTCTTCGCCTGGGCCGCGCGGCGCCTGCCGTTCTCCACCATCGGCTTCCTGCAGTTCATCGGCCCGACCATGGGCTTCGCCGTGGGCCTCGCCACCGGCGAGAGCCTCACCCCCCTGCGCGCCGTCTCCTTCGTCTTCATCTGGCTAGCGGCCGCCGTCTTCGCCACCGGCGCCTGGCGCGCGAGCCGGCGCATAAGACCTCTCCCATAGGGAGAAGGACTTACCCGAGCCTCTCCATGCGCACCGACCCCGCGCCAAGACTTTCAGCGACCTGGCCCACGGCCGCTTCCAGCGCCTCGCTCGGCGCATCGCCCTTCAGCCGCGCCGCCGTGAACAGCGCCGTCAGCAGATCGCCGGCGCCGTTCTGCGCCTGCGCCACGCGCGCATGGACCGCCAGCCACGCTTCGCCCGCATCGGCAAAGATCACCCCGATTTCCTCGCCCCGATCGACCGACGAGACCAGCACGGCCCGCCCGAGCCTGCGCGCGGCGGCGAGCGGATCGCCAGGTCCCGCCAGCCGCTCCAGCTCCCAGGCGTTGGGCGTGATGAGGTCCGCCCGCGGGATCAGCGCCTGCGCGATCGCATCGGCGACCGCGTCGCCCACATAGAGCCCCTTGCCTTCATCGCCCATGATCGGATCGACGACGATAAGCGCCTGCGGACTTGCCGCCCGCACCGCATCGATCGTCCGCGCCGCCGCCGCCACCTGGCCGGCGCTGGCGAAATAGCCGCAGATCACCGCCGCCGCGCGCGCGAACACCCCCTCGGCCTCGATGCCGGCCAGCATCCCCTCGAAGACATCATCGGCGACCGGCCCTCCCCCCGGCGCCCCCAGCCCCGGATGGCGCCCATAGAGCACCGTCGGAGCCAGCACCGGTGCGAACCCCGCTCGCGCCAGCACCCCCGCCTGCATCCCCCCTCCCACCGCGCCCGCCGCGACGAGGGAGGAGAGGATGAGAATTGTGCGCGCCTTCTCCCCTTGCGGGAGAAGGTGGCCCCCGGAGGGGGTCGGATGAGGGGTCGCGCGACGCATGCTGATTGGCGCTGAGAGACTGTACGGAGGGGCCCGTCAACCCCTCATCCGCCGGCTCCGCCGACACCTTCTCCCGCAAGGGGAGAAGGAATCCTAATACCGATAATGCTCGGGCTTGAAGGGGCCGTCGGCGGGGACGCCGATGTAGTCGGCCTGGGCCTTGGAAAGCTGCGTCAGCTTCGCGCCCAGCTTGCCCAGATGCAGCATGGCGACCTTTTCGTCGAGATGCTTGGGAAGGGTGTAGACACGCTTCTCGTAGGCCCCCGCGTTGGTCCACAGCTCGATCTGGGCCAGGGTCTGGTTGGTGAACGAGGCGCTCATCACGAAGCTTGGATGGCCGGTGGCGTTGCCGAGGTTCACCAGCCGGCCTTCCGAGAGGACGATGATCTTCTTGCCGTCGGGAAACTCCACGTGGTGGACCTGCGGCTTGATCTCGTCCCATTTGAAGTTGCGCAGGGCGCTGATCTGAATCTCGGAATCGAAGTGGCCGATGTTGCAGACGATGGCGTTGTTCTTCATCGCCCGCATGTGGTCGATGGTGATCACGTCCTTGTTGCCGGTGGCGGTGACGAAGATGTCCGAGGTCGCCACCGCGTCCTCCAGGGTGCGCACCTCATAGCCTTCCATGGCCGCCTGCAGGGCGCAGATCGGGTCGACCTCGGTGACGATCACCCGCGCGCCGCCCTGGCGCAAGGAGGCGCTCGAGCCCTTGCCGACATCGCCATAGCCGCACACCACCGCGACCTTGCCGGCCAGCATCACGTCGGTGCCGCGGCGGATGGCGTCCACCAGGCTCTCGCGGCAGCCGTAGAGATTGTCGAACTTCGACTTGGTGACGCTGTCGTTCACGTTGATGGCCGGGAACGGCAGCTCGCCGCGCTCTGCCATCTGGTAGAGGCGGTGCACGCCGGTCGTCGTCTCCTCCGAAACCCCTTTGATCGCGCCGCGGATGGCCGAGTAGAAGCAGGGCTTGTCGGCGAGGGTGCGCCTGATCACCGCGAAGAGGGCTTCCTCCTCCTCGTTCTGCGGATCGTCCAGGACGGTCGGGTCGGCCTCCGCCTTGGGGCCGAGCACGGTCAGGAGCGTGGCGTCGCCGCCGTCGTCGAGGATCAGATTGGCGAAGCCGCCCCCCTCCCACTCGAAGATGCGGTGCGCATATTCCCAGTATTCGTTCAGGCTCTCGCCCTTGATGGCGAAGACCGGCGTGCCCGTCGCCGCGATGGCCGCCGCCGCGTGGTCCTGGGTCGAGAAGATGTTGCACGAGGCCCAGCGCACCCGCGCGCCCAGGGCCTGCAGGGTCTCGATGAGAACCGCGGTCTGGATGGTCATGTGCAGGGAGCCGGCGATGCGCGCGCCGGTGAGCGGCTTGTCGCCCCCGAACTCGGCGCGGAGGGCCATCAGCCCCGGCATCTCGGTCTCGGCGATGTCGATTTCCTTGCGGCCCCAGGGCGCGAGGGCGATGTCCTTGACGAGGTAGTCGGCCACGATAGTCGAGCTCCTTGGCGCAGCGAGCAGGCTCTATAGCCGCCGACGCCTCAACCCGCAACCGGGATATAAGGAAATCCTTATATCCCTAACTCCAGAACGGCTTGGCCTTCGCAAGTGCGTCGAGCGCCGCCTGGGCGCGCTCCAGCAGGTCCGCTTCGCGCGCCTCACCCGCCGCCTTGAGGTTGCCGGCCAGGGGCGGCCCCGCCAGCTCCGCGATCAGCCTCTCGCCGCCGACGATATCGTTGAGCTCGCCCAGATGCTCCTGGAGGCCCTTCAAGGCCTCGATGAAGGCTTCGCTGCGTTCGGACTCGTCGTCGAACAGGCGCGCGAATCCCTCCGCCGCATAGCGCAGGATCTTGGCGCGGATGCGCACCTTGTGTCGCGCATGGCGACCGAGGGCGGCGAGGTCCGCCCCCTTGCGGGCGATCCTGGCGCGTTCGCGCCTGAGCTTCCTAGCGGCGAAGTCGGCCGCCGGTTCGTCGCGCAGAGCCGCGCGCGGCGCGCTGGGCGACGTCCACGCTCCGATGTGGATCCACTTGAGCGCGCCCAGGGTGAAGACGCGCAGCCGGCCGCTCGCCGCCGCAGCCCGCGCGCGATCATAGGCCGCCGCCCGCTCGGCCCGCAGGCGCCGGCCCAGGGCCGAGACCGGCGCGCCGCCCTTCTTCGCCTCGCGATAGGCGCCCGTGAGAAAGACGTCGAGGTTGCGCGCTCGGTCCATCTCGCCGGTCAGCCACTTGAGTTCGGCCCTGACGACCAGCGCCTCGTCGTCGGCGACGACGCTCTTGAAGGTGGAGAGGGCGCCGCGCAGCCGCCGCGTCCCGACGCGCAGCTGATGGATCGCTTCGGCGCCGGGATGGGCGCGCAGGTGCTCCGCATTGGCCGCGATCTGGGCCAGGGCGGCTGTCGCCTGGGCCCGAAATGTCTCTCCGGTGCTCTTGTTCGGGCCCAAATTGGGGGCCTCGAAGTGCGTCGCCCGCGCCCCCCTGCCGCGCAGCAGGGCGAAGCCCCTGTCGGCCTTGGTGGTGAAGGAAGGGGTCAGGACGAAACCCTCGCTCAGCTGGTCGGCGAGGGCGAAGAGGCCCTGCGCGCTTCCCGATTTCAGCTCCAATTCCAACTCGTTGAAGGATTCGGCGCGGCCCCCGGCGATGGCCTCGCCGACGTCGAAGCTGACCTCCACGGCCGCCCCCGACCGCTCGGCCATGACCGAGCGCCGCTGCACGACGATCTTGAACAGCGCCTTCAGCGTGGCCCCGGGCCGCAGCGCCGTACCCGCCGGCGTCAACCGAATCGGCCCGGTCTCCGGAGACCCCTTCGCAGCAACGCTTTCCCACTCGCCGCGGCCCAGCGCGCCGGCTGCGTTGGCTCGCGATTTGAGCGTCTGGATCCACAGCCGCCCCTCACGCCTCAGGCGCAGGACGAAACCGGCCCGGCGCAGAGCCCGGCCCGCCGTGTCGTAGTAGATCGAGGTCAGGGCGCGAGCCGCCGGCGCGGCGCCGCCCCCAAGCCGGGCGAGGATCTCTCGCCCCTGCGCCGGATCGACCTGGAACTTCAGTTCCACCTCGCGCCCGTCGCCCCGCATGCGCCTAGCGCTCTTCCTCGAAGCGGTTGGCGACGAGCGCGGCCAGCGCGGCGACGGCCGCCTGCGCCTGGGGACCGGTGGCGCTGATGGCGATGATCGCGCCAGGCCCGGCGGCGAGCATCATCAGGCCCATGATCGAGCGCGCGTCGACCGTGTGCTCCTCGCGGGTGACGCTGATTTCCGCATCGAAGGTCGTGGCCAGCTTGACGAACTTCGCCGAGGCTCTCGCGTGCAGACCTCGTTCATTGACGATTTCGACGCTTGCCGAACCCGTCACTTCTCGCCGGCCAGAACGTAGGAGGCGACGGAGATGTATTTCCGCCCCGCTTCCTGGGCCCTGGCGACACAGACGCTGAGCGGCTCGCGCCCTCGAAGGCTGGCGAGCTTGATCAGCATCGGCAGATTGAGGCCGGCGATGACCTCGGCTTTGGTCTGCTCCATCACCGAGATGGCCAGATTGGACGGCGTGCCGCCGAACATGTCGGTCAGCAGGATGACGCCCTCGCCCGTATCGACCTCCTGGCAGGCGCTCAGGATGTCGCGGCGCCGGCGCTCCATGTCATCCTCGGCGCCGATGCAGATGGCCGCTACCCCGCTTTGGGGACCGACCACATGCTCCATGGCGCAGACGAATTCCTCGGCCAAGCGCCCGTGCGTGACGATCACGAGCCCGATCATGCAAGCTGGCCCAAAGGGGGAGTTCCCTTAAGCGCCCAAGCTTCGGCCGGGCGGCGCGAGGGACGCTTGATACTCCCCTTGCCCGCGCCGTCCAAGATGTTCGAGCACGCGCCGCAGTTTCGCCGGGGCCGAACTCTCGAAGGGCCAGAGGCCGAAGACCGGCGTCGCGACGCCGAGCAGACATTCGACCGCCGGGTCGGGATGCCGCTCGACCCGCCCTGGCTCGGCCGCGCAGCGCGCCACGACGGCGATCTGGGCGCACGGCAGAGCCGCGCAGGCCTCGACCCCGATTCCACGCACCTCGATGAGACCCCCGATCGCGTCCGGCGCGCGGCCGAAAAGACGGCCTCCGGAGACGAAGATCATGGTCTGGTCATCGCTCACAAGTGTGAATCCCTCCGCGAGCGCGCGCAGGGCGAGGTCGCTCTTTCCCGCGCCGGAGGCCCCCTCTATCAATGCGCCGCGCCAAAGGCCGCCCACGCGCAGAGCGATCAGCCCGCCGTGCCGAAGTATCGGGCGAGGCCCGCCGCCTGTCATGCGAGGGGCAGGGTGACGATGAACCGCGCCCCGATCGTGCGCCCGTCGCGCTGGCGATTCTCGGCTCGGATGCGGCCCCCGTGGGCGGCCACGATCTGGCGCGCAATGGCCAGACCCAGCCCGGAGTTGCCGCCGAACGCGGCCCCCTTGGGCCTGGAGGTGTAAAAGCGCTCGAACACAGTTTCGAGATTTTCCGGCGGCATGCCGGGGCCGTCGTCCTCGACCGAGGCCACGACATCGCCTTTGGCGCGCTCGACGCCGATGCGCACTTCCCCGCCGGGCGGGCTGAAAGAGCGGGCGTTGTCGATCAGGTTGCGGAACACCTGGCCCACCGGGCCGTCGCTGGCCGAGACCCGCAACGGCTCGTCCGACGCCGGCGAGACGAACCGGACGTGGGCCTCCCCAGGCTTCACCGTCGCCTCATAGAAGGCGCAGATGTCGGCGAGCAGCGGCTTGAGATCGAGCGGCCTGCGCGATTCGCGGGCCAGTTCGGCGTCGAGGCGCGAGGCATTGGAGATGTCGGTGATCAGCCGGTCCAGGCGGCCGACGTCCTGTTTCAGGATGGCCAGCAGGCGCTGCCGCGGGGCCGCCTGCTTCACAAGATCCAGGGTCTCCACCGCCGAGCGGATCGAGGTCATCGGATTGCGCAGCTCATGGGCGACATCGGCGGCGAAGCGTTCGATGGCGTCCATGCGGTCGGAGAGGGCGTGGGTCATGTCCTCCAGGGAGCGCGCCAGATCGCCGAGTTCGTCGTTGCGCCGCGCCAGGTCCGGCAGCTGGATGGCGCGGGCGCGGGATAGGCGCACCCGGTCGGCCGCGCGGGCCAGGCGCAGGACGGGCTGGGCGATCAACTGGGTGAGCAAAAGCGATGAAAGCAGGGTCACCCCGATGGCGATCAGGATGAACGGGATCAGGGCCGCGCGTTCGGCGGCGATGATCTCTTCCACGTCGCCGGCCTCGAGGGTGAGAACGCCGAGGACCTGCTGCACGTGTTCGATGGGGATCGAAACCGAAACCACCCGCCGTCCGCTCTCGGTCAGGCGCACGTCGGAGGCGGGGGCGCCGCTGGCCATCGCCCGCCGAACCTCCTGCTCGAGGGCTCTGCGCGCCGCCTGTGATCGTTTCGAAGGCCCCGGCTGGCCCAGGGTGAAGGCGAAATTCGGCTCACCCGGCTTGCGGGCCGGCGGAAGGACGGCGGCCTCCACCCGATCGGCGACGGCGTAGGAATCGGCAAGCAAATGGCCGTCGGCGTCGAACAGGCGCGCCCTCTGCGACCGCGGAAGGAACAGCGAATAGAGCACGTTGGCGGCGGTGTCCGCTTCGAGCGCCGGCTCCGGCTCGCCCACTGTCGCGGTCTGGTCGATGACGTTGGCGATCAGATCGCCCTGCAGGGTCAGGCTGTCGATGCGCGCATTGATCAGTCCGCGCCTCAGCTCTCCAAGCACCAGGGCGCCGCCGATGAGTATCGCCAGGCCGAGCAGATTGAGGACGACGATAAGCCGTCCCAGGCGCGAACCGAGCGGCCAGGACCCCCTGCGCAAGCCCGGCGGCGGGCCGGGCTCAGGACTCGCGGTAGCGGTAGCCGACGCCATAGAGCGTTTCGATAGCGTCGAACTCCGGATCGATCTCGCGGAACTTCTTGCGCATCCGCTTGATGTGGCTGTCTATCGTCCGGTCGTCCACATAGACCTGATCCTCGTAGGCCGCGTCCATCAGGTTGTCCCGGCTCTTCACGAAGCCCGGCCTCTGGGCGAGCGACTGCAGCAGGAGGAACTCGGTTACCGTCAGGCGCACGGGCTTGCCCTCCCAAAGGCAGTCGTGGCGGGCCGGATCGAGGGTGAGGCGTCCTCGCTTGATCGCCTTGGATCCGCCTCCGGCGCCTCCCGCGCCGCCGGATTCTTCTTCGTCCGGCCGCGCGCGCCGCAGAACCGCCTTGACCCGCTCGATCAGCAGGCGCTGGCTGAAGGGCTTGTGAATGTAGTCGTCGGCGCCCAGGTTGAAGCCGAGGATCTCGTCGATCTCCTCGTCCTTGGAGGTGAGGATGATCACCGGCATGTCGGTGGTCTGCCGCAGCCGGCGCAGCACCTCCATCCCGTCCATGCGAGGCATCTTCACGTCCAGGATGGCGAGCTCAGGGGGGTCGCTTTCCAGCGCCGCAAGGCCCGATGCGCCGTCGAAATAGGCCTTTACGGTGTGGCCGTGGCTTTCCAACGCCAGGGAGATGGAGGTGACGATGTTCTCGTCGTCATCGACCAGGGTGATCTTGGCCATGCGGGTTCCTTGTTCGCGGGCGCTGTGGTCCAACCTATCGGGAGGTCGACCTGCCATCAACGAAGCGGGGGTGTCGCGCGTCGCCTTCGCGCGGCCTCGTGGCGCCAATAGGGCGCGTGGCGGGGTTGCTCACATCGCCGAGATGCCGCCGTCGAGCTTCAATTCCGCCCCGGTCATGAACTTGCTCTCGTCGCTGGCCAGGTAGAGCACGGCGTTGGCGATGTCGGCCGGTTCGCCGATGCGGCCCAGCGGCACCTGACGGGCCAGCTTCGCCTCCGCCTCTTGTTTGCCGAAGCGCTGGCGCAGCGGGTCGAGGATGGGCGTGTCGATGAAGGTCGGGTGCACGGAGTTGGACCGGATGTTCAGGCCCTGTTTGGCGCAGTGCAGGGCGATGCCCTTGGAAAGCAGCCAGACCGCGGCCTTGGAAGCATTGTAGACGGGCGAATTGTGGGCCGCGATCAGTCCGGCGATCGAGGAGATGTTGACGATGGAGCCCGGCTGGTTTGCCCGGAGATATTTCAGGGCGTGCTTGGCGCCCAGGAACACCGAATCGACGTTCACGCTCATCACCAGTTTCCAGTCGTCGAGCGACAGGCTCTCGATGTCGCCGCCACGGGAAATGCCGGCGTTGTTCACCAGCACCGAAATGCCGCCCATGGCGGCGTCAGCCTCCTCGAGGGCGAAAATCCATTGCTCCTCACGGGTGACATCCAAAGGAAAGGCGAAGGCCGTTCCGACGCCCCAGGCGGCGTCGATCTCGGCCGCCACCGCCTTGGCGCCCTCATGATTGATGTCGGTCACGGCGACCTTGGCGCCTTCCTCGGCCAATCGCCGCGCCGCCGCGGCGCCCAGGCCCTGGGCCGCGCCGGTTATGAAGGCCAGCTTGCCGGCCACGCGTGAACCTCGGGCGCCGGTCATGGCTCGCGGTGTCCGCTTCGCGCCGTCATTTCGAAAGTCCGCTGGCGGTCTGGTCCATCAGCCTGGCGAGCATGACGTCCAGCTCGCTGACGCCCTTGGCGTCATGCGTGGTGAGAACCACCTCGACGCGGTTGTAGACATTCGTCCACTCGGGGTGGTGGTCGAGCTTCTCGGCGGCCAGGGCGATGCGCGTCATCCAGCCGAACGCGGCCCCGAAATCCTCGAAATGGAACGTCTTGGCGATGGCGTCCCGGCCGGCGACCTCGCTCCACCCGGTCAGCTGAGCGAGGGCGGCGGGCGCGCCGATGCGGGGGGGCCGGCTCACGCGGCGCGGGCGGCGAGGCGCGGGAAGACAAGGCCCGTCGCCGCTTCCAGATCGCTGAGAGCCTGTTCTTCGGTAACCACCTTGATGGCCTTCATCCCCAACTGCGCCGCCGGCTTGCAGTTCACGCCCAGGTCGTCGAGATAGATGCAGGCGCCCGGCGCCACCGCAAGGCGTTCGCACATCAGCAGATAGATGCGCCGATCTGGTTTTCGGAAGCCCGCCTTTGAGCTTTCCACGACAACATCGAAGAGATCCATGATGTCGCCGGCGCGCGCCGCGCCGCCCGGGGTCGCGGCCATGCCCGGCCCATGGCCCTGCGCCATGTTGTTGGTGATGCAGCCGACCTTGAAACGCCGCTTGCAGATCTTCAGCGCCTCGACCATCGCCGGCCGGACCTCGCCGGCCAGCAACGGCAGGACATCCGCGCCGCGCACCGGATGGCCGAGCGCGGCGGACTCTTCGAGGAACTTGGCATCGAAGCCGCCGGCGTCGATCTGGGCGCTTTCGAAAAGCGCCCACGCGTTGGCGTTGGGGTTGGTGGCGTTGATCTTGCGAATGAGATCGGCCGGCAAGCCAAGTCTGGTTTCGTAGCGATTGAAAGCCTCGAACGGCGAGGTCGTGAACACGCCGCCGAAATCCCAGATCACCGCCTCGAGGGCCACCGCGCCGGTCTTTCCTGAAGTCAGGGTGGCGCGAAGCTAGAGACGCGCAGGGGCCCGCGCAAGTATGAGGGGGCATGGCTGGCGCCCCACCCTTCCACGCGCCCTTCCTGGACGCTCCGCCCGACTTCGCGATCGGCCTGCGCCCGATCGCTAACGACGCGTGGCTGGAGGGCGGCGAGGCCGATCCCCAGTCCCGCAAGGACGCCCTGTTCGCGACGGTTCGCGACACGGTCTGGGGCGAGATCGACGGTTCGCGCGCCGGCCAGGAGGAGGCCCTGGGCGCGGTGCGCGCGGCCGGCGTCGCCATCGACGAGAGCGGCGATCTTCCCCCGCTCTATCGGGCGGCGCGGGTCCTGGCGGACGATCTGTGTCTGATGGCGCCGAGCGATGGCGCATGGAGGCTTTGCGCGCTCAGCCTCTCGTCGCCGACGTTTTTCACCGCCGCGGGGGTCTTGGGCAGGAGCCTGGCCGAATTGCATTCGCCAGTGCCGGCGTTCGGCGAGCGATTCCTGGCCAGGGTGGAACGCATCTTCAACGGGCTGCGCGATGGCCTGATCCTCGAACGCCGCAACTGGACGGTGGTCAACACCCGAGCCCTTTTCACACCCGATCCGGCCCCCATCCGCGCGAGGATCGGCGAGATCGCCGCGAGCGAGGCGGGCGGGCGGCTCTACATTCGGATCGAACGCCAGACCTTGCGGCGTCTGCCGGCCACCGGGAGCGCCCTTTTCACCATCCGCGTCTGGCTCTATCCGCTCGCGGCGCTGCGGACCGATCCGGCCCGCCTGGCCGCCTTCGCCGCGGCTTGGCGCTCCGCCGGAGAGGCCTTTCGGGGCTACAAGAAGCTCCACCTCTATGACGCTCTGGTGGAAGGCTTTCTTCGCGCGTCGGGCGAATAGGCGAGCGCACCCGCCCAAAGGGCCGTTAAGATCGGCCGGAACGCCGATCGTCGTGACCTGCGAGGCAAATTAAGACCATGCGTATCTCCGTCATACCCACAGCCGTGACCGCGAGCCTTCTGTTGGGCTCCCTCGCCGCCGCAAGCACGCCCGCCGCGGGCAGGATGTCGCCGCCGGCGGCGCCGATCTTCTATTGCCCAAGGGTCATGGCCGCGCCGGCCGCCTGCCCGGCCCCCCGCCACGGCGCGGTCGCCCATCGCGGCCGCGTCCATGCCCGCCGCCCAGAACGGTTCGCGGGGACGCAAGCCCCGCGGGGCGAGCGCGCTGGCCCAGAGGCCTGGCCACGGCGCGATTGGGCTCACCACGAGGAATTCCGCGAGCACGTCCTTGCGCCCCGCGAGTGGGAGGGCGCTGAGCATGCCTGGATGCATCGCGGCATGCGCGGCTCTGACGAGGCCGAATGGGCCGGACGCGACCACGGCTGGGCGCCTCGTGAGTTTGAAGGCGCCGAGCACGAGCGGATGGGTCAGGAGATGCGCCGGAATGGCGGGGCGGAGTGGGCCGACCGCGAGGGCGGGCGAGGCGAGCGCGGCGAGGAACACCAACGCTTCGACGGCCACGGCCACGGCCACGCAGGCCCGGTCGGGGAGCGCGAGCATGCCGACCGCTGGCGGGAAGAGGGCCGCGAACGGCGCGGCCAGGGCGATGAAGCCGAGGCGCGCAGCCGCCACGGCGGCTACAGCCATCGTTTCGAATTCGAGCGTCGGGAGCAGGCCGGCGTCGGCGGCTCCGTCAGTGGCGAGCGCGACGGCGAGGCCTTCGGCTGGTCCTGGGGCCAGGCGCCCGACCGCGAGCGCTTTGCGGAGGCGCCGCAGTACGATGGCCCAAGATGGCGTTACGGTCAGGGCGGCGGCTACGAAGTCTACCACGCCGCCGGCCGTGACGAAGACGGCTACCTCGTCTGGCCGGGCAAAGCGCGGCGCTAGCCGCCCGCCAAGCCTGAGGCCGGGCGCCCAGGCGTTCCGCCGCCTGGGGCCAACGCCCCTGGCGTACCGGGAACGGCCAGCCTATAGAGCGGCCCCATGATCGCTCCGCGCTCGCATCGACGCACCCTCCATCCGACCCGCCATCGCGGGCGAGGACGCCTGTGTCCGGCCTGATGCGCTGAAACACTTCGCCTCGCCCCGATCGCTCGATGGGGCTTGGCGACCATGGCCCCATCGCCTTTCCCTTCGAAGGAACAGACGATGATCTCGCGCCCGCCTTGCCGACCCCAGCTCGAACCGATAAGCGCCGCATCATGAGCGGTGAGGCGCCCTCCCGTCCGCGCGCGAGGCCCGTGCGCGGATTTCCCGATCGCCGCGCCCTGGACCTGCGCGCCGAGCGTCAGATCGTCGATGCGGTTGCGCGCGTCTACGAATCCTATGGCTTCGAGGCCCTGGATACCGGCGCCTTCGAGTATGCCGACGCCCTTGGCAAGTTCCTTCCGGACGCCGACCGCCCCAATGCCGGCGTGTTCGCGCTCCTTGACGACGACCAAACCTGGGTGGCGCTGCGGTATGACCTGACCGCGCCCCTGGCCCGGTTCGTGGCCGAGAACTGGGAGACGCTGCCCAAGCCGTTCCGGCGCTACGCGGTGGGCCCGGTGTGGCGCGACGAGAAACCTGGTCCCGGGCGTTACCGCGAGTTCCTGCAGTGCGACGCCGACACCGTCGGCTCGGCGCGGCCGGAGGCGGACGCGGAAATGATCGCTCTGGCGGTGGCCGGATATGCGGCCGCCGGCCTGGCGCGCGGCGACTACGTCGTGAAGGTCAACAGTCGAAAGCTTCTCAACGGATTGTTGGCCGCCGCCGGCGTCGCCGATACTGGCCAGCGTCTGGCCGTGCTGCGCGCGGCGGACAAACTCGACCGTCTGGGACTCGAGGGGGTGACCGCCTTGCTGGGAGCGGGCCGCAAGGACGAATCGGGCGCCTTTACTCCAGGCGCCCGGCTGAATGGCCCGGCCATCGACGCGGTCATCGCCTTTGTCGGCGCCGCCCAGCCGGGCCGCGCCGCGACGCTCGACCGGCTGGCCGACATCATCGGCGGCTCGGCCGAGGGCGACGAGGGTCTGCGGGAGTTGGCCCGCATTGGCGAAACCCTGAACAGGCTCGGCGTCGGCGAAGACCAGGCCCTGTTCGATCCCTCCGTCGTTCGGGGCCTGGAATATTACACCGGGTCGGTGTTCGAGGCTCAGCTGGTTGCGTCGGCGGCCGACGGCGGCGAGGATCTGTCGCGCTTTGGGTCCATCGGGGGAGGGGGCCGTTACGACGAACTCGTGGCGCGGTTCACCGGCGAGCAGACCCCCGCGACGGGCTTTTCCTTCGGCGTCAGCCGACTGGCCGCCGCCCTGGCCGCGACTGGGCGTCGCTCCGCGCAACGCCTTCGGGGCCCCGTGGTGGTCATCGCGCTCGATGCCGAGCGCATGGGCGATTATTTCGCCATCGCGGCCGAACTTCGCGCGGCCGGTATCGCCGCGGAGGTCTATCTGGGCGCCTCGGGGATGAGGGCGCAGATGAAATACGCCGATCGCCGTCTCGCGCCCGCCGCCGTCATCCTGGGGGACGACGAAATCGCCGCTGGCGCGGTGACGGTCAAGAATCTGGATCTCGGCCGCGCCTTGTCGGGCGAGACGGCAGACAACCGCGAGTGGCGCGAGAGTCGGCCTGGGCAAGTCACCGCCGCGCGCGCGGATCTGGTGGCCACCGTCCGCCGGATCGTCGAGGACGTGCAATGAGGCTCGAGGCGCCTCTGCCGCCCGAGGCCCTGGCGGCGATCCGCGAGCCCTTTCTGAAGGCGGGCGGCGCGGTGCTTGACGCGCCACTGTTGCAACCCCTCGGCCTGTTGCTGGACCTGGCCGGGGAGGGCCTGCGCGAGCGCCTGTTCGGGGTTCAGGGGGAAGGCGGGCCCGAAAGCTGCCTGCGGCCGGACTTCACCATACCCGCCATGCGCGCCCACATCGCCTCCGCCGCGCCGTGCGGCCGCTACTTCTATGAGGGAAATGCTTTTCGGGTGGCCCCACCGGGATCCTCGAGGGCGGAGGAGTTTCTGCAGATCGGGCTGGAAGCCTTTGAGGCCGGGGAAGCGTGGCGCGCCGATGCCGAGATGGCGGCGATGGCGTGGCGGGCCGCCTCGGCGGGCGGGCGGACGGACTTGACCCTGGTGCTGGGCGATGTCGGCCTGTTCAGCGCCTTCATCCATGCCGTTGGGATCGCCGATCCGCTGGCCGGGCGTCTGAAGCGGGCCTTCGCCAGTCCAAGGCGGCTGCAGGCCGAACTGGCGGCGGCCCTGGGGGATGCTGTGTCCGTCCCCCGCGGGGACTCGCGCCTGGCCGCGGTGCTGTCCGGCCTCTCGGAAGACGCCGCCGTTGGCGTTCTCGAGGAGATTTGGGCTTTGTCCGGGATCGTTCCGGTCGGAGGGCGCGAGCCCAGGGAGATCGTCCATCGCCTTGCGGGGCGCGCCGCGCTTCCCGGCGCGCCCCGCTTGAGCGCGAATCAGGCGGGCCTGATCCAGGCCTATCTGGCGATTGCGGATCGGCCCCAGGCCGCCTTAGCCCAGATTGCCGACCTGGCGTCATCCGCCGACCTGGCGGGGGCGCTCGCGGCGTGGGGTCAGAGGCTCGATGCGCTCGCACAGGCCGGCGCGCCGCCGGAGGCCATGAGCTTCTCGGCCGCCTTCAGCAGGGCGTTCGGCTACTATGACGGGGCGCTCTTCGAGGTGCGCAGCGCTGCCCTGGACGAGGATCAGCCTTTGGCGGCGGGTGGCCGGTACGACGGCCTGCCAGCCCAGCTCGGCGCTCGCCTGGAAACGGGCGCCGTCGGCTGCATGGTCCGACCCGGCCGGGCGTGGGCGGGCGCCGGCTCATGACCGGCCCTCTCGTCCTGGCGATACCCTCGAAGGGCCGGCTCAAGGAACAGACCGAGGCGTGGCTCGGCGACTGCGGGCTGAGCCTGCGCGCCGGTGGCGGCGCTCGGGGCTATAGCGGGGCCCTGGAAGGGCTCGAGGACGTCCAGGTGCGTCTGTCTTCCGCCTCGGACATCGCTGCGGCGCTGGCGGGCGGAGAGGTTCACCTGGGCGTGACCGGCGAGGATCTGCTTGCCGAACTCGATCCGGCCGCGGCCGCCAAGACCCTGCTTCTCCGCGCCCTTGGCTTCGGACGCGCCGATCTCGTCGTGGCGGCGCCGCGCAGCTGGATCGACGTGGCGACCATGGCCGACGTCGATGACGTGGCCCATCTCACGCTCGCCCGCTCCGCGCGCCGTCTGCGCGTGGCCACGAAATACGTTCAGCAGACCCGCGCCTTTTTCGCCCGGCACGCCATCGCGGACTATCGAATCGTCGAGTCGGCCGGGGCCACCGAAGGCGCGCCGGCGGCGGGGCTGGCCGAGATCGTCGTCGATATCGCCACGACGGGCGCGACTTTGGCCGACAACGGCCTCAAGCCGCTCGACGACGGCCTGATCCTGCGCAGTCAGGCCCGGCTGGCGGCCAGCCTCTGCGCCGATTGGGACGCCGAGCGCCTGGCCCAGGCGCTGAGGCTCTTGGCGATCGTCGAGGGTCGGGCCCTAGGCAAGGACACAGCCAGCCTGACCTGGCCGCCCGAACAGGACAGCATCGCCCGCGCCGCCATGGCCCCGTTCATCGCCGCTGGCGCGATGGCGCGTCCCCATGGCGCCCTGGCGCCGATGTCCGAACTGTTCGCGGCGTCCTGGGCGCTGGAAAAGGCCGGGGTCGGGCCGGTCAGCGTCGCCCAGCCGGCCTATGTGTTCGATCCGAAGAGCGATGCCGCCGGACGCCTGACGGCGGCCTTGAGAGCCCTCGCAATACGTTGAAGCCGGCCGAGAGCGTCTAGCGACGCAACCGACTCTACCAGATGCGCACCCGCTGGTCGGGCGGCACATACATCGCGTCGCCGGGTTTGATGTCGAACGCCTGGTACCAGGCGTCGATGTTGCGGAGCACGCCGTCCACCCGCTCATGCTCCGGCGAGTGGGGGTCCGACACCAACTGCCGGCGCAGGGCGTCTTCGCGCAACTCGCCTCGCCAGATCTGCGCGAAGCCGAGGAAGACTCTCTGCTCGCCCGTCGTGCCGTTCAGGATCGGCGCCGGACGCCCATGCAACGACAGGTGATAGGCGTCGAGCGCGACCAGCAGTCCGCCGAGATCGGCGATGTTCTCGCCCATGGTCAGTTTGCCGTTCACGTGCGCGCCCTTGACCGGCTCGTAGGCGGAATACTGGCCGCCCAGGCGGTCGGTCTGGGCGACGAACTTGGCGGCGTCCTCGGCGGTCCACCAGTCCGCAAGCGCGCCCGTACCGTTGAACTGACGGCCCTCGTCGTCGAAGCCGTGGGTCATCTCGTGGCCGATGAGCGCGCCGATGGCGCCGAAGTTGACCGCCGGATCCGCGTCAGGATCGAAAAACGGCGGCTGCAGGATGGCGGCTGGGAATACGATCTCGTTTTCGGTGGGTGAATAGTAGGCGTTGACCGTTTGTGGAGTGATACCCCACTCCGTGCGATCCACCGGCCCATTGAGGCGATTGACCTCGCGCATCCACTCGAAATCGCTGGCCTTGGCCACGTCGCCATAGAGATCGGCGGCAGAGACTGTCAGGGCGGTGTAGTCCCGCCACTTGACCGGGTAGCCAACCTTGACGTTGAGCATGGACAGCTTCTGCTCCGCCTTGGCCTTGGTGGCCGCGCTCATCCAGCTGACGCGCTCGATCCGCGCCGCGAGGGCGACGCGCAGATCGGCGATCAGGGCCTCCATCGTGGCTTTGGCTTGGGGGGTGAAGTAGCGGGCGACGTAGAGTTTGCCGACGGCCTCGCCAAGGCCGCCGTCGACGGCGCGCTCGGCGCGTTTCCAGCGAGGCCGCTGCTCCACCTGGCCCGAAAGGACCTTGTTGCGGAATTCGAAGCGCGCGTCAGCGAACCGCTTGGACAGGAACGGCGAAGCGTTGTCGACCACGGTGAACGCTTCCCAGGCTTGCAGGGTGTGGATCGGCGTCGCCGCGAAAATGTCCGCGATCCGGGGAAAGGCCGTCTCTTCGCTCACCACCAGGCGGTCGACTGCGGCGAGATCGGCGGCAGCCAGAAATGGCCCCCACGGGAAACCCGGCGCCGCTCTGGCCAACTCAGCGGGCGACATCGCATTGTAGGTCTTGACCGGGTCGCGCCGCTCGGCGCGGGCCCAGCTCGCCTGCGCGATCCGCGTTTCCAACGCGACGATCGCCTTGGCCTCCCCCTCCGCGTCGGGCCAGTCGACCGCCCTGAGCATTTGGGCGACGTAGGCTTCGTACTTCGCCTTCTGGGGTGCAAAACTCGGCTCCAGGTAATAGTCGCGATCCGGAAGCCCCAGTCCCCCCTGACCCAGATAGACCGCGTAGCGCATCGGGGCCCTGGCGTCGGCGGAAATTCCGACGTCGAAGAACGTGCCTTGATACCCTTTGTTGGACAGGCCCATCAGCGCCGCAAGGGCCTCGCGCGTTCCGGCCGCGCGGATGGCCGCCAAATCGGCAGCCAAGGGCTTGGCGTCGAGAGCCTCGACCCGGGGCTCGTCCATGAAGGCCGAATAGAAGGCCGCGACCTTGGCTTCCTCTCCGCTGGCCGACGGGTCGGCGGCGACTTGGTCGAGCAATCCATGGACCTGGTTTTCCGACAGCACCTGCAGAGAGTCGAAGGTGCCGTATCCCGACCGGTCAGGGGGAATGACCAGGGCCTTCATGTACGTTCCATTGGCATATCTGAAGAAGTCGGCCCCCGGCGGGGTGGTGAGGTCTCGTCCCGAAAGATCGAAGCCCCAGCCCCCCATGTGCGGAGCCCCCGTCGCGGCGGCCGTCTCGGCGGCGAAACTGGCGGCGGGAACAAGGCAAGCGGCGAGGGCGGCGAGGGCCGACCCCAGGAGAACTTTCTTCATGGGAAATGGGACTCTTGGGAAAGGTTGATCCAACAGGCGCGAACCATGCCCGAAATCGGGGCCCTTGCGCCTTAAAAATCGTTCATCCGGACCTTGTAGCGGTCTCGCTCACAACGCCCAACGCCTCCAGGGCGGCGGCTCGGACGGCCTTGTAGTCGAGCTTGCCGTTGGCCGCGCGAACGATCGGGGCGCAGACCAGCTCGCGCGGCGCCTTGTAGGCGGCCAGATGGGCTCGGACGTGAGCCGAGATCGCCGCCAGCTCGGGCCTCTGACCATCGCTCATGTCGACCACGGCGCAGATGCGCTCGCCGAAACGCCTGTCTGGAATGCCGACCACGGCGGCGTCGCGAACCCCGGGGAAGCGTTTGATGGCTTCCTCCACCTCCTCGGGAAACACCTTTTCGCCGCCCGTGTTGATCACCTGGGAGCCACGCCCGAGCAGCCGCATCGCGCCGTCCGCCTCGACGGTGGCGAAATCGCCAGGCACGGACCACCGCTTGCCCTCGAACTGGCGAAAGGTGCGGGCGGTCTTTTCTGGGTCCTTGTAGTAGCCGACCGGCAGATATCCGGTGACGGCGACCTGCCCGCGCTCGCCCGACCCCGGTTCGATCCGCCGGCCGTCGTCCGAAAAGACGGCGCTGTTCGGTCCGACCATGAATTTGGCTGTCTCCGCCGCCGCCCCCGCCGCCGAGGCCGATGCGCCCAGCCCGACCGCTTCGGATGAGCCCAGGCTGTCGAAGATGGCGCAGCCCGGCAGGTGTTTCAGAAGGCCCTGCTTGTTCTCCATGCTCCAGACCGTGCCGGACGATCCCAGGCGCTGGAGGCTGGCGAGGTCCCATCGCCCCGGATTGGCTTCGAGTGCTTCGAGCATGGGTGCGGCGAAGGCCATGCCGACGATCGCCGCAGAGGTGGCCTTGAGCCGGGCCGCCTCGCTCCAAAGCGCCTCGGCGTCGAAATGGTTACCGGGCAGACAGGCCACCGCCCCGCCGGCGGTGAGCGCCATGATGGCCGTGAACTGGGACGTTCCATGCATCAGCGGCGCGGCTGCGATGGTCACGGCGGGATCTGCTGCCGCGGCCCTCGCTCCCGCCTCGGCGGGACTTTCCAGCGGCGGGATGCCGAGCAAGGCGTTGCCGCCCGCGCCCAGAACAAAGAACAAGTCCTCCTGGCGCCACATCACGCCCTTGGGCATGCCGGTCGTTCCGCCGGTGTAGAGAATGAGCAGATCGTCTCCAGACCTTCCCCAAGGCGCGACCGTGCGGCCCAGGGGGCGCTCGGCCAAGCTCTCGTAGTCGACCGCGAAGCCCGGCGTGGGGTAGCCACTCTGCGCCACGGCGACCCACGTCTTCACGGCGGGCAGCTTGTCGCGGATCAACTCCACCGTCGGCGCGAACGAGGCGTGAAAGACCACCGCCTCGGCATCGGCGTTGTCGAACAGATAGGTGAGCTCCTCGGCCACGTAGCGGTAGTTGGTGTTGACCGGCGCGAGCCCGGCCTTGAACGCCGCGAAGTAGGTCTCGAGATATTCCGGGGCGTTATAGAGATAGGCCGCGACCTTGGACTGGCGAGTCAGGCCGGCGTCGAGGAAATGCCGCGCCAGGGCGTCGGCCCGCCGGTCGAACCCAGCCCAGTCGATGACCCGATCGCCGTGGATCTGAGCGGGACGGGTCGCCACCGCCCGCGCGATTTCTTCCCAGACGTCTGCGTAGTTCCACGTGACCACAGGCCTCTCCAGCGTTGCGCCCGGTCATTTTGACGCCGGCGCCTGCGAGGCCCACCATAGCCCGGCCAGCCGCATCGGGGTCAACCGCTGAGAGCTACATGCCTGGCATGGTCGCGCCTGACGGGCCCGCGCCGATCCGCAGCTGGATCCTTACCCGACCGGCCCTGGCGAACGTCAGGATTGCCGGGACCTGGGCGCCGGCCTCGAGCGGCCGGTTGAGATGCTCCAGCATCAGGTGGATGCCGCCTGGATGCAGGCTGACGGTGGCGCCGGCGGCGATCGCAACGAAGCGGAGCGGGCGCATGGTCATCACCGCGCCGACCATGCGGCTTTCGTGAATCGAGGCGACCTTCGCCACCGGCGTGGCGACCGTTAGCAGGACATCGGCCGAGCGGCCGCGATTGGTGATCGTCAGATAGCCGGCGTCATTGGCCCCAGCCGGGGCGGGGCGCGTCCACGCGCGATCTACAACGAGCGCCCCGATCGGGGCGCCGCGCGCCGACGAAACCAGGACGGCGGCCGAAAGTGTCAAGGCCAAGGCGCATCGACGCGGGAAAAACTGCAGAAGCGGCATCTCTGCGCAGGAAAGCACACCTTGCCTTCTTGCGCACCCTCGAACCGTCAGCGCCGGCGCTTTGGCCTCAGCGGGCCGCCTGATGCGACATCACGTCCTGCACGCGGATGATGGTCGGCCCCAGGATGACCACGAACAGGA
>Ga0208849_1001137_pt1 | contig 19889 bp, 16 predicted proteins | sample NGESurdeep072012_10_FD_184470 | JGI IMG/M metagenome (GOLD analysis project Ga0208849, IMG submission 184470) | Arctic peat soil microbial communities from Barrow, Alaska - NGEE Surface sample 53-3 deep-072012 (SPAdes) | ecosystem: Environmental > Terrestrial > Soil > Wetlands > Peat ... | reverse complement strand
AGGCGTTCGATAAAGCCCGATTGAGGCGAAGACGAACAGCTGCCTACCGCGCTTCAGTGTTGTAAAGGAAGCACGCGCGCAGTTCGAGATACGGTCCATGGAACTCGCGCGGCAGCACAGGATAGCTGGAGCCGGTGATTGCTCCCCACGCAGCGTGGTCAAGTTCGGCGTCGCCTGAGCGACCGTCGAGTGTCATGTCGATCACTTGGCCGTTGGGCAGCACCTTAAAGCGAATGTAAACGACCCCCTTTTTTAGCTCGGGCGGGTTAACTTTTTCAGGTATGAGGGACTTCCACGTCTTCGCCGTTTCGGAGTGCCAGAGTTCTAACCATTCGCTAAAGTCGACACCCTCCGTATCAGAGAAGATTTGAACCTTACTCTTTGGCAGATCTATTTTCGGCTGAGGCTGATCACTCTTTGTCTGAGCCGGCTGAGAAGCAGAATCTTGGGCAGCAAGCGGCACAGTCGATACGAGGAGAATCAATCCGGCGCAGGCGCGCAAACCGATCATGAATCCCTCTCAATCACCCTACCGCGCTTCCGTGTTGTAAAGGAAATAGGCGCGGAGCTCGATATAGGGACCGTGGAAGTCCCTGGGCAGCGCGGGATAACTGGAGCCGGTGATCGCTCCCCAGGCCGCGCGGTCAAGGCCGGTGTCGCCGGAGCGGCCGTCCAACTGCATGTCGGTGACCTGGCCGTTGGGCAGCACTTTAAAGCGCACAGCAACCACGCCGGCCTTGAGTATGGGCGGGTTGACTTCGTCAGGAATGAGCGGGTCCCAGGTCATTTGCGTAATGTAGTGCCAGCGCTGCAGCCAGTTGCTGAAGTCCACGCCCTGCGTGTCGGATAGAACCTGAACGCCGCCGGTTCCCGCGCCGGGGTGCATCTGCAATCCGCCCGTGGGCGCATCGCCGTAATTCGACCGGCCGCCGTGCATGGCATGTTGCATATCCTGCTTCAACTGATCCGCGGGATTGCTGGGGCCCATGGCGAAGTTGGGCCGCGCCGGGACCGGCGACGGACGCGGCGCCTCAACCTGCGATTGGGGCTGCGACTGCGACTGCGGGTTGGGCGGAACCGGTTGCGAGGGCTGCGGCGTTGCCTGCGGCGGCGCCTGCTGCTGCGGTGGCGGCGGTGTTGGCGGCGCCTGCTGATTCATCTCTTTGAGAGTCTCTTTATCGATAAGCGGGCGGTTAGGCGGCAACTTGGGCGCAACCCTGGGATGGGTATCGCGCAGTGCGTCCGGCGGCAGGTCGAGGTAAGAGAGATCTTTGCGCTGCTTGATGACGTCGAATGGGTCGATGACCTTGGGCACTTTGAAGATGTATGTAGGAATCCAGGTGAAGGCCGAGAAGAGCAGAATGTGAAAGAGTAGAGCGAGCCAGAATCCCTCTCGCAGGCGCGACCAGCGGCGCTCGTCCTCGAGGTTGCCGATCATCTCAAGCAGTTCATGGGTGTCGTAGTCCACCCAGCGCGAACCGCGGAGAGCTGGAGAACCTGACCCGTTGGTTTCGAGCGGGCCTTTGGGGTTCAGGGGCAGGCCTAGAAATCCGCCGGGGACGGAGCGCTCGGAGGCGGAAGAGTCGGGTGCGGGACTCTCCGCGTGCGGACTTTCGTCGGCGGTTCCCTCTGGATCGGTCTCTTCGACTGGCGGTTGGCTGGTGGGCATTCGATGCTGAGGAGCGTTTGAAGGCACAAGAAAACCCCCGCTCCCCATATGGGTCCTTCCTGTCTATTCTCTCATTCTGTATAAAACTTGTCTCTAATCCCCGTTTAAGGCGCGCGCAGTACGATGCCCCGTACAATGGTTCTTATTGAATTGACGTAGGATAGGCCGGAAGGGGACAGCGCTTGAAGCAGTTTTTTGCGCATGTGGCGGCGGAATGGAAGCTGTTGATTCTGCCGGCGCTGTTGAAGTGGGGGATCTGGGGAGTTGGCGCAATCGCCGTGCTGGACTCCTCGAGCATTCCCGTCCCGATGGACGCGATTCTGGCAGTCTATGTGTGGAACGATAAGCCTCACTTCTGGGTCTATTGCCTGATGGCGGCAGCAGGGTCTGCTCTTGGCGGCCTGCTGCCTTACGGGCTCGGCCGCGCCGGGGGCGAACTGTTCCTGCTCAAGCGCATTGACCGGGCGAAGTTCGAGCGGTTGCGCGACCGCTTCCAGCGCCAGGAGTTCCTGGCCGTGATGATTCCCTCCATGATGCCTCCGCCTGCGCCCTGGAAGATGTTTATCTTCGCGTCAGGCGTATTCGAGATGCGCATTCCGGTTTTTCTTCTGGCCGTGTTTATCGGTCGAATGCTGCGCTGGCTTGCGCTCTCGCTGCTGGTGCTCAAGCTGGGCCCGGGTGCGGTTGACCTGGTGGCACGCCACGCGGTGCCGACGGTTTTGATCGTGAGTGCGCTGGCCGTGGCTGGGTTCACGTGGTGGTGGATGCGGAGGAAGCGCAGCGGCAAGCTGCTGGAGGGCTGACCTTAGCAAGAATCAAGGCCATCAGAGTCTACGGAGAAAATCTCTAGGTAGCGCTGGCCTGAGCGCTCTCAAATGCGTCGACAAATTCCCGATAGCGGCGAGCCATTTCATCTACTGCGGCCTCGCGCGAAATCTTTTTGTCGCGCCAATCGACAAGCAGCTGCCAGAAATCCGTTCGGCCAACAGCGAATCCAATGTAGCCCGGAACTTTGGCAGCCGTTTTCAACCACATCAGTACTTGCTCATCGTCTGCGCCGCGGCCAAGTATGATGCAATTCACCGTGCTTCGTCCGCCTGCTTTCACAGTTTCGACAATCTTCTCGCAATCTTCGCGGCGATCCAGTCCTTCGATCTTCCAGACGTCCGGCACAACTCCGGCGTTCTGCAATTCCTGGATGGTCTTGACCATGAGCCCCGGGCGAATTTCCAGATCGTATGCTTTCTTGTCGCCGTTGACTTTATCGAGCTGCGCTTTTTCTGCCGGAACCAGCAGCTCAAACATGAACAAGCTCCGATTCGCGGTCTGGAGATAATCTGAAAGCCGCTTGAGGCGGGCTGCCTGCGTGCGGTTCAACTCTGCATCGCCCTCAGGGTTGTAGCGGACCAGAACTTTGCAAAAGGTCGGATGAATGGCCTCGATGTGCTGGGCGAATTCTTCGCCGTACTCGAAGTCGAACTCTTCCTGGCCGCTTTTTTCCGCCGGACACGCGAATGTATAACCCTTCGCGGCGGCGTCATGCAGGATCGCGGCGCCGAACTGCTCGTCGACAAGGATCGCCGCTTTCGCGATGGACACGCCTCCCGACAGCGCCGCCTGAAAGCCTTCGTAGATCAGTTCCTTGGCGGCAGAGATCTGCGCGGTTTGCTCCGCGTCGAGCGCGCCCTTCCAGCCAAACATGCCCGTCTCAAACGAGCGGCGATGGTCAAAGGGAAGGATGTACAGCGGCTTTTGGTAGCCACGAAGGGTCATATTCGCCTATGGGCGCGCTAGTCGAGCAGCTTCTCGATTGCAGAAAGATCAAAGCGGCAGGCGCTATTGGCGAGGTCGAACGGCTCCGGCGACAACGGCTTCAGGCGTCCGGCGATATAGCGGAAATGCTGGCCCTTAGGATCGAGAATCAGAATCGTCTTGATGCCCATGCGCTCGTAGTCGGCCAGCTTGGCCATCATCCGATTGATCGAATCTTCCGGCGAGAGAACTTCGAAGACGGCGATCGGAGCGCATGTGACGATCTGCTCTATGGGAAGATTGCGGTCGAGGATAGTCACATCGGGAACGCGGTACCGGTTCTTCGAGACTTGAACCCGCAACTCCGGGCGTACGCGAATGGCCCATTCCTTTGCGTGCTGTGCGAACCACAGCTCGATTGCATGCTGCCAGGAAGAATGGTCATATTCGCCCACGGGTCTCTCCTCGATCACGCCATCTACGTACTCGGCGTCTGGCTCAAAGGAAGACTTCAAATACAGATCTAAGGACATGTGCGCGGGCTGTGTTGAAGTTGCCATCTGTCCTCCTTGCCCGAGGCTATCTTCCCCGAGAGTACTCTCCTGGCGTTTCCTTCTATTTTCCCGCCAGCACCTCTTGCGCGCGAGCCGGGTTCATCCGCCGCACCAGCGCGGGCACGCCGAGCGCGACACCAAGAACAATCGCAGTTGCGGCCAGGTCATTGCGATAGAAGGGCAGGCCGGCAATATAGCAGGCTCCCAGCCCGCCGAGGGTGGGCGGATACATTCCACTGCCGGCTACCCAGACGCCGAAGTTTGAGACGAGGAAGAATCCGGTGGGTCCAAGCAGTGTGACCGCGACGCCTCGAGTGAGGGTCGTCTGCTTGCGCAGCAGAATGAAGCCCAGCGCCATGACGGCCACATACCAGGTCCAGGTGATTCCATAGCTCTGCCAGTGGAACGCGTAGTGATAGGTGTAAGTGGTGAGGCAATAATCGCCCAGCATAAAGACGGCAAGAGGCGCCAGCATCTCGCGCCATGACCGGCGCGCGCCAAAGTAGATCAGCGAACCAGTGACAGCCGTGAAGTTCAACAGCGGCAAGTGGCCCGCAACCAGATAGCGCGACACGACACCGAGCAAAATCAGCAGATAAGCGACCATGACCACCTCAATCTGAATAGCACCGGATTACCGGGCCTGAAACTGGGGTCCCAAAACGCGAGCCCCCAAAACGCGTGCCATGCGAGGCGAGTTCAAGACATGAAATCGCCTTTCATGGGACTACATCCATTCTGCGGTCCAGCGGCCCTGCGGTCAACCCAAACCGTTCCACGAGACCAACAAAGTTTTCCGCCGGAACAAACTTTCTACCGTTGCTCGCGGCCATTCATCGCCTCACCGGCGTCGTCCCGGCCGTCGACGATGTACACCCAGCCGGCGAGCGCAGGGCTTCCGACATTGGTGCGGGTTCCAATAAAGGCGTAGTCGAATCGGAGATCGGTGAACTCAACGGTCGTCCAGGTGCGATTCGGCGGGAGTTTCGGAGGGTCCATCCCGGGCGCGGGCTCCTGGCCTACGTCGCGGACCACGGCCCACGTTCCCCAGTCGAGATACGCCTGACCAAGCGGCGTGCGTTTGGCGGCTTCAACCGCCGGCGTGTCGGTGGGCTTGTAGAGCACGTCTCGCAATGGGTCGCTGTCAATGGAGCCGGAGGAGGTGCCGATTGAGGTTCCGACTTCGGCGACCTGGTAAAAATCAGTCGTCTCGAGGATTGCGTGCCAGCGGAAGGGATCGATCGGGTAAGGCTCGGCAGCCATGCGTGTCACCGGTTCGGACGCGACATTGGTGTTGCTGAGCATCACCAAGGCCTGCGCGTGCTCGGCCCAACGCACGCATCCCAGCACGACCATCCCACTGAGAGCGAAGATGGCCCAGCCCTGACCTCTAAATGGCGTCCGTCGCGCGCCGATTTCGCGGTCGGTGAGGCCGAGCAGCCACGGCATTGCGAACGCCAGAAGAAAAAGTCCCCAGAGAATCGGCTCGGCGATAAACATGAAGCTGCCGGCGTACCAGCGAGGATTGAGAGGGAAGAATGGACGCACACCGTAGTTGTTGGTCCAGTCGAGCAGAAGATGGCTCAGCGCGGCGATGCACGCGGTGAAATACAACCAGCCCCAGTGGACTGCCGCCAACGGCGCGGGTTGCGTCGGTGGTCCGTTCGCGCCCAATCCTTTTGGGCTTCGACCGTCTTCGCTGTTCTGGGCAGCGCTGGCCGCTGCGCGGCGCCAACGCCGTTGTCGCCAGAGATGCAGCAATGCCACCGCTCCCACGACCGCGCCTGCGACCACAGGCACGGCCCAGATAGTGTGCGTGATGCCGCGATGATGCTTTAGCTCTTCGACCGGGCCCGCGAATCCCCAGAGGATATCGAGGTCGGCGGCCTCGGCAGCCAGCACCGCGGCCAGCGTTGCGTAGGCCGTCTTGCGGTTGAATCCTGCGCGGCCGAGACAGGCGCCGGTAAGAAAGTGGGTTACAGGTTCCATGAATGTGGGATCTGCTACGCCCACTCTCCCTTGCGCATCAGCGGTTCGGCCGTGCCCGCCGCCGTAATGCCGTCAATGTCAAGCTCAGCCGAGCCAATCATCCAGTCAACGTGGATAAGGCTCGAGTTCGCGCCTCTGGCGGCGAGTTCCTCAGATGAGAGCTTGTCTCCGTTGCGCAGGCACGATGAATAGGATTGGCCGAGCGCTATGTGCGAGGCTGCATTCTCGTCGAAGAGCGTATGGAAGAAGACAAGGCCGCTTTTTGCAATGGGAGAAGAGTGCGGAACGAGCGCCACTTCTCCAAGGCGGCGCGCGCCATCGTCGGTATCAATGAGCTTTTGCAGCACCTCCTGGCCTCGCGTGGCGCGAGCCTCCACAATGCGGCCATGCTCGAAGCGGACCTGAATGCCTTCAATCATCGTGCCCATATGCGACAGCGGTTTGGAAGCAGTAACAGTGCCGTCGGCGCGGTCTTTATGCGGAGTTGTGAAGACCTCCTCCGTAGGCATGTTGGGAATGCAATAGTTGCCGTTGCCCGCGGTGGTGCCGCCGCCGAGCCATTCATGGTCGTCGGCAAGGCCAAGGCGAAAATCAACGCTGGGGCCGCGATATTGCAAGGCCGAATAGCGCTTCTCATTCAGGATTGCTGAGCGCTTGTGCAGGTCCGCGTCGTGCGATTTCCATGCGCTCACAGGATCGGGCGTGTTGATGCGCGCGGTGGTAAATATCGCCGCCCACAGCTTCGCCATGGCTTCATCCGGCGCGTCATCGGGGAACATGGCTGCGGCCCATGGCGGCGTGGCGCCGGCAACAATCGTCCAGTTGATCTCATGGCGCGTGATGAGCTCCATGGCCGGGCGATAGGCCTGCGACAGCGCGCGATTGGCGCGGCCCACCTTGTCGGGGTCTTCGTTGGAGAGCAGATTTGGATTGGCACCGGCAACGGCGAGGCGTGCTGCGCCGCTCTTGAAGGCCTCGGCCATCCCGTCGTAGAGCCACTTGGCGGCGCGGTCAAAGCTCGCGTCAGGCGCGTAACGATAGCGCAGCAGCGTGGACTCATCGTCGGTGAGGAGCGTGGTGACGAGCGATGCGCCGGCGCGATAAGCCTGCTCCGTGATGCGGCGCGCCAGCTGCAGCGTGTCGACAGACGCAGTCATCACGAGCTCTTGTCCGGCCTTGAGGCCGAGGCCGACGTTGATTGCGACAGAGGCGAGTTGGTCGAGGTTCTCGGCTTGGGTGCGGGCTTCAGGGGCGGTTGCTGTTGGCGTCATTTCGTGTGGGTTCTCCGGAATTCTGTGCGTTGATGCAGATTACGGATTCCCTGATCCGCGCATCGCAATGTTTGTGTTCCTATTTTAGGGGGTCGCCCGGGAGATATCCGTCCCCACGGGCAGTCAATTAATCCCATACAATTGATTCTCGAATATTTGGAGTTGATGATTTAGCCGTTGAGGAGTCTTACATCCATGATGAATTCGCAGATTAATTCGAAAAATGCGAGAGTTTCTTGCGCAGGAATTGGCTTTCTGCTTTTGGGTGCGTCAATGGGATTCTGTGCCGCGCAGGCACCAAGCTCAGCCGGTAATTTCGGCCCGAGCAATCCCTTCTTCGCCGCGAGCTCGCTCGCCTTTCACGCACCGGCCTTCGACAAGATCAAGGACAGCGATTACCAGCCTGCGATTGACGCGGGCATGGCACAGCAGCTTAAGGAGGTTGATGCGATCGCCAACAATCCCGCGCCGCCGACCTTTGAAAATACTTTTGTGGCGCTGGAAAAATCTGGCCAATTGTTCAACCGCGCGTGGAACGCGTTCAACCTGGTTTCGCAGGCGAACACCGATCCGGAGCTGGAAAAAGTGCAGGACTACGAGGCGCCGCGCACTGCTGCGCTAGTCGATGCGATCAACCTGAACTCCAAATTGTTTGCGCGCATCAAATCCGTTTATGACAAGCGCGCTTCGCTTTCGCTCGATGCGGAATCGCTGCGGCTTGTTGAGTACGATTACCAGCAGTTTGTTAAGGCCGGGGCGAATTTGTCGGATTCCGACAAGGAAAAGCTCAAAAAGCTGGACGAAGAAGAGTCGACGCTCGAGAACACCTTTATGACCAAATTGCTGGATGGCACTACTGCGGGTGCGTATTCGACGACGGACCGAGAGACGCTGGCAGGTTTGACCGCGGGGCAAATATCCGCGGCAGCGGAAGAAGCCAAGGCACACAAGCAGCAGGGCTGGCGGTTGCCGCTCGAGAACACCACGCAGCAACCCGATCTGAGCTCACTGAGCGACCAAGCTACGCGCCACAAAATCTTTGAGAACTCCTGGAATCGCGCCGAGCGCGGAGACGCCAACGATACGCGTTCCACAGTTGCTCGGCTGGCACAGCTGCGTGCGCAGAAGGCCGCGCTACTCGGCTACCCCAACTACGCAGCGTGGACTTTAACCGATCAGATGGCCAAGACGCCGGAGGCAGCCATTCATTTTCTCGATGCACTGGTTCCGGCAACGACGGCAAAAGCAGCCAGCGAAGCGAAAGACATTCGGGCGCTGGACGATTTCAAGCCCAGCGGATCGGCCGCATATCCAGTTGTCGATCCGGCGGACTGGGAGTTCTATGCCGAGCAGGTGCGCAAGGCCAAATACGATTACGATCAGTCGCAGGTAAAGCCCTATTTTGATCTGAACAATGTGCTTGAGAACGGCGTTTTCTACGCGGCGCATGAGCTTTACGGCCTCACTTTCAAAGAGCGCAAGGATCTTCCCGTTTGGCAGTCGGATGTGCGCGTGTTTCAGGTGTTTGACGCCGATGGCAAGCCGCTGGCGATTTGGTATTGCGACTACTTCAAGCGCGACAACAAGAATGGCGGCGCGTGGGAAGACTCCCTCGTCGGCCAGTCGAAGCTGCTGGGCACGCAGCCGGTGGTCTACAACGTAGCCAACTTTGAGAAGCCCGCGCCCGGTGAGCCGGCGCTGCTCAGCTTCGACGATGTAACGACGATGTTCCACGAGTTTGGCCACGCGCTGCACGCCATGTTTGCAGACACCCAGTATCCGACCCTGTCGGGAACGTCTGTGCCGCGCGACTTTGTCGAATTTCCTTCGCAGTTCAACGAGCATTGGGCAAGCTATCCAGCGGTGTTTGCACATTATGCGCGCCACTACAAGACGGGCGAGCCCATGCCTGCCGATCTCGCGGCAAAAATCGTGCGTGCGAAGACATTCAATCAGGGATATGACTTCACCGAAATTCTTGCGGCCTCTGAGCTCGATCTGGAGTGGCACACGCTGCCGGCGAGCGCGCCGCTCCAGGATCCCGATGTTTTCGAGCAAGCGGCGCTCAAGAGAACACATCTCTCAATCAGCTATGTGCCGCCGCGCTATCGCTCCAGTTATTTTCTGCACATCTGGCAGGAGGGCTATCAGGCCGGCTACTACGCGTACACGTGGAGCGAGATGCTGGACGACGATGCCTACCAGTGGTTCGAGGATCACGGCGGAATGACGCGCGCTAACGGCGACCGATTCCGGCGGATGGTGCTTTCGCGCGGCAACACTGAAGATCTCCAGAAGATGTACGACTCGTGGCTGGGCGGGAAGCCGAGCATCGAGCCGATGCTGAAGGACCGCGGGCTGAAATAGATCGCGAGTCGGCGAGTCAGCGAGTCGGCCCGTTGTCTCCCACCCTTTCGCTCGCCGCGACGAACGAAAAGGATGGGGCAACAAGGCTTGTGCAGGTCACTATAATTCGTAGCTATGACTGAGACGGCCGTTGCGCGCAAGATCGAGAAGCTGCGGAACGAGCTTCGCCGCCACGAGCATCTGTATTACGTTCTCGATGCGCCGGAGGTTTCTGACGCCGAGTACGACGCGCTGATGAACGAGCTGAAGAAGCTTGAAGCGGCGCATCCTGAGCTGGTGACTCAGGACTCGCCGACGCAGCGCGTGGGCGGCAAGCCTGCCGAGGGATTCAAAAAAGCGCAGCACTCGCGGCCCATGCTGTCGCTCGACAACGCGTACTCGGCAGAAGAGCTGGTTGACTGGGACCGGCGCGTACACGAGTTGGCCGGCAAGCTGCCGGTGGAATATACAGCCGAGCTGAAGCTTGATGGGTTGAGCGTGGCACTCAGCTACGAGGGAGCGCCGAATGGCGAGTCAGGTACGGGTAACGTAAAGCTGATTATGGGCCTCACGCGCGGTGACGGACAGACTGGCGAGGATGTCACCTCAAATATCCGCACCATTCGCAGTATTCCGCTTTCGATCTCCGCAGAAAAGCTGAAAAAAGCTCACATGCCAGGGAAATTTGAAGTTCGCGGCGAAGTGGTGATGCCTGCGGCGGCGTTCCTAAAAATGAATGAGGAGCGCGAGCGCGAGGGGCTGCCGGCGTTCGTCAATCCACGCAACTCCGCCGCGGGAACGCTGCGGACGTTGGATTCTTCCGTCGTCGCCAAACGGCGGCTGGTGTTCTTTGCGTATTTCCTGCTTGTCGACGGCGAATACTTTGCCGCCGGGCAATCGGCCACGCTCGACGCGCTTACTGCGCTCGGATTTCGCGTCAATCCGCATCGCGAGCGCGTGAAAAATGTCGAGCAGATGATGAAGTTTATCGACAGCGCGGAACACGCACGCGAGTCATTGGGCTACGAGATCGACGGAGTCGTCCTGAAAGTCGACGCGCACGGAACGCAGCAGCGGCTGGGATACACGGGCCGTGCGCCGCGCTGGGCCATTGCGTACAAATTCACCGCGAAAGCGGGCGTGACGCAGGTAAAGGTCATTGCCGTGCAGGTGGGCCGCACCGGCAAGCTGACGCCGGTCGCCGAGCTAGCGCCGGTTTTTATCGGTGGAACCACTGTGAGTCGCGCCACGCTGCACAACGAGGACTTCATCGAGCGGCTGGGACTGAAGCTCGAGGATTGGGTGAAGGTAGAGCGTGGCGGCGACGTGATTCCCAAGGTGGTAGAGGTGATTGCCGACGCCGACCATCCGCGTGGGAAGCACAGCTTCAAATTTCCGACCGAGTGCCCGGAGTGCGGAAGTAAAGTGGTGCGCGCGGAAGGCGAAGTCGACTGGCGCTGTGTCAACGTGGACTGCCCGGCCAAGCTGCGCGAGAGCCTGCTGCACTTTGCCCGTCGCGAAGTCATGAACATCGAGGGGCTCGGCGATGCGGTGGTGCAGCAGTTGGCGGAAAAGCGGCTGGTCAAGAGCGTTGCCGATCTTTACGCACTTGACGAAAAGGCGCTGGGATCGCTCGAAAAAGAAGTGGTTCGCGTCGACAAGAAGACGCAGCAGAAAATTGCGAAGAAAGAGGCGCTCCTCGGCCCCAAGGCGATCAAAACGCTCATTGGTCAGATTGAGAATTCCAAGAAATCCGGTTTGGCGAGCGTGTTGATGGGGCTGGGCATCCGTTTTGTCGGCGAGCGCACTGCCGAGCTTCTGGCGCAGGAGTTCGGGACAATCGATGCCCTGATGAGCGCAAATGTGGAGGAGTTGGAGCGCGTTGAAGAAGTAGGCCCGCGCATCTCGCAGGCCATTCTGGAGTTTTTCGCTGACAAGGAAAATCGCAACCTGGTCAAGCGGCTCAAAGACGCCGGAGTAGATATGACTGCGGAGAAAAAACAGCGCTCGGCGCAACTCGCCGGCCTGACGTTTGTGCTGACGGGCACGCTGCCGAAGATGACGCGCGACGACGCGAAGGAAAAGATCGAGTCGGCAGGAGGAAAAACCGCCGGCTCGGTCAGCAAGAAGACCAGCTACGTGGTTGCCGGAGAGGAAGCCGGATCGAAACTCGACAAGGCGCGCGAACTGAAAATTCCGGTGATCGACGAGGAGGGACTGCTGGCATTGCTTGCCGGCGATGCGGCCCCAAAATAGGCAGTCCGCGCGAAATTTGATGGCGGCAGCGCGGGATTATTTGCCGGTTGCGAAATAGCCCTTCTTGGCGCGGACCGTGTATTTGCGGTCGTAGCAGTAGAGATAAATTGTGCGGTAAGCACCGTCGGCCTTGAAATCAGCAGGGGTATAGACGAGCGCATATTGGCTGCGCAGCTCTTCCTCAATGTCCTTGAAGCTGTTTGACATCTCGTCTACCGAGGGCGGAAAGAACACTTCGCCACCGGTCTCTTCCGCCAGCTCTTGCAGAATCTTGTCGCCGCTGCCGCGGCTGGGCGTCCAGTTGGTGCTGATGGCGTAGATGATGGTCTCGGCGCGCTCACATTCCTTGATGGCTTCAGAGAGATAGACGCGGCTCTGGTTATCTTCGCCGTCGGAGATGAGAATGATGGCCTTGCGAACGGGCTCAGGGCCTCGCTCGGTGCCGAGCTTGTCGCGGCAGGCAACGTAGACCGCGTCAAAGAGCGCCGTGCCGCCGGCGGGCTCCAGCTTGTTAACGCCAGCCTCCAGAGCGTCCTGATCGTTGGTCCAATCCGCGGTGACTGTCGGCGTCACGTCGAATCCCATCACGAACGCGCGATCGCTCTTCGCCTTGAGCACATCGAGCAGAAAAGCGGTAGCCGATTGTTGTTCAAACTGAAAGCGCGAGCGGATTGAGCTGCTGGCGTCGATGACGACGCCTACGCGCAGGGGCAGGTTGATCTGCTGGTGAAACGAGTTCACGCGCTCTGGCGCCTTCTGGTCATCTAGCAGGGCAAAGTCGTTCTGAGTCAGGTTGGCAACGTAGTGGCCGTGTTTGTCGGAGACGGTGAAGATGAGGCTGACCTCGTTGACGCCGACCTTAAAGAGCGACGCGCCTGCGTCGGTATTTGAACCTGGGCCAGGAGGCGTTTGCGCGGCGGCTGGGGCGGCTGGTTGAGCCGCAGGCTGAGCGGCGGGTTGAGTTGCCGGCTGCGGAGATTGACCGCTTGCTGCGGACGCGGGCTGCTGTGCAACTGCTGGGGCGCACGAAAGCGCTGCAGCCAATGCAAGTGCGGAGGCAAGCGCCAAGGCAAAAAGCGAGTAACGCATCAGCTGGGCCGGGGCGGGGGGCTGAGGCGTGGAAAGCTGTGTGTTCATCACTTCTCATTCTAACAATCGCCGTGCTGCTGAATTGCCGGTGGGGATTGACCATCCGGGTACTTTCGTCAGCAAATCCGACAGCGGTTACGACGCGGGTCCAAAAGGGGCGAACCTGAAGCCTTAGACGGATTCCAGGTGCCCGAGGAAAGCAGTCAGCTCCTCGGGCAGCGGCGCTTCAAGCTGAAGCGGCTTGCCCGTCAGCGGTTGCGCGAATTCGAGCTTTGCGGCGTGGAGAAAGTTGCGGTCGAGCTTCAGCCGCTCAGGTTCCTTCTTTTTCCGGACGGAGCGCGTGGTCTGCGCTGCGTCCTGCTCGGTCAACTGCGCTGTGCCGCCGTAGAGCGTGTCGCCGACCACTGGGTGGCCAATGGACGCCATGTGCACGCGAATCTGGTGGGTTCGGCCGGTTTCGATGCGCACTTCGATCAGCGTGAATTTGCCGAAGCGGGTCGCCAGCCGCCTTACCACCTTATAGTGCGAGACAGCGGAGCGAGCGTTTTCGCTGGGCCGGGTGGTCATGCGCGTGCGGCGCACGGGATCGCGGCTGACCGCGGCGGTGATGGTGCCTTTTTCTTTCTGGAGAGACCCGTGAACCAGCGCGATGTAAGTTTTTTGTACGCTGCGGTCGGAAAACATCGCCCCCAGTGCGGCGTGAGCGCGGTCGTTTTTGGCCACGATGATCAGCCCGCTTGTGCTTTTGTCGAGCCGGTGGACGATTCCGGGGCGCAAATCGCCGCCTGTCGCAGAGAGCGCCTTGAAGCGGTGCAGCAGGGCATTGACGAGCGTTCCGCCGCTGCGCGCGGTGTCGTTCTGGCCTGAGCCCGCATGCACCATCATGCCGGCCGGCTTATTGACGACGGCCAGGTCGGCGTCTTCGTAGACGATGTCGAGCGGAATCGCCTCGGGAACAGCTTTGAGCGGCGCGGGATGCGGATCGCCGGTGATGGTGATCTGCTCGCCTCCGCGCAGTTTCAGAGACGCCTTCTCCCGGCCGCCGTTAACCAGCACATCGCCCTGGTCGAGAAGCAGTTGTACGCGGGACCGGCTTATGCCTTCGGGCTGCGCAGCCGGAGACTCGGCAATAGCCGTCGCAAAAAACGTCGCGATAAAGGAGTCGAGTCGCTGGCCTTTTGCGTCCGCTGGCACAGCGATGGTGCGCGGAAGGCTCATGCGGCACCTCGGCTTTCTGTCGCCGGCGGGGCTTGCGCGCCAGCGTGTGGTATACGTTCTTGCTCACTGGGCACGTACTTGCTTTCGCGGAGATCGTTCTTATTTTTGCGGATCGCAGGCCTGTTCTCCTGCAGCGTCAGCGCACCGGCCAGCACAAGTAAGACACCAGCAACTTGCGGCCCGTTGATAAAGCCGTGAAGAAGCGAGCCGCGGCCAGCCCAGTCGCGCCAGATTTCCGTCAGGTAAATTGCCACGCCGGCTCCCAGCAGGCCCAAGCCTGCTACGTCGCCGCGGCGGCGCTCGAGAGGAAGCCAGACCCAGAGCAGGACGGCCAGCGCGAGAAACGCGAGTGCCGCGTAAGCCTGCACGGGATGGAGCGGAACGCCAAGCGGAGTGCCGCTCCAAATTGCGGCGAGCGGATTTGTATAGATGACGGCCCAACCCACGCGAGGCCCGGCGTCTGTGCCATAACCGGAGCCGGCGGCCAGCGCGCCGAGTTGTTCAAATGCGAGAGCTGCGGCCAACGGTGGAGCGAGTGCGTCCGCAGTGGCGCGAAAGGGAAGTTTCTTCTTCCACGCATACCACGCAGCGCAGGCGACGCCGGCAAATGCTCCTGCGCATGCCAGCAGTGGATGATGCACCACGCCCAGGCCGAGCAGCCATGCGGGATGAGCACGAAGAACGCTCCAGTTGGCGGCGACCAGCAGCAACCGGGCCGCGGCGAGCGCGGCAAACAGGCTCAGGATGCAGAGATTCCAGATTTTGCCGGCATCCACCCCCGCGATGCGCGCGGTGCGCTGCGCCAGCATCAGCGCCATCAGCACGCCGAGCGCCGTGATTGCGCCGTAAGACGGGATCACAAGCGATCCGATATGGAAGAGGACGGGATGCACCTAAGGTGAGAATACGGGATTTGGCCGATGGGTGAGGGCCGTAGCTAGTGGCGCGACTTCCTGATTGCCCACAAACCACTCCGAACATTAGGAACAGCAAGCCGGCCGGGTTGAATGAGCGCAATGGCCTGTTGGCAACAAGTGAAGTCAGCCTTCGGATTGCCCGTCATCCGTCCGAGCCTTGATCGTAGTAATGGCTGTGGGAGGTCACCTTCACCGAATTCGTTTCCATGTGAGGTGCGCGTGCCAAGCAGCCGAATCAGCGTCAAGCGATAAGCTGTCTCCAGAAAGCTTGAACGCGCGCGTCTGATTCGAACCTATCCAGTTGGTCAGCCAAGCGCCCTCGATGTGATGCGTGATGATGCCCGCTCTCGCATCGATGGTGTAGGTGCCCCAATAACCGATGTAGTTTCTCCAGGCCAAAGCAGCTTCCGCGTCGGTCGCGCGTAGCGGGTCATTGCTCGCGAAAGTCGTCGTCTCGGGACGCATCAGTTGAGCCGACATTTGGCCGTTCGCCTCATAGAGGATTCGACCGACAGGGTGTGGTCCAAACGGCGTCGTGATCGTTCCTGAAGGCTTAAGGCGAAGTTCGTACGAGCTTAAGCTCCAGGCTCCGACGATGAGATTGCGATCCTGCGTGGTCTGAGTCTGCATGACCTGCCCAGGTGCAAGCAGAGCGAGCGCGAGCCAGACGAGTGTCGATTTCATGGCGCGATCCTACCATGCCGTATACGAATTAGGACAATGCACCCAGTTAGGTCATGATTCGTCGGTTATCCGGAAGTTAAACCTGCGCCAATTCTCGATGAGTTCGAAATCGCCGAGTCGCTCGTTGCCGAGTCACTCGTTGAAGGGTTTGCGGCAGAATCTAGGGAGCCGGGCGGATCGCCGCCGGACCGAAACTGCGCGACTACCTGGCGGTGGGTGAGGGGAAAGTAGAAGCCGACCCGCTAGACCGTGGCTGATGCGCCGGTGAACCCGTCCTCAGACGGTGGAGCTCTCCGCGGTTCTTTAGGCATTCCGGACTGGCGGACACTGCACACGGAACCGATTGTCGAGTCGAGCCCCTGTTCATTGAATGTTGGTTCAACCAGCGTTGACCACCCACCTGTTTTGCAGGCCGGTTTCTACTGCGGATAGTACGGGGCTTCGTGAGGAATTGCAAGTCTTGTGCAGAATGGTCGAGCTGTGCTACGGTCCTGAGCCGCCTTGAGTCGTGACCTTGCGGAGCGGCCACGCAGCCGGACAACGTCTGGGGCAGCAGAGTACAGAAAAACAGGGAGTGGCCAGTTGGGAATAGGGAGTAGAAAGGCTGGAGCGGCGGCGGGGATCATCCGCCGCTCACAGTTTTCCAATGCCCTTATTGCGGCGGCGCGTGCCCAATATATCCGTCCGCCCACTTGATGAACCACTTCATATTGGGCGCGTCCGTGTGGCCGCCGTCGTGCTGGCGCCAGGCAAGCTGCCCGTCCAGGTGGCCCTCATTGATCGGCGGCATCTTCGCCGTTTTATAGTCGCCCGGGATGTCAAGAGTCTTGGCGCCGAGCAGCGCAAACACGCGGTTCGCATCGATCGTTGCCATAAAACTTCCCTCATGATCGAGCCAATGCGCGTCGCCTTTCGCGGGATCTCCGTAGCTGATAAAGGTGAGCCGCGGCGCGCAGAGAGCAATCAGTTCGTTCGAATCCACGGGAAGGTCGCCCGGATTCATGGCGCCGAACGAAGCATCGCTGGCGTCATACTTGATGAAGTTGCCGTCCATCCAGTAGTACTCGCCGGTAGCAAGATTCTCCACGCCCTCGCCGAAGTTGCGGCGCAGCAGCGTGGCTCCGCCTTTACCCGACGAGCCGACCAGCACCATGGCGAAGCGATCGTTGAAGGCCATGGTGACCAGCGCTGCTTTTCCGTATCTCGACACGCCCTCGATGCCGACGTGTTTTGCGTCGACCGCCGGATCGGTTTCGAGATAATCGAGTCCGCGATCCGCGCCCCATGCCCATGCGCGCAGCGCGCCCCATTGATCGGGTTTGCGCGGCTGGCCTTTGTTCACCAGGCCGATGATGCCGCGCGTCAGTCCTTGCGCGTTGTCGGCTTGCACGCTTGCGGGATCGAAGCGGACGAATCCCCAACCAGCCGCCACCAACTGCCATTCATTCGGCGGATCGCCGTCGGCGTTCAGCTCCGGCCGCACGAAGAATGGGGGTTCCTTATATGGCTCCCAGGCTGGGTGGGCCGCGAAGACCTGGCTCAACGAGGGGTCCTGCTTGAGCAGTTCGGCCTTGGTTGCTTTGTTGATTTTGTCGAGGTCGTCGCCGCGCGGCTCATTGGGATAGGGAAATCCCGCGCGCGCAAATTCCATGAGCACGGGAACCGGCCCCGCGGCGTTTGCCGGCGTGACGACAGTCATATGAATCTTGACGGTGATCGCGGGGCAGCCTGAGTTGTCCACTTCGCCAATCAGGTCTTTGGCAATCACTGGCGTAAAGCCGATCATTTCGTGATCGACAGCGGTCACGGTCCAGGTCACCTTAGGCAAATTTGCCGGCACATAGCCATAGACATATTTCGAAAGCATTTCAACGAGCTCGGGGCGGCGCTGCTTCCACCACACGTCGGCTGTCGCGACTATTGTCCCGTTGCTCAGCGTCAGCGGGTCCGGAACATTCGGATAAGGATTTGCCTTCGACTCTTCGTAGTTGGCGTGGTTCGGAGCATTTTCGTTCCCGCTCCACCCCGGACGAAGCGCCTTGATCCCGAGCTGGTCCATCATGTTCTGGTGATCCTGATCGGCTGTGAACGTCACCGGAGTGCAGGGAGCCTGCGCCTGAAGCGCTGCTGCGGCGGCGAAAGTGACGGCGAGAAGAGTTGCGAAAATGCGACGTTTGAAGCTGGAATGCATAGGATTGCTCCGGGGTGTTATGCTTGCAGCGTTTTTCGGGGCGGTTCTCCAATTCCTGCGGTATGCGAGACATTTTGCAAGGTGGCGTTTTCTTAAGGCAAAACACCACTTAGAGGTTGCGACGTCGACTTGCGCCAATTGGAGAACCGCCTAGAACACCGATTTTCTTCGAGGATCATACTAAATCATCGCTATGAGACTAACTGTCAAAATCGCACGGATTGAAGGCAAAGTCGCGCGGATTGCGGGCGTGACTGCGGGATCGTTTGCAGTGTTGTTGGCAATGACAACATGCGCGTGGGCGCAGCGCGGCGCAGCAAAAGGAGACGCGTGGGAGTCGAGCTGGGCGCTTCCCAGCAGATTCCTGAGCCCCAGAACGCGCTGCCCCTGGACGACATGCGCGACGCAACGATCCGGCAGATCGTTCATCTATCGCTGGGCGGCTCGGCGCTGCGTGTGCATCTTTCAAATGCATTTGGAACGACCCTGCTCCACTTCACGTCAGTCCACATTGCGCATCCAACTTCGCCAGCGGCCGCGGCGATTGACCCAGCGAGCGATCGCGCGCTGACGTTTGCCGGCAATCCCGACGTCACAATTCCTCCGGGAGCGGAGTATGTGTCCGATCCGCTCGAAATGCCTGTCGCGCCGCTTTCCGATGTAGCTGTGACTTTCCATCTGGACGTCCCGCCTATGCAGGAGACCGGTCATCCCGGCTCGCGGTCTACTTCCTACTACGTGCATGGAGACCAGGTGAGCGCGGCGGACTTGCCCGACGCGAAACATGTGGATCACTGGTACCAACTGACCGAGATCGATGTGCGGACAACTGCGGCGAAGGGTGCCGAAGCGGGCGTGGTGGTGGCGCTGGGAGACTCGATTACCGATGGCCACGCGGCGACGACCAACGGCAACGACCGCTGGACCGACGTGCTGGCGGCGCGGCTACAGGCCGAGAAAAAGACGAGGGATATCGGCGTGTCCAACCAGGGGATCGGCGGCAATCACGTCCTGACCGATGGGCTCGGCCCCAATGTGCTGGCGCGCTTCGACCGCGACGTGCTGGCGCCGGCCGGCGTACGCTGGCTGATCGTATTTGAAGGTGTCAATGACCTGGGCGGACTGGCGCGCATCGCTGAGGTTCCCGCTGAGCAGCACGCTGCACTGGTCGCGCGCCTGATTGCTGCGTATCAGCAAATCATCGAGCGTGCTCATGCGCACGGGCTTCGCGTTTATGGCGCGACAATCACACCTTACGCAGGTTCGGGCTATTATCATCCCGGTTCGCTAAGCGAAGCTGATCGGCAAGCAGTGAACGCGTGGATTCGCGCCGCCGGCCACTTCGACGCGGTCATAGATTTCGACGCAGTCGTGCGCGACCCCGCGCATCCCGAGCAGCTATTGCCTGCGTTCGATTGCGGCGATCATCTGCATCCTTCACCCGCCGGGTACAAAGCGCTGGGTGAATCGATTCCGCTGGATTTATTTGAGAGGTGATAGGCGAGCAAGTCTGGCGTCGCCTTTTCCGGCGCCAAGCATGGGCAGAGGGAACGTCCCGTCTGTCCCCAGGTTTCAGGTTTTGTCCCCAGGTTTCTGGTTTCTGGGTTTCTGAGCCTCAACGGTCGCACGGGAAAAACTGATGATCAAGAAACGGATGCGGACAGACCTTAATCGCCGGAATCCGAGCCGGGCTCGACTGTCCGTCTAATTCGTTGATACGCGCACCAATACCCTCGCTCCGACCTCACACACCGAGCTGAACGAAAAATGCTTGAGGTCGCTTATAGTTATGTCGGAGCACCAAGCCCACCCTCGAAAGCTGGCCGTTGCTGGAAACACCTCGTGGCTAGATCACCCTAGCAGCCCGTGGTGCAAGTGCTGATTCGTAGGTCGAAAGTATTCGAGGATGCACAGGGTGTGTTTGTAGAATCGGCGCATGGCGATGGGGACACG
>Ga0208849_1001136_pt1 | contig 19899 bp, 13 predicted proteins | sample NGESurdeep072012_10_FD_184470 | JGI IMG/M metagenome (GOLD analysis project Ga0208849, IMG submission 184470) | Arctic peat soil microbial communities from Barrow, Alaska - NGEE Surface sample 53-3 deep-072012 (SPAdes) | ecosystem: Environmental > Terrestrial > Soil > Wetlands > Peat ... | reverse complement strand
ACCAGTCCCCAGCCCTGGAGGTTCCGCGTGTCCGCGACGGCAAAATTATAGTTGCCGGCCACGCGCGCCCCGTTGATGAGCATCGCCTTGAGCAGCGCCGGGCTGGGTGTCAGTTGCAGCGTGTTGGTGAAAAAGTCCTGCATCAGCGCCAGCACGCCGGTCACCGCCGGGGCCGACACGCTCGTGCCGCTCTCGTAACGGTAATACGGCCCGATGGTTTCGTTGAGGTTGCTCAACACCTCCAGCTTGTTGCCATAATCGTTCGTCGTGATGACCTCCTCGATCACGTCAAAATTCACCGGGTTGGTTGCGCCGTCGCCTACGGCAAAGGAAACCCCGCCGTTCACAATCGTCGCCAGATAACCTGCAGGCCCGTCCGGCGGAATGTTGACGACGTTGTTGCTCGTCATAAAATCATAAGTGGCCGGGAGGGTCGGATCCGGCACGCCGGTGGACGAAACATAAATCGGCATATTGCCGGGAAACGGAACGGGCGACAGGGCGTTTGGCACCACCCGGATGACCACGCCGACCGCGTTTTGCGGCACGGTGACGCCACCATAGGCCAAAATGTTCGTGGTCACCAACTGGCCGGTCAGCGTCTGCGCGTGATAATTCGTCGGATTGTAATACGCCGGTTGATCCCAGACGGTCGAACGCGTCGAAATCACAAACGATCCCGGCGCGACCACGTCCGGCTTGAACCGGCCGTAAGTTCCTTCCGTGCTGACGCCCACGTTACCGCGCGCCGAATAATCCGCCACTTCAAAACTGGAACTGGTCTCCGCCGACCAGATCGCCACAGGGTTGGTGCTGCCGAGCGCCGTGACGCCGTTCGTGATGTCGCGCGGCTGCTCCAGCGCGCCGACGGTGATGACGTTTTTGGCCGTGGCCGGCGATTCAATGGTGTCCGCATCGCCAATGGAACCGTCACTCGCGCCGTTGCCGTCGTCGCCCGCCGCGAACACAAACAGCACCGGCTGCGGCCCGGTCACGTGCGGCAGCGCGTCGCGCACCGCCGCGTCATAGCTTGCCGCCGAGAGGTCGTATTCTTTGTCGCCGCCGTTGACCCAACTGTTGTTGGAGATCAGCGCGTTTGTCAGCGCGGGAATTTCCTGCAAATCGCTGTCGGAGTAATACACGTTTGTGTCGTTCGCGCCGTTAAAACCCACCGAATACAATTTCGCCAGCGGCGCTTTGCCGCGATACTGGCCGTTGATTCCGGGATTGATCGAACCGCGCGCGTTCGTCACCGTCAGCGACTCCGTGCCGTCGCCCGCAATGACGCCTGCGACGAACGTGCCGTGGCCGGACGTGTCCACGCCGCTGACGCCGCCGTCCGCGTAGCCCGGCACTCCGTCCAAAACCACGCGCCCCTTCAAATCCGGCTGGTTCGTGTCCACGCCCGTGTCGTTCATTTCCACCAGCACGTTCGAGCCGGAAAGGTTCAGGTAATTCGTCGTCGTGACCGCGTCAGTGGTGATGCCCAACACCGGCCGCGACAAATCGTTCGCCAGCTTGCGCAGATGCGACGGTTCCACTCGCTGCACGCCCGGCAGGTTCGCCAGCGCAATCCATTCGCGCGGCGGACTGATGTGAACGATCTGTCCGAACGGCGAACGGTCCTGTGACAAAATCTTTCCGCCCAGCTTTTCAATCTGCGCCATCGTCGCCGCTGCCGTGTCGTCGAACAGGCCGAGCGTCAAAAATGTTCCCGGCGGCAGCGGCTTCTGGTTGACCGCCAGACCGAGCAGCGACGCCTGCACCTTGTAATACGGTTCGTAAGGCAGCACCGCCTGCACCAGCGGATTGCCCGCCAGCACCGCCGCGCCCGCCGCCGGAATCTCCACGAGAAACGCGTTGTTCGGGATGTAGGAATTGATTTTTCCGCCCGCGCCCGCCACCGCCGCACGGAACGCACCGTCAATCGCACCGCGCGCCTGCACAAGATAAGCTCCCGGATCACCGCCGGCTTGCAGGTGCGACGGGATTTTGAGATTCACCCGGGCCGTCGTGTCAATGAACGCGTTCTCCAGCAGAATCGCATGGCGGTCGCCCTTCAGTTCGCCGATGGATTCCGGCGTGTTCGCCAGGCGGAACGTCAGGCGGTTCGTGGCGGCGGCAGACAGTTTGCCGGCCGCAGCCGCGAGGATGTTTGAAGCGGTGGCGGAAGATTTGGCGGCGGCCAGCGGCGCGGGCGCGGCGGAATGATTTTGTTCCGTCGTCGTCCGGCCACCGCGCGGCCACCACAGCCACGCCGCCGCCAGTGCCAGCAGGCACAGCGGCGCCACAATTTTCAAACGCACTTTCATATCGGCTCAAATTTTATCGCTCAAATTCCCTCACCCTGGCCCTCTCCCGTCGGACGGGACAGGGCCGGGGTGAGGGCAACACCACATTCAAAATTGTCCGTCACAACTTCTCAACCATAAACTCACAACGGTCTGCCTCACGGCGGCCCCAGCACATTGTAACTTTCCACCCGCGTCGTGTAATTCGTTTTCACAATCACGGTATTGCCGCTGTAGAACGTCTGCACCTGCGGCTGCAACGACAGCACCGTCCGCGCGGCGCTCTCCGCCACCACCTGATAATTCGTGACCAGCCCGGAACTCAACACCGTCCCGTTTGGCGCGGGCCGCAGCGCCTGGCCGTAGCTGTAAATCACATAGCGCGGCGAGCCGACGCGCAGCAGGCCGAACGTCTGCTGCGGCAGCCATTCATACATCTCGTCGCTAACATCAAACTGTTGCTGCACCGAGCCGTTCGGTGCGTTGATGAACGGCGACTGTTCCGTCAATGCCGGCACGCTTAACAGGTCGCCCACGTGGGTGAACGCCTGCATGGGAAACAGGAATTTATTCCGGCGCGTGGCGTTGATGCCGTTCGGGCCGTTGACAATCTGCCAGAGCGGTGAACCGGCCTGGTCCGGGCCGGCGGGATTGATCGCGAGGTTCGTCTGGTAATTGAGACGATCATAACGTGGAGAATAGGGCGTGCTGTTGGAGATGGCCATGACGCCGCTCAACACCGCCGACCACGCGGCCAGTTGCGTCTGGTTGACCGACAGCGTGCCGCGCGAGGCGTTGTCGCCCAGCGCCGTGGTGAAAACGTCGAACAAAACCCGGTCCTGAACCGGATCATCGTTGGCTGCGTCATATCCATTTTGATTGCCCGACCAAGTTTGCCAGGTGCTCACCCCGTTCGACTGGCTGCGGATGTCGCTGGCCTTCAGATAAACCGTCTGCCACGGCGTGCCGCGATGCACGCGGCCCAGCCAGCCGGCGGTCGGATACTTGTTCCCCGGAAAATCCCAGTTGTCCGAGCCATAAACGAGCGGGTCTTTATAGGCAAAATTATAGGGATTTTTATCCACGTTGTTCAAGCCGGCCATCTGCTGATCGCGTCCCCACGGCTGATAACGGTCGGCGACAACATTCAACTGGGGAGGAGACAAGGGTGGCAGAGAAGGGGCATCGCCAAAGATGACATTGTCAGCGTTCAAACCTTTCACAGGATCAGGCAAATCACTGGCGAGATAATGCACCAGCGGATCATTGACTGCAAACTCGGTCGGCGAGACAATGGTGCGCGTGGGTGTATAAGGCGCCTGATTTGTCAACAGATCATTTTCGTAAGTTTTACCATTGTAGCTGAAAGTTGGCGTGAAAAACCCGCCAAAAAAAGCGGCCTCGGCTGCCGCACTGCTAAAGCCAGGCGGCGCATTGGGTGCCGCAACCCACGAATCCGCATTGGGAGCATTCAGGCCAGACTTTGAAACCGCGATTTGATTATACACCCCCCAATTAAGACCATTGTTATCCAGATTCGCGCTCCACATATACGGCTTGCCAGTCGGATCATTAGGACCAGCTGGGTCTCGAAGTTCACCAGCAAGGTCGGACGATGCAGTTGGACCGTCGAACTGGACATAATCAATGACGTGGCCGTGATCCAAGATGTATGCTTGAAACAAGTTCGTTGTAAGCAGGCTAATCTGCGGGAATTGCGGGACGGTGGATATTGAGAGATTAAACGCGGGCACCGAATAACCCGTAAAATTTCCTGCGGAATCAAAATTAAGCGAATCCGTCGGCAGGATGGTAAAATTGGCTGTGCCAGTAATGAACGATGATGTGTATGGCGACATAGACGAAGGACTCGGAGCGGCTTCACGAGCCCCTGGGGTTAGCGATAAATTCCATGCCGAACCCGGCCAAGTAAAGATGTTTGTAACGAACCGGTAAGAATTGGCTACATAAGCATTCGCAAGGCTGTTGCTCAATTTCGCATACGACACGTCACCTACATAAATTATGATGTTCGGCGAAGGAAAAGGATAGTTGGCTGCTCCGCCAGGATAATTCATCGCGTAAGAATTCCAGAGCGAAAAGCCAATTGAGTTGGTAATTCCCAGGGTAATCATCTGATTCGTTGTATAATCACCTGACGTAGTTGAATTATACGATTGTCCAATATCCTGACTTTTCCGCGTTAACTGCAATTTGCGCGTTACTTGCATGGAGTTGAACGAATAAAATTGGTTGAAGTTCGGCATATACTTCTTCGCGCCGATGATCCACGGCACGCCATACACGTTCACAGTGCTGTCGCCCAGATTCAAGTCCGACACGCGCTTCGGCACGGAGAGCCGAGGGTCGCCGCTGACCTGCACGCCCGGCACATATTCATATCCGTTGATATAGACGTTCTTGTATCCATTTTGCATGACGACATGGAACGTCGGGCGGAAGACGGACGGATAAAATGAATTGGTCGAGGCGTCGTAAATGTTCGCCGCGAGCTGCAACACCCGGTTGACCGCCGGCGAATAGACAAACTGGCCGTTGACATAGACCGGAATGTTGGTGATGCCAAACGCCGGAACCTGGTTTGTCCCGATGGGGAAAGCATAGGAGCCATTGTTCGCCAGGCCGATGCCGGACGGATCGTTGACGTTCAGGTTGCCCAGCGCGTCAAGGTAGGAGTAGGTGAAGTTGTTTGTAACGCCGTAGAAAGTCGTCAGATAATTCGACGGGCTGCTTTGAAACCAGTTCGTCGTGTAAAGCCGCAGCATCCGGTCGGCGGCGTTGGTGAAGAACGAGAGCGGCGTCCACGCCATGAGATTGGTCGCGGACGGCGGATTGGTATAAGCAGTTCCGCCGGAAACGTAGATGAAGGGATGCAGATTGTCGTAATTCAAATTCATCTTGTCGGCGTCGTTCGGCGTGGTGTCGGTGCCCAACTGGGCGAGCATCCGGTAAAAGGTGTAGCGGTCGTAGGCATCGGGGAAATTGCTCGTGCTGGTGCCATTGTTGTAAATCCCCGCCAGCGTCAGCCGGTTGGTGAAGAAGGCCGAGCTTTTCGCCGGGTCGAACAAGTCCGATGTCACATCGAAGAAACGGTTGGTGCTGTCCGCGCCGGCCCAGGGCAGTTTTGGATTGTCCGCCACAAAATCTGCATTGGTGTTCACCGTCGTTTGCAACGGCCCGTCGCTGTATTCATCAATATTGTCGAAGGGCAAAACGTTGGCGGCGTTGAAAAAATAGCTGTTGGCCGAAAGCAGGTTGTTGTAGTTGTAATTGTAACGCCAGGCCAGCAGCGAAAACGCGTCATTGAAGGCGTTGCCGGTGTTGGGGAAACCGGTCATGGACCGGTTATACAAGTAAGGTGCGAAGGCCGTGTCCCATGCGTTCGTGTTCAAGTCGGCCAGAAAAGCCGGGAGATTGAGTTCCCATGAACCGACCCCTTGATTTCTAACAAAGCCGTCCTGGCTCAAAACCAGGTTGCGGTTGAGAACCTGGTTGTAAACATAATTCAGGTCGAGCGAATTTCCCACCGGCACTGCGACGAAGGTGTAGCGCGCCACGAACTGGTTGTTCGCCGAATGGGGCAGTTCGGGATGCGCCAGCACGCCGATCCATTGCGGGTCGCCCACGTTGCCATTGACGGTGTCGTCAAAGAGGCCGTTGCGGTTGAGGTCCAGATAATACCGGAAATCCATCGCGCCGGTCTGCGCGTTGGTGACGATGAACACCGGGGCGCGCGGCAGAATCTGAAGGTTGGCGATGTTTTGCTGATAGTCGGCCGGGGACAACGGCAGGCCGCCGCCATAATAATAATTGACGTTCGCCGGATTGGCGATGCCGGGCAAAAAACCGTCCGCGTTGATGTAATTAGTGGCGACGAGCAGGCCGAAATTGTAGCTGGCGGCGTTGGTGGACTGAATGGCGGCGACAATCTGCGCCTGGGCGGCGGCGAGCGCGGAGTCGGTGGCGAGGCGCGCGGTGGTCGCGTCGGTCGTGCCGGTCACGGCGTTGCGTTCGCGCCCCGCGAGGGCGAGCAGCGCAATCGCCATCACCAGCGTCACCGACAGCAGGATGAGCGTGATGACCAGCGCCATGCCCGCTCTGGATTGACGATTGCCCGCAGCGCCTGCACCGGACACGACGGCAGCGGCCGGCGGCGATTTTTTCCAAATCGGCAATCGGCAATCGTAAATCGTAAATGGGAATTTCATTGGTAGGCGGTGGAATCAACGTTCTGGATGATCACGCGCTGGCGGAAGATATGGACGGCACCAACTTGATTGGTGAGGTAGTGAACCTGCGCGAGCGACTGAAATGGCAGCGATTCGGCGCGCTGCAAGGCGTGGTCCTCCAGCACGCCCAGATCCAGTTCAACCGACGCGGGAACGGTGTTGCTGTAAAAGCTAAAGCCGGTTTCACCAGCCGCCACCGGATAAAAGGAGACGTTGTAATTGGTGACCAACAGACCGGATTCATATTGAACATACCAAGTCATGGGATAGCCGTTGACATCGTTGGGACGGACAACAAGATGCACGACGCCGTCCACGACGTGGCTCATGTTGGTCCACTGGCCAGAATAAGCTTCGTTGGTAAAATCAGAGAAAAGCACCCCCGGATTCACGCTGGTGTTCGTCTCGCCATAAAACCGGTAGAGCGGATAAAGCGGATTGGCAGATGACGCATTGACCACATAGCCGACGCCCGTCCATTTGGTGTTTTCGCGGCCCAGCAGGAAAAAATAATTCAGCAGGTTCGTCCGCAATGGCGGCGGGGTTCCTGGCGGGGTTCCGATTTCGCCGGGTAAATTTTGCACCAGGGGCGTGTAGCCTAGCGGCAGATAAGGATAATACTGGTAGCTGTTATTGATGGGTTTGTAATTGTTGTCCATCGCAAAAAAATTAACCGGGCCACCATTGGCACCGCCGGACGGCGCGATCTGCCGCAGGTCGGACGCAATCATGCTGGTCACCTCACGTCCGCCGCCCAGCACGTCCGACTGCGTGGCGCCCGCGCGGAACGCCCGTTGCGTGGTGTCGAACACCGCCATGAGCGCAAACACGATCAGGGACAGCAGCGTGATGACCACCAGCACCTCAATGATCGAAAAGGCGCCGGGCTGGTTGCAGGTTGCAGGTTGAAGGTTGAAGGTTTTGCGCGCCGCCCGACTTCGGCGGAAAGCCTGCAACTGGCAACGAGCAACTTGTAATTTAATTTTCACGGCGCGTTGGCGAAGGCTTGCGGCTGGTAAAAATATAAATTAAGGCCGTTGTAAAACTGCCGCGAGAGCTGCCCGGCAATGGTGACGCGGAAAGTCTGCGGGCGGGTGGTGAACACCGGCGGCAGGGAGCCGTTGGGCAGTTGCGGCCAGAGAAAGGTCATGCGCAGTTCGTGCTGGTTGAACGAAAGCTGCTGGTTGAACGGCGAGAAGGCGGCGGAGGTGGTGACGAGCGTGTTCGTGTCCAGCGCGACCGGCGCGTTGACGCAAAAAATGCGGTAGCTGAACGTGTCGCCGACCATGATGGCGTTGTTCTGCGGCGGTTTCCCGGCCGCCAGCCCGCTGATGGAACGGACGCAGGCATAAACCCGGTTGCTGTAGCCGATGCTGGAAAAAATGTTGGCCGGATTATTGGATGAATCCGTGAACTGCGGCGTGCTCAAGAGGCCGATGATGTTCGCGCCGTTGGTGAGAACGGGATACCACGCCGTCACGGAAGGAAAATTGGCCTTGGAAAAATTCATTTGATCCGCGACCACCGGATTGATGTAGCCGACGGGACGCGAGCCGGTGTTGACGATGGCATAGACGTAGTTGGTCAGGTCGTCCGAACCGCGCGCGCCGTGGGCGATGAGCGGCAGCAGCACGCCGGCGTCCTGGCCGATGATGGTCTCCTGGCGGTTGGCGAGCTGGGTGTTCATGCCCAGCGGCAGCGCGGCGATGATGGCCACGAGCGCAAATCCAATGATGGCCAGACAAATGGCAATCTCAATGATCGTGAAGGCGGCTGCGGGACGGAAGCCGGAGGCCGAGGGTCGGAGGCAGGCGCTCGACTTTCGACTTTCGACTTTCGACTTGGGCAGGAAGATATTCATGAACTTCAATTGGCCAGCCGGAAAAACAGGTTTCCGACCGGCGGCGAAATGGTGATGCTGTTCGTGCCGTTGCTGATGGCGGGTGCGCCGCCATAATTGCCCCAGTTGGTGGTCGTCAAAACCCCATTGGTCTGGAGCGTATAACTGCCCAGAACGGGCCAGGAAACCGTAACTGTGTTGGGAGCGGCCAGACTGATGGCGAGGTTCGGCACCGAGGTGACCACCGGAATCTGGCCCATGCGAATCGTGCCATTGGCTGTGTCGCCGACAAATAAGCGTCCCGCGCCGTCCACCGCAATGCCATCGGGATTGGAAAACAGCGCGCCGGCTCCCGTGCCATCGGTGCTGCCGCTGCTGCCATCGGCGGCTCCCGCCAGCGTGGTCGTCACCCAGTTGGTCCCGGACGGGGTGATTTTTCGGATGGTGTTGTTGAAAGTGTCCGCCACAAAAAGGTTGCCCGCCTGGTCGGCCGCGAGGTCGTATGGGAAATTGAACAACGCGGCCTGGTTGGTGCCATCAGTGCCGCCGTAACTCGGTGGCGAGCCGGCAATGGTGGTCACCACCCAGTTGGTTCCGGCCGGAGTTAATTTTCGGATGGCGTTGTTGAAGGTGTCCGCCACATAAAGATTTCCCGCGCCGTCCACGGCCAGGCCGGACGGTTCGAAGAACAGCGCGTCGTCGTTGGTTCCGTCGGCGCTGCCGGTGGTTTGCAACGTGCCGGCAATGGTGGTCACCACCCAGTTCGTCCCCGATGAGGTCAGTTTGCGGATGGTCTGATTGTCCGTGTCCGCCACATAAAGATTGCCGCCGGCGTCAGCGGCAATGCCGGTCGGACGAGTGAACTGCGCGTCCTGATTGGTCCCGTCAGCGCTGCCGCTTGAGCCATTGGCCAGGCCGGCAATGGTCGTGGACACCCAGTTGGTCCCGGCGGGAGCAAGCTTGCGGATGGTGTTGTTGCCGCTGTCCGTCACATACAGATTGCCGGCACCGTCCATCGCAATGCTGGTTGGTTCGCTAAACTGCGCGGCACCGTTGGTGCCATCGGCGCTGCCGCCCGAACTGCCGGTCGTGCCGGCAATCGTGGTCACCACCCAGTTCGTTCCGACGGGAGTTAATTTGCGGACGGTATTTTCAGAGTAGTCCACCACATAAACATTGCCGTTGGTGTCCACCACGGTTCCTTCCGGATAGTAGAAACGCGCGTCGCTGTTCGTGCCGTCGTTGCCGCCGTAGTTCCCGGCCAGGCCCGCCAGCGTGACAAACGTGTAAGGCGTGGCGTAGTCGGACTGCGCCGGGGCCGGAGCTGCGGCAAGCAAACCGCCCAGGACCAGACCGGCCAGAAGCTGCGATGTTTTATTATTCATGGCTGTTTCAATTTCACTGAATTTTAAAGTTTTCCAAGGTCGCGCGACCGGTGAGCCGGTCAATGTGAACCAGGTTGTAGGCAATGTTGGTGCTGTTGCCGGGCGGATTTTCCGCAACGGAAGGCGAACTGGCGGCGTTGAGAGTAAAGGTTTTGGTGGCCGCATTGATCGCGGGCGACACGGTGCCCTGCGCCAGCGGAATGTATTCATCGCGGCCGGCGAGGCTCCGGCCGTCCACCGTGAGCTGGCCAAGATAGTTGAAGGCGATGTAGGGAAGATTTAACACCCGGGACACCAGGCTGTCTTCGGTCGGAAACGGAATGCTGTTTGAAATCGTGTTGAACCCGTAAATAAACAGATTGGTGTTGTAAGTCGGAATGGAAAAATAATTGTAAATTGAGGGCGGCTGGAATTTTTGCTCCGCGATGAACGCGCCGTCCGGCAGCTTCTGCCACGACCCCAGATAATGCGGCGTGTTCCGTCCCGGCTGGTCCCCAGGCGAACGCAGGCTCACAAAGTTGTAACCCATCAATTGCATGCCGCATAAATTGGTGGCGACCGACCTCTGCGCGGGAGTCAGGCCGATCCACCATGGATTGCTGGGAAGAGGATCCATCCAGAAATTTGGCCCGATGAAAACAATATAGACCGTCGTGTGATGGCCGATGGCCATTTGCCGGGCGCGGCTCACGCCATCCAGCATCTGCCGCGCCGCGCTGACGGTGACGTTGGACTTGCCGAGATTTTTGAGCGCCGGCACGGTCAGGGCGGCGAGGATGCCGAGGATCGAAATCACCACCAGCATTTCAATCAGCGTGAACGCCCGGCGGGGCTGAAACCCGGATTCCGGATTCCGGTTATTCACGCCTCCGACGGCAACCACAGATGAACGGTTCAATTTCACAACGTTACTGCCAGCTCAAGACATTGTCCTTGTTGACACCCTGGTTGGCGTTCATGCCGGAAGTGGAATTGACTTTTCCGTCCGGCCCGGCGGACCAGACCATGACCTTGCCGTGAAGCTGGAAATTATTCTGGTCTTGCGGAGTAAAACCCGGACTCGTCAGGCCAAAGAAACCAACGGTGCCATTCCCATTCTGGGAAACAATTTTCTTGCCATAAAACGAGTCTTCGCACGCATCATCGTAATTCAAATCCATGCTGATGATGTAGGGATTGCCCCACGGGTCGCGATAGACGCCGGAATTGTCCACGCCGCCGGGCGGATTTGGCCCGCCAGTCGCCGGGTCATAGTCCGAAAGCTTTGCATTGAGATACTTCAACTGCTTCGGATTTTTGACGTGGCCGTTGTTCAAAGTCGTCACGCCATTGCCGTAAGTTTGCAAGTCCATGAGGATGGCAATGACTTCGTTATTGGTCAGGATGCCACTGGATGCAAATGGAGTTCCCACGCTTTCCGTCCCGCCAGCACCGTTGGGAAATTTTCCGCCGTAGGTAAAATCGGGATTTTGTTTGATGTTGGAATAATAAGTGGCCTGTTTTTGCGCGTCGCTTGAAACGGGAAAGCGCCCGTTGTCGGTGTCATAAGCGGTGATGGCAGTCACGAGAGCCGACTCCTCCGTTTTGGCCTTCATAATTAAAGCGCGTTTTTTTACAGCCGCCAGCGCCGGCAACAGCATCGCCGCCAGAATGGCGATGATGGCAATGACCACCAGCAGTTCAATCAGGGTGAAACCCGCACGAAAACGGCGCGGGGCGGAAGGATGTTTTTTCATGACTTTGAAAAGGTTTTGGCGGCGGGCAGTATGCGGCAAAAATACCGGCGGGAGCAACGATTTGATGACCGTCCCACGCACAGCTTCCACCGGCCGGCACGTTTGGATGGACGGATGCCAACGGCAGTCATGCCATTCGACCGGCACCACGACGGCCCGGCTGTTTGATCGGTATGTTTGGGCTGGCCGCATAAATCAAGGCAATGAGGTGTTGATCTGCACTGAACTGTTCCAGTTGCAGACGAGGTTGGTTTTTCCGCTGATGACGAGCTGCACCCACAAATCGTAGCCACCGGGATTGTTTGTGCCGGGAAAGAGGTAGCGGAACGGGTTGACGCCTTTTACGCTCAACGGTTCGTAAGTGTCGTCCGGGCCGCCGACCGCTGTGACGAGGTTCGTGACTGGCACGACGCCGTTGACCGACGACGACCCAATCTGGTTTGGCTTCAAGCCGGGCAGAAAATCCTGCGCCGGCACCGCATCCTCGGCGCTGCCCTTGGTGCAGTTCAAGAGGCCGTCCACCTTGAACGCATTTTTGTAATCCGATTGACGAATGGTCGCGGAAGAATCGAGCGTCTGATAATAATTGACACCGCCGATGACCACCGTTTTCGCGCCGGACAATTCGTAGTAAAGCTGGTTTTCCAAGGCGCCATATCCGCTGCCCGGCGGATAGGTGTTGTATTTGTCGTGATAATTTTCGAGCGCGGTCTGGATCACCGCCAGCTCGCTCCTCGCCACGCTGATTTTTTGCCTCCGGGCAGCCGACTTCAAAACGACCAGGGTGAACGACGCCAAAATCGCGATGATAGCGATGACGACGAGAAGTTCAATCAAGGTGAACGCCCGGCGGGAGGACCGGATTCTTCCGGCAAAAATGTTTTTCATTGGTTTCATCGTTCGCGCATTTCATTTTCCATCCGTTCGCTCAACCACTGCTTGATCATGCTCTGGTAGTTCAGATACCGCGCCCGCGCCAGCCGCTTGATGCGCGCCAGCATCCGCGGGTCAATGCGCAGCGTGATGGTCACGGATTCGGACGACTCGGCGTTGCCCGCCGTGGCCGCTTCCATCAGCCGGAGCTCGGGACGGTTCTCGCCCCAAAAATTCGCCTCGGCCTCTTCGCTGTCGAAGATCGGCACGTCTTCCCAAGTGGCAAAAGTGCGCATGGCTGAAATGTTCAATTTGTCACGGTTGACCCGCTTTGCCCCGTCCCGCCGGACCAATCCTTCAGGAAAGGGTTTGACTCATTTTGCGCTGATAGAAAAACCGTTCTTCGGGTTCAAAGGGCCGCGCCAGCAACACCCTCACCTGCCGGCCATTGGTGCGATACACGCTGATGATCCCGATGCCGCCCGCCGACATCCCCAAGTTAAAAAACCGCGCCTGCACCCCAAATCGCGCGGAGTCTGGCAATAGCCGCACGGCAAATGCGTCCTCGAACGATTCTTCGATCTCCCGTTGCGTCAAAGAGCCAAGCTCAAAGAGCGGATTATTCCAATCGAACTCCATAACAGCTCAAATGTAAATAAATCGCCCATGCAATGTGAATACAATGTATTTACAACAAGGGCGATCACTTGTCAATGGTTTTTCTCTGAAATTCGATGCCTGCATTCCCGGCAGTCAATCTTCGCCCTTGCCGCCGGAGTCACCGCTCATCTGGCTGATCATGGAGATCAGGGGCAGGAACATGGCGATGACGATGCTGCCTACCATGACCGCCAGGAAAATAATCATGATGGGTTCGAGCAACGAGGTCATGGCGGCCACGGCGTTGTCCACCTGCTCGTCGTAGTCATCGGCGATGCGCAGGAGCATTTCCGGCAAGGCACCCGTCTGTTCACCAACATCGACCATTGAGACTACCATCGGCGGGAACACCCCGGAACCTTCCAGCGGCGCGGTGATGGTTTCACCTTCCTTGACGCTCTCATGCACCTTCGAGACGGCGTTGGCGATGATGACGTTGCCGGCGGTTTCCCGGACGATGGTGAGCGCCTGTAAAATGGGAACACCGCTGCTGACCAGCGTGCCGAGCGTGCGGGTGAACCGCGAAATGGCCACCTTGGAGATGACTGGGCCGAGCGCGGGCATCTTGAGCTTGCATTTGTCCCACAAATGCCGGCCAAACTTGGTCTTGATGAACAGCCAGAAGGCAAAGACCACACCTACCATTCCAATCATGCTCGTCACAATATGCAGCCGGATGGTGTCGCTGATGCTCATCACAAACGTGGTGAACCACGGCATCGTGATGTTCATGCCGGCGAAAACGTCCTTGAACCGGGGAATGACGAACGTCATCAGCAGGATCATGATGCCGAAGGCCACAATCAGCACCGCCACCGGATAAAACATGGCCGCCTTCACCTTGCCCTTGATCTTCTGCGCCTTTTCCGAAAATTCCGCCAGCCGCTTCAGAACCACTTCCAGCACGCCGCCCAGTTCGCCGGCCTTGACCATGTTGACAAACAGCTTGTTGAAAACCTTCGGATGCTGCGCCAGCGCCTCGGAAAACGTGCTGCCACCCTCGATGGACACCGCCAGTTCGCCGATGATCCCCTTGAGCGTGGCGTTGCGCTCCTGTTTTTCCAGCACCCGCAAACCGCGCAGCAACGGCAGCCCCGCGTCCACCAGCGTCGCCAGCTGGCGCGTGAAGGTCGTCAACACCTTCGGCTTCACCTTCCCGCTCAAGAAGGGAATCTTGATGTTGATGTTCATCGCGCCGCCCTTTTTGCCGGCCTTCCTGGGTTTGGCGGCCTTGGTCCCCCCCTTTTTTCCGGCAGACTTGTCCTCCTTGTCCGCCTCGGCGATCTTCGTCGGGAACAAACCCATTTCTTTCACGCGACCGATGGCCTCGTTCTGGCTGGCCACGTCAATGCTGCCCTTGGTTTCGTTGCCACGGTTGTCCAGCGCGATGTAATTGTATCTAGGCATAAAATCAGTTATGAGTTATGAGTGACGAGTGATGAGCAACTCAAAATAACTTGTCACTCATCACTTTTCTTCATGTGTATTTGACGACTTCTTCTATAGTAGTATCACCATCGAAGATGCTGCGCAAGCCGTCCTCGCGCAAAGTGACCATGCCCAGCTCCACCGCTTTCTGGCGCATCACCACCGTAGGCGCACGCTCGTTGATCAAAGTGCGGATGGGGTCGCTGATGACGAGCAGCTCGAAAATGCCCCGGCGGCCCTTGTAGCCCGTGTCATTGCAGGTCTGGCAGCCGCGACCGTAATGAAAAACCTTGTCGCCCAGATCGTGCGGCGAAAGGTTCAGCAGCGAGAGCTGCTGTTCCGTCGGCTCAAAGGGCGTCCGGCAGTTCTGGCAGCTTGTCCGCACCAGCCGCTGGCCCAGCACCGCCATGAGCGTCGAACTAATCAGAAACGGTTCCACGCCCATGTCCACCAGCCGCGTGACCGCGCCGGGCGAATCGTTCGTGTGCAGCGTGCTCAAGACCAGGTGGCCGGTCAGCGAGGCCTGGATGGAAATTTGCGCCGTCTCTAGGTCGCGCATTTCACCCACCATGATGATGTCCGGGTCCTGGCGCAAAAACGACCGCAGCGCCTTGGCAAACGTCATGCCCACCGCGTCGTTGACGGCGACCTGCATGATGCCTTCGATGTCAAATTCCACCGGGTCCTCCGCCGTCAGCAGTTTGGAATCAATCGCATTCACCCGGCGCAGGCACGAATAAAGCGTCGTCGTCTTGCCGCAGCCCGTCGGGCCGGTCACGACAAAAATGCCGTTGGGCCGCTGGATGACTTCCGTGACGAAATCATAGACGTATTTGGGAAACCCCAGCGACTCGACTTCGAGATTGACAGACGAACGGTCCAGCACGCGCAGCACCACCGACTCGCCAAACGCCGTGGGCAGCGTGCTCACGCGCAAGTCCACCTGCTTGCCGCTCACCATCAAAGTGATGCGTCCGTCCTGCGGCAGGCGGCGTTCGGAAATATCCAGGTTGGACATGACCTTGATGCGCGAGATCACCGGCAGCGCCAGATGCTTCGGCGGCGGCGCCATTTCGTAAAGCGCGCCGTCCACGCGGTAACGGATGCGGAACTCCGTTTCAAAAGGCTCGAAGTGAATGTCGCTCGCGCGATCCGCCACCGCCTGCTGCAAAACCAGATTGACGAATTTGACAATCGGCACCTGGTTGGCCAGTTCCTCGGCGGCTTTGGCGTTCTCGCCGGCCTCGTCCACTTCGCGGGCGATGTTTTTGTCCGCGCCCAGCTCCTTCAGGATTTCGGAAAAACTTTCACTTTCTTCCTGCCCGTAAAACCGTTCGACGGCCTGTTGAATTTCCGCCGGGTCGGCGACGACCACCTGCACGTCGCACTTGGCGGCAAAATGAATTTCATCCGCCTTGGCCGGATCGAGCGGCTCGGCCAGCGCCACCTGCAACGTGCCGTTGTTCAGGCCGACCGGCAGGCATTTATACATCTGCGCGATTTTCGCGGGGATGAGTTTCAGCACCTCGGCGGAAATTTCGCGGTCCTTCAACTGGATGACTTCCGTGCCGAGCGAGCTCGCCATCGCATACAGGATGTCGTGCAGCTTCATGATGCCGAAATCCTGCAGCACCTGGATGGACGGCGTGCCAGTGCGCTTGATCTCGGAGGCAACCTCCTCGAACTGCAGGTCGTCAATCATCCCCTGCTCGTGGATGAGCGTCAGCAATGCGTCTGAAATTTCGGCGGCCATGATAAATTATTTTTTCCCGTCCTTGTTCACCGCCTGCGCCAGATCCAGCTCCTGCAGCTTGGCCATGATGGTCGTCGGATCCTGCGCCTTGTTGATGACTTCTTCGCGGGCGATCATGCCCTGCAGATATTTATCAATCAGAAAACTGTCGAGCGTCACCATGCCCCACTTCGAGCCGGTCTGGATGTCCGACTGGATGCGGAAAGTTTTGTTGTCGCGGATGAGCGCGGCGATGGACGGCGTGTTGACCATGACTTCAAAAACCGCCACGCGGCCCGGCTTGTCAATGCGCGGCACCAGCAACTGCGAGATCACCGCCTGCATCACGGTCGAAAGCTGAATGCGCACCATTTCCTGCTGGTTGCTTGGAAACGCATTCGTTATGCGGTCAATCGTCTTGGCCGCGCCGGTCGTGTGCAGCGTGCCGAAAACCAAGTGGCCCGTTTCCGCCGCCGTGATGGCCGCCTCAATCGTTTCCAGGTCGCGCATTTCGCCAACGAGAATCATGTCCGGGTCCTGGCGCAATGCGCGGCGCAGCGCCTCGGCGAAATTCGGCACGTCCACATGGACTTCGCGCTGCGTGATGAGCGCCTTCTTGTGCTTGTGGTAATACTCAATCGGATCCTCCACCGTAATGAGGTGAACTTCCTCACGCGTTTCGTTGACAATGTTCAGCAGAGAAGCGAGCGTCGTCGTTTTGCCGGAACCCGTCGGGCCGGTGACGAGAACCAGTCCACGCGGCTTGAAGAGCAGTTCCTTCACTGATTCCGGCAGGCCGATTTGCTCGAACGTCAGCATCTTGCTCGGAATCTGCCGGAGCACCATGCCGAAATTCCCCTTTTCCTTGAACACGCTCACGCGGAAGCGCGCGGCGTCGCCGAACGCAAATGCGAAGTCCGCGCCGCCGCGTTCGCGCACCTGCTGGATGTGTTCCTCGGACGTGATGCTGCGCATCAACTCCTCCGCGCCTTCGGGCGCGAGCGAAGGTCCTTCGACCCGGTGCAAAATGCCGTGAACCCGGATCGTCGGCGCGGTGCCGACGCGGATGTGCAAATCGGACGCGCCCTCGGACACCACCAACTGCAGCAAATCTGACATTGAGTAGGACATAATAAAAAAAGTTACAAGTGATGAGTGATAAGTGACCGGCCGCAACTCGTCACTCGCCACTCGTCACTGGTCACTGGCATCTTCACGCTTCGTCGCCGACCGTCGCGCGGATGACTTCCTCCGGCGTCGTCATTCCGGCCAGCACCTTGCGGATGCCGTCCTCGCGCAGCGTTCTCATGCCCATCTCGCGGGCGCGCGAGCGCAGGACGTTGGTCGGCACCTGGTCATAAATCAGTTTGCGGGCCTCGTCGTCCACCACAAAAATCTCAAAGATGCCCATGCGGCCGCGGTGGCCGGAGCCGTTGCAGTTCGTGCAGCCACGGCCTTTTTGAACATTGGCGTTTTTCAAATCCTCCTGCCGGATGCCCAGCGCGCGCAGTTCCGCGTCCGTCGGCGCATACGGCGCGATGCACTTCTTGCAGATTTTGCGGACGAGCCGTTGCGCCATCAAACAGCGCGTGGAGGACGCAACCAAAAATGGCTTCACGCCGATGTCAATCAGGCGTGTCACCGCGCCTGGCGCGTCGTTCGTGTGCAGCGTGGAGAAAACCAGATGGCCGGTCAGCGACGCGTTGATGGCGATGGACGCCGTTTCGAGGTCGCGAATTTCGCCGATCATCACGATGTTCGGCGCCTGGCGCAGAATCGCGCGCAAGGCCATGGCGAAATTGAAGCCGACGATGTCGTTGATCTGAACCTGGTTGATGCCGGAGAGAATATATTCCACCGGATCCTCAACCGTGATGATTTTGCGGTCGGGCCGGTTGATGAAATTCAAGCACGAATACAGCGTCGTCGTCTTGCCGGAACCCGTCGGGCCGGTGACCAGCAAAATGCCGTCCGGCAGCGCGATGATGCGCTCGAAGGTCTGCTGGTCGTCCGTCAAAAATCCGAGTTCCGCCAGGCCCAGCCGCAGTCCTTCCTTGTCCAAAATACGCATGACGATGCTTTCGCCGTGGTTCGTCGGCAGGCACGACACGCGCAAATCAATGAACTTCGCCCCGACCTTCGACTGGATGCGTCCGTCCTGCGGGATGCGATGCTCGGAGATGACCATGCCGGCGGAAATTTTCAGGCGCGCGATGATCGCCGCCTGCAACTGTTTCGGCGGCGCCTTCATTTCCTGCAACATGCCATCAACGCGGTAGCGCAGGCGGAAGCGTTTGGCGAGCGGCTCCAGATGAATGTCCGACGCGCGCAGCTTGAACGCGTCCACAATGATCTGGTTCACCAACCGGATGAGCGGCGCGTCCGCCTCCACTTCGCCGCCGTCGTCCACTCCGCCGACTTCCACGTTGTCCTCGGTGAGTTCCTGGATGACATCCTTGAACGCCTCGTTGTCGCCGATCATCCGCTTCTCGCCGCCGTAAAACTTGCCCAGCGCCTGTTCGATGTCCGGCTCCGATGCCACGCGCAGTTCGATGTCCGAGTGGAGCAGATGATGCAGCGAATCCAGCGTGTTCAGGTCGGACGGATCGGCGATGGCGACGGTGACCTTGTCCTCGGTTCGGAACAGCGGGATGACCCGGTATTTTTTCGCCACGTCGCGCGGCACCAGGGAAATCACGTCGTCCTCAATTTTCATTCCCGCCAGATGCACGACTTCCGCGCCGAACTGCGCCGCCTTGGCCTGCGTCACGTCAGCCGGACGGATGGCCTTGTTCGCCACGAGAAAATCCACCACGCCCACGCCGGCCGCATTGGCCTCCTCGTGGGCCTTGGCCACCACTTCAGCGCTGGTGAAGCCGAGGTCAACCAGAAGGTCCAACAAATAATCGTCTTTTTCTGCCACGGGATTTTTATCGCGCGCCCTTTACTTTTGAATTCGGGGACGCGCTTGGCGAAAGGTTTCATTTGCCGCGCGAAAAGTCAATCCGTCGCTGCAAAAATTCGGGAATTTGTATTTAACGGAAGTTGAACCGGTAGGGACGCCGAGGGTAGGGATTCCGCGCTGCGGCGTCCCCGGTCCGTGCAGGGCCGGAACGTTTGGGCAAATCTTGCGTCAATGATATTCGTGTCGTCCCCCTGTTGCCACGCGACCGGCCAAGCTCGTTCCATCGCCTGACGCTCCGCTCGGCGACGGGGACAGCGCAGCGCGCTGTCAAAGGCGTCCAGCGATGGACGCCTTTTTTGTTTTTTGAAAATCAGTCTAAATATTTAAGAACTTTACAACTTCTGAAAGTGTCTGAAATGTAGGTGTGACGTAAGCTGTCTGACGAACCAAGATTGCCTTCCATCCCACAGCCTTTGCGCCCTCAAAATCAGCAAGAATAGAATCACCAATCATCCAAAGATCATCAATTCCTGATAATCCTTCAATTGCCTTAATGTAGGATTGTGGGTGAGGTTTCTCGTATCCGGTGACTGCTGAATTTGTAATTCGAGCAAATTTATCACGAATGCCCAAGTGATCTAATATCTGTGGCAACTCTGGCACATGGTTCGATAACACGATGTGATCCCATCCGAATAAAGTTAGAGCGTATCTCATAAATGCCGCAAGAGGATGATTACCGCCGCCAAATGAACAAAGCCTTGAAAATTCTCCGCGTGGTATTCATAACGGACCACCA
>Ga0208849_1001135_pt1 | contig 19915 bp, 21 predicted proteins | sample NGESurdeep072012_10_FD_184470 | JGI IMG/M metagenome (GOLD analysis project Ga0208849, IMG submission 184470) | Arctic peat soil microbial communities from Barrow, Alaska - NGEE Surface sample 53-3 deep-072012 (SPAdes) | ecosystem: Environmental > Terrestrial > Soil > Wetlands > Peat ... | reverse complement strand
CCCCGTCCGCGTGGATCCGCCTGCGGCTAACGCGCCAAAGGCCGCGTTAGCCTCCGGCCGGGACCGCCACGACGAGCGGCGGCTCTAAACCTTCTCCGGTTCAACCGGTCCAGGGCCGGAGCGAACGCGGGCCCTTTGCCGCGTTCGTGCAGGCCGGATGCTCGGGCGTGGGGATGGCGTAGCCACCACCGCGCGCGCTACGGCTCCCGCCGCCTCGGCGTCAGCCTAAGAGCCCGTCGGCTTGGCCGGCGGGCGCTCCGCGAAGCCGAAACATTCCCCGTAGTACGTGCTGCAGCACGTACTACGGAATGCGGGGCGACCAGAGCGCCGACAGCCCGCCTGCGGCGACGAGAAGGAGCGCAGCGATCGCGAGGAACCACGACGTGATCTCGACGCTGCTCCGCGTCCGGCCGAGGCTCGAGCCGAGCTTCGTGTAGGCGCTCTGGACGGACTGCGCCGTCTTCGCGCGGAAGAACGTGCCGCCCGTGACGTGGGCGATCGCGCGCAGCGTCGCCGGATCCGGCTTGAGCGAGTTACCGCCGGTGAAGAAGCCGCCGCCGTTCGCATTGCCGAAGGGCGCGAAGCCGGGCAGGCTGCCGCCGTTCGTGCCGAACGCGACCGTGAACACCGGGATGCCGGCCTGCTTCGCGCGCTCCGCGCCCTGGAGCGGCTGGAGGAGGCCGCGGTTCTGGCGGCCGTCCGAGAGGAAGAGGATCGAGACGAGCCCTTCCGACGGTGTCGGCGCGGCCGCCACGTAGGAGGCGAGCGAGCGCGGATTCGTGCTCGGCGCGGCGCTCGTGCCGGAGCTCGAGATCCCCACCGACTCGAGCCCGATCTGCACGGCGACGGCGAGCGCGTCGCCGATCGCCGTGCCGCTGTAGCCCTGGAACTGATCCGCGTCGTCCACCGCCTGGCGGACGAGCGCGTGGTCGGTGGTGGGCGGCGTCGCCACCTCGGCCTCGCCGGCGAACAGCACGAGCCCGACCTTCAGCCGCTTCGGCACGCGCGAGAGGAAGAGGTCCAACGCCTTCTGCGCCGCCGCCAACCGCGTCGGCTTCACGTCGTTGGACTGCATCGACCCGGAGACGTCGAGCACGAGCACGACCGTCGCCTTGTCGTTCGTGACGAGCGTGTGCACGTGCGGCCGCGCGACGGCGATGCAGAGCGTCGTCAGCGCAAGCAGGAAGAGCACGGGCGCGACGAGCCGGCGCCACTGCCGCCCTCCACCGACGACGAGCGCGAGCACGTCGACGTTCGTGTAGCGAACCGCGTAGCGCATCCGTCGCCGCTCGGCGAGCAGATAGATGCCGACGGCGAGCGGCACCGCGAGCAGCGCCAGCAGCAGCAGCGGGGCGCCGAAGCTCATGCGCCGCCCACGCAAACGAGATCGAGCTGAACGCTGACGATGTAGCCTGCCACAGCGGGGCCGGCGTGCACGGCTAGGTGGACGCGGCCCTTGCGAATGGTCTGCGTCACGTGCACGCTCGTCGCGAGCGCGAGCGGCGGCGGGTCGGGCGTATAGAACGTGATCGCGTGCGTGGCGGCTCCGAGTTGCTGTCCTGCCGGGCAGCTCTCCACATGCTTGCTCGTTCCGGCGTGGACCTGGAGCTCGATCAGCTTCGGTGCGACCGGCTTCGACGGCGGATACACGGTGACGGCGGTCGGCACACGCTGCCCGCCGCCGGCTCCCGGGATGCAGCCGATGTGCGGGCGAAAGCTCGCCGCCGCGTCGCGGCCGTGCAAGAGGCGCCCCAGGAAGATCGCCGAGTTCTCGGTGGTCGTGCCGGGGTTGACCGGCGAGCCGAGCACGCCGCGGAACTCGACCTGGAGCGCCCGCGTGCTCAGCTCGGCATCGAGCCCGCCGACGGTATAGCGCTTCGGACAAGCGAGCTGGAACTCCACGTCGCCGCCGCCGCCGGCGAGCACCCACGGCCCGGCGATGGGGACGCACTGCTGGAGCCCCTGGCACTCGTTCGTCGCACCCGCGGGCGCGGCCGCGATCGCACAGGCCGCCGCGGCCGCGACGAGGACGGACAGCCGCCTCACGGCACTCTCCGGAACCAGAACGCGGAGAGTCCGCCGCCCAGGAGCAAGAGCGCGATCGCCCCGCCGGCGAACGCGTCGCTGATCTCCCGGCTCTCAGTCGTGTGGCCGAGACGCGTGGCAAGGCGCGCGTACACCTGCTTCAGCACGGCCGCCGTGCGCGCCCGGAAGAACTCGCCTCCGGTCGTGCGGGCGATCATCTGCAAGGTGGCGGGACTCGGCGGCACGCGGATCTGCTCGTTGTAGCCGCCCGTGAGCTTCGCGAAGACGACGCCGTTCGCGGTGCCGACGAGCACGGTCGACACCGGCACGTGCAGCGCCTTCGCCTTCTTCGCCGCCGCAGCCGGCGCCGTGCGGCCGCCGTCACGTGCGCCGTCGGAGATCATCAACACCGAGGTCGGCGGCACGACGCCTTCGACCGACTTCTCGCGCTGCCCCAGCTGCGCGGAGATCCGCACGGCGTCGCCGATCGCCGTGCCTTCGCCCGGGTGCAGCTCGCTGATCGCCGTCGCGACGAGGTCGCGGTCGTGCGTGGGTGGGACGGCGACGTACGCTCGGCTGCCGAACGCGACGAGGGCGACGCTGTACGTCTTCGGCACCTTCGCGAGGAAGGAGTAGGCCGCGTTGCGTGCGGCGTCCAGACGCGACGGCGCCACGTCGGTCGCCGTCATCGAGCGCGAGATGTCGATCGCGAGCACCACCGTCGCGTCCTTGCGCTCGACGGTGAGCGTCGTGTGCGGCCGCGCGACGCCGACGATCAGCGCGACGAGCCCGAGCAGAAGCAGGGCGCGCGGAATGTAGCGGAGCTTTCCCGGCCGTTCCGCGAGCAGGTTCGGGAGCAGGGCGAGGTTCGAGAAGCGGGCGGCCACCGTGTCGCGCCGCCGCTCGTGCAGGACCCAGAGGCCGGCGAGCGCCGGTACCGCGACGAGCGCAACCAGCGCGAGCGGCCGCTCGAAGCTCACCGGCGCGTCCCGAGGAAGGCGGCGAACGCGCGCAGCCAGTCGCCCGAGGTGGAGAGGACGACGTGTGGTACCGCGAGCGCGGAGAGCACGCGCGCGACGCCGGTGCGCTCGTGCGCCGCCGCCTCGGCGAAGCGCCGGCGCAGGTCCTCGCTGCGCGTGTCGACGCGGATCTGGCGGCCCGTCTCCGGGTCGACGAGCCAGACCTCGCCCACGTCAGGCAGCTCCTGCTCGCGCGGGTCCCGGACCTCGACCGCGAGCACGTCGTGGCGGCCGAGCAGCTCGAGCAGCGGCTTGCGCCAGTCGAGCGGGCTGCGGAAGTCGGAGACGATCACGACGAGGCCGCGCTGGCGCGCGATCGCCGCCGTCCGGCGGAGCGCTGCGCCGAGCGAGGTGGCGCCGGTTCCTTCCGCCTCACGCTCGGTGCCGATCTCGGCGAGGAGCCCGAGCAGGCCTCGGCGGCCCTGCGCGGGCGGCAGCGTCACCGTTCTGCTGCCGCCGAACGTCGTCACGCCGAGGCGGTTGCCGCGCCGCGTCGCCACGTGGCCGACGGCGACCGCGACGCCGTCGGCGACGTCAGCCTTCCGCCGCTCCGCCGTGCCGAAGTGCATCGAGGGCGACGTGTCGAGCACGAGCCACGTGACGAGCACCCGCTCGGCGAGCTGGACGCGGACGTGCGGCTCGCCCGTTCGTGCCGTGACGTTCCATTCGATCTGGCGCACGTCGTCGCCGGGGACGTACGGCCGCACCTGCGCGAGCTCGACGCCGACGCCGTAGCGCGACGAGCGGTAGTCGCCCGCGAGCATCCCGCCGAGCCGCCGGCCGACCTCGATCTGGAGTGCGTGCAGCAGCTCGAGCGGCAGCGCGCCGGGGCCGGGCCGCTCGGGCCCGGTCGCGGCGAGGAGCGACCGTGTGCTCAAGCCCGGCTCGGTCGCGCGAGGCTCGTCTCCGGGGCGGGCACGGCCGCGAGCACGGCGTCGAGGATCCGGTCGGGCGTCATGCCCTCGGCGAGCGCCTGGTAGCTGAGCACGAGCCGGTGCCGGAGCGCGTCCTTCGCGAGAGCGCGGACGTCGTCGGTAGTCGCGTAGTCGCGGCCGCGGAGCAGGGCGAGCGCCCGTGCCGCCTGGATCACGCTGATCGGCCCGCGCGGGCTCGCGCCGAAGTCGACGAAGTCGGCGAGCTCGGCGAGGCCGGCATCCGCAGGCCGTCGCGTCGCCGACGCGAGCGAGACGGCGTAGCTGATCAGCGCCGGGTCGACGTAGATGTCGAACACGGCGGCCTGGAGCTCGCGCAGCTCCTCGAGCGACAGCGTCTCCCGCAGCTCGGGCGCGGCGACGAGCTGGCGCTGGACGATCGTCAGCTCCTCGTCATGCTCCGGGTAGTCGATCAGGATCTTGAGCATGAAGCGGTCGACCTGGGCCTCCGGCAGCGGATAGGTGCCCTCGGACTCGATCGGGTTCTGCGTCGCCATCACGAGGAACGGCGACGGCACCGGATGCGTCGTGTGCGCGATCGTGACCTGACGCTCCTGCATCACCTCGAGCAGCGCGGACTGCACCTTCGCCGGCGCGCGGTTGATCTCGTCCGCGAGCAGGAAGTTGCAGAAGACGGGGCCGAGCTCCGTGTCGAACGTGCCCTGCCCGGGCCGGTAGATCCGGGTGCCGACAAGGTCGGCGGGGACGAGGTCGGGCGTGAACTGCACGCGGGCGAAGCTGCCGCCGAGCACGCCGGCGGTCGTCTTGATCGTGAGCGTCTTCGCGAGACCCGGAACGCCCTCGATCAGGAGGTGGCCCTGTGCGAGCAGGCAGACGAGGACGCGCTCGAGCATCTGGTCCTGCCCTGCGATCACCCGCCTGATCTCGAACAGGGCCTGCTCCAGGCGCTCGCTGATCTCGCCGGGCGTCAGCCCGCCGCCGGTCGCCTGCTCTGACACGGAAGCCTCCCCTCGTCGGTGAGCCCTGGATTGTTCCAGTCAAAGCTAAGTTCGGGGTGAGTCCTTCCGTGGTTTCCGTCCGGCTCCCCGGAGGTAAAAGGCTCGTTAAGACACCATCCGGGGGACTCGGGCGGCGGCGGGCGCTGCTATGACGTCCTTGTGCGCTCGTACGCCCTGCTCACGGCCCTCGCGGGCTGCCTTGCCGTGGCTGCGACCGTTGCGCCGGCGGCGACGCCCGGCGTAGGCGCGTCCGCCCAGCAGATCGCCTATTCGGACGTGAACGGCGACCTGTTCGTCGGCTCGCTCCAGGGCAACGACGGGACGGCCATCTTCCAGAGCGACGGCACGACGGCGATGACGGCCCTCTCGATCTCCCCCGACGGCAGCACGGTGCTCGCCGTGTCGAGCTCCGACCAGGACCAGCTCGTGCTCGTTCCCGCCTCGGGCGGCGCGCCCGCTCCGATCGACGGGACGGTCGGCGCCGACTCGGGCGCCTTCTCGCCGGACGGCAGGTCGGTCGTGTTCTCGATCGGCATCAACACGTCGCCGACGCTGTCGGCGGGGATCTACTCCGTGCCCGTCGCAGGCGGGACGCCCACGCAGCTCGTCAACACGCCCGACAGTGCCACCGATTCGCTGCCGCAGCTCTCGCCGAACGGCGCGCTGCTTGCCTTCGTCCGCGATGGGGTCGACGGCAGCGGCAACGAGACGGTCGGGCTCGAGATCGTGCCGGTCTCCGGCGGCAGTCCGACAGAGCTGACGGACGGCCTCGCGCCGACGGTCGACGGGGGCGAGCATCTTTCCTTCTCGCCCGACGGCAGGACGATCGCGTACTCGGGCGACTACACCGACCCGGGCATCTTCACCATCGCCGCGGCCGGCGGCGTCTCGTCGCAGCTCACGTCCGACTCCGACTACTGGCCGTCGTTCACGGCGGACGGCGCGTCGGTGGTGTTCTCGCGCGACTCCTTCAGCGCGGGCGCCGACGACAACGCCGCCTCGCCGGTCGACCAGTCCGACAACGACGTCGACGAGCTCTGGACGATGAGCGCGAACGGCTCGAATGCGGCCGTCGTCGCCGAAGGCGACTACGAGGCCCTCGCCGTCACGCCGTACGCGTCGAACGGGTCGAGCGGCGGCGGCACCGGTGGAGCCGGAGGCGGCACGGGCGGCGGCGGCGGTGGCGGTGGCGGCGGCGGCACCACGGGCGGCGCGCCCGGGAGTGGCGCGGGCCCGAGCCCCGTCTACGGGACCTCCGTCCACGTCGTCGTGCACGGCAGGCGCTACGTCGTCAGCTGGAAGGGCAAGGCGTCCGCGTGGGCGATCGTGCTCCGGGTCGGCAGGCTCGACGTGCTCGCCCATGTCAAGGGCTCCGTACACCACCACACCTTCGTGCTGCGCGGCGCCAAGGGCATCGTCCGCGCCGTCGTGCGCGCGGCCGACTAGACCTGCGGGATGCGGGCCTCGAGCGCGGCCGTGACGGCGTCGCGCACGGGCTCGAGCTCGATCCGGTCGAGCACGTCCTGGAAGAAGCCGCGCACGACGATCCGCTCGGCCTCCGCGCGCGGCAGGCCGCGCGACATCAGATAGAAGAGTTGCTCGCGGTCGACGCGGCTCACCGTCGCGCCGTGGGTGCAGCGAACGTCGTTCGCCATGATCTCGAGGCCGGGGATCGGTACCGCGTGCGCCGTCGGCGAGAGCATCAGGTTACGGCACTCCTGGTACGCGTTCGTCTTCTGCGCGTCCGGCTCGACGCGGATCATCCCGCGCCACACGGCCGTCGCGCTGTCGCGGAGCGCACCCTTGAAGGCGAAGTCGGAGGTGCAGCTCGGCGCGACGTGCTCCTGGAACGTGTCGTAGTCCAGGTGCTGCACGCCGTCCGCGAAGTAGGCGCCCGTGACGCGTGACGTCGCGCCCGGCCCGGTCAGGTCGTTCTGGATGCGCGTCTTCCCCTTCTTCGAGCCGAAGCCGCCGGCGACCCAGTCCAGCTCCGCGTCGCGCTCGACGCGCGCGTGGTGCGAGGCGAAGTGCCAGGTCTCGGTCGAGAGGTTCTGGAGCGAGACGTACTCGAGCTTCGCGTTCGCCTCGACGAACAGCTCCGTGACCGCGTTCGAGTAGGCGGCGGTGTCCGCGGCCGGGGAGGCGTACTCCTCGATCAGCGAGGCGCGCGCGCCCTCCTCGGCGACGACGACGAGACGCCAGAACGTCTGGCCGGTGACGGCGATGCGCACGTACAGCGGCTTCTCCAGCACGAGCCCCTTCGGGACGACCACGAGCAGGCCGTTCTTCCACATGGCGGCGTTGTGCGCCGCGAACTTCTCCGTCCAGCCGACGAGCGAGTAGAGCCGCTCGAAGTCCTCGGGGAGCGGCTCGAAGCGCACGCCTTCCGGGGCTTTCGAGATGTCGATCCCGTTCTCCGTCACCGTCGCGTAGCCGGCAACGTCGAGGTCGAGCAGCGTCGAGATCTCCGTGGCGCCGCCGCCGACGAACGCCTCGGGGTCGAACCCGACGAGGTCGGTGAAGCGCCAGTGCTCTTCGGTGGTGTCCGGGATCGGCAGGCTGCGGTAGGCCTCGAGCGCCTTCGCGTTAGCCAACCGACCCCTCCATCTGCAGCTGGATCAGCCGGTTCATCTCGACCGCGTACTCGAGCGGGAGCTCCTTCGTGATCGGCTCGACGAAGCCGCTGACGATCATCGCGCTCGCCTCCGCCTCCGACAGGCCGCGCGACATGAGATAGAACAGCTGCTCCTCGCCGATCTTCGAGACCGTCGCCTCGTGGCCGATGTCGACCTCGTCCGCGTCGATCCGCATGTACGGGTACGTGTCCGAGCGCGACTCCTCGTCGAGGATCAGCGCGTCGCACACGACCTTCGACTTCGAGCCCTTCGCGCTCTTGTCCACCTGAAGCAGGCCGCGGTAGCCGGCGCGCCCGCCGTCCTTCGAGATCGACTTCGACGTGATCACCGACGTCGTGTTGGGCGCGACGTGGACGCACTTGCCGCCCGCGTCCTGGTGCTGGCCCTTGCCGGCGAACGCGATCGAGAGCACCTCGCCGTGCGCGCGGTCGCCCATCAGCCAGATCGCCGGGTACTTCATCGTCAGCTTCGAGCCGAGGTTGCCGTCCACCCACTCCATCGTCGCGTCCTTGTGCGCGACTGCGCGCTTCGTGACGAGGTTGTAGACGTTGTTCGACCAGTTCTGGATCGTCGTGTAGCGGCAGCGCGCGCCCTCCATCACGACGATCTCGACGACCGCGGAGTGCAGCGAGTCGGTCGAGTAGATCGGCGCCGTGCAGCCCTCGACGTAGTGCACGTAGGCGCCCTCGTCGACGAGGATCAGCGTCCGCTCGAACTGGCCCATGTTCTCCGCGTTGATGCGGAAGTACGCCTGGAGCGGCATCTCGATCTTCACGCCCTTCGGGACGTAGATGAACGAGCCGCCCGACCACACGGCCGAGTTGAGCGCGGCGAACTTGTTGTCGTTCTGCGGGATGATCGTGCCGAAGTACTTGCGGAACATCTCCTCGTGCTCGCGCAGCGCGGTGTCCGTGTCGAGGAAGATCACGCCCTGCTTCTCGAGATGCTCCTGAAGCTTGTGGTAGACGACCTCCGACTCGTACTGCGCGCCGACGCCGGCGAGGTACTTCTTCTCGGCCTCGGGGATGCCCAGCTTGTCCCACGTGTCCTTGATGTCGGCCGGCAGGTCTTCCCAGGAGTTGGCCTGGTTCTCGGTCGGCTTGATGTAGTAGAAGATGTTCTCGAAGTCGATCTCGGCGACGTTGCCGCCCCATTCCGGCAGCGGCCGCGCGTAGAAGTAGTCGAGGCTCCTGTGCCGGAACTTCCGCATCCAGTCCGGCTCGTTCTTGTGCGACGAGATCGCATCCACGAGCTCGTGCGAAAGGCCGCGGCCGGACTTGAAGAAGTAGTCCTCGTCGACGGAGAAGCCGTACTTGATCGCGTAGTCGGAGCCGATCCCCTCGACGATCTCGGTCTCGCTCTGCGCCATTACGCGTCACTCCCCACGATTGCCGGGATGAACGGGTCGTAGCCGTCCGCCTCGAGCTGCTTCGCGAGCTCAGGCCCGCCGGACTCGACGATGCGCCCGTCGACGAAGACGTGCACATGGTCGGGCGTGATGTAGTCGAGGATCCGCTGGTAGTGCGTGATCACGAGCGCGCCCATCTCGGGGCCGACGAGCTCCTTGACGCCGCCCGCGACGACGCGCAGCGCGTCGATGTCGAGCCCGGAGTCGGTCTCGTCGAGCACTGCCATGCGCGGCTTCAGCATCGCCATCTGGAGGATCTCGACGCGCTTCTTCTCTCCACCCGAGAAGCCGTCGTTGATGTAGCGCGACGCGAGCTCGCGGCTGACCTTGAGCCGGTCCATCTGGGCGAGCAGCTCGGTGCGAAACTCCGGAATCGGCATGGGGTTCTCGACGCCGCCGTTGCGCGCCTTCCGCACCGCGTTGATCGCGCTGCGCAGGAAGCTCGTCACCGTCACTCCCGGGATCGCGTGCGGATACTGGAAGGCGAGGAAGAGGCCGCGCTGCGCGCGCTCGTCCGCCGCCAGCTCCGTGATGTCGTCGCCGTCGAGGAGGACCCGGCCCTCGGTGATCTGGTAGGCCGGATGGCCCATGATCGCGTAGGACAGGGTCGACTTGCCGGAGCCGTTGGGGCCCATCACGGCATGCACCTCGTTCACGTCGACCTCGAGGTCGACGCCCTTGACGATCTCGGTGCCGTCCTCCAGCGCGACGTGGAGGTTCTCGAGCCTCAGCAGTCCCACGAACTTCGCCTCATTTCTAGGAAGAGCGCGGCCTTCGCCACGCACAAACTCACCCCCGCAGTCTAGCGGAGACCGGTCGCGCCGAGCCTGCGAAAAGCCCGAGGTTCAGCGCATCCTGCGGGGCAGTGCTATTCTCAAGGCATATGACCGGCTGGACCAGCCCGACCCACATCATCCTGCTGCTCCTGATCGCGCTGCTGCTCTTCGGCGCGAAGCGGCTCCCGGAGATCGGTCGCTCGCTCGGCTCGGGGATGCGTGAGTTCAAGGACTCCGTGACGGGGGCCAACCCGTCCGAGCCGCCGCATCAGCTCACCCCGCCGGCGGTCGAGACGACCAGCACCGCTCCCGCGTCCGAGCGCGAGACCGTCTAGCTCACGCATGGGACCGTTGCCCCGTCGCCTTGGCTACGGCGAGGAGGCGACGCTCGTCGAGCATCTCGAGGAGCTGCGGCGGCGCATCTTCGTCGTGCTCGGGGCGCTGGTGGTGACGACGATCGTCGCCTTCGCGTTCCACACCCACATCCTCGACTGGCTCAACCACCCGCTGCCGGCCGCCAAGCGGCATCCGACGACGCTCGGGGTGACCGAGCCGTTCGTCGTCTCGGTCACGGTCAGCGTTTACGCCGGCTTCCTGCTCGCGCTGCCCGTGATCCTCTGGCAGGTCTGGTTGTTCTTCGCGCCGGCCTTCGACAAGGGGATCGAGCGCCGCGTGCTCGGCCTCGTGGCGGCCGCGACGGCGCTCGGGGCGGCCGGGCTCGCGTTCGGCTACTTCGTCCTGCTGCCGCGCGCCGTCCACTGGCTCACGAACTACGACAACCAGCAGTTCCACAACCTGATCCAGGCGAAGCCGTACTACTCGTTCGTGTCCACGGTGCTGCTCGGGATCGTCGTCGTCTTCGAGCTGCCGATGGTCGTGCTCGGGCTCGTCAGCCTCGGCGTGCTCTCCTCGCGGACGCTGCGCAAGAACCGGCGGCTCGGCTACTTCATCACCGCCGTGATCGCGCTCGGCCTTCCAGGGCCGGATCCCGTGACGACCGGGCTGGAACTGCTGCCGATGTGGGCCCTGTTCGAGAGCTCGATCTGGCTTGCAGTGTTCGTCGAACGCCGCGCCGCGTCGCGGGTCGTCGCGCCGGGCGTCCCCAGCTCCTGATCGCTACGCTGCGCAATCCATGGCACGTGCAGCGGTAAAGGCCAAACAGGCCGAGCGCAAGAAGACGCAGCCCGCGAAGTCCGGGGGCCGGCGTGACCGGCGCGGCCGTCGCAAGCATGCCGCCGGCGGGAACCCGAACCAGCATCTCTTCTTCTCGCGTCTGCGCCGCCGCGCGAAGGTCGCGTACGTCATCCTCGCGGTGCTCTTCGCCATCACGTTCGCGTTCCTCGGCGTCGGCTCCGGCACGAGCGGCCTCGACCAGCTGTTCAGCAACCTCAACCTCTTCCACAGCAGCGGCTCCTCCGTCTCGCACGCACTGGGCGAGGTGAAGAAGCATCCGAACGACCCGCAGGGGTTCCGCGACCTCGCGACCGCGTACGAGGCGAAGGGCGATACCGCGGACGCAGCGAACGCGCTGCAGCAGTACACAAACCTGAAGCCGAAGGACGCAGCCGCGTGGAACGAGCTCGCCGGCCTCCAGCTCACCGAGGCGCAGAGCTTCACCACCGAGTACCAGAACGCCTACGCCGCGCAGCAGCTCGCGGCGCCGAGCCAGGCCTTCCTGCCCACGGGCAAGCTCGGCACGGCGATCGGCACGAGCCCGATCGAGACGGCCGCGGCGCAGGCGGCGAACACGAACACGGGCGCCATCGGCCAGCAGATCGGGCTCGCGTACAGCGGCGCGGTCACGTCGTACCAGGCGCTCGTGAAGCTCCAGCCCGGCAACTCGAACGCGCAGTTCCAGCTGGCCCAGGCGGCGCAGACTGCGGGACAGACGAGCGTCGCGGTCGCGGCGTACAAGACCTTCCTGAAGCTCGACCCGACGTCGACGAGTGCGGCCCAGATCAAGGCGCTGATCAAGCAGCTCGCGCCGGCGCCGCCGAAGAAGACGAAGAAGAAGAAGTAGTTGCGGTAGCTGCGACTGCACGTGAAGCGTCTGGTTAGACTCCTCACGTGCGTCGGGGTCTCCTGGGAGCCGTGCCTGTGCTTGCGGCCGTGCTGCTCGTTTCGGGCTGCGGCACCGGCGGCATCGCGTCGAAGCACACCGACCAGACCAACGGGCAGAAGGTGTTCTCGTCGAACTGCGCGAGCTGCCACACGCTCGCGGCTGCGAACGCCACGGGGACGGTCGGGCCGAACCTCGACGAGGCGTTCGCCGCCGACAAGGAGCAGGGGTTCAAGGACAGCACGATCCAGAACGTCGTGCTCGACCAGATCCGGCTGGCGAACCCGCCGATGCCGCAGAACCTCGTCAAGGGCCAGGACGCGCAGGACGTGGCGGCCTACGTCGCCGCTGTCGCCGGGCAGGGCGGCGTGAACGCGAAGCCGCCTGCGCAGCTCGGCAACGACGGCAAGGCGATCTTCTCCGCAGACTGCGCGAGCTGCCACACGCTGAAGGCGGCCGCCTCCTCCGGCACGGTCGGCCCGAATCTCGATCAGCTGAAGCCGTCGGACGCGATCGTCCAGCGCCAGGTCACGAACGGCGGCGCAGTGATGCCGCCCTTCAAGGGCAAGCTCAGCCCCGCGCAGATCGCCGCCGTCGCGAAGTTCGTCTCCTCCTCCGCCGGCAAGTAGCTCCCTTGACGGTGCGGCGCGCGCGGCCGAAGGACGCCGCCGCGATCGCGGAGGTGCATCTGCGCACGTGGCAGGGCGCGTACGAGCACGTGTTCGGCGCCGAGCGCCTGGCCGGCATCGACGCGGAGCGCCGCCGCCGTGGCTGGGAGCGGGTGCTCGCAGAGCGCCTGGACGAGACGGTGTTCGTCGCGGAGCGGGAAGGTCGGATCGTGGCCTTCGCCTCGGTCGGCCCGAGCCGCGACGAGCCGGGCGAGGGCGAGCTCTACGCGATCTACGCGCTCCCTGAGGCCTGGGGGAGCAGCGCCGGCCGCGCGCTGATGGAGGAGGCCCTCGCGGCGCTGCGCGGGCTCGGCTTCGGCGAAGCGACGCTGTGGGTGCTCGACGACAACCCGCGCGCCCGGCGCTTCTACGAGCGCGAGGGCTGGATGCCCGACGGCGCGCGGCGCGAAGGGGAACATCTCGGCGTCGTCACCGCCGAGGTTCGGTATCGCATCGAGCTCGCGTAACCACGGCTCAGTGGCGGATCCAGGCGACGATCGCCCCGACCACGACCGCCGCCGCCGCGACGCCCGCCCATGTGTTCAGCTTCGCGGCGCCGACGATCACGATCGCCCCGACGATTACGACGCCGAGGAAGCGGAAGGCCTCGGCCTCGCTGCGGAGCGGGTTCCTCAGAGGATGTAGACCGTCATGTAGACGACGATCCACATCACGTCGACGAAGTGCCAGTAGATGCCGGCGATCTCGACGCCGTGATGGTGCTCCGGGGAGAAGTGGCCGCGGAAGGCCCGGATCGTCATGAACAGCAGCAGCGTCAGGCCGACGAAGACGTGTGCGCCGTGCAGGCCGGTGAGGCAGTAGAAGATCGTCGCGAAGCCACCGTCCTTCAGCGCGAAGCCGACCCGCGAGTACTCGCGCCCCTGGGTGATCAGGAACGTCAGCCCCATCAGGAAGGTCAGCAGCAGTCCGGCCCGCAGGCCCCACACGTTGCCGCGCTTGATCGACTGCAGCGCCCAGTGCATCGTGAAGCTCGAGGTGACGAGGATGCACGTGTTGATGAGCGCGACGAAGATCGGCAGGTGGAACGGCGGCGTCGGCCACGGCGTGCCGGCCACGACGCGGACGAAGAAGTACGCCGTGAAGAACGAGCCGAAGAGCATGATCTCCGTCCCGATGAACATGAGCATCCCGAGGACCCCCGGCGTGATCCGCGAGCTGTAGTGCGGCGTCGGCGGCCCGTGGTGCTCGCCGTGCCCATGGCCGACGTGCTCGGCGTGGGCGGACATCAGACGGCCACCGCTTCGGGAACATCGACCTCGACGTGCTCGAGCGGCAGCTTCGTGCCGGCACGAAGCCGGCCGAGCAGGTCGCGGCGCAGCCAGCCGGAGCGCGCGTCGGGGAAGGTGGACACGATCAGCTCGTCGACGCGCTCGTCCGCGATCGTCTGCGCGACCGCCGAGTATGGGTCCGGGTGCGAGATCTGGCCGTGCACGTCGAGTCCTTCGCTGCGCAGGAGCGTGACGGCCCGTAGGAGCCGCCTCTCGGCTTCCTCGTAGGTGCCGTCGGAGTCGCCCTGCGGCGAGAGGATGAGGAAGCTCGCCGGGCTTCTCGCCGCCCGCGCGCGGATCGCGTCGAGCAGCGGCGCGCCGAGCACCGTCTGGTTCGCAACCACGAGCACATTCGCCTCGCCGTGCTCGGCCGCGAGGTCGACGACGACGTGCTCGAACGGAAGCGCCGCCGCGACGTGTCGCATCTGGTCGACGGCGTTGCGCCGCAGCCAGCCGGACTGCGCCTGCGGATGCGTCGAGACGAGCACTTCGTCCGGCTCGAGCTGGTGGATGGCGTCGCGCAACGCGGACACGGGGTCGCACTCCACGACGACGCCGGTCGCGGGCACGCCGGCGTTCCGGAGCAGCGCGAGCGTCCGGTCGAGGCGGCGGCGCGCGGCCGCCCGCCGGGTGTCGTAGTAGACGACGTAGCCCTGCTGCGGCTGCGTCACCGGCGCGACCACCGTCACGCGGACGGAGCCTTCCGCAGCCTTCTCCTCGATCAGCTCGACGAGCGCGCGCGAGACGACGGTCTCGTTTGCGACGACGAGGATCTGGCGCGTCCTCTCCGGCTCGCTCATGTGACGCCGGCCTCCTCGGGTGCGGCGGTGCGCGCGGGCGCGAGGATCGCGTGCTGGGCGCCCGGCGTGCCGTAGCCGTACGGCGAGCCGACGACCTGCGGGATCTCGTCGAAGTTGAAGGTCGGCGGCGGCGACGTGACGAGCCATTCGAGGGTCATCCCGCGCCACGGGTTCGACGGCGCGATCTCGCCGCTGCGCCAGCTCGTGATCATGTTGTAGAGGAACACGAGCGACGACGCGCCGAGCCCGAACGAGGCGATCGAGATGAACATGTTGAGGTTCGCGAATCGCGGCGCGTAGTCGGCGACGCGGCGCGGCATCCCTTCCGTTCCGAGGATGTGCATCGGGAAGAACGTCAGGTTGAAGCCGACGAACGTCAGCCAGAAATGGAGCTTGCCCAGCCGTTCGTTGTACATGCGGCCGGTTATCTTCGGGAACCAGTAGTAGATGCCGGCAAAGATCGTGAAGACCGAGCCGCCGAACAGCACGTAGTGGATGTGCGCGACGATGAAGTACGTGTCGCTCGTGTGGATGTCGATCGGCACGGCGCCGAGCATGACGCCGGACAGTCCGCCGATCACGAACATCGACAAGAACCCGAGCGCGAACAGCATGGGCGTGTTGAAGTGGAGTTTCCCTTCCCACATCGTCGCGAGCCAGCTGAAGATCTTGATGCCCGTCGGGATCGCGATCAGCAGCGTCGTGATCATCATCGGCACGCGCAGCCACGACGCCATGCCGCTGACGAACATGTGGTGCGCCCATACCGAGAAGCCGAGCACGACGATCGCCATCAGCGAGAGCGCCATCAGCCGGTAGCCGAAGATCGGCTTCCGGCTGAACACGGATATGACCTCGCTCATGATCCCGAAGCCGGGCAGCATCATGATGTACACCGCTGGGTGCGAGTAGAACCAAAATATGTGTTGGTATCCGAGTGGATAGCCGCCGTTGTTCGGGTCGAAGAACGCGGTGTGCATCACGTGGTCGAACATCGAGAAGAACTGCGAGCCGGCGATGAACGGCGTCGCGATCACGACGAGCAGCGACGTCGTGAAGTTGGCCCACACGAGCAACGGCATCCGCCAGAACGTCATGCCCGGCGCGCGCATCGTGATGATCGTGACGAGGAAGTTGAGCGCGGTCATGATCGACGACGCTCCCGCCCACTGCACGCCCTGGTTGAAGAAGATGGCGCCGAGCGGCTCGTGCGTCGAGCAGAGCGGCACGTAGCCCGTCCAGCCGCACGCGAACGCGCCGCCGGGGACGAGGAACGAGCTCAGCATCATGATCCCGGCGATCGGCAGCAGCCAGAACGACAGCGCGTTCAGGCGCGGGAACGCCATGTCGGGCGCGCCGAGCATGAGCGGCACGACGAAGTTCGCCAGCCCGGCGAAGGCCGGGATCACGAACAGGAAGATCATCAGCGAGGCATGGACCGAGAAGAGCCCGTTGAACGTCTGCGTGTCGACGAACTGCATGCCGGGACGGGCGAGCTCCGCGCGCACGAGCAGGGCGAGCATGCCGCCTGCGAAGAAGAAGAAGATCGTCGTCGCCAGGTACTGGACGCCGATCACCTTGTGGTCGGTGTTGACCCGGAAATAGTCCTTCCACGAGGTCGCGCCGTGGCCGGAATGGTCCTCGGGCCGGGTCGGGCGGCCGATCGCGTAGTACGCCCAGTAGTCGAAGGTGCCGATGCCGGCGAGGAAGCCGAGCGGCCCGGTCACGAGCAGCGCCACGAGCGTGATGTCCGTCATCTTCAGGAGCGGATGCCAGCCGCCCCACCAGCGGAAGGCGACGACGAGGGCGAAGCCGAACGCGGCGAACGCGCAGAACATCCAGGCCGCACGGATCCAGCCGGCGCGGTAGAGCAGGCCCCAGTTGCCGCCTCCGCGCGGCGCGAGCTCGTGATCGGCGGTCGCTGCAGTCACGGTGTCGGATTCACCCCTTGCTCGAGCTGATCAGATACTGGACGAGCGCGTCGAGCTGTGGCTTCGACAGCGACGTCCCGAATGTCGGCGGCATCACGTTCTTCGGAAATCCGGGCTGAATGTATGCCTCCGGGCTGACGATCGACTCCTTGACGAACGCTGCGAGCGGCTGCTTCGCCTGCGCCGCCCATGCCTTCAGCTTGTCGAGGTCGGGGCCGATCTTCCCGGTCGAATGCGACGCGGCGAGCGTGTGGCAGGCGCCGCACCCGTTGTTCGTGAACACCGCCGCACCCGACACCGACGGGCTCGACGACGAGGTGGGCGGGGCAGCTGCAACCCGATTCTTCTTCAGCCAGCTCGCGAACGCTGCGGGCGTCACCACGATCGCGTCCGTACGCATCAGCGCGTGCCCGAGGCCGCACAGCTCCGTGCAGATCACCGCGTACGTGCCGATCCGGTCGGGCGTGATGTGCAGCGTCGGATGCAGGCCGGGGACGGTGTCCTGTTTCTGGCCCCACTGCGCGACCCAGAACGAGTGGATCACGTCGAGCGAGGTGAAGGTGAGCAGGACCGAGCGTCCGTCGGGCACCGTCAACGTTCCGGTCGTGAACCCGTTCGCGTCGGGGTAGCTGAACGTCCACGCGAACTGCTGCGCGGTCACGTTGATGCGCAGCACGTTCTTGCCCAGCGCGTCGTTGCGCGAGAGCACGATCGCGCTCACGATGCCGATCGCGATCACGAGAACCGCCGGCACGATCGTCCACCCGATCTCCAGGCCGGTGTGGCCGTGAATCGGCGGCCCGTCCTCGAGGTCGTCGGGCGCCGCGCGGAACTTGACGATCGAGTAGACCATCACGGCGACGACGACCGCGAAGATGAAGATGCAGATCGCGATCACGAACCAGAAGACGAAATCGATGCGACCCGCCTCGCGTGAGGCGGGTGTGGGGAGCCACGGCAAGAACACAGCAACCGCAGTGGCAATGCCACCTGCGACGACAGCGATCCCCAGTAGCGACGCGATCGAGCCCCTGCGCATCCGGTGCGGAGCCTAGTAAAAACGACGGCGTGAGGACGCAGTCGGTGCGCGGCCGGGCGGCACGCGGATGCAGCCGCCCGGCCGCGCGCGACCTACATGCCCTTGACGATCCCGATCACGTGGCCCTCGGGATCGGCGAACAGCGCGATCGTCACCTGCGGCAGCTCGGTCACCGGCATGACCGTCTTGCCGCCGAGCGCCTCGGCCTTGTCGAGCGTGGCCTGCGGGTCGTCGGCGGTGACGTAGAACGTGACGTGGCCGGGGCCGCCGTCCTGCGTCTGGCCGATTCCGCCGGCGATTCCATCGCCTTCCTTTTCGACCATCGCGTAGTTCATCTCGGGGATGGTCTGCGTCTTCCAGCCGAAGAGGTCGCTGTAGAAGCTCTGGAGCAGCTTCACGTCCTTGCCGACGACTTCGAAGTGCGAGACGGAACCGTTCATCGTGCGTCCTCCATTGGTCGCGTTTGTCACATGTCGCCCGTGAGCCACGGGTCGGCGCCGGGATCCCGGCCTGCACCCGCGGCGGCGAGCCGCTCGAAATAGTGGTCCCAGCCGCGCGCATGCGAGCCGGCGCTGTCGGCGCTCGGAAGTCCGCGGTGCGTGAAGCGCAGCGTCGTTCCGTCGCCGTTCGGCAGCAACTCGATCTCGACGGTGCTCGCGCCCGGAGGCACGGCGCCGGCACTGCCGTCCTCGGAGGGCTCCCAGCCCCACGTGTACACGAGCCGGCGCGGGGCGTCGACCTCGACGAACTCGCCGCGCGCGGTGTGCCCGGGAATCACCTCGACGCGGTAGAGGCCGCCGGGGTGCGGCTCGAGCTGCGCGGCCTGGCCCATCCAGCGGACGGCCTTGTCCGGATCGACGAGGAACTCCCACACCGTCTCCGGGCGCGCGTCGATCTCGATCTCGCGCTCGACGGTGGTCGTCTCAGTCGTGCTTTCCATCGGTCTTCCTCTCCTCTCGTTCGGCCTCGCGCCTGAGCGCGTCGAGCTGTTCGCCCCAGAACTCCTCGAGGAAGGCCTTCAGCGCGGCCAGCCCCTCGGGTCGGGCCCGGTACAGGCGCCTCGTGCCGTTCCGCCGCTCGTCCACGAGCCCCGCCTCCTTCAGGACGGTCAGGTGCTGGGAAACGGCGGGCCGCGTCACTTCGAAGTGGGCGGCGATCTCGCCGGCCGACAGCTCGGCGTCCCAGACCAGCTGGAGGATTCGCCTCCGGTGCGGCTCGGCGATCGCCTTGAGGGCCGCCTCCATGGACGCTATGTAAGCAGATGCTTACGAAAGATGCAACTTACGGGCAGCCGGGCGCTGCGCCGGCGAGACGGTAGAGGAGCACGCCGCCGACGTCGTGCGGGGCTGCGATCCGGTCGAGCGCAGCGGCCCAGTACTGCGTCTGGCTCTTGGCGAGCACGACGCTCGTGACGTGCTTCGCGCGGATGTAGGCGCGGAATGCGTTCGCCTCGTCGGCCGGCACCGGCAAGCCGCGCGCGATTCGCTGCACCGCTTGTGGGGTGAGGAACGCTGCAGGTGGGTTGGCGGCGACGTAGCCGCCCGCCATCGTGAACCGGAATCCGCTCGCAACCTGCCAGAGGTCGGCGTCGCCGTTGTAGTTGACGGGCAGCGGCAGGATGTTCTCGCCCGGCCCGAGGCACGCGCGGTAGCCGGGGTCGGTGAACAGCGGCGGTACGGCGTATGCCGTCGACCATGCCTCTGCAGCGGGGCTCGGCACGATCGCGAGGATGGCGAGCGCGGGCAGCAGCAGATAGAGGAGGCCACGGTCCCGCGCAGCCGTCCAGAGCGCGACCATCAGGGCGGCGGCGAGCGAGACGTAGAGCGAGAGCCGCTCGACGAGGACGTTGTCGAACAGTGGCAGATAGCCGAGGTGCTCCCACGGGAGCGGCAGGACGCCGTGGCCCCAGGGCAGTGGAAGCGACGTCTTGCCGTCCACCGTGAGCTCGGACCCGAGCGTCGCGAGCACGGCGAGCAGAAACGCCAGGACGAGGATCCGCCCGCCTGCCGTCCGCCGCCGCGTCCACGCGAACAGCGCAACGATGAGGAGCGTCGGCGCGCCGAGGTAGGCCCCGCGCTCCGCCTCGATGCCGGGGAAATGGCGTGCGATCGAGTCGGCCCAACCGTGGGCCGAGAGCACGAGTCTCGTCGGGACGGCGAAGTTCAGCAGGTCGCTGATGTAGTCCTGCGGCGGGTGCACCGCGGTCGACTGGAAGCCGGTGAGGAGGTAGTAGAGAAACGGCGCCGTGAGCACCCCGGCCAGCAGGTAGGAGCCGGTGAGTGGCGCGAGCAGCCGGACGAGGCGGCGGCGCCGGTCCGGCACGACGGCGAGCGCGAGCGCGAGCGCGCAGACGAGTGCGAGCGTGACGGTGAAG
>Ga0208849_1001134_pt1 | contig 19916 bp, 14 predicted proteins | sample NGESurdeep072012_10_FD_184470 | JGI IMG/M metagenome (GOLD analysis project Ga0208849, IMG submission 184470) | Arctic peat soil microbial communities from Barrow, Alaska - NGEE Surface sample 53-3 deep-072012 (SPAdes) | ecosystem: Environmental > Terrestrial > Soil > Wetlands > Peat ... | reverse complement strand
CCTGCGATGCCAGTGTCTGCTGAATCCGCGCCATTCGTTTCATACTTATAGTTTATTCAGATTCGTCGCGGCTTGCAGACTTGTGCAGAGGTTCCTTAATGTAGCGCAAACATGAGGGAAGCGCAGGAATCGGGACAGAGGTTATGGGATCGATTGTTGCTTGTTAAGCCTCTCTCTTCGCATCGGGACCCTCTGCTAACAGTTACTCACTTTCGCACGCATAGATATTGGTTGTATACTTCGCTGCGCTCCTGGAGAAGCGATTGATCGTATCTCACTTCCGGCTCATAGACCGCATGCGCAGTACTTTCGAGCTTACTATGCGGGCCCACAACTATGTCGTGGCCGACTACGCTGCCCCGTCGCCATTCTCACCAGCAAATGCCGTCGTATCCATTTTCACTTCTTCCACTTGTAATTCTGACGAAGTCAACTATGCCCTGACCAGGCCGGACCCGCTTGATTACAGACCGGAATTCAGGATCATTGTTTCCTATTACTATCGTCTCCGCAAATTCCAGCACTTCATCCATTTTCTCGACCATTAGCCGGGAAACATGTGGAATCCTGTTCAGAATAAAATCGCGATTAGCACCTACCAGGCTCGCAATACTCACATTCCTGTCATAGATACGCAAGGCATATCCTTTGCCCAATAACCGCTCGATCATTTCGATCACTGGGCTCTCGCGCAAGTCGTCCGTGCCAGCCTTAAAGCTAAATCCCAGTACCCCAATCTTCTTGTTCCCCTTCCCCATTATGATTTCCAGGCCGCGCCTCACTTGCATCTCATTGCTCGGCAAGATGGATGAGATGATTGGCAGCTCCACGTCGCTGATTTTGGCCTTATAGGTCAGTGCACGGAGGTCCTTTGGCAGGCACGAGCCGCCGAAGGCAAACCCTGGCACAAGATATGCTGGCGATATGTTCAGTTTCTTGTCTTGGCAGAAAATTTCCATTACTTGATGCGAATCAAGAGACAGGGCCTTGCTGAGGTTACCTATTTCATTCGCGAAGCCGATTTTGAGTGCATGCCAGCAGTTATCGACATACTTTACCATCTCGGCAGTCTCCAGATCTGTTCGTATGATCGGCCCATCCAGAGCTGTGTAAAGTGAAGCCAGTACGTCACCGCTCTGACAATCTAACGCTCCTATCACTGTCTTGGGAGGATTCCTAAAGTCACGTACCGCCGACCCTTCGCGCAAGAACTCTGGATTATTGCAAATACCAAAGTCAACGCCGGCCTTCTTGTTCGAATGCTCTTCCAGAACAGGAATGATGATTTGCCGTATCGTACCAGGTAAAACGGTGCTGCGAATCACTACGGTGTGTCGGTCAGTCTTAGTCCTTAGGGTTGTTCCAATCATTTCGCAGACTCGTCTGATATAGCTCAGATCAAGATCGCCGTTGGCCTGGCTCGGAGTCCCAACACAGACAAACGACAGATCTGTCTCGCGGATGGCCTCATCGTTGTTGCTTGTCGCACGCAGCCGGCCGTTGCCGACGGTGTCGGCGACGATTTCCCCAATTTCAGTCTCAATTATTGGCGAATGGCCTGAATTTATAAGGTCGACCTTTGTTTGGATCGGATCTACTCCAATCACGTGATGACCGTCACCGGCCAAGCAGGCGGCGGAAACAGATCCGACGTATCCCAATCCGAAGACGCTGATTCTCACAGTGCTGTCCTTTCCGTCACTGCCTGAACATTCATTACTGCAATGGACGATCGACAAAACACACTTCAGTTAAAGGACCATGAAATCTTCTCTTCGCATCGGTGAGCCAAGAGAAAGCTTGCCGCAGAAGTGTTGCAACGTCGACACATGTAGGCCGAGCTTTATGGTTGTGATCGAGACCCTCGTCCAGTTACGATGCACATTGGACGCTTGACAGGCATCGAAATTTTCAGTTTTGCCGCCGCGGGCGAAATACCAGCACAATGGGCACGCCTGGCAAATCGAATTGCCGCGATTCTACAATGTCAAACTCGCGCTTGATTAAATCCAGCTTTGCGGTCACCCGAGTCTTGATCACATTTGGCCGCCGATGATCTCCGGCTTTAAGGCGGACAATGAACACGCCCGTGCTTTTGAGATAGTTCGAGAATTTCGTTAGGATCGGCAGGACTTGTCCGTAAGGAACGTGGTACATGGACTCGCGAAATAAGATTATGTCGAAATCCTGGATGGGATCGTAGCCCAAGAAGTCAGAGTTGACGAACCTGTTCTTGCCGGCTCGACCGTTCTCCTCGGTGCGCTTCACTGCTTTTGCAAGAGCGGCTTCGGAGATGTCAACACCGATATAACTTTGATAGACGTGTGCGGCCAACTCGTTGGCGGTGTTGCCAGGGCCGCAGCCGAGATCCAGGATATTTCCGTTGTTCGCGTATTTTTCCAAGTACGGATACACGCAGTCGCCGACAGTGTTGTTGATGAAATCCCATTTGGTTCCAGAAAACTCCTTATCCCAAAGTCGCTTTTTGATACTCGAGGGGCCGTAGCTCATGATAAATCCCCGCACGAATGTCAACGTTCGGTCCACGATATACATTTCATGATCTCCAAGTAGAGTTTAGCCGCTCAGGGCCTGCTGCTTGTGTTTCTTGCCGCGGGCGATTTCGGACTGGTCAATCACGGCTCTCCGGTTTTAAGGGGGCGTGTGGGGCAGTCCTAACTGACGTTTCGTTAGGTCAGATCCTTTGGCGTGGCTATTCGTGATGGCGGAATATTTGCCGACTCATTGAGGGCTCGAGAGGGAGCGCTCCTCGCTAGTCCTGTACGGTGCCGGGTTGGACTCACTAAGGAATGTATGAAGCCGAACAGGCTGCGGCAATATGCGAACCCGCCGGCCCACGATTTCACACGTCCCGTCCAAATGCCGATGATCGGGAGAACAAAAATGTCGCGTGCCCAAACGCAATCGTATCGCCCTGCCGCCGGATGGCTTCGTCAATTGCTCGAGTTGACCTTCGTCCAGGTCACCTAACTGGAAATTCGACTCCTCTTCGTCCCTCGCCAACACGCGAAGAAGGAGCACGGCAGACCGACGCCAAGTACTCGCCGGCCCCCATCGCAGGTGACTAAAGTAACCAATTTGAGGGCTCATCTGTGTTTGTCCTCTTGTTTCTCAAGTACTAAACTCGAGAGGAGAATGCCCTGACAGTTTTAGCCGATTGTCTTCAACAAAGGAGACCCACTATGAAGCGATTTCTTGCACTCGTTATCTTCGCATTGCCTTCCCTATGCCATACTCAGTCCTGCACGACAGCAAGCTGCATCGCCGCGAGCTGTTCGCCCACCGCCATCCTTGCGGCTCTGCCGTCGAGCCGGAATACAAACAGCACAGTGACGGTCAGCATTCCCGACTGTACATCCTCCAATGTCCAGACGACGCCGGTAACTTACGCACAACCTTCGGCGGTCACGAGCCTGACCATCGCGGGAACTGGGACGCCCAACAGCGGCGCTTCTACTACGGGCGCGGCGAGTTCCTGCACCCAGACGCAGCTTGTTGACAACACAGGCTCGGGAATCAATTACCTGTTTTACTTTACTCTCGTCTATGGGCAGACCCTGCGAGTTTCCTGCATGGATATCGAGCCCTACAGCACCACCGCGCAACTCACCACGCCGATCCTTGTGGAGGGTACCTGCACGTCCAGCGGTTGTCCGCAGCTTCGCATCGACAACATAACTTTTGGTTACACTACGCCATGGGTAGAAAACAACAATGGCTCCGCCGCAAGCTGGATGACGCGCACCGATGACGTGTTTGGCGTCATGGATCACAACACAATCCCTTCGGGTTCTCAGACTGAACTAAGCAATAACAATTTCTCGGCTTACCTGGGCGTGGGTCAATACGGTGATAACTCCTGGGCACAGCCAGACTCTTTCGGCACTGCTAATAATATGTTCTATGAAAACAACATCTGGCACACGATCTCGAACGGTGGAATGTCGATGATCGACTCCGACGTTTCCGACGGGAGCATCACGAGCATCGGCGGAGCCCGCGGAGTCTGCCGTTATAACACAGTTACTGTTGATAGTGGGGGTCAAGGCATCGGGGTATGTGCGGTCCACGGTACCGAAAATACTGGTAGGCCTCGTAGCGGCCGCGAGCTTGAGATTTACAACAATACAATTAATTGCCTCGTGCCAAACTACTGCTCCGCTATTGATGGTGGAACGACGCGTGGCGGAACGAGTATGTTATTCAATAACCAAGCAAACCTTGCAGCTGGCTCAATCTGGTTCGCTTTCAGTCCCTACCGAGTCGATTCGGGGGAGGTTCCGTGGGGCTACTGTGGCGGGTCAGGGCCGTATGATCAAAATGATGGCATCAACTATGTCAGCCCCAACTCGACCCTGACCTCAGCCAGCGGAGGTGGGGGAAGCGGATCTTTGACCGTAGGCGATACAACGCGGTCGTGGACAACGAACCAATGGGTGCCGACCGGCGGTCCTTACTCCTTCTATGACGTCACGCAAGGGTTTTGGATTGAGATTGCATCCAATACTTCTAACACACTAACAACTACAGCGGAGACCGGCGGCTTGGCGAACTACAGGGCCGCGATCGGGGATACCTACACAATTCAACGCGCCAGCTTATGCATCGATCAACCGGGGAGGGGTGCCGGGACTTATCTCTCTGGTACGACGCCCTCACCAGCCGGTTCGGTAAATGACGCTCTCGATCCCATATATCAGTGGAACGACACGGCAACGGGGGCCAGCATTTACGCGCCAGGATGGATTTCGATTTCTGGCAAAATACTTGTCAACCGCGATTTTTATCCTCAGGCTTCTGGACCTCAGACCAGCGCTACATCGCCGTTTAATGGAACGAGCGGGACTGGATGGGGAACGCTGGCGAACAGGCCCACGACTTGCACGACAGGTGTGGGATACGCCGAATACAGCGGCGGCAACTTCGTGCAACTCGACAAGTGCACGGCGACGAACACTTGGACCAATGGCGTCTATACGCCGTACACCTACCCGCATCCGCTGACCACGTGTAGCACAAAAGCAGCCCCTTGTCCCCCACGCAACACGACTGGAACTCCGTACTTGACTGGAACTCCGTAAGCCGACCTGCTGTTCTGTGCCATGCAGGACGCCAGCAGCCTCGTCACCCGCTATCATTGCGCCGTAACAGCTCCGCGTACACTTTTCGCGTCATTTCGCCAACCACATTCCAGGAATGCCGTTCGCAGGCGTGTTCTCGTATCTTTTGCCGCCGGTTGTTCAGATCCTTGAAGAGGTCGCTTTCAAAATAGGTTTCAATGGCCCTCGCCAAATCGGCGGGATCGGATGGTTTGCACAGAAAGCCCGTCTCATTCTCAATGATGTCCTCTCGCAGGGACCCAACATCTGTCGCAATCACGGGCAGCCCAAAGCTTTGCCCCAGAAAGAGAATACCGCTTTGGAAAATAGAGGTATACGGCAACACCACAACGTCCGCCGCCATGAAATAGGACTCAATTTCCGCATCAGGGATGTGCTCAATCCGCTGAATGATCCGTCCTCGCCTGACCTCCTGGGCCGTGGCTTCACGGATATCTTTCATGTATTGTTCGGCGCCAGTTCTCTGCTTGCCGGCTATGACTAAGCGGTATTCCCCGTTTCGCGCAATAAGAATCTGAAACGCCGCAATCAGGTGGTCGAGGCCCTTGTAGGGCCCAATATTGCCAAAGAACAGGATTGTTTTTTCTCGCTCCTGAACACCCAGACGCCGTTTCGCTTCGCTCGCCGTCAATTCCGTATGAGGGACGGCATTGTTTATACCGTATGGGATCACAGTGACGTTTTCCGCTCGAACCGCAAAGTCCTGGATCAATTCACGCTTCATTTTTTCGGTATGGACGAAGATATGGTCACAGAGCCTGTACTGGAATCCAAGTGTGGCGCGATTGAGCCAGGAATCACTGGAGTCTCGCCGCGCCGTGTTCACATTGTGCGCAGTGAGCGCAATCTTCTTTCCCAGCATCTTGTAGTACGGCATGAGGATCGTGCGATCGAAAAGTTCCAGCTTATTATTCCAAAGAATATGTAGAATTTTAGGATTGGGTCGAGCGACGTACCGAATGATTCTCGCGTAGTAGAGAACCAGCTGCCACAGCTTCTCCCCGGGATTACTGCTCAGTTTGCGTCGAAAGTTGAGAAAGCGCAAGCTCGGAGTTGTGTGTAACTCAGGGCTATCGATTTCGTCACCGCCGACAAATTCCACATGCACGCCTTCCGAGATGAGCGCCATCGCCAACCCAAATGCATAATGGCGATCCCGGCAAGCCGTCATTAATCCAACGTCAAATTCGTGCAATATCCCAGGCATCCACTTTCTTTCGGTGACCAATTCCTCTGCTACAGCGCCCATAGGCAGTACCGCGCGCGCGCCATCACTCAACGAATTCGCTAAAGCCGCACTTCTTGGGTTGGCAGGCTGGTCATTCGCTCCATGAGAAATTGGACAATGCGTTCCGCAGCGCGACCATCGCCATAGGGACTGGGGCGGCTAGTCATCTGCTCGTAGCGGGCCGGGTCGTCAAGAAGTGAACTCACGGCTCCGACGATCCTATCTGGGTCTGTACCAGTGAGCAGCGCGGTGCCGGCAACAATTGCTTCAGGGCGTTCAGAAACCTCGCGCATGACCAGAACAGGTTTACCCAGCGCGGGCCCCTCTTCTTGGATTCCTCCGGAATCCGTGAGCAGGATATAGGCACGTTGCATGTAGGATACGAATGAGAAATAGTCCAATGGCGCGAGAAGTCTGACATTGGACAACCCATCGAGAATTTCGTGTACTGGGACCTGAACGTTGGGATTCAGATGAACGGGATAGACAACCAAGGCATCTTGGCGGCTCTCCGCAATGGCCCGGACCGCCTCGCAGATTCGGCGAAAGGGTAGACCAAAACTTTCTCTCCGATGGGCGGTCACTAGAATGATGCGCAAACCTTCAGTCGACCCCAAGCAATCGACCGCCAAGCCTGGCTCTTCGGCCAGGCGAGCCTTTGTGAGGAATAGAGCGTCGATGACAGTGTTTCCGGTTACCACTATCTTCTCCGGGGCCACGCCTTCTAGGAGCAGATTGTTCCGCGCGGTTTCCGTGGGCGCGAAATGAAAATCAGAAAGGTGGGTCGTAAGGCGGCGATTGACTTCCTCGGGAAAGGGATCGAATTTCTCACCGGTGCGTAGGCCGGCTTCGACGTGACCAACCGGAATGCGGCAATAGTATGCAGCGAGTGCGGCGGAAAGCGTAGTGGTCGTATCTCCCTGCACAAGCACAATATCTGGTCGCTCGCGGCGCATGACAAGGTCCAGCCCCATCAGACAGGAAGCGGTCACGCCGGCAAGATCCTGCCCCGCCTTCATCACGCCCAAATCGCAGGTCGGTCGGATACCGAAAACCCGGAGCATTTGGTCGAGCATTTCACGATGCTGTCCCGTAACACATATCTTGGTCTGAAAGAGCGACGGATGCTTCCCCAATTCCAGAATTACCGGCGCCATTTTGATCGCTTCCGGTCGCGTTCCGATAATAACCATCACCGTCTTCGGCTTATATTTATCCAAGGTCTCCTCCTGGGCGTGGCAAAAGGGCTTATAGATGTCTATGCTGTTCTACAGAATGTGGCAAGGCTGCTCATGTGGGGCTGGATTACCGTTCCCCACGATCCGCTCTACACATTTCACTCTCGCCATCCTTGACGGCGGAAGATCCGGTTTTGGCCCGCCTCGCACAACCCAATTCAAAATTTGAGTTGTGCTCTCTGCCTTCGCGTCCCATGTCAGGCATTCGCGAGCATAGGTCAGGCCTTGCTTACGAAGCCTTTCGAGAAGCTCCCGGTTGCCAGCGAGTTCGCTCAGGATCTTCTCCATCTGTAAAACCACCTCTTCCTCATTGCTAGGAGAGACCTTGAATCCCACCTCCGGGTGAACGATATCTCCGGGACCTCCCCAATCCAAAATCACTGGCACGGTGCCGCATGCAAGGGCCTCGAAAACCACGCCTCCACCGCCCTCACGAATGGCTGGAAGCACTACAACATCAGTTAATCGTAGACGCTCGAGGACATCCGCATGACTGAGCCAACCGCAGAATGTTACGCCCCTCTCGATCCCAAGGTCCTTCACTAGCTGTTCGAGGTTGCCCCGCTCCGGCCCATCGCCGATGAGTGTGAAGTGGGCCAAGTCGTCTCGCAGTATCTTGGCAGCCGCGCGCAGACCCAGGTAGCAGGCTTTTCGGCGAACGAACCCTCCAACGAAAATCAGCTCAAGTTTGCCGCCTCGTTCAGGATTGCGCGAATCGGGGAAACACAGAGAGCGAGCGATCCCATTCTCCGGAATAAAGAACAACTTGTCACTATACGGGGCAAATTCAGCGCGCATGTGGGATGTAGCGGCTATAATTGCTGCCGCATCCCGATAGGTTGATCTGGAGAATGGCATAAGCCGGTAGAATTTCCTGAAGTTCCATTTCTGCTTGTCCGGCAGACTAAAGCCCGGAGCGGAAGGCAAGCCACCATTGAGTGGACCGAGCACAAATGGAATTGGGCCCTTGCGTAGAAAATAGGAAAATGGGCTGGCCAGCGCCGGTGACATCGGCAATACACGTAGAACAACATCGAATTCGCTTTCGAGGATTCGGCGGCGAAGCTGACGCCATGCGAGCCATTCAAAGGCGAGACCAAATGGATAGTACAAACCAGTCAACATCTGTGTGTCATAGTTTGATTTAAGAATCTTGCGAAAACACCAGTCCCAGATGCGCTCAAGCCGCTGCATCCGGACAACTTCAATTCTGTGAAATCGACCTTTTGCGCGGCGGACCGAGCCCTCAGCGCTAGCTAGAACAGCCAGGGTGACCTCCTGGATTTGGGCGAGCGCCGCAGCATGACGGTAGGCGACAAAAGGGATGCTAACTGACTCCGGATCACATGTTGGGGCCAAAACTAAAACGCGCAAACGACTCATGCATTCTCCTTCCGAGAAGTTTCTTGTCGGGATCGTGTTGGAGATCGGAATTCTGACGGAATGGTCCTTCCCGCAAACGTTTCTGTTCTCCTGGGCGCTCTGGCGGGCCGCTTGCGGCTTGGCTCTCGAATGTCATTTGGGAGCAACCTGCGGACCCTCCGCCGCGACGGCTCGAACGGAGGCAGGCCAGATTACCGAACGATCCGGCAACATTTCATAAAGCACAGAAATCGTCTCCTTGAGCGGATCGAGCCCTTGATGGAGTACAACTACTGCCGCAATATAGAGTCCGAAGAACAGCAGCGATACTGTCACCATCCTCAAGAGAGCGCTCGGAGCACCCGGCATTGCCACAAAAGCGGGGAAAGATCGAAGAACAAAAACAGTCGCACAGCCAGCTGCTGCGGATGCCGCAAAAAACTTCCAAATAGCCGCCAATATCGGGCCAACACCGAGGCCAATCGGTTTTCCGGCATACCACAACCCCGGGAACATCAGCAGAAAGTAAGATGCTGTCCAGGCAAAAGCGACTCCTGCCGGCCCCCAGTGCAGAGCCAGGAGAAATAAACTCGCCGTACAGGCAAACTCCAGTAATCCCCAGCGGAACCATCTTTCTGGGCGCCCAATCGAAAGATGTACCCACCCATGCGTGTTATAGAGCAACATGACACCGATTCCAGGGCCAAATAAAGCAAAGATACGCCCGGCTTCCCCCCAACCTGGACCGAGAAGCAAGCGGATAAGATCCCTGCCTACGAGCGCAAAATCCGCGCCCACTCCCATTCCCACCAGCGCCAACACCGATACTATCTTCAGGAAAAATCGTCTGAACTGTTCACGGTCCTTGGCAACACGGCTAAGCGTGCTGACGGCCACGGCGGACAGCGGAGACAATAACTGGTTCTCCGGCAGAACGAACAGATCGTATGCCTTTTTATAGAATCCGAGCGACTGAGCGCCGTATCGCCAGCCAACAAGAAGGTTGTCTGTGTTGCGCGTTGAATAGCTGAAAGCAAAATGCGCGTAGACATTCATTGCGAATTTCACACCTGAGCCGGTGCCTCGTGCACGGCGTGGCCAGCTTGGCGTCCAACGGCATATCAACCACGCGCCTGCTGATATGGCGATCACCTGCGCAACGCTGCCCCACACGAGTGCCCAATAGTGCCAGCCCGCCAACGCCAGAACGATGGAAACGGTTGCCAGTACTAATTGGCCCGCAACTCCTAAGATTGCCGTAGCTCTGAAACGCATCCCCCGCTGCAGTAGACCTTTGTGAATCCATCCCAAGCAGCCAATCCCAATGGTCAGAGACATGCCGGCGGCGACTCTTGGAACAGCGTCATTGTGAAACAAGAGCCCAAGCAGAAAACCTAAGCCGGCAAACGCCACTGTGAGTACTGTTCCGATTCCGAGCTGAATCCAGAAGAGATTACTTGCCAGTGTGTGGGTAATCTCCTCGCGCTGCATGATCAGCTCGGTAAATCCGTTGAGCCCAAAACTGCTGAACAGGAGGCTAAAAGTGGTGACCATGGTCACGATTCCGAAATCAGCCGGCGTAAGAAGCCGCGCCAGAATCATGACTGATCCTATCCCCAACAGGAAGCTGCCGCCCGATCCAGCAAAAGCCGCTCCGGCGCCACGGACTGCAGTCCGGCGAAGTCCATGGTCCGTCACAACGGGTTGGAAGTTACCATCAGGCTGGAAGGGTTTCAAAGGCCTTGAGTCTTTCCGCGGCCTGTGGAAGCGCCCGCCGAGAACACGCTGAATCGTTTGGTCCCGGAAATGTTGACTTACTCCATCGCCCGTAGGCTTGTCCTACGCGGCATTGTTTCTGACGGGGTTTTCTCCGCCTTCTCCTCGTGATACTCCATCTCCGTGTTAATCGCCCAGATGTTATCCTTGGTGGTGACGCCGTTGACAATGTTTTCGACTGCGGTCATTGCGGTCAGCATCGAGTGGTCCTGGTTGTTGTACTTGTGCATGCCGTTGCGACCCACAAGGAATAGATTGGTAATGCCATCAAGATAACGGCGAATCACGTCGAAGCGATCGTAGCTGCCGAAGTAGGCCGGGTAGGTCTTGGGAACACGGACTACGTGAGAGTCTTCGACATCCTCGGCCTTGAGGATACCGATCTTGGCAATTTCCGCAATGGCGAAGCGGGACATCTCCTCGTCGGAGAGCTTCCACAGATCGTCCGTGTCGTTACAAAAGTATTCCAAGCCGATCCAGACCTTGTCCGTGGCGCTGACCAAAAAAGGGCTCCAGTTGTTGAAGATCTGGAGACGACCGACGACCACGTCCGGTTCCTGAATGTAAATCCAATTGTCCTTGAGAGGCGACCCGTCTCTCTCCCTGACAGCCAGCCTCGAGGCAAGCAGTCCGACAGTAATGAAGTCGCGATACATCAGGCCTTCCGAAACTTCTGTAACGTCGGCCGGAACTTGCCCCTGTCCGGTCGAGGAAATGGCCTGCACCAGATCGCGAATTGGCATGGTCGAGATGAAGTAGTCCCCGGCAAAGGTCACGCGCTCACCGGCTTCGTTGACGCCTTCGATGGAAACGACATTGTTGCCGTCCATATTGATTCGGTTGATTTGAATGCCGAAGTGGATTTCGCCCCCCGCGGCACGGACAAGGTCCGCGGCGTGTTCCCAGAGTTGGCCGGGACCAAACTTGGGGTATAGGAACTTCTCGATGAGAGACGTCTCGGTTTGCTTTTGGGAGATGTCGCCGGACGGCTTTGGTCCGAAGGCTTTCTTGAGAAAGTGTGTTACAACGCCCCTGAGGGAAAGTCCTTTGATGCGCTGGGCGCCCCATTCCGCGCTGATCTGGTTACAAGGCACGCCCCAAACTTTTTCTGTGTAGGACTTGAAAAAGGTGAGGTACAGCTGTTCGCCGAATCGGTTGATGATGAAATCCTCGAGGGACTTTTCTTCCCGTGGGGGCAGGAGGGCGGATCTCATGTAACTGACACCGCAACGAAAGGTGCGAACAACGCCGAGATTGATAAAGGTTGCCGCTTTGAGGCTGATAGGATAGTCGAAGAAGCGGCGCAGAAAGTAGATACGGCTCTTGCGCTGCCGAACAAGCATGACCATGTCGTCGGATTTTGGGTCGGGAGCCGAGGTTGGCTCGGGAATATCACGCTGCTGGCCTTGGTAGCGGAGTTGGCCGGCTCGGCTCGTGCTCACCGAACTGGAGTCGATCTCAACAGGCATGAGGTCAAGCCACCACCTCATGACGCGGTCAGACTTGGAAAAGAAGCGGTGGCCGCCGATGTCCATTCGGTTGCCCTTGTAGCAAACAGTTCGTGAGATGCCGCCAATTGCTTGGCTGGCCTCGATGACAATAGGCTTGATCTGCGAGCTCCGCTGCAGCTCAATCGCGGCCGTTAGCCCGGCAGGACCCGCTCCGATTATGACAGCTGTTCCTTGTTTCATATCGCGACCTTTAACCACCGCAGTAAGCAGTTATTGAATTGTGTTTGCCATCTGGTTCTGGCGAGTTACAAAGTTCTGAGATCCTGTACCCAGAACCTCAACGTTCGAGCAACCTTAATCGATGCTCTGCGGAATATATACATTGCCAACGTTGCGCATCGCTTTGATTTCGCCGCCAGTTGCATGGCCAGGGGATAGGAACTCTACATCCCGCGATTTGATTTGAAGCGGAAAACAGAACCTCTTCCAGCGATCCAACGGAGATCAAGAGACAAAAATGGCCCGAGCAGTACCAGACGCCTAATGCGCGATTCCCTTTGTGGGCCGAATTCCCGCAGCCGCAAGAATGCATACGACAGGCATGATTGGCACCCGATAACGCGAACTTGCCCCTTGTCCGCCCGCCGCCCCTGAGACGGCTAGGAAGTAAAGCGACGTTTCCAGCAGCAGCCATAGACATGCGCTCTGCATACTACCTCGAAAGACGCCCCGCACAGCAAGGATGACCCCGCGTACCGCCAGGAGATACAGTCCCAGCATTATGACCGCAAAACCCGCCTTCTCAGCTGCTACCCAAGGATGAGTTTTGACGAGCAGTAGCAGCCCACGCGCCAGACCCTCTTCCCTGATTAAGCCAGCCACATGCATCGAGTCTCCCGGAAACATGAGGAAATCAAAAACCGCTGCCCCAGGCTCGAATACGGTCATGCCCAAGTGAGTGAGACACAAGCGCAGATAAACACCCTCATGCGACCGGATATCTCGAACAGCCTCGGTGTGCATGAAGGCTAAGCGTTGACCCTGGCTCCATCCGGCCTGCTCAGGATGTAGCGAGAGATAAGGCTGGTAAAGATAATCCTGCCCGAAGTCATTGGTAGATTCAACATAGCCCAACTCCCTGCGCACATCGGTAAATTTCCGGTGCTCCACGCTGGCAGTCACCTCAGCAATGTCAAAGAAGTAGAGGTTTACTTCACGGACGCTCGAGAACCCCGCATAGCCGGCCTCAACCCGATTGCGTATCTGCCAGGCGGCCAGCCACGGCAGCACACTGATCAACAGCACGGCGGGCGCCTTCCAGCGCAGGCCGGGCACGCGCGCCAACACCAGAAACAATCCCAGTGCAAGTGCAACCGGCATGTAATAAGTGACAGGACGCACAAAGGTTGCCGCGGCAAGCCACAATCCGGCCGCCGCAAGCACCCACAAAGAGCGCCCACGCAAAAACATCGCTAGCCGCTCCAGGCTGAGCAGCAGGAGTGCGACGAACAGAGACTCCGACAGCAGCACGAAGGAGAAGAGGATCGAAATCGGCTCAAAAGCGAAGATCCAGGCTGCGCTGAGCGCAATACGATCATCGTTGAAGACCGCCCACCCCAACCTCCAGACCAGCAACGCGGAAAATACCGAAAGAATCAGGTTTGCCACAGCCGCCGCGGGCAGGCCGGCAAGACTGGTCATGGCCAGAAAGATCGGATATCCCGGCGTTCTGAACAGGTCCGGGACGCCGTCCGCAATAAAACGGCCATGCAGCAGCAAGTTGCGTCCGGGTTCGAGAAAACTGTTTGTGTCGCCCAGCGCCAGGGCTCTGGTGCCATTTCGGGCAATGAACAGAGCCATCAGCGTCAAACGAATTATCGAGGCTGCGATGAGCGGCCCAACGAGTCGCCGCGACCACGGCGCAGTCTTCAAGCTTGGATTCCGGGTCAAGCTACTGAATTCGATGCTCATGACGGCTCCGAAACTACTGTATTTGGCTCTATCCGCAGCCTGTGACTGGACCATAGCGCTCGAGTTTATCGATGGGAAATCACTTCTCAGTGGGAGAGCCTAGCCATTTGGAGGCAGGAAGGCCTGCAACTTGTGATGGAAACGATGGATCACGAGCGTGGTGGATTGGGATGCGTGCCTAATCAGCGCGCGGCGTCGAAGATTCCCACAGCGCGGAGCGATGAATCAAAAGGAAATGGAGGTTCAAATTGGGCCAATCCGTGCCCAGGGGCTTAAGCGGTCTTCCCCTTCAGGATGAATTTATTGCCGGCAGGCGTTCTGCTCGCTGTGCCACCGCGCAAACCAAGTATCCTGGGAGTTTCGCGATCCACAAGACCGGTGACGACTGCACTGGCACTGACTATAGCTAACAGCAGAAAAATCCACATCAGATCCAGCATCCTGAATCCAGCTTCGGTTATGTTGTAGAAGGCGGCGACGATGATATAGGCCAGCATCAAGCCACCGATCGACGCGTTGAGCCGGAATGCTGCTATGGCACGCCTATAACCGCTTATGAGAATCAATGAGATAAGGCCCACACCTACCCAGCCAAGATTCAGGTAAACCTCGATGTAGCCGTTGTGTGCTTCGTTAAGATAATCAGGGTGCCACCAGCCTTCATCCTTAAGAATCCGCCGAAACACGAGTACCGTTGGGCTGATCCAGTAGCTTTCGAATCCCGCGCCGACGATCGGGTTGGGCGACGAAGCAAGCACTGCCGCCCAAATATCCGTTCGCCCGGAAAGGTTTGACTCCCTGCCCAAAGCATTCGCCGCGCCTGTTTCGCCGCCCGAAAGCAGAGCCAGTCCTCCGCCAAGAAAGATTGCCAGACAAAGCAGGTGCACTCGGGCGGCCCGGCTTCTGATCGCGCGCAGGCCGGTGGCAAAGATAAGCCCGCTGCCGAGAACAAAGCATGCGATCGAGGTTGCCGAGTGCGCCACGCTCAACAGTGCGATCCCGAATACCAGTAACGCACCTTGTGCCAACAGATGTCGCCTGCGATTGGGCCGGCCCTTATCGCGCAAGAGAGTTATTAGTTGCCATAGAGTGCCCAATGAGATAACAAGCAGCATGACTCCGAGCATATTCTTGCCAGACGACACCCCGGCGTCTTGCTCTAGCCCGAAGGGATCGTATACGCGGCCCAGGTCCGGGAAATACTTTATAAGTAGCACTGAAGTGGGGAAAAACAGGAAACCGAGGCGCGAGAATAGGTGGCGTAGAGCATTGCGAAGGTCTGGCTCGGTCACAATAACGAGGACCATCGCCAAGTCGCCGATGGCTTTAATCCAACGCTTGAACGCAACATCAGGATGAAATGACCAGGCAACGCTGATGAGGCAATAGAGAAAGTAAGCAAGTATCGGCCAGTTTGCTCTAAGGAGAAGGAGCGTCCGCTTGCCGCGCTTGGTGAGAACGATTAAAGCGCACAATAAGAGAAACCCCAAAACAGCCGCATCGATAGGGCTACCATCGATCTGACTCTTTCCCACACCGGGTTCATTGAGACCTAACCAGGTCGATACAGCGCGGGATCCCATGATCCACAGATAGATAAAGGGCAGCCAGAGAGCTTTGGAAGTCTGGACTGTTTTGTCGCGATCAAGGTAGAACAGTCCAGCGATCCCGACAAAGCAGATGAGTGTGGCGAGCGAAGGATTCATTTTACGTGTGTCTGAGAAACCAAGATCGGTGTAGGCACTATCGTGCGTCAAAGAACAGGCGATGCAGTAACTCCAGCGTCAGAAGCTTATGAATAGTCGTCGTGTAATTCAACCCTTTTCTGGTGTGACCATCAACAATCGCTCGTACGGCGTTCGGCTCAAGGTACGGACGGGAAAGAGTTCGCCGGTCGAGGAGTATCTCTCGCACATACTCAGATAAAGTATCTCGATACCAGATGCGAAAATGAGAGAACTTGTGCCTACCCAGAAAAAGACGTTCGACGTGTAACGGAGAAAGCAACGAGTCGATGCGGGACGCCCATTGCGGCATGCCGTAATCGTATGCATACTCGGCCTTAAACGTGAATTCGAGCGCTCCACGGGAGATTGGGAAGGAGCGTCCGGAAGTGCCTCCGATTCCGCGATCCGAGGGGAACTTCGCAAGCGCTGGATTACCATCCTTGATTAACCGCAGGCGAATGTCGGACTTTGACCCGTTGGATTTCGGCTCACGAAAAACAGTCCGGACAAAGTCGCTATCGAGATAAGGAGACCGGACACTTAGCTGGCTGCTTTCCAGCGCGAGAATTCCTTGGTGGTACCACGGAGACTGGACAAAAACCGCAAAGGTTACCGGATGCTGGTTGCGCAGCTCATTGTACGTTGCTGCCGCCTGGCGAATGTTGCTCGTGAATTCTGGGCGAAAGAGTCCATCGAGCGGCGAAGTGGCTTTGAACATGACCGCATGACGAATGATTTCACTGCCGTATGTGCCCACGACCTTCGCGGGTGCAATGTTTCGAGCCTTTTCGCTGACGTAAAGATCGGACGCGCGATAGACATCGGCACCACCCTCTGTCATGTACACGGTGCGTTCTGCGTAGTGCGGGAAACGAGAGAGGAACTCCGTGTCGATTGGAATTACTCGGTAGGGCTGTTGACAGATGCCTGCTATGCGACGCGCAATCCTTACATCCTGACATTCGCGTGTCATCCCGCCAAATGTGTAACAGGGCAGGGCCCCCGGGGCGGACTTTTGCCATGCCATAATCAGGCGCGTATCCAACCCGCCCGTGAGTGACATCCCGACTCGCTCTTGCCCGGGAAAATACAGCTCTAGATTGCTTGAGAAGACCTCGCGCAATTCACGATAGTAAGCTTCCGATTCCATTGGCGCTTGGTCTTCCCACTCTTTGGGCTTAAAATAGACGCGCTTTTGCTCCATTGCGCCATCGCGAAAGATCCAGGATGAGCCAGCAGGCAGTACGTGAATGTTCTTGAAGATTGTGCGGTTCTCTAGAACACAACTGCAGCCTATGACTTCCCCGAGCCCCTTGGGATCTGCTTCTCGAAGTTCCGGAAGCGCGGCCAAGATGGCTTTTGCTTCGGGTCCAAAATAGAAGGCGTCTTTTGATTGATGGTAGCAAACGCGATGCATTCCATATCGATCATTGAAGAGAATTCCTGTACGGCGGGTTCGGTCTACTAGAAGGCCGTGAAACAGTCCGTTCAATTTCGAAAGAAAGTCTGGATCCTCTTCGTACAGGTGCACAAGATAAGAAGCTCCTTGCGCGTCGACCGAGTGTCCCCTCTCTTTCAGGCCAGAAAGAGTGCCTGATTTCGGGTACACATCCCCCGAGAATACCAGCGATACATCCCGTCTCTCGTTCGTGATTGGGAGCACATCGCAGAAAGAGCCGTTGCGGACAGCCCACCCAGCGTACACTCCCATGGATTCGTCGATACATGTTCCTGATATGTAGAACGACTCGTGAAGAAGGGCCCCGACCATCATGACAAGCTGCTGCTCAGCCCACGCGCGTGGCTTCTTAGTGATTAGCCCAACGATACCCGGCATTCCCTGTCTCCACTTACTAATCTTGGTCCACGTTTGGGAACCGGTATTTGTACCACGAATATCGAAGATCCCGCGCTTTGGCCAGCAATGGCTCGGGAAGCCGGTCGATGAACTTGTGATGAAGGCCCAAGCGAAGCGCTGCCCAGCCCATCGCGGTTAGAGGAACATAATAACGCGGCAAATTTACGCGCTCGAAGCCATTTCGTTCTTTAAAGTCGCTCAGACTGCTGCGCTCCTTTTTTCCATAAGCAAAATTCGAATAGACTAGGTGCGAAATCCCGCGATCCGCGCACGATTGAACTGCTTGGGCCACCAGTGCATTCGTAGGTGCTTTGTCCCTGTGTCGGATCATCGAGACTATATGCATCATGCCCGCTTGCGTTCCGCCGTCGTCTATCGTCAGCTTGATGAAGCCGATCAGCTCCTCCTCGAAGTATGCTCCGATGAAGACGCTCGTATCGAGGAACGTCGAACTCACGCGCTTTACTTCATCGAAGCTCTTGCCATAGTGCGGGAATCGCCTTCCCTGCCGCACTGGGCTTTCGTTATAAATCTCCCAAATCCCCAAGGCAAAGTCATCGTCAAACGCCGCTTCTCGAACTGTGACTCCCTTCTTCGCAGCTTGTTTTGCTTTATTGCGCGCCTTGAAACCAATCTGGTTCGTCCACCAATGAGCGAAGGTTGAAACAGGAAGAACGGCTAGATTATCCATTTCCATCGGATACTGATATTTCGGAGTCGTCTCGGGAAGCTTCTGCATAAATGTAAAGATGTCCACCCGAGGACGCAACCCGGGCAGGCTAGCGACAACCGCCGCAGGATCATCCAAAAACTTGAATTTGTCTCCATCGAGACTGCCAATACGAATCAGTCGCCCGTGGACACTAACTTTCTTGCCACAGGCAGTCATCTTCGGTGCCTTTGCGAAGAGATGCGCATTATCAATCGTGCCGCCTGCTTGCATTCTGGTTTGGACCTTCGCCATGTTTTTTGTGAGTTCTCTTCTTGTGGTGTCGTGGGACCGCTAAGGCAGCTTGGTTTGCGCCGCGGTCTAGCTGAAATTCCGAGAGAGGTCGTGGTCAGACATTTATCGCGCAGGTCTCAGCTTGAACGCACTCTGAGCCGTGGCTCTCTTTCGCCGCCTGCTCCATACGCTCAAAAATAGCGTCCATGATGCTCGCAGTGAGGAGAATCTCACGGTAGGGGATTGGCGGCGCACCATCTTCCGAGATAGAACGATAGAATCTCTCTATCAAATTCTTCATACCGGACTTCATGTGAAAGTCACGGGCAAGGAAGAGCCCGATGTTACTTATAACATTCTGCCGGTATTGTTTGGCGAGTGTCAGTGGAGAAACGAATTTCTCCAGGTAACTTTTACGTTGTTCACCGCGCAGCCTGATCAGTGTCTCCTGATCCTGGTCCAGAAGAAGTCCGTTCTTTGGACCGTAGATTCGAAACTGATGAAGCGGAGGACGCATTTGTGAGGAGAATGTAAAGCACGCAGTTGGGCCGCCTGGTTCAGCGACGATGACCCTCAACTCGTCTATGATCTCGGTCTCACCCATCTGAACGAGAATCGGGCTCCTGAATGCATGCACGAGGACCCTAAGCGAATCGGTAGCGAGGAATTCCGCCATCCGTGCGATTCCATGACTGATAATGTTATGCAAAAGCTTCCCAGGCAGCGCACGCACCCAGTGTGTCTTGTCTGCGATAACTGCATTTGCGTATGCCGATTTACCGAGAGGATAGCAATAATAACTCTCCATATGCACCGGAGGTCCACCAAGGAAGCCGTCCTGAATAAGCTTCCGCATTCGGAGGGCTACATGACTAAACTGATCGTCGTGGCCAGCCGTAATCTTTAGGCCGCGTTGGACGGCTAGGTCTATCAGCACGCGTGCATCCTCTGCGTTCAGTGCAAACGGCTTCTCGACATAGACGTGACATCCGGATTCAAGGCAAAGCTTGGCTAGACCAAAGTGGCTGGCTGGAGGCGTGGTGATATGCACAACGTCGGGACGGCACGTCGCGAGCAGGTCGGCTAGATCGCTGAAGCATGCCTTCACGGAGAATCGCTCCGCGAGCTGCTTCGCCATTAGTGGCTCGCGGTCGCAAACACCCGCGATCTCGCACCCATGAATCCGCAACAGTTCCGCAGCGTGCGAGTCCGCGACCTTTC
>Ga0208849_1001133_pt1 | contig 19918 bp, 18 predicted proteins | sample NGESurdeep072012_10_FD_184470 | JGI IMG/M metagenome (GOLD analysis project Ga0208849, IMG submission 184470) | Arctic peat soil microbial communities from Barrow, Alaska - NGEE Surface sample 53-3 deep-072012 (SPAdes) | ecosystem: Environmental > Terrestrial > Soil > Wetlands > Peat ... | reverse complement strand
TGGTGCATCGCGTGATCGTGCGCGAAAGCCGCTATCGGCCCGGGCTGGTCGGGCGCGGCGGCACCATCGGCCTGATGCAGATCAAGCTCGCGACCGCGCGCAGCCTTGGCTATACCGGTGATGCCGCCGGACTGCGCGACCCCGATACCAATCTGACCTATGCCGTAAAGTATCTCGCCGGCGCATACCGCGCCGCAAACGGCGACCACAACCGCGCCGTCCATTATTACGCCGCCGGCTACTACCAGGTGGCGAAGCGGCAGCGGCTGGAACATTTGCGGCATCCCGTATCGCTGTTGGCGAGCCCGCTGCTCGACGACGCCAACGCCCAGCAGGTTCCACAAAGATAGTCGTCATGGCCGGGCTCGTCCCGGCCATCCACGTCTTGCTTGCCTCCGTTGACACCCCGTCCCATCGGCTTACATTAAGCCCGTTCCGAGGGGAGCTCCGACGAGGAGCTGAGAGACCGCACGCTCAAGTCCTGTTCGCAGGGCGAGAGACCGCGGTGACCCTTTGAACCTGATCCGGGTCATGCCGGCGAAGGGACAGGGATGTATCAGAGTTCCAAACCGCGGGGGCAATCCCCCGTTACCGTGATCGGCGCCGGCATAGCCGGCGCATGGCAGGCGCTGCTGCTTGCGCAAGCCGGCCACGACGTCACGCTGCATGAGCGCAGCGACGCCACGATGACGCAGTCGACCAGCCATTTTGCCGGCGGCATGCTGGCGCCCTGGTGCGAGGCCGAGGCATCGGAACCCGTCATCAGCCGGCTCGGCATCCGCTCGCTCGAGCTTTGGCGCCAGCATTTTCCGCATACCCCCTTCAACGGCTCGCTGGTGGTGGCACATCTGCGCGACCGCGCCGATTTCGAGCGCTACGCCAGGCTGACCTCCGGCCACCGGCGGCTCGACGCGCGCGCCGTGACCGAACTCGAACCCGCGCTCGAGGGCCGCTTCCGCGACGGGCTGTTCTATGCCGGCGAGGGCCATGTCGAGCCGCGGCAAATGCTGCCGCAACTGCATGCGCGCTTCGCCGCCGCCGGCGGCACGCTGCGATTCAACAGCGACGCCGATCCCAAGGCGTGCGACGGCATCGTGGTCGATTGCCGCGGGCTTGCCGCGCGCGACACCCAGCCCGACCTGCGCGGCGTCAAGGGCGAGATGATCGTGATCGAGACCGGCGAGGTCGAGCTGTCGCGCCCGGTGCGCCTGATCCATCCGCGTTTTCCGCTTTATGTGATTCCGCGCGGCGACGGCCGGTTCATGCTCGGCGCGACCTCGATCGAGGCCGAGCATGAGGGCGTCAGTGTCCGCTCGGCACTGGAATTGCTGGGCGCCGCCTATGCGGTGCATCCGGCATTCGCCGAGGCCCGCATTGTCGAGTTCGGCGCCGGGCTTCGCCCGGCTTTTCCCGACAATCTGCCGCGGATCGCCATCGACCGGCACAACATCGCCGTCAACGGACTGTTCCGTCATGGCTTCCTGCTGGCGCCGGCGCTGGCAGAGCTGACGCTTGGCTATGTCGAGCGCGGGGTGATCGACAACGAGGTGATGCAATGCGCGTGATCGTCAATGGCGAGCCGCGGGAGATTTCATCGCCCAGCGTCGACGCGCTGCTCGGCGAACTCGACTATCCGGGCAAGCATTTCGCGATCGCGCTGAATTTCGACGTGTTGCCGCGCAGCCGCTGGGCCGACACCGCGCTTAAAGCCGGCGACGAGATCGAGATCATCACGCCGCGGCAGGGGGGATGATGATGGCTGGAAACCAAGCTGCGATGGCAACCCGACTGGCTGCGATGGCAACTCGACTGTCATCGCCCGGCTTGACCGGGCGACCCAGTACGCCGCGGCCTCTCGTGCTGGACTCCGGCGCTTCGGAATACTGGATCCCCGCTTTCGCGGGGATGACGGCTGGTATGTCGGAACGTCTTGGGGTTGGGGCGCTGACATCATGCTGAACCTCTACAACAAACCCTTCACCTCCCGCCTCCTGATCGGCAGCGCGCTGTATCCCTCGCCTTCGATCATGCAGGCGGCGATCCGGGCCTCGGGCGCCGAGATCGTCACGGTGTCGCTGCGGCGGGAAGCCGCCGGCGGCAAGACCGGCGACGCGTTCTGGTCGCTGATCCGCGAGCTTGACGTCACCGTACTGCCGAACACCGCCGGCTGCCGCAGCGTGCGCGAGGCCGTGACCACGGCAAAACTGGCGCGCGAATTGTTCGGCACGAGCTGGATCAAACTCGAGGTGATCGCCGACAACGACACGCTGCAGCCCGACGCGATCGGCCTGGTCGAGGCCGCCGCCATCCTGGTCAAGGACGGTTTTGAGGTCTTTCCGTATTGCACCGAGGATCTCGGGGTGGCGATGCGGCTGGTCGATGCCGGCTGCCAGGTGGTGATGCCGTGGGCGGCGCCGATCGGCAGCGCCAGGGGCATCGTCAACCGCGACGCGCTGAAACTGCTGCGCGACCGCCTGCCCGATATCACACTGGTGGTCGATGCGGGCCTGGGCGCACCCTCGCATGCGGCGCACGCGCTCGAGCTCGGCTACGACGCGGTGCTGCTCAACACGGCGATCGCCAAGGCCGCCGACCCGGTGGCGATGGCCGCGGCGTTCAAATCCGGCGTCGAGGCCGGCCGCACCGCCTATGAAGCCGGGCTGATGGAAGCCCGCGATTTCGCCTCCCCTTCCACTCCAGTCATCGGGACCCCGTTCTGGCATGCCGTATCCTGATCGCTCCGCGTATCCTGATCGCTTTTATCCCGTCGTCGACAGCGTCGCCTGGGTGGCGCGCCTGGCCGCACTCGGCGTCGGCACCGTGCAGTTGCGCGCCAAGAACCTCGGCGAGGATGAGGCGCTGCAGCTCGTGATCGGCGCCCTCGCCGCGACGAAGGGCACCCGCAGCCAACTCGTGGTCAATGATTACTGGCGGGCGGCGATCGCCGGCGGCGCCAAACATCTGCATCTCGGCCAGGAAGACCTCGCCGAGGCCGACCTCACGGCGATCCGCAACGCCGGGCTGACGCTCGGCCTCTCCACCCATGACGACGAGGAGCTGGCGACCGCGTTGCGCGCGAAGCCCGATTACGTTGCGCTCGGACCGATCTTTCCGACCACGCTGAAATCGATGCGGTTCGCGCCGCAGGGCATTGCGAAGATCACGGAATGGAAAAAATGCGTCGGCTCACTGCCGCTGGTTGCGATCGGCGGCATCAAGCTCGAGCAGGCTGCCGAAATTTTTGCCGCTGGCGCCGACTCGATCGCCGTCGTCAGCGACATCACCCAGAATGCCGATCCCGACGCGCGGGTGCGCGCCTGGCTCGGACAAGACGCGGAGGCCGCGTGAGATGCCGCCGTCCCATCCACCGTCATTGCGAGGAGCGCAAGCGACGAAGCAATCCATTGTCACCGGATTCGTGGCCGTGGATTGCTTCGCTGCGCTCGCAATGACGGCGGTAGCTGCTTTCATCCACAGGAGGATACATCATGAACATCCGCTCCAACCCCGACACCACATTGGCCGCCGTCACCACCGGCCCGCTCGCCGCCTCGCGCAAGATCTTCGTCACCCCGGATGAAGCGCCGGAGCTGCGCGTTCCGCTGCGCGAGATCATGCTCAGCGAGGGCGCCGGCGAGCCGAACCTGCCGGTCTATGACACTTCCGGCCCCTATACCGATCCGGGCGTCGTGATCGACGTCAATGCCGGGCTGTCGCGCCACCGCATCGCCTGGGTCAAGGAGCGCGGCGGCGTCGAGGAATATCAGGGCCGCGACATCAAGCCGGAAGACAACGGCAATGTCGGCGCGAGCCATGCCGCCAAATCGTTCACCGCCCATCACAGGCCGCTGCGCGGCCTGTCTTCTGTTCCCTCCCCCCTTGCGGCGGAGGGTCAGGCAGGGGGGTCAGCCGCGAGCACGGCGCGTGTGACTACCCCCACCCCTAACCCCTCCCCGCAAGGGGGAGGGGAACAGGGCATTGCGTCGGCGCGCGGAAGCGGCCATCCGCCGATGATCACGCAACTCGAATTCGCCCGCGCCGGCATCGTCACCAAGGAGATGATCTACGTCGCCACCCGCGAAAACCTCGGCCGCAAGCAACAACTCGAACGCGCGGAGGCGGCGCTCGCCGACGGCGAAAGCTTCGGCGCCGCGGTGCCGGCCTTTGTGACGCCGGAATTCGTGCGCAGCGAGATCGCCCGTGGCCGCGCCATCATCCCCTGTAACATCAACCATGGCGAGCTCGAGCCGATGATCATCGGCCGCAACTTCCTCACCAAGATCAACGCCAATATCGGCAACTCCGCGGTGACCTCGTCGGTCGAGGAAGAGGTCGACAAGATGGTGTGGGCGATCCGCTGGGGCGCCGATACCGTGATGGACCTTTCCACCGGCCGCAACATCCACACCACCCGCGAATGGATTTTGCGCAATGCGCCGATCCCGATCGGCACCGTGCCGATCTACCAGGCGCTGGAGAAGTGCGATGGCGATCCGGTTCAGCTGACCTGGGAGCTCTACAAGGACACGCTGATCGAGCAGTGCGAGCAGGGCGTCGACTATTTCACCATCCACGCCGGCGTCCGGCTGCCCTATATCCACCTCACCGCCAACCGCGTCACCGGCATCGTCTCGCGCGGCGGCTCGATCATGGCGAAATGGTGCCTGGCGCATCACAAGGAAAGCTTCCTCTACACGAATTTCGAGGAGATCTGCGACCTGATGCGCCAATATGACGTGTCGTTCTCGCTCGGCGACGGCCTCCGGCCGGGCTCGATTGCGGACGCCAACGACCGCGCCCAGTTCGCCGAACTGGAGACGCTCGGCGAATTGACCCAGATCGCGTGGAAGAAGGGCTGCCAGGTCATGATCGAGGGCCCCGGCCATGTGCCGCTGCACAAGATCAAGATCAACATGGACAAGCAGCTCAAGGAATGCGGCGAGGCGCCGTTCTATACGCTGGGGCCGCTGACCACCGACATCGCGCCGGGCTACGACCACATCACCTCCGGCATCGGCGCCGCCATGATCGGCTGGTTCGGCTGTGCCATGCTGTGCTACGTGACGCCGAAGGAGCATCTCGGCCTGCCCAACCGCGACGACGTCAAGACCGGCGTCATCACCTACAAGATCGCGGCGCACGCCTCCGATCTCGGCAAGGGCCACCCCGCCGCGCAACTGCGCGACGACGCGCTGTCGCGCGCCCGCTTCGACTTCCGCTGGGAGGACCAGTTCAACCTCGGACTCGATCCCGACACCGCGCGCAGCTTCCACGACGAGACGCTGCCCAAGGAAGCCCACAAGGTCGCGCATTTCTGCTCGATGTGCGGCCCCAAATTCTGCTCGATGAAGATCACCCAGGACGTGCGCGACTACGCCGCCACGCTGAACGATCCGAACTCGGTGGGATTGTCGATCAACGGCACTATCGAGGACGGCATGGCGCAGATGAGCGCCAAGTTCAGGGAGATGGGATCAAGCGTCTATCTCGATGCGGAAAAGGTGAAGGAGAGCAACCGGGTGCTGTAGTCTTATCCCCGATCAGCGCTGCATCCGGGCTACAATTCGCTAGCTCAGCGCGCCCGCGTGTACCCACCATTTGGGGTGTTCGCGCCCGATCTGCTGCGCCGCGCGCTGCGCCGCGGTGGCGTGTTCGAAAATCGCAAAGCAGGTCGCGCCCGATCCGGACATCCGCGCGAGCCTTGCGCCGTCGGCCGCGGCGAGCGCCGTCAGCACCTCGCCGATCGCCGGCTGAATCCGCATCGCCGGGGCTTCAAGGTCGTTGTAGCCGGCGCTCAGCGCCTCGATCCAGTCGCCCATCGACGCACCGGCGTCCGGCCAGGCCTCTGCCTGGATCACGTCGGTGGCGCCGACCAGCAATTCGCCGTTCCGCAGGCCGAGCGCGCGAAAGACGTCCCGGGTCGCGACCGCAACGCGGGGATTGACCATCACGCACGGCAATTCCGGCAGGCTCAGCGGCAGCAGCGTTTCGCCGACGCCGGTCATGTCGCAGGCGCGCGAGGCCAGACAAACCGGCACATCCGCGCCGGTCAGCACCGCGACCTCCATCAGGCGCGGATCGTCGAAGGCAAGGCCGTTGAGCCGCGCCAGCAGGCGCAGCGCCGCCGCCGCATCGGCCGAACCGCCGCCGATCCCGGCCGCGACCGGCAGGACCTTATCGAGGACGAACTCGCCGACGCGCAGGCTGGGCACGCGTTCGCCGAGCAGCTGCGCGGCCTTGAGCACCAGATTGTCGGCACTCTCGCCGCAATCATTGGCCAGCGGGCCGATGGTGTTGAGATCCAGGCTGTCCCCGGGCGTCAGGCTGAGGCGATCGGCACAATCGGCGAACGCCACCACGCTCTCCAGATCGTGATAGCCGTCAACGCGGCGTCCGACCACCCGAAGGGTCAGGTTGACCTTGGCGCGACCCTCCTCCATCAGCGCCGGCATCGGCGTCAAGCCCCTCGGTCAGCCGCCCTTGCCGTCCTCTTTTTTCTTGTCAGCGGCGGCCGCGGAAGAGGTGTCGTCGGGCAGACCGTTCTGGATCTTGGCCTCGATCTTCGGCAGGTCTTCGGGTTCGGGCTTCAGGTCGCGGGCGTGCGCCCACTGGAACTTGGCTTCAAGGGTCCGGCCGACCCGCCAATAGGCGTCGCCGAGATGGTCGTTGATGGTCGGGTCTTCGGGCTTGAGATCGATCGCGCGTTCGAGGTTCTTGACCGCTTCCTCGTAGTTGCCGATGCGGAAATAGGCCCAGCCTAGCGAATCCACGATGTAGCCGTCATCCGGGCGCTGATCGACCGCCCGCTTGATCATCTTCATGGCTTCGTCGAGATTGATACCCTGATCGATCCAGGAATAGCCGAGATAATTCAGCACATGGGGCTGGTCGGGCTGCAATTCGAGCGCCTTGCGCATGTCGGCTTCGGCCTTGCTCCATTGCTTGGAGCGCTCCTCGCAGATGCCGCGGTAGTAGTACCAGACGGTGTTGCCCTTGTCGTTCGCATCCGGCAGCGCATCGATGCCCTTCGCATAGGTATCGGCGCAGTCGGCGAACTTCTTGCGGCCGCGTTCGACATTGCCGAGCGCCATGATGGCTTCGAGGTCTTTGGGATCGTCGGCGATGACGCCCTTCAGGATCTTGATCGCCTCGTCGCTGCGGTCGGCGGCGTCGAGATCGGTCGCGAGCTGGATCTGGGCGTTGCGCTTCAGCGGTGAACTCGCCGGCACGCGCTCATAGACCTTGATTGCCATCGCCGGCTTCTTCACCGACTCGTAGAGATCGGCGAGCGACAGCAGCGCCAGCGGATGGTTGGGGGCGAGGTAGAGCGCAAGCTGCAGATAGACCAGCGCGAGATCCTCGCCGCCGCGGCGGGTCAGGGTGGCGCCGATCCCGTACAGCGCCTCGGCGGCGCCGGTCTGCGGTGAATCGACCAGCGGCGGCAGCTTCTTGCCGGCCTTGGTTTCGCGCAATCCCTGCAGCACCAGCGGGTGCCGCGGCAGCTTCTTGTCGAATGCTTCATAGACCGCCGTCGCCGACGCCTCATCCTTGTTGCGCGACAGCCAGCGCGCATAATCGTCGGCGACCCGCAGCATGGAATCGTCGAGCTTGTAGGCCCGCTCAAGACGCACGCCGGCGTCCTTTTCCTTGCCCGCGAGCTCGAGGATCATGCCGGAATGCAAATCCTTGAACAGCGGGTACCATTCCGGACCGGTCAGCTTGTCGATATTGGCGACCGCGGTCTTGCTGTCGCCGGCGCCGTAGCTCGCCCAGCCAGACAACAGCGTCGCCACCAGATCGGTGATCGGCCCGCGAATCGACTGATTGATGTTGAGCTGCGCCGCGGCGTATTTCTTCAGCTTCAGGTCGCGCACCCCGACCACGAGCCGGGCCACGCGATTGGACTTGTCGACGGTCAGGATACGGTCGGCGAGCCTCACCGCCTCGTCGATATTGCCATCCGCCAGCGAGGAAATGAAGGCGCGATCGAGTAGCTCGTTGTTCTTCGGATCGGTTCGAAGTGCCGAGCGGTAGAACGCCGCGGCCGAGGCGGCATCCCGCTCCACGCTGGCATGGCGGGCCGCCAGGTAGCTGCCCGACATCGTCAGTGATTTCAGATCGTGGCTGGTGGGAAACTGCGCCGAATTATCGCTCGGATGATCCGGCGTCTGGGCCGAAACCGACACCGGCACCGCGAGCACGGTGAAGGCCAAGGCGGCGATGGTCCGGCGATTGAAACGAATGGAAAACATCACGGTTCGCCCTAGCTCCAGGTTTTGACGGGATCGTCTCGAATGCGAACCCAAGCGGCGGCATCAAGGCAGGCGACAATGCCGCGTTTGGCGTTCAACCGCAAGGATACGGGGTGGCGAATCGATCGGCGGGAAGGGTGCATATCGGCCCGGCCCGCCGGCCGCGCCTGAGAACGCTGTCAGTGTGGCGGTATCGTGGCCGGGGGCTGGGTCGGCGGGGGCCGCCTCACGCAATCGTGCGTCACATCGCCTCATAATTGGGTCCGCCGCCACCCTCCGGCGGAACCCAGGTGATGTTGCCGTTCGGGTCCTTGACGTCGCAGGTTTTGCAATGGACGCAATTCTGGGCATTGATCACAAAGCGCGGCCCGCTCGCCTCCTCGACCCATTCATAGACGCCGGCCGGGCAATAGCGGTTGGACGGCCCGGCATAGATGTCGTGCTCGGACGTTTTCTGCAGAATCATGTCGGCGACCTTCAGGTGCACCGGCTGGTCCTCTTCATGATTGGTGTTGGAGAGGAATACCGACGACAGCTTGTCGAAGGTGAGCTTGCCGTCCGGCTTCGGCGGCGCGATCGGGGCATGGGCCTTTGCCGGATCGAGCGTCTTGCGGTCGGGCTTGGCATGCGACTGGGTCCCGAACAGCGAGAACCCCAGCGTGTTGCACCACATGTCGATACCACCAAGCGCAACGCCGAGGAGGGTGCCGAACTTCGACCACAGCGGCTTGACGTTGCGGACCCGGTACAGGTCCTTGCCGACAGGCGAATCGCGCCACACATTCTCATAATCGGCCAGTTCGTCGTTGGCGCGGCCGGCGCCGAGCGCGGCAACGACCTGTTCGGCCGCCAGCATGCCGCTGCCGATGGCGTTGTGCACGCCCTTGATGCGCGGCACGTTGACAAAACCCGCCGCGCAACCGATCAGCGCGCCGCCCGCAAAGCTCAGGCGCGGCACCGATTGATAGCCGCCCTCGGTGATGGCGCGGGCGCCATAGGCCAGCCGTTTGCCGCCCTCGAACAGGCCACGGATCGCCGGATGGGTCTTGAAGCGCTGGAATTCATCGAACGGCGACAGATACGGATCATCGTAATTGAGATGCACGACGAATCCGACCGCAACCAGATTGTCGTCGTAATGATAGAGGAACGAGCCGCCGCCGGTCGAATTGTTCAGCGGCCAGCCGAACGAATGCTGGATCAGGCCCTTCCGATGCCTGGCCGGGTCGATCTGCCAGACCTCCTTGAGGCCGATGCCGAATTTCGGCGGCTCGCGGTTAGCGTCGAGCGCGAACTTCGCGATCAGCTGCTTGCTCAGGTTGCCGCGCGCGCCTTCGGCGAACAGGGTGTATTTGCCGAGCAGTTCCATGCCACGCGTATAGGAGGATTTGTGCGAACCATCCTTGGCCACGCCCATGTCGCCGGTCGCGATGCCGCGCACCGCGCCCTTGTCGTCATAGAGCACATCGACCGCGGCGAAGCCCGGGTAGATCTCGACGCCGAGCGCTTCGGCCTTGGGCGCCAGCCAGCGGCAAACATTGCCAAGCGAGCCGATATAGCAGTGATGATTGTTCATCAGCGGCGGCATCACGATGTTCGGCAGCCGGATCGCGCCACCCGCCGTCATCCAGTAGAAGCGATCGTCCGTGACTTGCGTCTTCAGCGGGCAATCGGCGTCCTCGCGCCAGTCCGGAACGAGCTTGTCCAGCGACACCGGGTCGATCACCGCGCCGGACAGGATGTGCGCGCCGACCTCGGACCCCTTCTCCACCACGACGACCGACAGTTCGGCATTGAGCTGCTTCAGCCGGATCGCCGCGGCGAGGCCCGAGGGGCCGGCGCCGACGATCACGACGTCGAATTCCATGGATTCGCGAGGCGGAATCTCGTCAGTGCTCATGATCTGGTCTCAGCCCGGTGAGAACGCGTCTGAATATCGTTTGTTTCCGATTTTTGGATCAAGAACAACCACGGAAATGCGCCGAGTTTCTTGTTTTGACGCGTGTTCTTCACGCGAACCGGTACCCACTTCGCTCGAAAACGCTTTGGAGGCGTTTCACGGCGGCCCGCTTCGGGGTAGATTGAGGCAGTGCCTTCGAGATCGTGTCATGACGCCTGATCCCGCCCCTACCCTCAAGCAATTGCTGGCCTTTTATCTGGAGGCCGGGGTCGACTGCGCGCTGTTGGAAGAGCCGGTCAACCGGCTGGCCGATCCTGGTCTCACCGCCGCACCCGCGGAGACCGCGCCGGCAAGACCCGCCAGGACGGCTCCGGTCGCCGCGCCCGCCCCTCGCCGCGACATCGTGCTGGCGCCGGAGGCGGCGATCGCGTCGGCGCGGGAAGCGGCGCGGACCGCTCCGTCGCTGGACGCGCTGCGCGCGCTATTGGAAAATTTCGACGGCTGCGCGCTGAAATCCACCGCCACCCGCTTGGTGTTCGCCGACGGCAACCCGCAGGCGCGCATCATGTTCGTGGGCGAAGCGCCAGGACGCGACGAAGACATCGAGGGCCTGCCCTTTGTCGGTCGTTCGGGCAAATTGCTCGACCGCATGATCGCGGCGATCGGGCTCGATCGCAGCAAGGCCTACATTGCCAATGTCATTCCATGGCGGCCACCCGGCAACCGCACCCCGACGCCGCAGGAGACGCAAATCTGCCTGCCGTTCATCCAGCGGCAAATCGAACTGGTGAACCCGGACGTGCTGGTCACCCTCGGCAACCCCTCGACCCAGACCCTGCTCTCGACCCGCGAGGGCATCATGAAAACCCGCGGCAAATGGTTCGACTACGACACCGGCACCCGCATTATCCGCGCCATGGCGACGTTCCATCCCGCCTATCTGCTGCGCTCGCCGTCCTACAAACGCATGTCCTGGCAGGATCTGCGAGCGATCGCCCGGGCGCTGCAGTAGAGTCGTAGCCCGGATGCAGCGCAGCGCAATCCGGGAATCGCGATGCGGGCACCACGGCCCCGGATTTCGCTTCGCTGCATCCGGGCTACGTATTACGCGTTCATGGCGGCTTCGGGCGCACGATGGCCCAGCCGATCCGCAGCAAGGGCTGGCGGCCGTTCACCAGCCAATCGAACGCGTGCGGCACTTCCGGGACGAGGCCGGGGAAATGCTGCGCGATCTCCGCCGGCGGCGTCCCGACCGTGTCGGATGCACGCCAAACCACGACGCCGCCGGTTTGACTGAATTTCTGCAGCGTCAGCCACGGCGTGCGCTCCGGAGTGGCCTCGAGGAACAAATGAGGACGCCCGGTGTCCAGCGCGACCAGACTGGCGAGTTCGGCGTCGCCGGTCACCGCGCGCAGCCGCTGATTGGTCCGCCGTTCAAAGCTGTCGCCGAAAAAATGCGCGATCGCGGTGGCGGGCAGCGACGTGGCAACCTCGCCGCCGCCGATCCAGGGCAGAAACAGCGTCGCCGCGACGGCCGCAAGCGCAGGGGCGATAATGGCCGCCGCCCACACCGATCGCAGCACGCGCTGGCGCCGCAAATGGACCAAATCGCCGGTGGCAACGATCGCGGCGAGGCCGGTCATCAGCAATGCGACGGCCGCCCCGCCCACGACCCGGTCGAGATCGAACAGACCGGCGACCAGGCTTCCTGCGAGCGCCGGCGCGATGGCGAAGAAGTAGACGAAATCGCGCGCCAGCGGATCGACCGGCGGCCGGTAGATGATCGGCGCTTCATCCGGGGTGCGGGCGAACCAGCCGGAGTTGAGAACCACGAGCAGCACCACGCCGAAAGCTGCGAGCAGCAGGCCGCCGAGCAGCCTTGCCCAATGCAGCCCCCTCGCCTGCAAATCCGCAAGCGCGGGCCAGGGCGGCAAGGCCAGCGTCTCGGCGCGGATCAGCCAGATCAGATAGGGCAGCGCCAGCACAACGATCACCAGCAGCGCAAACAGCGGATCGAACGACATCAGCGTGCGCCGTCCGCGCGCGGTTGCGAGCGCGAAGGCCGCGATCAGGATCAAGAGGCCGATCGCGGCAGGGGTCGTCAGCAGCAAGAGGCCGGCCTCGATCGACCAGGCGAACCACGCGTTGCGGCGATGCTGGCCGATCAGCCGCCAGGAATGCAGCAGCAGCAGCGCCCACAGCGGGCGCGCCAGCACCAGCGGGCCAAACTCGACGCCGGGCGAACTGAACGCGGCGACCGTCATCGTCAGCAGCACGGCAAGCACCGCCTGCTGCCCGCCGACGATGGCGCGCGCCAGCAGATAAAGCGGCCAGAATGTGGCGATGGAGCAAAGCTGCGCTAGCAGATAGACGCCGAACATGTGATTGCCGGCGGCACGAAAGGCGATATCGGCGAGCCAGAATGCCAGCGGCGGGCCGAGACCGGTTCCGACCTGGTACTCCCGGCCGTAGGCGAGGATGGTCGCAAGGTCGCCGGGCGGGCTTCGATACAGCAGCATCGGCAGCAGCAGCCACAGCGCCGCCTGACACAGCACCACAATCCAGACCACCAGCCGCGGCCGGGCGCGGATCAGTTCGATAATCAGCGAGGTGAAGCGCATCAACCGTCCGACATGCCCGAGCCGGCTAGCCGGCTCCCTTCGATCTCGAACGTCTGATAGAGCGCGTCAGCCGCCGAGGCAACTGGCCTCACACGGCGGCCGAAACCTCGATGCCGGAGCCTGTTCGGTTCTGATTGAATCAGAACCGGGCTCCGGTTTCTTGTTTTGACGCGTTTTCTTCACGCGAACCGGTACCCACTTCGCTCGAAAGCGCTATAGCTTCATTCTCGATCGCGATGATGTCGGTGTCGATCGGTGATCCCTCGCGTCTTTCCCGCGCGGCTGCGACCGGGGCAAAAAAACGGCGGTGATGCACCGACGGCCCAAGCCGGTGCAGTGCCGCCAGATGCTCCGGCACGGCGTAGCCCTTGTGCTGCTCGAAGCCGTAACCCGGGCAATCCTGTGCGAGCGCGCACATCAGGCGGTCGCGCGAGACCTTGGCGATGATCGAGGCTGCCGCAATCGAGAGCACCAGACCGTCGCCGCCGATCACGGCATCGCAGTCGCACGGCGTATCGAGCCGGTCACGGCCATCGACGAACACATGTTTCGGCCTTTCCGGCAGCGCATGAACCGCACGCGCCAGCGCCCACAGCGAGGCGCGCAGGATATTGTCGCGATCGATCCGCGAAGGCGAGGCATAGGCGACGGCGAACGACGCGGTGGTGCAGATTTGCTCGAACAGTTCCTCGCGGCGCCCGGCGGTCAGCCGCTTGGAATCGTCGATGCCCTTCGGGATTCGCCTGGGATCGAGCACGACCGCCGCGGCCACGACCGGGCCTGCCAGCGGACCGCGTCCGGCTTCGTCGCAGCCGGCGATCGGCCAGACCCCCCGCTTGATCAGCGCGCGCTCGCGGCGAAAGCTCGGCGGCGCAACCGCAATCACGCCCTTTGGCAGCCTGGCCGACGCGTCTTTTGGCGTGTCTAACTTGTCCCGAATCATGCCGGGATGGTGCGCAAGCGAGCCCGGCGACGCAACCGGGAACTCGGCCCAATTCCCGCTATTCAGTTCCGCCGATCAGTAATCCTGAAAAACCAGCACGCCGCCTAATCTAAAGCGTTTTCCGGTTCGTTCGAATCACTGTTGCTTCTCCCGAGGCCTCATGGTTCGAGACGCGCGAAGACGCGCTCCTCACCATGAGGGTCTGAGTCCTCGTCCTGAGGAGCATCGCGAAGCGGTGCGTCTCGAAGGATGAAGCCGTTGGGTGCTAATTGCGCTAGTCTAGAACAGGCTGAGCTGCTGCCCGCTGCGTTTCGGCCGGGCGAAATGATCGGTGGTCAATTTCGAGCGCCGTTTGTTGAGCCCGAGCTTGTCGCAGGCGATCTCGAACCGGCGCCCGATCATCCAGGCCATCGGTCCGGTGCCCTTCATCCGCGTGCCCCATTGCGAATCGTAGTCGCGACCGCTCCGCATGTCGCGGATCAGCGTGAAGATGTGCCGGTAGCGGTCGGGATAGTTCGCGATCAGCCATTCGCGGAACAGATCGCGCACTTCGAGCGGCAGCCGCAGCAGCACATAGCTGGCTTCCCTGACGCCGGCATGCGCCGCGGCGTCGAGAATGCGTTCGATCTCGGAATCGTTCAGCGCGGGTATTATCGGCGCCACCATCACCGTGGTCGGAATTCCCGCTTCGGACAGCCGCCGCAGCGCCTCCAGCCGCCTCGGCGGGGTCGAGGCCCGTGGCTCCATGGTACGCGCCAGCGTCGCATCGAGCGTCGTGACCGAGAGCGCCACCTTGGCGAGATTGCGCTTGGCCATCCGCGCAAGAATGTCGATGTCGCGGATGACCAGCGCCGACTTGGTGACGATGCCGACCGGATGACCGGCGCGATCGAGCACCTCGAGAATGCCGCGCATGATTTGCCGCTCGCGCTCGATCGGCTGGTAGGGGTCGGTGTTGGTGCCGATCGCGATCATGCGCGGTTCGTAATCATGGGCCGCCAGTTCCTTTTCCAGCAGCGCCGGCGCATCGGGCTTGGCAAACAGCCTCGACTCGAAGTCGAGCCCCGGCGACAGGCCGAGATAGGCATGGGTCGGCCGCGCGAAGCAGTACACGCAGCCATGTTCGCAGCCCCGATAGGGGTTGATCGAGCGATCGAAACCGATATCGGGCGAGTCGTTGCGGGTGATGACCTTGCGCGCGGTATCAAGCGCAACAATGGTCTTGAAGGGCGGCAATTCGTCAAGGCTGTGCCAGCCGTCGTCGAACGCAACCCGCGCCTCGGCTTCGAAGCGGCCGCTGTCATTGGACTGCGCGCCGCGACCGCGCCGCCGCTCGCGCTCGATTGCCACCGCCAGTTCGGGAAACGAGGGCAGCGCACCCGCCGGTTCGGAGGGCGCCGTGACCGGCGGGTGCTTGAGGGCATGTGAGGATGCTCGACTCATGACCAGAACATAGCACGCTGTGAGAACAAATCAAGAACACAGATTTGGGAGCGGCTGCCGCAAAAAGCTGCAATCCGGATGGCTGATTTGAATGTGACAAGGTGATAACAGTGCGGCGTTTTCCGCATTCGAGACTTCGAAGACCCCGTCCCATGCTGAGCGTCATCATTCCGACCGAAGGCGTCGAGCAAACCGCGGTCGCCACGCTGGCGGCCCTGGTGCCGGGTTCCGCGGCCGGCGTGGTCCGCGAGGTGTTGCTGGTCGATCGCGCCGACACCGGCGTGATCGAACGGGTTGCCGACGTGGCGGGATGCCGTTATTTGCGCCTCGAGGGAACGCGCGCGGCGGCGCTGGCAGCCGGCGCCAGGCAGGCGCGCTCGCCATGGCTGATGTTCCTGCACGCCGGCGCCGTGCTGGACCATGGCTGGATCGACGAGACCGCGCAGTTCATCCAGCGCGTCTCGACCAGCGGCCAGCCGCGGGCCGGGATCTTTCGCTATGCCCGCTCGCCCTATGCCGACATCCGCCTCCGCGACCGTTTCCGATCGATGGCGCGGATCATCGCGGGGCCGTCGGCCGATCAGGGGTTGCTGATCGCCCGCGACCATTACGATCGGCTCGGCGGCTATGCGCCGGATGGCCGCCGAGCCGAGGCCCGGCTGCTGCGGCAACTTGGCCGCTCCTCGCGCACCCTGCTGCGCAGCCGGATCATCGTCGCGTGAGGGCGTTGCCAAATACCTGATTTTGTCAAATAATCATTTGATGAAATCAAATATAGCTTCGGATCCGCCGCTGGTGGAGCACAAGGCGCGAGGACTCGGGCGCGCATTGACCGAGCAGTGCATCCGCTTCGCGCGGCAGGCGGGCTACGGCTCGATCACGCTCTGGACCCAAAGCATTCTGGTTGCGGCGCGCGCGATCTATCAGCGCGCCGGATTTCGCCGCGTCAAGGAGGAGCCACACCACAGCTTCGGCGTCGAGCTCGTCGGCGAAACCTGGCAGCTGGACCTTTAGATCATTTTCCAGCACCGTGGCGTCATCCTTCGAGACGCATCGCTTCGCGATGCTCCTCAGGATGAGGTCTTCAGACCCTCATGGTGAGGAGCCGCGCATTTGCGCGGCGTCTCGAACCACGAGGCCATTGGATGTACCAACCCAGCACCGTCATTCCGACGCGATGCCAAGACGTCGAACCCGCAATGACGATCACGCCGAAGCGCCCTTCGCCTTCGCCCGCCGCAGATGCTCATCGAGCCTCGGCATGATCTCGACGAAATTGCAGGGCCGGGTGCGGTAATCGAGCTGGGCCGCCAGAATGCCGTCCCAGCCGTCGCGACAGGCGCCCGGCGATCCCGGCAGGCAGAAGATGAAGGTCGCACCGGCAACGCCCGCGGTGGCGCGGCTCTGCACCGTCGAGGTGCCGATCTTGGCATGACTCAGCATGTGAAAGGCGATCGAGAAGCCATCCATCCGCTTCTCGAACAAGGGCTCGATTGCCTCCGGCGTCACGTCGCGCCCGGTGAAGCCGGTGCCGCCGGTGGTGATGACGACATCGACGCCCTGATCCGCGATCCATCGCTTGACGATGACACGGATCGCATCGATGTCGTCGACGATGATCTCGCGCGCCGCCAGATGGTGACCGGCAGCGACCAGCCGCTCCGACAGCGTGGTTCCGGATTTGTCATCCTGCAGCGAACGGGTGTCGGAAATCGTCAGCACCGCGATGTTGAGCGGCACGAAAGTCCGGGTTGCATCGAGAGAAGACATTGCGAACCCTCCTGGTTGCGCGCGGATAACCTCGGGGAGCTTCGAAGAGTAGCGTTAGAAAAATCAAGAAACCCATGTGGCACAGGCATGGCGTAAAATTACGGTAAGCCCGGTCGAAAAAATCCGGCTTGGCCTTGGGTGACTCCTGAGGAAGGGCTTTGGCCAAGGATTTCGAAAACGGCACTGACTGTCAAGCGCATCGCTAAATTGACCGAGGCCGGTCGCGCGCCCACTATGACTCCCGCCCAGGCATTTGCGGCCGTCCTCAATGAGAACGCCGAACCGGCTGCGAAGGCGCACCGTCGCCCGTCGCCGACAACGACATATGCGTTTCCGACAAGATGATCGGCTTCGCGACGCGTACCCGGGTGGTTGCGGCAAATCGCATCGCGTTGAGGTGCCGGACAGAGCCGGCGCGGTAGCACGGACTCACTCCTTCGCCGGTGGCTGGCAACGTAATCGCAACCTAATTCGCGACGCGAGCGGGGGCCGCGCGTCGCTCGGCCGGAAGGTGCGGCCGCGAGGCCCTGCCGGCTTTACTTCACGCGCCTTCCCTTGAAAAACCCTGCGTTCGTGGTGTTCTGCTTGATGTTGGCGGTATCGCCTTGTTCGGCCGTATTCACTGCCCGCTTTGCGGTCGCTGTGTCCTTGCTTACCTCGGCGCTGTCGCCTGTACCCTTGTGGCTTCGATTGGCCTCGGGTACGGGCGGCATTTCGTTATGTCGCGACATCTTAGACTCCTTTCAGGTGTGCCTTGGCTAAGGGTCTCAGCGAGTTTTGGTTCCACTACGTGCCAGAGCCGGCGACCGGCAACATTTAGAAACATATTGGCTGCGTGATGTCATGCGCGATGCGGCGGCGAGTGATTACAATCGACACAAATGATCGAAGGGGAATATGTCCTCTTCATTAGTGTTATCTGACTGCCGCCAATGATCGCGGCTCAGCGAGGATTATCATGCAGAACCCGATACTGTACGCAGTTGCAACCACGAGCCTTGCTTTAATTTGCGCGAGGGTGCCGGCGTCGGCGCAGGAAGCCGTGCGCATACGAGGCACGATAGAACGTATCGAAGGGCCTGCTTTCGAGGTCAAAACCCGCGACGGCGCGGAGGTAAAGCTGACCGTCACCGACAATCCGCTCTTGGTAGAAGTCGTGAAATCGACAGTGGCCGAGATCAAGCCGGGCATGTTCGTTGGCTCAACAGGAATGACGCAATCCGACGGCAGTCAAAAGGCAATCGAGGTGCACATCTTTCCGGACTCGATGCGGGGAACAGGTGAAGGTCACTATGATTGGGACCTCAAGCCGAAGAGCAAGATGACCAACGCCAATGTTGAGGAGACTGTCGCTGGGGTTGACGGACAGATGCTTTCCGTCAAGTACAAGAATGGAGAAAAGAAGATTCTCGTCACCCCCGATACCGCCGTCGTCAAGTACGTCACTGGTGACAGGAGTGACATTAAACCGGGGACCAAAATCTTTGTCGCTGCGAAGAAGCAGGCTGATGGAACTTTCCAAACTCCGCGCATAACGTACGGCAAGGATGGATTGACGCCGCCGATGTAATGCGGCGCTATCGACATTATCCATCTGTCGTGCTGATCCAAACGCCACGACAGATCCCTTTTCCTTCGCGGATTGCGACGTTATCGTCTGCTGTGGCGGACCGAAGCCTACCGACGGGCACCACCTCGCCTCCACGATCCACCGCGCCTGCTAGGATTGCAACCATGTGATGAATAGGGAGGCTTCATGAAAAGGCGTGAGTTCATCGCTCTTGTCGGCGCCGCTGCAATAACTGGGTCTCGTGCGGGCAACGCACAGACGCCAACCAAGGTCTATCGCCTGGCGCTCGTTAGCCCCGGTGGAACTTTACCAGAATCCGCCCCTTACGCGAAGCTTCTCGTCGGCGGACTTGCGCAGCATGGTTATACGCTTGGACAAAATCTAGCCCTCGAAGGACCTCATGGGGTAGCTGGGCAGGCCGTCCAGCTTCCGCATTTGATGGAGCAATTGAAGGCAAAGGTCGATGTCATCGTTGTCTTGGGTTATCCGGCCGCCGTCGCGGCCAAGGCGGCCACTATTCCCACGGTTGTGGCGTTTGGTGTCGGCGATCCAGTTGCGACCGGTCTTGTTGTGAATCTTGCGCGACCGGAAGGCAACATAACCGGCATCTCGGACGTGGCGACGACACTCAGTACCAAGCGACTGGGCTTACTCAAGGAGTTGTTGCCGAAACTTCATCGTGTCGCGATGCTATGGAACAAAGACGACCTCGGAATGACGCTGCGCTACGATGCGTCGGCGAAGGCGGCCGAAGCGATTGGGGTCGCTGTACAAGCGGTAGGGGTGCGTGAACCGGACGATTTCAACGAGGCATTCGCGACGATGGATCGTGAGCCACCGGACGCTATTCTCATGGTTTCCGACTCTCTTACCGTGCTCAATCGCAAGCGCGTGTTCGAATATGCCGCCGCACGCCGGCTGCCAGCGATCTATGAATACGACCCGCTCGTTCACGAGGGCGGTTTGATGTCCTACGGGCCCGATTTGCGAGAATCGTTCGAACGTGCTGCCTCGATGGTTGATCGCATTTTCAAGGGCGCGAAGCCTTCCGATCTGCCGTTCGAGCAACCGACGCGCTACCTATTTGTGATCAACCTGAAGACTGCGAAATCCATTGGCCTCGAAATTCCGCCAACGGTACTGGCGCTTGCCGACGAGGTGGTCGAATGAGGCTCGGCACTTCCGCCTTTGGCACTTTTCCGACCTGGCGAATGTCCGACCTGAGTCCGGAATGCGGCGCGACGCATACCGGCAGGCTTTGAAGCCAGCGGGCTTTGCGTTGTTCGGCCCGCCCGCCCTCGGAAAGCTCGCGGCGAGCCCCTAGGCCGCTTTTACCAGGGCAAAGAACGCTCCCGGGAAGTGCCGCGCCGGACCGGAAACCGGCCTACGGCTCGCTAATAGGCCGGCCCTGCCCTTCCC
>Ga0208849_1001132_pt1 | contig 19932 bp, 17 predicted proteins | sample NGESurdeep072012_10_FD_184470 | JGI IMG/M metagenome (GOLD analysis project Ga0208849, IMG submission 184470) | Arctic peat soil microbial communities from Barrow, Alaska - NGEE Surface sample 53-3 deep-072012 (SPAdes) | ecosystem: Environmental > Terrestrial > Soil > Wetlands > Peat ... | reverse complement strand
CCATCACCCCTCCCCGAAAAATTCTTCGAATTTTTCGGCCCTCCCTCAAGTGGAGGATTGAAGATCGATCGCGTCTGGCCGCCTATCGGCCCTGGTGGCGGAAGGAGCGGCCTCGGGCGGGGGCGGGCTTGGGGGGCTTGCCGGCATTGCCGCCCTGTTGTTCGCCATTCGCTTTCTTGTGCATCTCCTGGACGCGCTTGAGCGCGGCGGCCCTGCGCTCGGCGATTTCCTTGCGCTCCTGCTCGCTTAGCGGACCGGGTTCTTTTTCCATGGAGCGCCTCCTGCGCGTGGTGGGAACAACCGATTCTGATACAAGCGCCCTTGAACGTCAAAGCGATGGTGGGTGCTTGAAGCCGCGGCAATTTTTGCGGTAATCTCCCGCAACCTTTGCGTGCCGGGGCACGAAAGATCAACCAGGAATTCGAACGATTGAGGGGGCGACCAATGTTCCGGACTAACGGCCTTACCAGCACAGGTATCTTTGGCGGTGCATTGATGCTCGCCACATTTCTTCCGCTCGCCGGCGCCCAAGCCGCGAGCAGCGAGAAAGTGCTTTATGAGTTCAAGGGGCAGAGCGACGGAGATTTTCCCAGCGGCGTCCTGATCGCGGACGGCGCCGGCAATTTTTACGGCACAGCAGGATATGGAGGAGACCTAAGCTGCAAAAACAACAACCGCAACGGCAGCGGTTGCGGCGTGATCTTCAAGCTGACGCCGACCGGAACCGAGTCGGTGCTCCACGCTTTCACGGGGCTGCCCGATGGCTCCGGTCCCGCCGGCGGCCTCATCGCGGACAGCGCCGGCAATTTCTATGGCACCACGGCAAATGGCGGCATCGGCGAGGAATCATTCTGCAAGACGGGCTGCGGCACCGTCTTCAGGCTGACGCCAGGCGGCAAGGAGAAAGTGCTTTACGCCTTCACGGCGGGAACCGACGGCTACGGTCCCGTCGGCGGCGTGATCGTCGACAGCGCCGGAAACCTGTATGGAACAACAATCGACGGCGGCAGCAACGAGCACTGCGGCAGCGATTCCTTCGGCTGCGGGACCGTGTTCAAGCTCACGGCGGGTGGTACGGAATCGTTGCTTCATGTCTTCATGGGCGGGAGCCAGAGCGACGGCGCCTTCCCGGCCGGGCGGCTGATATCCGACAGCTCCGGCAATCTCTACGGCACGACCGGCGCGGGCGGCAGCACCGACAGCTGCGGCACGGCCTGGGAAGGCTGCGGCACGGTCTTCAAGCTGACACCAGACGGCACAGAAACGCTGCTCCATGCCTTCGCGGGCGGCAGCGATGGCGCCTATCCCGCCGGGGCTTTGATCGAGGACGGCAGTGGTAATCTCTATGGCACCACCGTCGCGGGCGGCAGTTCGGACAATTGCGGCGAAGGAGCCCATGGCTGCGGCACCGTCTTCAAAATCTCTTCGAACGGCACCGAAACGATCCTGCATGCATTCGCCGGCGGAAGCGACGGAGCGTACCCGCTGGGCGCTCTGTTCACGGACAGCGCGGGTAATCTTTATGGTGAGACGGGCGCGGGCGGGAGCACCAAAACCTGCAAGCTGGGTCTCCTCCCGAAAGCATCCGGTTGCGGCACGGTGTTCGAGATATCTTCGACCGGAACAGAAACCGTGCTTCATGTCTTTAAAGGCTCGAAGGCATCGGACGGGGCCTATCCGGGCGCCGGCCTGATTGCCGACAGCGCCGGCAATCTCTATGGCTCGACGGCCGGTGGCGGGGTGGCGGGTTGCGCGGGCGGAATAGGCACGGTCGGCTGCGGCATCGTCTTCAAGCTCAAGGAATAGGACAAGGCGGCAATCCGCAATCGCGCGAACGAAGCCGTCTCCGGCTCAGTGAGAGGGCTGTGCGGGGAACGGAATCATGCCGCATCTGTACCCCGCAGCACTGTCGCGACCAATCCGGCAGGCATGGAGGTTGCCGTTCCTCGGAAATTGCTCACGCGGAGTCAAGGAGAACGCGGAGCATTACCGTGGTCGCACCAAGCGCCAGTCGAATTTGTCGGTGAGATCGTGGATGCGACGTGTTTCTCTCTTACCAAGTGCGTTATTCGCCGCGCAGACGCGCGGCGACTGGGTCCCCGATCTGCGCATCGCAAGCGATGCTTGTCGGGGATGACACCGAAATTTATTGCGCGCAGCCTCGCCGCTAACCACGCATGTCATCCTCGCGCACGCGAGGACCCAGTAGCGCGCGTCTTTGCGAAGCGCTACCGCTTCGCTACATGAGCGCGTCTGCGCGCTGAATGGAGAAAGAAACTCCTACGTATCGTCGATCGTCTTCGACCCTCCGCGTCTCCCTCCCTCCGCGTGAATCATTCGCCGGGACAAATGAAAGCCTGAGTCGGGAAACCACCCCGCGTAAGATTTTTCTGAGTGCCAGCTTCTTGTTCCCCGGACAGTCCTGCGGCTCAGTGCGCCATGGTCTTGGGGCTCATGGCGCGCCTTCTCCTGCGTTGCGTGTGCGTCTGACCGATTGCGGCAGCGACGCCGCCGATTCCCAGGTCACAATACAGGATCCTGTTTGGACTTTGTCGGCCGCGCGTGAGATTGTGGCGCCAACGAGGCTCGCCCGGTCACGATGAGCAACGCCATGCCGACCTTCGTTTCCGCGCTGACCTGCCCTGCGTGCGGACATATCAGCATCGAGACAATGCCGACCGATGCCTGCATTTATTTCTACGATTGCAAAGGCTGCGGCGCGATCCTCAAGCCAAAGGCCGGGGATTGCTGCGTGTTCTGTTCCTACGGCGACACGCCCTGCCCGCCGATCCAGGCGGCGGGCGATCCCGGGCATTGTTGCCAATGACGAACGACGCACGTAAACCCGGAGCTCAGACCATGTCCGAAAGCCCCGATGCGGCCGCACCGCGCAAGGATTGGGCGCGCCAACCTTCGACCGCCCTGTTCTGGTGGGGATTGCCGCTCGCCATCGGACTGTCTGCGCATTTTCTGCGGTTTTCGTTTCGCGCCGGCGCCGGGGTCTGCGCCGTCGCCTTGGCCTGGATGGCAGCAGGTTGTCTGCTCAATGCCCGGCGCTGCCGTCGCGTGCATTGCTATATCGCGGGCCCGGTGCTGCTGTCGGGCGCGATCTTTGCCGCATTGGCGGCAGCCGGAATCATCGCTCCGGGCCCGCGAACATTCGCCAACGCGGTCAGCGCGATATTGCTGTTGGCGCTGCTTTCGTTCGTGCCGGAGATGCTCTGGAAGCGTTACGCCTGACCCGCGACCGGCATGGATTGCGCTGGGTTAGCGGCGATCCGGATCGCGGGCAAATTTATTTCTTTACTAGATCGTATTAGTAGTGTATAGAAATGCCATTGCCGGCGTTCCTATGGGGCTTCGCGGGCCGCCGGGAGTCCCCCTTCTCCGGGTGGTCCGCGAGCCGGCGGATTCAGTTCCAGTCGGCCGCCAGCTGGCCGTAAACCCCGCCAACGGCGCCGGTGAGCACGGAAATCAGCCCGTGCAAAACCCACACGCTCAACGCCATGTCGCCGAGCAGCACGGAAATCGCAATCCCGACCGCACAGACGCCACCGGCGACGGCGCCGCCCCGGGCGCCGGGGCCGTAACCCTTCGCCACATCCAGCGCATAGAGATAGCCCATGGTGGCGGAGATCATCATGCCGGCGAACAGAAAGCCGATCGCGTGTGACGCCAGCAAACCGCCGAAATGGCTAACCAGCGCCGTGAGCGCCTGAATCGGCGTGCCCACCAGAACGGCGCGGCGCAGCGCGGGAAGATCGAGCAGAGGGGAGCCGTCGCCCAGCCGGGACATGACACTTCACCTTCCATCCGCGCGACGAATGATCTTACGCGGCCAAGCCCTTGTGGCGTCAATGCTTTTCGAATGAAGGCGATGGCGCAACGCCGGGGCGCGCCGCATGACCGAGACTTAACATTGTCGCCTCTTGCGATTGCGGAACGATTTCTCTAAGGGGCGTGACGCTCCTTATTTCCCGCCCCATCACACCATGATCGAGATCGAGGGACTGACCAAGAAATTCGGCCCCATCGCGGCCGTGGCCGGCATCGACCTCAAGGTTTTGAAGGGCGAAGTGCTGGGATTTCTGGGCCCCAACGGCGCGGGCAAATCCACCACCATGAAAATGATTACCGGATATCTGGCGCCCGATTCGGGCCGCGTCAGGGTCTGCGGACATGACGTCGAACGCGATCCGATCCCGGCGCAGAAAGCGATCGGCTATCTGCCCGAAGGCGCGCCGGCCTATGGCGATATGACGCCGCGCCAGTTCCTCGGCTTCATCGCCCAGGTGCGCGGTTTCGCGGGCGCCGACGGCAAATCGCGCGTTGCCGCCGCCGTCGGCAAGACGGAACTCGATCTCGTCCTCGACCAGCCCATCGACACGCTCTCCAAGGGCTTCAGGCGACGCGTCGGCTTCGCACAGGCGATCCTTCACGATCCTCCGGTGCTGATCATGGACGAGCCGACGGACGGTCTCGATCCCAACCAGAAACATGCCGTGCGCAGCCTTCTGAGAGCCATGGCGCCGGAAAAGGCGATCGTCATATCCACCCATCTGCTTGAGGAAGTCGAAGCCATCTGCACCCGCGCGGTGATCATCGACCGCGGCCGGGTGGTCGCCGACGGAACGCCGTCGCAGCTGCTCGCCCGCTCGCGCCACCACAACGCGGTGACGCTTATTCTTCCCGCGGCCCAGGGCGAAAGCGCCAGGAGCAAACTGCGGATGCTGGAAGGCGTTTCGGTGGTGGAGCAAGCCCCACGGGCCAACGGCACGGTCGAGCTCACCGTGTTTCCGAAGAGCGGCGCGCTTTTGATCGAGAATGTGAGCGCGCTGGCGCTTTCGCAGAACTGGGACGTGAAGGAGCTTTATGCCGAGCCCGGCAGGCTCGACGAAGTGTTCCGCGCGATCACCACACATGATGCGTCGCGAGCACGGGAGAGCCGCGCATGAGCGCCGTCTGGCCCATCTTCCGGCGGGAATTCGCCGCCTATTTCGCGACCCCGCTGGCCTATGTGTTCATCGTGATCTTCCTCTTCGCGATGGGAGCCTTCACCTTCTACATCGGGCATTTCTACGAGAACGGCGTCGCCGACCTGTCGGTGTTCTTCGCCTATCATCCCTGGCTCTATCTGTTTCTCGTGCCGGCCATTTCGATGCGGCTGTGGGCCGAGGAACGCCGCACCGGAACGATGGAACTGCTGCTGACTTTGCCGGTGCCGCTATGGGCGACCGTGCTGGGGAAATATCTGGCTGCCTGGGCCTTCACCGCGGTGGCGCTCGCCCTCACCTTCCCCATCTGGCTGACGGTGAATTATCTCGGCCATCCGGATAACGGCGTCATTCTCGCCAGCTATCTCGGGAGCCTGCTGATGGCCGGATCGTATCTGGCGATCGGCGCCTGCGTCTCTGCCGCCACCGACAATCAGGTCATCGCCTTCGTCGTCAGCGTGGTCGTCTGTTTCCTGTTCACGGTCTCCGGCGCGCCGCTGGTGCTGGATGTCTTCCGGGCCTGGACGCCGCTGATACTCGTCAACGCGGTGTCGTCGTTCAGCTTCCTTACGCATTTCACGGCGATCTCCACCGGCGTCATCGACCTGCGCGACCTGATCTTCTTCGTTTCCCTGATCGCGCTTTTCCTCACCGCCAACGTCGTGCTGGTCGATTTGAAGAAGACCGGTTGAGCGAGATGCCATGAGCCCCCTTTCCCGCCGGGTTTACGCCATTGCGGCGATCGTTTTGGCCACGGTCATCTTCGTGGCGGTGAATATTGCAGCCGACGCATCGCTCACCACCGAACGCCTCGATCTGACGCAAAACGGAATTTATTCGCTTTCGCGCGGCACCAAGAACATTCTTTCGCATCTCGACGAACCGGTGACGCTGAGATTCTTCTTTTCTAAGAAGGCGGCGTCGGAATATGCGCAGATCAATACCTATGCCTCGCGCGTTCGCGATCTGCTGCGAGAATATCAGGCGCGCTCGCACGGCAGACTCGTGCTCGAAGAGATCGATCCGGAGCCGTACACACCGGCGGAAGACGAGGCGACGGCGGATGGCCTCACCGGCGCGCCCACGGACACCGGCGATCTCGTCTATTTCGGCGTTGTCGGCACCAACACGATCGACGGAAAGGAAGTCGTTCCGTTCTTCTCCCAGGATCGCGAACCCTATCTGGAATACGATCTGAGCTCGCTTGTCTATCGTCTGTCGACACCGAAGAAACCCGTGGTGGGCATCGTCTCCAGCCTTCCGCTGGAGACCGGCAACGGCGGCATGGCGGCGGCCATGCAGGGCCGTTCGCAACCCTTCATGATCTACGAAGAACTCGCGAAGACCTACGCGACACGGATGCTTGAAGCGAATTTCGACAAAGTCCCGCCTGACGTCGATGTGCTGATGATCGTCGATCCGCCGCAGCTTGCCGCGCAGCAGCGTTATGCGATCGACCAGTTCGTGTTGCGTGGCGGACGCGCGCTGGTCTTCGTGGACCCGATGTCGGAGCTTGCGGGTCAGGGCCAGGGCATGATGGGCGAAGCCAGCCCGCCTTCGTCGTCGGATTTGCCGCAGCTCTTCCGGGCGTGGGGGATCATCTACAATCCGGGCAAGGTGCTCGCCGACCGCCAGCTGGCGCAGCGTGTCCAGACCTCGTCGGATCCCCGCAATCCCGTTACCAGCTATCCGATCTGGCTGCATCTCGGCAGCGCCAATTTCGCTGGCAAGGACCAGGTGACGGCGAACCTGCAATCGCTCAACCTTGCCAGCACGGGTGCGCTGTTTCCCCTCGCCCATGCCACCACGATTTTTTTGCCGCTCGTCACGTCGTCCAATCAGGCGTCTCTGCTCGATGCGGCGCAGGTGAAGCTGACTTCGCGACCGCAGGATCTGATGGGGATGGTCCAGCCCACCGGCGAACGCTATGTGATTGCGGCGCGCATCTCGGGTCCGGCGAGAACGGCTTTTCCCGCCGGCCTTCCCGGCGGTCCGGCCGACTCGCTGAAGAACGCACCGCATCAAATCAAGGTCTCCACCGGCCCCATCAATGTTGTCGTGATGGCCGACAGCGACATTTTCGACGACCGCTTCTGGGTGCGGGTCGAGAGCCTTTACGGCCATCGCATTGCCGCACCTTTTGCCGACAATGCAGCGTTCGTGCTGAATGCGATCGAGAATCTGACAGGGTCGGGCGATCTGATTTCGCTGCGAACGCGGGCGACGGACAACCGGCCATTCGTGGTCGTGCAGGATCTGCAAGCCCGCGCGCAGGCGCAGTTCCAGCAGGAAGCGGACGCGTTGCAGGCGCGTCTCACCGATACCCAGACCCGTTTGCATGCGCTGGAACAGGGCGGGGCGGCCAATGGACAACCGACACATTCGACCACGCTCACGGCCGACCAGCAGGCGGAGATCACGCGCTTCAAGCACGAACTGGTCGAAACCCGCACCGCATTGCGGGATGTGCAGGGCAATTTGCGCAAGGAAGTGGATGCGCTGGGATCGTTCCTCGCCTTCGTCAACATTGCGCTGATGCCCATTCTTGTCGCGCTCTTTGCAATCGCGGTGGCGCTCCTGCGCCGCCGAAGACGCGCCCGCGCACTGGCGTTTGAGGCCGCGCGATGAAGGCCGGCAGCCCCAACGAATTTTTCGCCGATCCGCGGCGGCGCAATCTTTCCATCTTGGCGGGCGTGGCGGTTCTGACGATCGTGCTCGCGCTGTTGGCGCTTTGGGGACAGGCCGGCGAAATGGCGCCGCACTACAAACCCCACACCTTCTTTCCGCAATTGCCTTCGGAAGTGTCGGCAATTTCTTCCATCCGCATTCAATCGAAAAAAGGAACGGTTGTTGTCGCCTTTAAGCCGGAGAAGGGCTGGGTGGTGGACAGCCAGGGCGATTATCCCGCTTCTTTCGAAGAGCTCCGCCAGACGATCATAGGCATGGCCGAACTTCAGACGATCGAACCCAAGACGGCACGAGCCGACTGGCTGCACTATGTCGGTCTGGACGCTCCGCCCAAGGGAGCGGGCGTGCTGATCTCGCTGTTGAACGAAAAAGGTGCGCCCCTCGCTTCGATGATCGCAGGCAAGAGCGAAGACATCGGCGATCCCGGCGGCGCTGTAGGACTTTACGTCCGCAAGCCGGACTCGGCACAAAGCTGGCTCGTGCGCAGCGTCTTCGAACCCAAGAGCGATCCCGCGGACTGGCTCGACAAACAGGTGCTCGACATCGATCGCGCCCGCATCCAGGAGGCCGATGTCGAACCGGCAGACGGACCGTCCTATGAGGTCCGGCGCAAGACCGCGACCGATGAGCAATTCGCACTCGTCAATCCGCCCAAAGGTCGGGAAATTGCCTATCCGGGCGCCGCCGATGGCGTCGCGGCGGCCACCGTGGGGTTCACGTTCGATGCCGTTCGGCCGGCGCGGGACTTTGATTTTTCGGACCAGGCGCACGCCGCGCGGCTGATGACCAGAACTTTCGACGGTCTGACGGTGACGGCAGAAACGATCCGGCAGGGCCACGACTATTGGACGATTCTGGCGGCGGACGGCGCGCCCGGCAAGCCGGAGGCGCAAAAGGAAGCCCGGGAAATCTCCGCCCATGTTTCCGGTTGGGCGTATAAGCTGCCGCAATACAAGGGCCAGCTGTTCATGACATCCCTCGACAGTCTGTTGAAACCGCTACCGGCCGCGCCGCAAGGCAAACCCGCGAGATGACTGCGGACGCAGTCGGCGAAGCGGGCGCCAGAACCGCGCCAACATTTCTGCGCAATCTTTGGTATCTGGGGGCGGTTTCGGCGACGCTGCGCCCATCGACCATGCGCCGGCAGATGTTCCTCGGCGAACCGGTTCTTCTCGGCCGCATGAACGATGGCCTGGCATTCGCACTGCGCGACATCTGCCCGCATCGTGCCGCGCCGCTCTCCGCCGGAAAAATCATGGCGGAAAACACGGTTCAGTGTCCCTACCATGGCTGGCGCTTCAGAAGCGACGGCGTTTGCTCGCTTATCCCGTCCACCGTCGGTGGGCAGGACACGATCGATTCGTCGGGCATTCGCGTGCGCAGCTATCCGGTACGCGAGCAGGATGGACTGATCTGGATTTATCTTGCCGCCGTCGAAGGCGAAGCGCCGAAGAGTGAGCCGCCACGCGTGCCGATCCCGCAGGCAAAACCCCGCTGGATCGAAAGCCAGCTCTTTCCCTGCGGCATCGATGAAGCGGTCATCGGACTGATGGATCCGGCCCATGCGCCCTATGTGCACGGCCGCTGGTGGTGGCGGGTGACGCCACGCGAAAAGGTGAAGCATTATGCGCCCGTGCCCAACGGTTTTGTCATGAAGCGGCATGCGCCGACAAAGACGGCCTACAGGATTCTTGGCGGAGCAAATGTTTCGACGGAGATTACCTTCGAACTGCCATCGACACGCTTCGAGAATATCCAGGGCACGATCTTCGGCCGTCGCATCGATGTGTCCGGATTGACGGTCTGCACGCCGCTCGATGCCCACTCGACCCAGGTAACGCAGATCTTCTACTGGCCCGCATGGCTCGCATTCCTGAAGCCGTTTTTCATGATTCTCGGCCCCACATTTCTCAGCGACGACCGCGGCATCGTGGAACTTCAGAAACAGGGGCTGAAGTTCGACCCACCGCTGATGCTGATCCAGGATTCGGATGTGCCGGCGATGTGGTATTATCGCCTGAAGAAGGCCTGGGCGGAATCGGTGGCAACGGGAAATCCGTTTGCGAATCCGGTCCGCGAACGCACCTTGCGCTGGCGGAGCTAGCAGGTTGTTGAAAAAAGGGAGGCGTTCGAACCCTTGGGCCTGCTGAGAAGGGCCGCTTTTTGACCCATTGCGGACCTCGCCGACTGCTCTAGCTTCGCCGTCGAAAAGATGGGGGAAGGGTGGCGTGGACAAAATCAATCCGGGGATGCTGATACGCCTTTGCAAGGCAAGCCTGGTAGCGGCTATGGCGCTGCTCCTGGGACTCGTCGCGTTCAACAACATCGTAGACTACGGCGACAACTGGACCTTCGTTCACCACGTCATGGGGATGGACACCGTCTTCCCCGACTCGACCCAGCGGTGGCGGGCAATCCTTTCGGCGCCAGTGCAGCAGCTCTTCTATCTGGCGATCATCGCAACCGAGGCGCTGAGCAGCGGACTGCTCACCCTCGGCGCGGCGGCCCTGTTCCGCCAAGCGCGCAGCGAGAGCGGCTTTGATCGGGCCTTGGCGCTGCCTGTCGCGGGGCTCACCGTCGCGATGCTCCTTTACGGTGGGGGCTTCGTAGCTGTCGGCGGCGAATGGTTCCTGATGTGGCAATCGAAGTCCTGGGGCGGTTCCGACGCCGCCACCCGGATCTTTCTTCTAAACGCCGCTGTTCTGATCGTCCTGCTTGCGGGTCGAGCACCGGCGGGCGCGGAGCCGTGAGAATTTGGGCGCTGCTGATTTCGACGTCTGCAAACCACCCAAATCGGACAGTGTCGTGTTTCTGTTGACGCCGAGACCACACCCGCTATCCAGTGTAGAACGACAAGGGCGGCACCGAGCGCCAGCCCAGCTTGACCGGCAGTTTCTGGCGGGCTGACATTGCGCGTGCCATTAAAGCGGGTCTGCCGCCAAGGCCTGCTATGCCACGATGCGCTTGCGGTGCGGAGGCCAAGGTGCACGTCAGCACACGCAAAGGCGATTGGTTCTATTGCTCGGCGCACGCTGAATACGCGCAGAAAAGACTTAAGTTATGCGCATTGATGGAGGCCGATATTGGTCGAGGACAAGATGCCGGAACCCTTTGATTTCATCGTAGTGGGCGGAGGTTCCGCTGGAGCTGTAACAGCGGCGCGCCTTTCAGAAGATCCGAGCTGCCGCGTAGCCCTCGTTGAAGCAGGCGGCCGTCCGCCTGAGCGCGGATTGATGCCAGCAGCCTGCGCCAGCCTGCAACTCGATCCAGAAACCGACTGGATGTACACCGCCGATCCGGGAAAGGCCGGCCTCGGACTACATGGTCGCCGGATGCCGGTCCCGCGCGGCAAGATGCTCGGCGGCTCCTCAGGCATCAACTACATGGTTTATGTTCGTGGCCACCCAGGCGATTTCGACGGCTGGGTCGAGCGTGGCGCGACCGGCTGGAGTTACGATGAAGTCCTGCCATATTTTCGCAAGATCGAAAACTTCGCACCAAGCAACGAGATCAACACGGACCGCGATGCTCATGGTGCAGGCGGCCCACTGAGCGTTTCGGTGCGCTCCCCGGTCATCCCCGCTTCGCGCGCCTTCGTCGAGGCTGCCGGCAAGGTTGGCATCCCGCGCGGCGATTATAACGGGCGCAATCGGGGCGGTCCTGCCGGTGTCGCGTCGCTCATGCACACCAACACCCACAAGGGGAAAAGATCGAGCACCTATCACGCATTCCTCGAAGGAACCGCCGAAAACCGCCGCAACTTGACCATCATCACGGGCGCGCAAGTAACAAGAATTGAACTAAGTGGCGATGCCAAAAACCTTGCCGCCACCGGCATTGAGTATCGGACCGAAGAGGGCAAGACTCACACCCTTCGTGCTTCCCGTGAAGTCATCCTCTGCGCCGGCGCAGTCGGGTCGCCACACCTCCTGCTGCTGTCGGGTATCGGGCCGCGTCGCGAACTCGAAGCGGCCGATGTCCGTTGCCGCCACGATTTGCCTGCGGTCGGCAAACATCTCAAGGATCATCTCCATTGTGCACTCTTCTTTCCCGCACCGGGCATCGGCGTACCGATCACTGAAGTTGCAATTTCCGTCGGACCCGATGCGCTGCGCGCGCCTGCAGGTCCGTTGCCTGCCGATCCTGCTGGTGACCCAGGGCTGACGGGCGAGCTTGCGGCCTTAAAGGCCGAAGCAGAACGCCGCCTCGGCGAATGGCAGGAAACCGGCAGCAGCCTGGTGTCGTCGTCGCTGGTCGATGCTATCGCCTTCTATTCGACTGGTCTTGGCGATCCGCACAGCCACGACGCGCAGATCACCTTCATTCCCTGCGGGTATGACGAAGATCTCTTCAGCAACCGCCTCAGGATCGACACGTCGCGCTTCTTCGCCGACGCCGCCGCGAGCTTGGCACCTAATCGCGAAAACATACTTGTGATGGCCAATCCTGTCTTGCCGCACAGCGAAGGCGAAATCGTCCTGGAAAGCTCCGATCCGGCCGTGCCGCCCGCAATCCACATGAACTACTTCGCCGACCCACACGATCTAAAAGTGATGGTGGCGGTTATGCGCCGCGCTATCGACATCGTTGCGAACTGGCCAGGGCCGGTGAAGCCTGGCCCGCTCAACATCCCGCCAATGCTCGCTCAGAAGCATGGCTATAAACCTGGCGAACCGCCGAGCGATGCGCTGCTTGAGAACATGGCGCTGCATTTTGCGACCACGGTTTATCACCTGTCGTGTACCTGCCGGATCGGGGACGTTGTCGATCCGCGACTTCGCGTTTTCGGCGTCAAAAACCTGCGCATCGCCGATGCCAGCATCATGCCTGAAATCGTGAGCGGCAACACCAATGCTGCTTCGATCATGATTGGTGAAAAGGCTGCCGAAATCATCGCGCGCGATCATGGCATGAAACTGCAGGCGTTTGTCGGCAGGTGACCCCCGCAAGGGCCGCTGGCATCACGGATCGCGTGTGGGATATGGCGGACGTTGCGGCACTGATCGCCGCTCGGGAAGGGCCTGCCGCAGTATGTGGGCGATACAAGAGGCGGGCAGCTTGGAAAGGAAACGTCATGTCACTTTCAGACCTTGCATCCATCGGCAGCCTTGTCAGCGGCGTCGCCGTACTGGTCTCGCTTGTCTATCTGTCGCTGCAGGTGCGGCAGGCCGAGAAGAACCAGCGGGCACTCATGAACCAGGGCGCTATTACCCGGGTCACCGATATTATCCTGGGTATGGCACAACCGGCATTAAACGCTGCGCGCACGAGGATGGAGGAAGGCGAGACAAACTTCACTGCCGAGGAGATCGTCCAGTTGCAAATGGTGATGCGCGCTACACTCCTTAACCTTCAGGATGTTTTGGTTCAGCACAGGAACGGTTTGATCGACCAAATCACGTTTGACAACAGCATCGGATTCTGGCGGTCCGCTCTGGCTCAACCTGTCAATCGGGCGCTCTGGATGCGTAGCCGCGCGACCTATGCAACAGAAATGGTAACCTTCGTGGACAAACTGATCGAACAGTCGCCTCTTGCCAAACCTGTCGATCTCGTTGCCCAACTCAAATCCGATCTCGCGGAGGTCCTGCGCTGACGGAAATTGGGCGCCGTCTACCTGAACTCAATGCAAAGCGGCGACTTCCGACCGGGTCCAACCCACCCGATTTTCAAGACGGGTCACCACCGTTTGTCGATTGCTCGTGAGCGTCGTGCAGTAATGACCTGAAGTGCTGTTGCTTGCATCAGGCGTAGATTCCGGCGCCCGCAGGCTTCGCGATGTGGTTGGTCTCTATATCGACCCGCCGGCTCACGCCACCGTTCTGTCTGCGGATGAGAAGAGCCAAATCCAGGTACTTGACCACACCCAGCCCGGCCTCCCCATGAAGAAGGGGCGAGTCGGAACGATGACCCACGACTACAAGCGCCATGGCACCTCGCGGCGAAGCGAATATATTGCGTCGCGGTCGATTCGTCGCTAAACGATCCTCTTAACCTGCAATCTGGCCGGGCGCCGCACGAAAGTCGTGTGCGGTAGCACGCGCGCGAGACAAGATGCCCAAGCGCAACGACATCCACACGGTTCTCATTATAGGCGCGGGGCCGATTGTGATCGGCCAGGCCTGCGAGTTCGACTATTCCGGTACGCAGGCCTGCAAGGCACTGCGCGCCGAGGGCTATCGCGTCGTCCTGGTGAATTCCAATCCCGCCACCATCATGACCGATCCGCAGCTTGCGGATGCGACATACATCGAGCCGATCACGCCGGAATTCGTCGAGAAGATCATCGCGCGCGAACGGCCGCTCGTTCCCGCCGACAGAGTATTCGCGCTTCTGCCGACCATGGGCGGCCAGACGGCGCTCAACACCGCGCTTTCACTGCGCAAACGTGGCGTGCTCGACAAATACGGGATCGAACTGATCGGCGCCTCGGCGGAAGCCATCGACAAGGCGGAAGACCGGGCATTGTTTCGCAAAGCGATGATGAAGATCGGCCTGGATGTGCCGCGCGGCGTGACGCTCAAGGGTTATCTGCGTCACAAGAAGGACGAGTTCGGCAATTTCCTCTACGACGGCCAGCACAACGCGATCATGGAGCTTTCGCCGGAAGCCTTCGCGCATGCCTTGCAGGCACTCAACGAAGCGGGATTGCCGGCCGTCGTTCGCCCGTCCTTCACCATGGGGGGCACCGGCGGCGGCATCGCCTATAACCGCGAAGAATTCTTCGAGATCGTCGAGCAGGGACTCGATGCGTCGCCCACCAATGAAGTTCTGATCGAGGAATCCGTCCTCGGCTGGAAAGAATTCGAGCTGGAGGTCGTGCGCGACCGCGCCGACAACGCCATCATCGTCTGTTCCATCGAGAACGTGGACCCGATGGGCGTGCATACCGGCGATTCCATCACGGTAGCACCGGCGCTGACCCTGACCGACAAGGAATACCAGCGCATGCGCACGGCGGCGATCCTGGTGCTGCGCGAGATCGGCGTGGAGACCGGCGGCTCGAACGTGCAGTTCGCGGTCAATCCGGATGATGGCCGCATGGTCGTGATCGAAATGAACCCGCGCGTTTCGCGCTCTTCCGCCCTGGCCTCGAAAGCGACTGGCTTTCCCATCGCCAAGATCGCCGCCAAGCTGGCCGTCGGCTACACGCTCGACGAATTGCAGAACGACATCACCAAAGTGACGCCCGCTTCATTCGAGCCCACCATCGACTATATCGTCACAAAAATTCCCCGTTTCGCCTTCGAGAAATTTCCGGGGGCCGAACCTGTGCTGACGACCTCGATGAAATCCGTGGGCGAGGCAATGGCAATCGGGCGCACTTTTGCCGAGTCCCTGCAAAAGGCGCTGCGCTCGCTCGAAACAGGTCTTTCGGGTCTCGACGAAATCGAGCTTCCGCCGGAGCCCGACGCGATTCGCGGTGCGCTCGCGCGCACAAGCCCCGATCGCCTGCGGGTGGTAGCGCAAGCCCTGCGTCTGGACTTTCCGATCGACCAGATCGCCGCCATCACCAAATACGATCCGTGGTTCCTGGGGGAAATTGCCGAAATTGTCGCCGCCGAACAGCGAATAGCGCGCGACGGATTGCCGCTCGATGCGGACAATCTGCACCGCTTGAAGAGCGCCGGGTTTTCAGATGCAAGGCTCGCAAAGCTTTCGGGAACGACCGAACGCGAAGTGCGCGAGCTGCGGGAAAGGCTCGGAGTCAGGCCGGTTTTCAAGCGGATCGATACCTGCGCCGCCGAATTCGCAGCGGTCACCCCCTACATGTATTCGACCTACGAACGCCCCATGGCCGGACACGCCGAATGCGAGAGTGCCCCGAGCGACAAGCGGAAAATCATCATTCTCGGTGGCGGCCCAAATCGCATCGGCCAGGGAATCGAATTCGACTATTGCTGCTGTCACGCCTGTTATGCGCTTTCGGCGCGGGGCTTCGAGACCATCATGGTCAATTGCAATCCGGAAACCGTGTCCACGGACTACGATACGTCGGACCGACTCTATTTCGAGCCGCTGACCGCGGAAGACGTGCTAGAAATCATCCGCACGGAACAGAAAAATGGAACGCTGGTCGGCGTCATCGTTCAGTTCGGCGGCCAGACGCCTCTCAAGCTCGCCCAGGTGCTGGTGGAAGCAGGCGTTCCCATTCTGGGTACCAGCGCCGATGCCATCGATCTCGCGGAGGACCGTAAGCGTTTCCAGGTTCTGCTGCACGAATTGGGGTTGAAGCAGCCGCGCAACGCGACCGCAATGACGGCCGAGGAAGCCGTGAACGCCGCACGTGAGATCGGTTATCCGGTCATTCTGCGGCCATCTTATGTGCTCGGTGGGCGCGGCATGGTAGTCGTTGCGGACGAAACGCAATTGCGTGCCAACGTTCAATCGGGCGAGCTGTTTCGCATTTCCGGCGCCAATCCGGTACTCGTGGACGCGTTTCTGCATCACGCTACGGAGGTCGATGTCGATGCCATCGCCGACAGCGCAGGCGACGTTTTCGTCGCGGGGATCATGGAGCATATCGAAGAGGCCGGCGTTCATTCGGGCGATTCGGCATGCACCATACCGCCGCATTCCTTAAGCCCGACTGTCGTTGCCGAGCTCGGGCGGCAGACGGTTGCGCTGGCCCGCTCGCTCGACGTGTGCGGCTTGATGAACGTGCAATACGCCGTGCAGAATGGCGATATCTACGTCCTTGAAGTCAATCCGCGGGCGAGCCGTACCGTACCATTTGTCGCCAAAGCGATCGGACTGCCGGTTGCCGCGATCGCCGCGCGCGTCATGGCGGGCGAAAGACTTTCAACATTCGAGCTGAAGACCGCGGGCATGAAACACGTCGCGGTCAAGGAAGCGGTTATGCCATTTGCCCGCTTCCCCGGCGTCGATACCGTGCTGGGTCCGGAAATGCGCTCGACCGGCGAGGTCATGGGTCTCGACGAGAACTTCGGACGCGCCTTCGCCAAGAGCCAGATCGGAGCGGGCGCAAAGCTTCCGCTGAGCGGAACTGCGTTCATTTCGGTCAAGGAATCCGACAAGGAGTTCGCCGTCGAGCCTGCAAGATTGCTGCTTGAGCTGGGCTTCGAGATCATCGCGACCCGGGGCACCGCCAGATATCTGGAAATGGCGGGCCTTGAAGTCTGCGTCGTGAACAAGGTGCTGGAAGGAAGGCCGCACATCGTAGACGCGCTGAAAAACGGACAAGTGCAGCTCGTGTTCAACACCACCGAAGGCGCCCAGGCGCTGGCCGACTCCCTTTCGATCCGCCGTACGGCGCTTCAGCAGAAAGTTCCCTATTACACCACCATCGCCGGTGCAGCGGCGGCAACGCTGGCCATCGCGGCAGTGAAGACCGGCTCCCTTGAAGTCGCCCCCTTGCAGTCCTACAGTTTATGAACGCCCGTCTTCGCAAGGGACGAGAAAATATAGGCGTGGAAAGTACTTAACTCTTAGCTGGCAAAATTTCGGATCGGCCGGGCCCATCGGGGCGACGCCGGTAGGGGTTTTTTTGCCGTTATCAGGATCGCGATATCCATGGAACGCATACCGATGACCGGGCCGGGCTTTAAGGCCCTCGAAGACGAGATCAACCATTTGAAGACGGTCGAGCGGCCGCAAATCATCCGCATGATTGGAGAGGCCCGCGCGCATGGCGATCTCTCTGAAAATGCCGAATATCACGCCGCTAAAGAACGTCAGGCCTTCGTCGAAGGCCGCGTGATGGAGCTCGAGGACAAGCTCGGCCGCGCCGAGGTGATCGATGTCTCCAAGCTTTCAGGAGGCACGGTCAAATTCGGTGCCACCGTCACCCTCGTTGACGAAGACACCGACGCGAAAGTGAAGTACCAGCTGGTCGGCGATCTCGAAGCCGACGCCAAGAAGGGCCGCATCTCGATCTCCTCGCCCATTGCGCGTGCGCTTATCGGCAAGTCCAAAAGCGACAGCGTCGAGGTGACGGCCCCCCGGGGAGCCCGCTCCTACAAAATACTGAAAGTGGAATTTCGTTAGCAGACGGGGCAATGATCGCGTCCCGCGCTCTCGTCGAGGGTCCGGAATTGCGGTTTGAAAAGTGTGCCTGGCGACTATACTGGGAAAGCAGAAACAGGGCTCGACAACGATATGGCGACGATCGCCCTTGTCGACGACGACAGAAACATCCTTGCGTCCGTCAGCATGTTGCTGGAGCAGGAGGGCTATCAGATTCGCACCTTCGCGGACGGGGCCGCCGCGCTGGCCGCGCTTTCGGAGACGCCTCCAGATCTTGCGATTCTCGACATCAAGATGCCGCGCATGGATGGCCTGGAGTTGTTGCGCCGTCTCAGGCAAAACGCCGATCTGCCTGTCATCTTTCTCACCTCCAAGGATGAGGAGATCGACGAACTCATGGGCCTGAACGCAGGCGCTGACGATTACATCCGAAAGCCGTTTTCGCAACGCCTCCTGCTTGAGCGGGTGAAGGCCGTCTTGAGAAGAGCCGAGGCGGGAAAAGGAGGAGTGGCGGACGCGAAGCGCGAAACGATGACGCGCGGCAAGCTCGTGCTGGACCCCCAGCGCCATGAATGCACCTGGAACGGCCGCCCCGTTCGCCTCACCGTCACCGAATTCCTCATCCTGCAATGTCTCGCGCAGCGGCCGGGGTTTGTGAAAAGCCGCGACAATCTGATGGACGCAGCATACGACGATCAGGTCTATGTCGACGACCGCACGATCGACAGCCACATCAAGCGCCTGCGCAAGAAGTTCAAGGCCGTCGACGATTCCTTCGATGCCATCGAAACGCTTTATGGCGTGGGCTATCGCTACCGCGAGGCATGAGGGACCAGCGGAGCCTGCCTCCATGAGCGCGACCGCGAACCCGCGCGAAGCCAGGCGCCGGGGGATTTCAAGCCTGTCCTGGCAGATCATATTCTCCAACGCCGCCGCGTTGGTCATCCTCATTGGCGGCGTACTGCTCGTGCAATCGACGCGTGTCGGTCTTGTCGACGAGCGCATGACGGGCATCAAGCAGGAAGCCCTGATCGTTGCCGGCACGCTTGCCGAATACGCGACCGAAGAAAAATCCCGCGCGGTCAACGATGGTGTCGCGGAACCTCTGCTGCGGCAACTGGTGGCGCCCACGGAACTGCGCGCCCGGCTCTACGGCACCGACGCGGGTCTCATCATCGACACGCGCAACCTCCTTGCGCGCAACGTGGTGCAAACCGTAGAGCTGCCGCCGCTCGATTTACGGACGCGGATTGAGGCAAGGCTTGCCCGCATCTACGACGGACTCATGGGCGTGCGGCCGTTCGCACGCCTCGCGCCCTATTTCGAAGCGAAAAACAATGGGCGCGTCTACCGCGAGGTCGGCGCCGCTCTTGGCGGAGATGCGGCCGGGGCCGAACGTCTCGACCAGCAGAACAGGCTCGTTCTCTCCGTCGCGGTGCCGGTGCAGCGGTTTCGCACCGTCTACGGTGTGCTGCTGCTTTCCACGGAAGGCGGCGACATCGACAACATCCTTCGCGAAGAGCGCGCAAGCCTCATCGGAATATCGCTGGTCGCGCTCATCGTCATGCTCACGTCGTCGCTCTATCTTTCGGGGGCCATCGCGCAACCCATACGCGAGCTGGCAGCGGCCGCGGATCGCGTGCGGAGTGGACGCGCCGGCCGCGACGTTATCCCGTCGATGTCCGATCGCCGCGACGAAATCGGCGAACTTGCCGACAGCCTGTCGGCAATGACCGGAGCCCTTTACGATCGCATCGACGCGATTGAGAGCTTCGCAGCCGATGTCGCGCACGAACTGAAGAACCCGCTCACCTCGCTGAAGAATGCCGTCGAGATGCTCGTGCGCTCCCAAAGCGACGAAGCCACACGGGTGAGGCTGATGGCGATCGTTCACAACGATATCAAGCGCATTGACCGACTGATCACCGATATTTCGGATGCCTCGCGCCTCGACGCAGAGCTGAGCCGCGAGCCGAACCAGCCGGTTGAGCTTGCAAGGCTTGTGGAGACCATTGTAGAGATTTACCGGCTGACAGGCTTGCCTCGCAACGTGCAACTAGGCCTCCTCGTCGAATTGCCGCCCCATGCCCGCGTCATGGCCCGCGACGAGCGGCTGGGGCAAATTCTGCGCAACCTGATCGATAATGCAGTTTCGTTCAGCCCGGCTGGCGGCCTCGTCTCGATCCATGCCGAAGTCGCGGACAGAAAGGCGCGTATCATCGTAGAAGATGAGGGGCCCGGTATCGCTGTTGCCGATCTCGAT
>Ga0208849_1001131_pt1 | contig 19951 bp, 16 predicted proteins | sample NGESurdeep072012_10_FD_184470 | JGI IMG/M metagenome (GOLD analysis project Ga0208849, IMG submission 184470) | Arctic peat soil microbial communities from Barrow, Alaska - NGEE Surface sample 53-3 deep-072012 (SPAdes) | ecosystem: Environmental > Terrestrial > Soil > Wetlands > Peat ... | reverse complement strand
GGCACGGCCGCGTCGCTGCGCGGCGGTACGCCACCGCCGTTGCCGCGCCTGCTTGCGATCGGCGATTCGGTGCGGACCGATCTAGCCGGCGCCGCGGCGTTCGGACTCGATTGCGTGTTCGTGACCTCGCGCCTTCATGCCGAGCATTACGGCACCCGCGCGGCGCCGGACGTCGCGGCGTTGAATGCGATGTTTAACACCGCCGGCGTCGCCCCGAAGGCGATCATGCGCGGACTGGTATGGTGACCTGCTAGAACTGTTTTGAGAAAGAAAGCCGGCCTCAGCGCGCGGCTTCGGCGACGGGTTCTTTGTTCTCGGCGAACACCGCTTCGATCTTTGCCTTGAGCGTTTGGGCGTTGAACGGCTTGACGATATAGTTGTTCACGCCCGCCTTCTTGGCCGCGATCACGTTCTCGGTCTTGGATTCGGCGGTGACCATGATGAATGGCGTGTTGCCGAGGCCCGGATCGGACCGGACCTGCTGCAGCAGGTCGTAACCGGTCATTGGCTCCATGTTCCAGTCGGAGATGACGAGCCCGTAACGCTTGACCCGCATCTTATCGAGCGCCGCGGCGCCGTTATTGGCGTCGTCCACGTCGGCGAAACCAATCTGCCGCAGGAGGTTGCGAATGATGCGGATCATCGTGCTGTAATCATCGACAACGAGCACGGACATTGACGGGTCGAGAGCCATAGCGTTTCGCTCCGCTGGCGGGCGCAATTACGAATAACCGGCTTACGTCCATCCCACATTGACCAGAGCGGCTTGGTTCGAAACTTGGACTGAGACCTGATTCGAAACTTGGGCCGAAATGGACATAGGTCGAAACGGATTTGTGCCAGCTTCTGCGGTCGTGGGCAGGCCGTCGCCGAGGCGTCGCCCTGCCTAACGAGACGTAAAAGTACCATTGCGGGTTTGAATATCGGGTTAACCGGCGGAACAGACCTGTGGCGTGCCGCGTCAGCAGCCGACTTGACTCGGCAGCGGCCGGGACGGCACCTACCGCGCAGGAATTTCTTAACCATTGCCGTCCAATGCCGACAAAAAACTTCCTCATCGTGCGCGACGGCGAGGGCGACGGTGGCTTACACGGCGCAGTCGTCGCCATCGGCAATTTCGACGGGGTGCATCGCGGCCATCGGGCCGTCATCGCTACCGCCTTGGATCGCGCTAGGACTCTGGCAAAGCCGGCCGCGGCGCTGACTTTCGAGCCGCATCCGCGCGCATTCTTCAATCCGCAGGAGAAATTGTTCCGGCTGACCGACGAAGCGAACAAGCTGCGGCTGTTGGCCCGCACCGGGCTTGATGGCGCGATCGTCCTCACATTCGACGCGGCCCTTGCCAAGTTGACCGCGGAAGAATTTGTGCAGCGCATCCTGGTCGAACGCTTTGCCGTAAGCGGCGCGGTGATCGGCTTTAACTTTCACTTCGGCATGAGCCGCGCCGGCTCGCCGGATTTCCTTGCCGCCGAGGGAAAGAAATGCGGCTTCGCCGTCGATGTGGTGCCGCCATTTCGGGACAACGGCCGGCCGGTCTCCTCGGGGCCGATCCGCGAGGCGTTGATTGCCGGCAGGGTGGCGGAGGCGGCCGAATTTCTCGGCTATCCGTGGTTTGTGACCGGTGAGGTCGTCCACGGCGACAAGCGTGGACGCGAGCTCGGCTTTCCAACGGCCAATCTGGTGCTCGACGCGTCTTGCGGACTGCGCCACGGCATCTATGCGGTCCGCGTCGGAATCGCAGGTCGACGCTACGACGGTGTCGCCAGTTTCGGTCGCCGCCCGATGTTCGATAGCGGCGTGGTGCTGCTCGAAGTATTTCTGTTCGATTTCTCAGGCGACATCTATGGGCAGCGCATCGACGTCGCCTTCATCGCTTGGCTACGCGAGGAGGCGGCGTTTGCTTCGGTCGACGTCCTAGTGCAGCAGATGCATGAGGATGCGCGCCACGCGCACCAGGCACTGGCGCGCGCCGGCGACGCCTTCCCGCCGGTCTCTTAAAGTTGCGTTTGATCTGTCTGCCTGACCCTCATGTCCGACCTCGACGCCATCATCATCGGAGCCGGCCACAACGGGCTGACCTGCGCGGCCTATCTCGGCATGGCTGGCTTGCGGGTGCGTGTGTTCGAGCGTCGCAATGTGGTCGGCGGCGCATGCGTGACCGAAGAATTTCATTCCGGTTTCCGCAACTCGACCGCGGCCTATACGGTGAGCCTGCTGCAGCCCAAGGTCATTCGCGATCTCGATCTGCACCGCCACGGCTTGCGCATCGTCGAACGCCGCGCGCAGAATTTTTTGCCGCTGCCCGACGGCCGGTACCTGCTCACCGGCGAGGGTCGCACGGCGCGTGAGATCGCCAAGTTCAGTATGCGTGACGCCCAGCGTTACGCCGACTATCAGGCCGAGATCGGCCGCGCCGCGGCGGTGCTGCGCGGTCTGGCGCTCAAGGCGCCGCCTAATCTGTTGCTCGGCAATTTCGCCCGTACTCTGGGCGAACTTGGCAAGCTTGCGGGGCTCGGCAAGCGGCTGTGGAAGGCCGACGGCTTCAAGGTCGCGTTCAACCTGTTTCGCAAATCTGCCGGTGAAACGCTCGACCGCTGGTTCGAATCCGATCCGATCAAGGCGGTGCTGGGCTTTGACGCCGTCGTCGGCAATCTGGCGAGTCCCTACACGGCGGGCTCCGCCTATGTGCTGCTGCATCATGCGTTCGGCGAAGTGAATGGCCGTCCTGGCGTGTGGGGGCACGCCGTCGGCGGCATGGGCGCGATCACGCAGGCGATTGCGCGCGCTGCCGGTGAGCATGGCGTGCGCATCGACGTCGGCAAACCGGTGCGCGAAGTCATCGTGGAAGGGAACCGCGCCCGCGGCATTGTGCTTGACGACGGCACGGCGCTGCGCGCCCGCGCGGTCATCGCCAATGTCAATCCGCAAAGTCTCCTGCAGACGCTGGTGCCGGGCCATGCGGTGCCAGCCAGAGCAGCGGCGCGCATGAAGCGCTGGAAGGCCGGATCGGGCACGTTCCGTATGAACCTCGCGCTGTCGCGACTGCCGGAGTTTTCGGCACTGCCAGGCGACGGCGATCATCTCACGTCCGGTATCATCATGGCGCCGAGCCTTGCCTACATGGATCGTGCCTATCGCGACTGCGTACGCGAGGGCTTCAGCCGCGCGCCGATCGTCGAAATGGTGATCCCCTCGACGCTCGACGACAGCCTCGCGCCGCCTGGCGCGCATGTGGCGAGTCTGTTCTGCCAGCATGTTGCGCCAGAGTTCTGCGCCGGCTCGGCGGTGGACGAGCGCCGGGAAAAGCTCGCCGACCTGATGATCGACACCGTCGAGGCCTATGCGCCGGGCTTCAAGGCGAGTGTCGTCGCCCGGCAGATCCTGTCGCCGGCCGACCTGCAGCGCGAGTTCGGCCTGCCCAACGGCGACATCTTCCACGGCGCGCTGACGCTCGATCAGCTGTTCTCGGCGCGGCCAATGCTCGGCTTTGCCGACTACCGCATGCCGGTCCCGGGCCTCTATCTGTGCGGCTCCGGCGCGCATCCGGGCGGTGGCGTCACCGGGGCGCCGGGGCACAACGCCGCGCAGGCGGTGATCGCCGATCTGACTATTCATCCACACCCGCGCGGTTGAACTGGGATTGCGGGTGACAGCGCGCGAATCCGCGGCTATTCGCAAAGCCATGTCTCGCTTCGCAAAGCCATATCTCGCTTCGCAAAGCCATATCTCGCTTTATAAAGCCATGTCTCGCTTCACAAAGCCATGTCCCGCCACTTCCGCTTAGGCCGCTCCAGAACCGGACTCGGCATGTTCGCGACGCGGCCGATCAAACGCGGCGCCTACATCGCCACCTATCGCGGCCGTATTATTCCGGACGAGGAAGCCGAACGTCGCGAAGCCCGCGGCGCCCGCTACATGTTCGAATTGACCAAAAAGAAAACTATCGACGGATCGCCGCGCTGGAACATCGCGCGCTACATCAATCATTCCTGCAAGCCGAACGCGAAGCCGGTGGGGCGCAAGGGCGGCATCGTCATCGTGGCGGACCGGCGGATCGAGCCCGACGAAGAAATTACCTACAGCTACGGCAAGGAATATCTGCAGTATTTCATTGAGTCCGGCGGCTGCAAATGTGCCGCCTGCCGCAAAAAACGCGCCCGCAAACGCAGGAAGCAGCGCGAGGCGGCCGCGGCGCGCAAAACGCGCGGCAGCGCAAGGCACAAGACTCGCGGCGGCGCTAAACGCAAAGCGCGATCGCGAGCGTCTCCGGCTTAGGGCGCGACCATCGATCAGGTCGCCCGTCCTGCTTCTAACTGCTACAGGTGTTCGCCGTGTCGCGAATATTTGTCAGTCATTCGAGCAGCAATGCCGCCGAGGCCGTCTGCCTGCGCGATTGGCTCGCTGCGGAAGGTTGGGATGACATTTTTCTCGATCTCGATCCCGAACACGGCATTGCCGCCGGCGAGCGCTGGGAGCGGGCGCTTAACGAGGCGGTGAATCGTTGCGAAGCCGTATTGTTTCTTGTCTCGCGCGCCTGGATCGACTCGCGCTGGTGCCAGCGGGAATTCAACCTCGCCCACAAGCTCAACAAAAGGCTGTTCGGCCTGTTGATCGAGCCGCTTGATCACGCCGATTTGCCGCCGGACCTGACCGGGACGTGGCAACTCACGGATCTGGCGGCGGGCCACGACACGGCGTTCTTTCGGGTGAAGCTGCCGCGCACCCACGACGAGGTAAAGATCGGCTTTTCGCAGGAAGGGCTGACGCGCCTGCGGGCGGGGCTGGTCAAGGCGGGGCTTGATCCGCGGTTTTTTGCCTGGCCGCCCGCCCCCGATCCGGCTCGCCCGCCGTATCGGGGGCTGCGCGCCCTTGAAGCCGAGGACGCCGGCATTTTTTTCGGCCGCAACGCGCCGATTCTCGAAGCACTCGACCGGCTGCGCGGTTTGCGCGAAGCGGCGCCGCCGCGATTGCTGGTCATCCTCGGCGCGTCCGGCGCCGGCAAATCGTCGTTCATGCGCGCCGGCGTGTTGCCGCGGTTGGCGCGCGACGACCGGCATTTCCTGCCGTTGCCGATCGTTCGGCCGGGACGCGCCGTCATGACGGGTGAGTCCGGTTTGATTGCCGCGCTGGAAGCCGTGTTCGCGGCGGCGGCAAATGGCGCGGTGGATATTGGACCAGTGCGGAAAGGCGAAGCGGGCTCGCTCGGGCCGTTGCTGCAGATTCTCGTCGATAAGGCTGTCGAGGAGAGTCCCGACACCGACGCCAAGGCCAACCCACCCATCCCGGTCATCGCCATTGATCAGGGCGAAGAATTGTTTCGCGCCGAGGGCCAGGACGAAGCGCAGACGTTCCTGGCATTGCTGCGCCAAGTGCTGATTGCCGACGCCCCGGGCGTGATCGTGCTGCTCGCGATCCGCTCCGATTCCTACGGCTACCTGCAGGAAGCCAAGCTGCTCGACTCGATCGGCAAGGTGCCGTTCGACCTGGGCTCGATGCCGAGAGGGTCCTATGCCGAAGTGATCAAAGGGCCCCCCGCGCGGCTGGAGAAGTCGGATCGGCCGCTGAAGATCGAGGATGCGCTGGTTGACAACCTGCTCAGCGATATTGATGCCGGCGGCGCCAAGGACGCGTTGCCTCTGCTCGCTTTCACCCTCGAACGTCTTTATCTGGAGCACGGCGGTGACGGCAAACTCACTGCCTCGAAGTATCAGGCGCTCGGCGGCATCAAGGGATCGATTGAAGCCGCGGTTGAGCGCGCTTTGCAAAACGCCGACGCCGATCCGACAATTCCAAAAGACCCTGCGGCCCGACTCGCTCTGCTCCGCCGCGGACTTATTCCGTGGCTCGCTGGCATCGATCCGGATACCGGTGCGCCGCGCCGCCGCGTCGCCCGTCTGTCGGAAATCCCCGAAAGATCGCGGCCGCTCATTGCCAACCTCGTCGAGCAGCGCCTTCTGGTCACCGATGTTGCCAAGGAAACAGGCGAACTGACCATCGAGCCTGCGCACGAGGCATTGCTGCGCCAATGGGGATCGCTGGACGGCTGGCTGGCGGATGACGCGGCGTTGCTTGCCGTGCTGGAGGGCGTGAAACGTGCCGCGCGGGAATGGAACGATCACGATAGGAATGCGACGTGGCTTGCACATACCACCGACCGTTTGGCTGCCGCGGAACGATTGAGCGCGCGGCCGGACCTCGCCGCGAGCCTGGAGTCCCGCGACTATGAGTATCTTGCGGCCTGCCGAAGTGCGGAATCGTCGGCGCGCAGAAGGCGGCGGAGCATACAGGCACTCATCTACACGCTTCTGATAGGCATCATTGTCGGCCTGATCGGCTGGATGAACCAGGCCTATATCCGCGAGCGCTTCAATTGGTTCGTCACCATGCGTCCCTATATGCTGGCGAATTTCACGCCCTATGTGCTCAGGGCGGACGCGGAACAGAAGCTCAAGCCCAAAGACACGTTTCGCGAATGCTCAGCAAATTGTCCGCAGATGATCGTGCTTCCGCCGGGCAAATTCACCATGGGCTCGCCCGCGGGCGAGGCTGGCCGCGCCGCGAATGAGGGACCGCAGCACCCCATCACCATTGCCAGGCAATTCGCGGTGTCAATCTACGACGTGACGTTCGACGAGTGGAATGCGTGCGTGAAAGTCGGCGGCTGCCCCAAGGTCGCAGACAGCGGTTACGCCGGCGGCAACATGCCGATCACGAATGTGACCTGGAACGATGCCGAGACTTACGTCGAATGGCTAGCCAAGATGACGGGGCAATCATACCGGCTGCCGACCGAGGCCGAGTGGGAATACCTGGCGCGCGCCGGCACAACGACGACCTATTACTGGGGCAACGACATCGGAGCGGGCAATGCCAATTGCATGATATGCGGCACGCAATGGGACGACAAAGGTCTGTCGCCGGTCGGATCGTTCAAGCCCAATCCGTTCGGACTCTTCGACGTGACCGGTGACGTTTGGCAGTGGCTGCAGGATTGCTTCCACAAGAGTTATGAGGGCGCGCCCGCGGACGGCTCGGCATGGACCAGCGGCGATTGCAGCCTGCGCGTCGATCGCGGTGGTTCATGGATCAGCGCGGCTTCGAACCTGCGGATCGCCTTTCGCGGCAGCTATGCGGCCGGCAGCCGCAATTACAGCCTCGGCCTGCGGGTGGCGCGCACGCTGGCGCCACCATAACAGCGTCAGTGCGGGTCGTGGCGGGGGGAGGAAAACGATGCGGATCGGAGTCGATCTCGGCGGCACAAAAATTGAAGCCGTCGCGTTGGATGACGGCGGTGCCGAGTTGTGGCGGCGGCGCGTTGCGACGCCGGTCGGCGATTACAATGGGATGCTCGCCGCAATTGCCGATCTGGTGCGCAAAGCGGAACAGGAGCTGTCGCGCCGAGGCACGGTCGGCATCGGCACGCCTGGCGCGATTTCTGCCGTGACCGGCATGATCAAAAATTCGAACAGCACGTGCCTGATCGGCCGCCCGCTCGACAGCGATCTCAGGGAACTTTTGCATCGGCCGATCCGCATCGAGAACGACGCCAATTGCTTTGCCCTGTCGGAAGCGACCGATGGCGCTGGGCGCGATGGCCGCGTCGTGTTTGGCGTGATTCTGGGCACCGGCGTTGGCGGCGGCATCGTCATCGACAAGCGTGTGGTTGGCGGCCGCAATTGCATCGCCGGCGAATGGGGACACAACACGCTGCCATGGATACGGCAGGACGAGTGGCCCGGCGCGCAGTGCTATTGCGGCAAGTTCGGCTGCATCGAAACGTACCTGTGCGGCGCCGGCTTGGCGCGCCAATATCAGTCAATGACACAGTGTAGCTTGAGCGCGACCGAAATTGCCGCGGCGGCGCATAACGGCGATCGGGCCGCGCTCAACAGCCTGTCTCTTTATCGGGACCGGTTGGCGCGCAGTTTGGCGTCGATCATCAATGTGCTCGACCCCGACATTATCGTTCTGGGCGGCGGTCTTTCCAACATCGAGGCACTTTACGCCGGGCTCGGCGATCTCATCCTCAAATTTGCTTTCACCGACGTGCTGCACACCAGGATCGTGCGTGCGGTGCATGGGGACTCGAGCGGCGTGCGCGGTGCCGCGTGGCTCTGGCCGGTGGGCGAAGCGCCGGCGGCGTGAGCCGCCGCGCGATGATTGTCAGTTATTCTTTGCCTGCGCTTTCGTCTTCGCCGCGCTGATTGCGGTACTCGCGCGCCCATTGTGCCGCCAGAAAACCGAGGAGTGCGATCGGCACCAGGCGCTGCCAGCCCAGCGAGCGACCGACTTGCATTGCGGTCGCTAGGATGCGCGGGTCGAGGAGCCACGAACCGGAATGTGCATGTGCGGCGCGTTCGAGGATCGCGCGTTCTCTGGCGCGGCGACGCATCAGCGCTGAAACCAGCGCGGCAATCACGGCGATCAAGATGAAAAAGCCGGCGGCAATCAGGCCGGCATGGACGCTGCCGTAATGCGATGCGAGCCAAGCGTAAGCGGCCACGCATAGGAACACGAATGCCGTCAACGCGGCGAATGCGGCAAGCGCGAGCCACACGAAAACGCCGGGGGTTGCGCCGGTCTTGGACTGAACCGCGAGCCGTACGTCGCGCACAAAGCGTTTGATCATGAAAACCCCGCGCTGCCCCGCCGCGCCGCGTCAGCGCCGCCAAGTGGCTCCGAACAGAAAACCGAGAGCTGCGGCGATCGCGAGCGTTGCGTAGGGTCGTTCCTTGATCGACTGGTCAATCGCCTCGACGAAATTGTCTGACACCTCGCGCACCGCGCCGACTGCTTCGTGGCCTTTGGCTTGCGCTTCGGACATGACGCCGTCGACGCCTGTCTTGGCGCGCTGCCACGCCGCGTTTCCCTTACTGGAGAAAATAGCGCTGACCTGCTCGGCGAGGCGGCCGAGATCGTCCCGCAACGCCTGCAAATCTTTTTGGATGTCGCTCGACGCCGCGGCGGTGGCGCCGCTCGCCTCGCGCACGCCGTCGCGCGCTTCCTTCAGGGCTTCACGGGCGCTCTGCGTGACATCGGAGGCGGTATTCATGCCAGTACTCCATGAAGCGAAAGCGGGAGGCTGCCCGGTCAATTAGCGGACGCCGGGAAAGTTCCATTTGATCATTATCAAACGCCGAGCGCAATTAAGTCAGTCCGGCAGTTTGATGTCTTCTTGCGGAAAAAGGTGGCTGAAGACAACGAGACCGACGATGGCCACCGGTGCGGCGAGAAGCGCGCCGAGCGGTCCCCACATCCAGGTCCAGAATGCCAGCGACAGCACGACGAGGAGGGGGTTGAGCGTAATCCGCCGGCCAATGATCGCGGGGGTAATGAAATGTCCTTCCACCGTGCATAGCCCAAGCAGCGCGCCCGGTGCGATCAGCGCATGGCCCAGCGAGGGAAATGTCACCAGCCCGACGCCGAATATCGTGATCATCATGATCGCCGGCCCGACATAGGGCACGTAATTGAGGAGCGCGGCGAGCAGCCCGAAAATCGCCGGATCCGGCAGGCCGACAAGCCACGCCCCGACCCCGACAATCAGGCCGAGCGCGGCGTTGATCATCGTGACAACGGCGAGGTAGCCGGCAAGATTTTTCTCGATATCGTTGAAGATGCGCAGCAGCCGCAGCCGCGCCTCCTGATGGGAGAACATCAGAACCAAGCGATTGCGCAGCCCGATCTGGTCGACAAGGAAAAACAACAGCACGCCGAAAAACAGCATCAATTCGCCGACGGCCGGGGTGACGAAGGCCACGACTGGCAGGACGACGCTGGGCCCCCCTGCTGCCGGCGCCGAGACGCCGCCGCCGAACAGGGACGTTTGCAGTTCGCGCAAGGCCGCCAGCGGCGGTTCGAGGACGTTCAGTTTCTGCTTGATGGTGGCGCCGATCTGCGGCGCGCGTCCGATCCATTCGCTGACGGGGCCGGCGAGCGCGGTCGCGGCCAATGCGAGCGCGCCGACCGCAAGCGCAACGATCAGGATGCTGCTGATCCACGGCGAAATACCGTGGCGGGCGCCGGCCTTGATCAGCGGTGCCAGCGTCAGCGAAACCACCGCCGCCATCAGAATCGGCAGCAGGATTTCGCCGCCAAAATACAGAACCCCGCCCAGCAGGATGAGAAAAATGCCGATATTGGCGGCCTGGCCGGCCGACGCCCAGATCGCCTGGACACTGCCCACCGGCTGCGGGTCGCTGATGATGAGCGCGTGTCGGGGTTCGCGGCTGGCGCGGATATAGTCCACGATATTCTCCGGGTCTTCCGCGCCTGGCCGCCGGCAAATTTCGGCGCATTCAGGCAGATTTGCCTAAGTTAACGCCGATTTAGGGCCTCGGGTTCCAGCGGAAACCTCCTTGTAGCCTGGCCGCCTCGACCCTTTCCGCACCGCAACCGGCTTGTTAGAAGGCGGCGCATGAGCGAGACGCCGACCAAAGCGCGTAATTACAGCGAGACGCTGTTTTTGCCCAAGACCGATTTCCCGATGCGCGCCGGGCTGCCGCAACGCGAGCCGGAAATCCTGGCGCGCTGGGAGAAGCTCGGCCTTTACGAAAAGCTGCGTGCCGCCGGCAACGGGCGGACGAAATTCGTGCTGCATGATGGGCCGCCCTACGCCAACGGCAACATCCATATCGGGCATGCGCTCAACAAGATATTGAAGGACGTGGTGACGCGAAGCCAGCAGATGCTCGGCTTCGATTCGAACTACGTGCCGGGCTGGGACTGCCACGGCCTGCCGATCGAATGGAAGATCGAGGAGGAAAATTACACCGCCAAGGGCAAGAGTAAGCCGGACTTTTCCGACGCCGCTGCGCTGGTCGAATTCCGCCATGAATGCCGCGCCTTCGCCGAACATTGGATCAATGTGCAGCGCGAGGAATTCAAGCGCCTCGGCGTGGTTGGCGACTGGGCGCATCCCTACACCACCATGGCGTTCGCCGCCGAGGCGCAGATCGCGCGTGAACTGATGAAGTTTGCCGCCGAAGGCATGCTCTATCGCGGTTCCAAGCCAGTGATGTGGTCAGTGGTGGAGAAGACCGCGCTCGCCGAAGCCGAGGTCGAGTACGAGGATTACGTCTCGGATCAGGTTTGGGTGAAGTTTCCGATTCTGTCGGCGCCCACGCATGAAGCGAACTTGCTCGGTGCAAGCGTCGTGATTTGGACCACGACGCCCTGGACGATTCCGGGCAATCGCGCCATCAGCTATTCGCCAAAAATTGAATACGGCCTTTATCACGTGGTCGATGCGCCGTCCGGCAATTGGGCGACGGTCGGCGACCTGTTGGTGATTGCCGATAAACTCGCTGTCGAGATTTTCCGGCAGGCACGCGTTACAGCATTCAAGCGAATGGGCGATGTCAGTTCTGACGTTTTGACGGGAATGGTGTGCACGCATCCGCTGAAAGGTTTCGGCGGTGACTATGAATTCCAGGTGCCGCTGCTTGCCGGCGATCATGTCACTGAGGATGCCGGTACTGGCTTTGTACACACGGCGCCGGGGCACGGGCGCGAAGACTTTGACGTTTGGACAGCGAATGCGCGAGAGCTTGCGCACCGCGGTATCAGCACGGCTATTCCCTACACAGTCGATCCCGACGGCCGCTTCACTGAGCAAGCGCCCGGTTTCACCGGCAAACGCGTGCTCACCGAGACCGGTGAGAAGGGCGATGCCAACGAAGCGGTCATCACGGCTTTGATTGATGCCGGCATGTTGCTCGCCCGGGCGCGGCTCAAGCACCAATATCCGCATTCGTGGCGGTCGAAGAAGCCGGTGATCTATCGTAACACGCCGCAATGGTTCATCGGGATGGACGCTCCTATTGAGTTTCCCCCGCAGCAAGGGAAGACGCTACGTCAGCGCGCCAATGAAGCAATTCTGGCCACGCGCTGGGTCCCCTCGCAAGGTCAGAACCGAATCGCCGGGATGATCGGATCGCGTCCCGATTGGGTGATCTCGCGGCAGCGCGCCTGGGGCGTGCCGATCACGGTGTTCATCGAAGAAAAACCCGATGGATCAGTCGCCGTTCTCGACGATCCCGAAGTCAATGTCCGCATCGTCGAGGCTTTCGAGGCCGAAGGCGCCGACGCCTGGTACAAGCCCGGCGCCCGCGAGCACTTCCTCGGCAAGCGCGCCAACGAAAATTGGCAGAAGGTCGACGACATTCTCGATGTCTGGTTCGATTCCGGTTCGACTCACGCCTTCGTTCTAGAGGACCCGAAACATTTCCCGGGCCTTGCCGGCATCAAGCGCAAGGCCGCTGGCGGGTCCGACACGGTGATGTATCTGGAGGGTTCCGATCAGCATCGCGGCTGGTTCCAGTCGTCGCTTTTGGAGAGATGCGGTACGCGTGGCCGCGCGCCGTTCGATGTGGTGCTGACCCACGGCTTCGTGCTCGACGAAGACGGGCGCAAAATGTCGAAATCGCTTGGCAACGTCACCGCGCCGCAGAATGTAATCAAGGATTCCGGCGCTGATATACTACGCATGTGGGTGTGCGCGGCCGATTATGCTGATGATCTCCGCATCGGCGGCGAGATTCTCAAAACCACGGTCGACACCTACCGCAAGCTGCGCAACACCTTGCGCTGGCTGCTTGGCAATCTCGCGCATTTCCATGCCGCCGAGCGCGTCCCGCACGATCGGATGCCGGAACTTGAGCGGCTGATGCTGCACCGGCTCGCCGAACTCGATCCGGTGGTACGCGCGGCTTACGCGGATTTCGACTTCAAACGCATCTTCGCCGCGCTCAGCGTCTTCATGACGTCCGATCTGTCGGCGTTCTATTTCGATATCCGCAAAGACGCGCTCTATTGCGACCCTTATTCCTCGCCAACGCGCAAAGCCTGCCTGACCGTGCTCGACCAGCTATTTCGCTGCACCGTCGTCTGGCTCGCGCCGATGCTGTGCTTCACCGCCGAGGAGGCGTGGCTGGCGCGCGACCCGGCGGCGACCTCGGTTCACCTCGAGCCGTTCCCGGAGGTGCCGGCCGCATGGCGCGACGATGTGCTTGCCGAAAAGTGGCGCAAGCTCCGTAGCCTGCGCCGGGTCGTTACCGGTGCACTCGAACTCGAGCGGGCCGCCAAGCGCATCGGCTCGTCGCTTGAAGCCGCGCCGATGATCTACGTCGCGGACGCTGACTTGTTCACCGCGGCGGTCGATGCCGATCTCGCCGAATTATGCATCACGTCTTCCGCCACGTTGGTCGAGGGCAATGGCCCCGCTTCAGCCTTCCGGCTCGACGACGTGCGCGGCGTTGCGGTCGAGCCGCGCCGCGCCGAGGGCCGCAAATGCGCGCGCTCGTGGAAGATCACCGAAGCGGTCGGGCTCGATCCACAGTTTCCCGACGTGACGCCGCGCGACGCCCAAGCCCTGCGCGAATGGGAAGCCATGCGCGACGCGGCAGAGTAGGGGGCAGCGTGGCCGACGCGGCGCCCGCAAAGCCGAACCAAAAGGCCGATCGCTCCAGGGTGCTTCGCTCCTGCGTGTGGGGGCCGCTCAGCGCGTTTGGACTATTTGTCGCGGTGCTCGCCTGCGTTGCCGACCAGGCCGCCAAGTTCTGGCTGTTGCTGGTCGCGCACCTCGACAGTCTCGAACCCATCGTGCTGACGCCGTTTGCCGAACTGGTTCTGATCTGGAACCCCGGCATCAGCTATGGCCTGTTCCCGCAAACCGGGCCGATCGGGCCGTGGGCATTGCTGGCGTTCAAGGTCGTGGCTGTGGGGTTTCTGTGGGCGTGGCTGTCGCGGTCCCAGTTGCGGTTAACGGCCGTGTCGCTCGGTTTGATCATCGGGGGAGCGGTGGGCAACGCCATCGACCGGCTGCACTGGCCTGGGGTCATGGATTTTGTGCTGCTCCACGTCCAGATCAGCGGCCGGACCTACGATTGGTATGTGTTTAATGTTGCCGACGTGGCCATCGTTGCGGGGGTTGTCGGACTCCTCTATGAGTCCGTGTACCAAGGACGCGCCGCAAAAGCGCCCTGATCGGGTATATAACGGGTGGCAGTGGGGTATTTCTTAGGGGCGTGAAGCTCTTGGGGAAGCGTGCCGAACCGGCACCTCAGGGTGAGGGTATGCCGCAATATCGCTTGCAAAGCCGAGTCGATGTCCGGCCGACGCATTGGCATGGGCCGTTAGCGCGCGCCGTGTGCCTGATCGCATTGGCTGCTGGAATCATTTGTGGCGCCACGGTTGTGGCCTGCGCCGGCGATGACGATACGCAGGCCTCGGGCGGCTCGCTCTATGATCAATTCTTGCAAGTGATCGGCGTTTCCGGCGGGGCGAACATCAACTACAGCGAACGCTCGCCGCTCGTCGTGCCGCCGACGAAAGACCTGCCACCGCCGTCTGCCGACGCGCCACCGGCCGTGCCGGACTGGCCCAAAGACCCGGACGTGGCGCGACGTGCCAAGGCCAAAGTAAAGGAAAGGCCTCATCCGCGTATGGATTACGTTGTCGACTCGTCGCGGCCGCTGCGGCCCGATGAACTCAGCGTACCCGGCGGGAATACCAACGGCCGGACCAGCATGCCGACGCCTGGGGCCTCGTCCAACGCCGACTATCCAGAGCACGACTACACCCCGCCGAAGAAGAGCGTCTTCGACCTGTTCAACACGAGCAAGCAACAATACGCGACCTTCACTGGCGAGCCGGAGCGGAGCAGTCTGACCGACCCTCCGTCCGGTTATATGACCCCGTCGGCCGATCAGCCCTACGGCATTGGGCCGGACCAGAAGAAGTACAAGATCCCGACCGTCGCCGACCGCGCCACGCCGGATAGCGGTTCCGCGTCCGGAAAATAGGAGCTGGGCATCGCGACTGAGCTACGTGCTTTCCATGGGGGCGCGTGCTGGCTCGAACTGGCGGAGACCAACGTTTGGCTGACAGCGTCCTTTTCCTAAGGCGCGCGCGGAGCACGCTTGTAGTTGCGCTCGCGTTCGCTGCCGCCACCGGCGTAGCGCAAGCGGCTTCAGGCCCCCAAGTGTCGGATTTCAAGCTCAACAACGGGCTCGAAATTGTCGTCATCCCCGATCATCGTGCGCCGGTTGTCACCCACATGGTCTGGTACAAGGTCGGCGCCGCCGACGAGACGCCCGGTAAATCGGGACTGGCCCATTACCTCGAACATCTGATGTTCAAGGGGACGACTAAAAATCCCGGCAACACGTTCTCGCAAGCGGTTGCCGCCATCGGCGGCGAGGAGAACGCCTTCACTGCGAGCGACTATACCGGTTTTTTCGAGCGCGTCCCGCGCGAGCACCTCAAGGAGATGATGGCTTTCGAGGCCGATCGCATGACCAACCTGGTCGTTACCGATGCGGTTGCGCGTCCGGAGCTTAAGGTCGTGCTCGAAGAGCTGAACATGCGAGTGGCCAATAATCCGGGTGCCCGGCTCGATGAGCAGATGGACGCGGCACTTTATCTCAACCATCCCTATCATCGCCCGGTGATCGGCTGGCACCACGAGGTCGAAAAGCTCACCTACAATGATGCGTTGGCATTTTATCGGCGCTTCTACACGCCGAATAACGTCGTCGTAGTGGTTGCCGGCGATGTGACGCCCGACGAAGTCAAATCCGACGCCGAGGCCACCTACGGCAAGGTGCCGGTGCGCGCCGAAATCGGTCCGCGGGTGCGGCCAACCGAGCCGGTGCAGGATGCGCCGCGCACCGTGACGTTGGCGGATCCGCGCGTCGAGGAGCCGAGCGTCGAGCGCTATTATCTGGCGCCATCGGCGGCGACAGCCAAGCCTGGCGAAGAAGAAGCGCTTGACGTTCTCGCGACCGTACTTGGCAAGGACGCCAACAGCCGGCTCTACAAGACACTCGTTATGGACAAGGGCCTGGCTCTTAGCGCCGGCGCCTTCTACTCCGATTCCGCGCTCGATTACGGCAAGTTCGGCGTCTATGCCTCGCCGAAGCCAGGCGTGACGCTGCATACGGTCGAGGCCGGAATCGACGCCGTGCTCGACGCCGTGATCCAACACGGTATCACCGCAGACGAGCTCGATCGCGCCAAGACCGGGCTCATTGCCGACGCCGTATATGCGCAGGACAACCAGGCCACGTTGGCGCGCTGGTACGGTGCGGGCCTGACGACCGGCCAGACCGTCGCGGAGGTCAGCGGCTGGCCCGACCGAGTGCGCGCGGTGACAGCCGCGCAGGTGCAGGAGGCCGCCCGGCAATGGCTTGACATCCGCCGGTCTGTCACCGGCTATCTCGTAAAAAGTCTGCATGGCGAGGAGAGTCGCTCGTGATCGCACTGGGTCGCGCGGTGTCGCTGGTCGTCCGCAAGCACGCAATGGCAGGGCTGGCGCCGTGCGCGGTGGCGGTAACGTTGGCGCTGTCGGCAGGCCCGGCTGCCGCGACCAAAATCGAGCGCATCGTGAGTTCCGGCGGCATCGAGGCCTGGCTGGTGCACGAGACCGCGGTACCGCTGATCACGGTGAATTTCGCGTTTGCCGGCGGCGGCGCACAGGATGCGGCCGGCAAGGCGGGTACGGCGAACCTCATGGCGTCGCTGCTCGATGAAGGCGCCGGCGATCTTAATGCCGATGCGTTTCAGGAGCGGCTCGATCGCAAGGCCGTGCAGATGAATATTCGCGCGGGGCGCGATCACATCCGCGGGACGCTGCAGACGCTGTCGGAAAACCGCGACGAGGCGTTCGATGATCTGCGGTTGGCGCTCACGCAACCGCGTTTCGATCCGGCCGCTGTAGAGCTTAATCGCGCGCAGATTCTTTCCGGATTGCGCCGCCAGATCAAAAGCCCGACCGATCTCGCGGCGCTGCGCTGGTGGAGCACGGCCTATGCTGGGCGCGCCTATGGCGAGCCGGTCGGCGGCACGCTCAAATCGGTACAGAAGATCACCATTGACGATCTCAAAACCTACCAACACCGTGTCCTTGCGCGTGACCATCTCGCGGTCGCGATCGTCGGCGACATCGACGCCGCGGCGGCGAAAGCCATGCTTGACCGCGTATTCGGCGCGCTGCCTGCGAAGGCGCAACTGGTTGCGCACCAAAACGTGCCGCCGCAGGGACTGGGGCAACGCATCAATATCAATCTCGACGTGCCGCAGACCGTCATCGATTTCGGCGGGGCCGGCATCGCGCGCAACGATCCGGATTTCTTCGCCGCTTACATTGTCAACCACATTCTCGGCGGCGGCACATTCTCCTCGCGGTTGACCAGCGAAATTCGCGTCAAACGCGGCTTAGCTTACTCGGTGTATGATGCCCTGTTGTGGTACGACGATACGGCCGTATTCTTCGGGTCTACGGCGACGCGGGCCGACAGCGCCGATGAGACCGTCGAGCTGATCCACAAGGACGTCCGCAAGTTGGCCGAGGACGGGCCGACCGCTGACGAGCTTGCCGCAGCCAAGGCCTATCTGAACAGTTCGTTCGTACTCAATCTCGACACCTCGGCGAAAGTTGCGTCTCTGCTCGTCCAGTTCCAGCTTGACCATCTCGGCGTCGACTACATCAACAGGCGGAAACAAAAGATCGCCGCGGTGACGCTCGACGACGCCAAGCGCGTGGCCAAGCGGCTGTTTGGCGGTGGCATGCTGGTTACTGTGGTTGGCCGTCCGGCGGCGCTCGCGTCGGCTAGCGACGGCCCGGGAACGGCAGCCGCCCGCGTGCCGCCGCTGTTGCCGGCGGCCATCGGAGGCGGCGACCTGCACTGAGGCTGGTCAATCCAGCCAACTTCCCCCGTAGGCGGTCGATCATCCCTCGCGGATTTGCGCGATATTCGCTGGCGCGGCCGATGACGGCATGCTCTGGAGGGCCGAAGCGTGACAGGGGCGCCGGCTATGATTCGCATCACCAGCAGGATCAGTATCGACGAGCGCGAGGTCGGCGAAAGCTTCGTGCGCGCCTCGGGGCCGGGCGGGCAGAACGTCAACAAGCTTTCTACCGCGGTACAGCTGCGCTTCGACGTGCGGGGTTCACCGTCGCTGCCGTCTGACGTCGCGGCGCGACTTGAGCGGCTCGCCGGCGCGCGGCTGACGCGCGACGGCGTGCTCGTCATTATCGCGCAGCGCCACCGCACGCAGCTGCGCAACCGCCAGGATGCGCGCGACCGCCTGATCGATCTCATTCGCCGCGCCGCGACGCCGCCGGCGCCGCGCCGGCCGACCAAACCAACCAAGGCGTCGCGTGAGCGCCGGATCGAAGGCAAGAAGCGCCGCGGCAAGGTCAAGGGTTTGCGCCAGACGAAGGCGGCGTTCGATTGAAGACGGCGCTCAGTGCATCAGCGCGTACATGCCGGCGGCGAAGGCGAATAGCCCGATCGACACCATACCCATCGCATAGATGACAAGCGGTCGCGATCCCGTGTTTTGGGTCGGGTCGAGCACGGCTTCGGCCGGATTTTGTGGATCGTAATAGACCGGCACGCTGCCACCTGCCGGATAGGCGGTGACAACCGACGTCATGTGTTTTTGCCGGCCCTCGTTTCCGCCCCAAAAGATCCGGCTCGATTCATGGTCCTTACCTTTGACGCGGTATCGGTACCGCACCTCCGCTCGGTAGCGCCTTTTGTTCTCGGGCACCTGTTCCATTGAGGACGAGACGATCGTTCCGGGATTGGTCGGCCATTTTTTGCTGGCATCGGCGTGCAGCCCCTGTCGGAACTGAACCACATAGACCGCGACGCCGATCGCAAAGGCGATCACGCCAAACCCGATGAGGATTGCATCGATCATCGCCTACTCCACTGCGCCTCGGCCCTTGTGTGCCGCAGATTTCGCCCGCGCTCAATCCGGGATACGCTTGGGACGAATCGTCAACGGGCCGCAGCGCATGGCCATCCGGCAACTCTCCGAATCCGTCGTCAATCGCATCGCCGCCGGTGAGGTGGTCGAGCGGCCGGCGAGCGTGGTCAAGGAACTGGTTGAGAATGCGCTCGACGCGGGCGCGCACCGCATCGACGTGCTCACCGACGGGGGCGGGCGGCGGCTGATCTGCGTCACCGATGACGGTGACGGCATGAGCCGCGCCGATCTGGCGCTCGCCGTCGAGCGCCATGCCACCTCGAAGCTTGCCGACGACGACCTAGTGTCGATCCGCACGCTTGGCTTTCGGGGTGAGGCGCTGCCGTCGATCGGTGCGGTGGCGCGGCTGGCACTGACGACGCGGCAAGCTGGCGAGCCGCACGCCTGGACGATCGAGGTCGACGCCGGCGTGAAATCGCAGCTCAAGCCCGCGGCGCTCGGCGCGGGCACGCGCGTCGAGGTGCGTGACCTGTTCTACGCCACGCCGGCGCGACTCAAGTTTCTGAAACTCGACCGCACCGAGGCCGAGGCGGTCCGCGAAACCGTGCGCCGGCTCGCCATGAGCCGGCCGGATGTCGCCTTCACGCTCGCCGGCGAGGAGCGCATGCCGGTGACATTCGCGGCGGCGCTACCGGGCGCTGCTGGCCAGCTGGCGCGGCTCGGCGATGTGCTCGGCGCCGAGTTTCGCGCCAATGCGGTCGAGATCGCCGCGGAGCGCGAGGATGTCGTCATCGACGGCTATGCGGCGCTGCCCACACTGACGCGCGCGAACGCGCTCGGCCAATATCTGTTCGTCAACGGCCGACCGGTGCGGGACAAGCTTCTGCTCGGCGCGGTACGTGCAGCCTACGCCGACTATCTGCCACGCGACAGGCATCCGGTCCTGGCGCTATTCGTCACGCTTCCGGCGCGTGAGGTCGACGTCAACGTGCATCCAGCCAAGGCCGAGGTGCGGTTCCGCAACGCCGGACTGGTGCGGGCGCTGATTGTGCATGCGCTGAAGGCCGCGCTTGTCCGCGAGGGCGGCCGCGCGGCAACGACCGGCGGGAGTGCGACCATCGCCGCATTTTATTCGGCGGCGTCGTTTCAGGCGCACGGCAACGGTGCTGGGCAACCTTTCGGCTGGGATTGGCGAAGCTCGCCGTCGGCTCCGCGCGGTTTTGCCGAAGCG
>Ga0208849_1001130_pt1 | contig 19967 bp, 19 predicted proteins | sample NGESurdeep072012_10_FD_184470 | JGI IMG/M metagenome (GOLD analysis project Ga0208849, IMG submission 184470) | Arctic peat soil microbial communities from Barrow, Alaska - NGEE Surface sample 53-3 deep-072012 (SPAdes) | ecosystem: Environmental > Terrestrial > Soil > Wetlands > Peat ... | reverse complement strand
GCCATCGTCGCCTTCCGCTTCGCTCATTGCATCAAACCTCACGGAATCAGCACGCCTTCAATAAATCAATGCCAAAGTTTTTACACAGGCTGTTTCGCGGGAATGACAGCAAAATTTTTGACGCGCAAATCTCGCCCCAACCTCAAATGTCACGGTTCAAATAAACTCGCGGGTGTCGTTTATCCCCGCCTGCGGCGACCGCCCATCGCGGCTTCGCGCGGCTCTTCGCGACCCTTCGCGCCGACGCGATCCAGGAAACCACCGAGTTCGCTGACATCGATATTGTCCGCCAGCCGGGGCGCGCGCAGCAGCGCGGCCTGAAAGGCCTGGGCGGGCGAGGGCGCAACCTGATCGCTCAGACGCGCGAACACCGGTGTCGGCCATGCTTCCACCGGGCGCTGCGGAATGGCGTCGCCGAGCTTCGCGCGGCGTTCGACCTGGCGGGTGTTCTGTTCCTGCTCGCGCCACATCCAGACGAATTTGACGTAGAGGTCGTCGCCCAACATGCCTCGGATTTCCGACAGCGTGGGTAAAAATTCCAGCTTCATGTCCCCGCTCCGTTCATTGCCTGCTCCAGTCGTGACGACCGGCCTTGCATATCCCGCGCCACGACTCGGCGCGCTTCGATGGCTCTTGTGCAAATTAACGCATCAGGGCGGCACCGGTCGCAGTGGCGTGGTGCCGCGTTCGCAAAATATGTCGGGGTGTGGCATGGCCGACGCAAGGGCGGGCGTTAATCTTTAACTGCGGCAGCGGAATTGATGACGCTGCGTCATGAAACTTGTGGGGACCATGCCATGCCATGCGATCCTGGTCATCAGAAGAGCAACAAACCATCATGAATGGTGCATCAACATGATGAAAAGAATGTAAATTGCCGATATCGTCGCGACATCAAAGTCGAATGGAAACGCAGATCTCAATTTTTGGGAGCCCCTATGCCGGCATGCAGCGCGCTGAGGTCGGCGGTGACCATGCCCCAGGTCAGCTGCGACCACAGTTTCACCGCCACCACATAATGTCCGTTCGGCGAGCCGGGAGCGGGGATGTCCGCAAAGTCGGCGAACATCGGCGGGAAAGCCTTGCCTTCCTTGAGGATTTTCGGCTTGTAGCCGGCGATCTGCCGATAATGCAGCTCGCACAGATGCGCCCGGCCATTGAAAAGCCCGTTGGCGAGCGCGACCGGCTCGTCCTTCACATAACTGAACGCGATGTCGTAACGGCGGCGGCCATCGAACACGGGCGCCACGGTGCCGCAGGGATTGGCGGGGTCGGCCCTTAGTCCGGCCACGATCAGGGTGACCGCGCTCATGGGGTCGATGGCGTCGCGCTTCTGCGCTTCGCTTACCGGATATTGCGTCATGTTGTAAGGCGGATCGGCAGATGTGGTGGGATCTCCATTGATGAAACTGACCTTCACTCGCTCCTTCCTGGTCGCGCCGCGGCGATAGAAGGAGTCGTATTCGTTCGGCGCCAGCCCGTTTGCTTCGATGCGGCCATTCGCTGTCGCATCGATCGCGGCCTGCCAGAAAACGCTGACAATGCCGCTCGTTTCGAAATGGGATTTGGCCGAATAGCCGGTGTCGTTGAAGCTGCCTTCGTAGGTGGTCCGGCCGAAGGGAATGCCCCAGAAGGCGATGGAATAGGCCAGCGAAAGCGTGCCGCCATGCGGCCCGATGGCGCCGGATTTCGTTGCGTTGCCAGAGGCTTGCGCCGAAGCGGGCAGGCTCAGCGCGGCGAGGAGTGCCAGACTGGTGCCCAGACGCGTCCCCAGCTTTCTCATCGGATATTTCCTTTGATGCCGATAGTAGAATGTCCCGCCCTGAGGGTCGAATCGTGACTGCTCGCAAGCTCACGCCCGAGGAAATCCGGCGCGGCGACCGCCGTGCCGTCGCCCGTGCGATCACGCTTGTCGAATCCACGCGAGCCACCGACCGCATAGCGGCGGAGGCGCTGCTGACCGCGCTTCTGCCCCATACCGGCAACGCGATGCGGATCGGCATCTCGGGCGCGCCTGGCTCGGGCAAATCGACATTTATCGAGGCATTCGGCGGTTTTTTGACCGGCAGCGGCAAACAAGTCGCCGTCCTCGCCATCGATCCGTCATCGCGCCGCTCCGGCGGTTCCATCCTGGGGGACAAGACGCGCATGGAGCGGCTGACCCGCGACCCGCGCGCCTATATTCGCCCATCCCCCGCCGGCACCACGCTGGGCGGTGTCGCCAGGCGGACCCGCGAAACCCTGCTGCTCGTCGAAGCGGCCGGATTCGATGTGGTGCTGGTCGAGACCGTCGGTGTCGGTCAATCGGAAACGGCAGTGGCCGAAATGGTCGATCTGTTCGTCGTCCTGGTCAGTCCCGGCGGTGGCGACGATCTGCAGGGGATCAAGCGCGGCCTGATGGAGCTCGCCGATCTGGTGCTTGTCACCAAGGCGGACGGCGACCATTTGAAACCGGCGGTCCGGGCGGTATCGGATTACGGTTCGGCGCTACACCTGATGCGGCCGAAATACCCCGCGATTCCTGCGCAGATCCTGCAGATATCGGCGCTGGAGGGCACAGGAATGGAAAAGGTGTGGACCATCCTGCGAGAACTGCACGAAAGGCTGGCCGCAGCGGGATTTCTCCAGACTCTGCGCCGACAACAGGCGGCGCGGTGGTTTCGCGCCGAAGTCCAGGCGGTATTCGGCGAATTTGTCGCCGCCGATGCAGCGGTTGCCAGACAGTCCCGCCGCGTCGAACGCGATGTGATCGCGGGCCGGCTGCTGCCCCATGCAGCGGCCAGAAGCCTCGTCGCTGCCGCACTCGGGCGGCTTGACGGGCCGTAGCCTCCCCCCTATGAGAGCCGCTCTTTTCCGAACGAGGTTAGTCCATGTCGCGCCGCTGCGAGCTCACCGGTAAGGCCGTGATGACGGGGAACAACGTCAGCCACGCCAACAACAAGACCAAGCGTGTCTACCGGCCAAATCTTCAGCTCGTGTCGCTGGCAAGCGATGCGCTGAGACAAGACGTGCGCCTTCGCATCAGCATGCATGCGTTGCGCACGGTTGATCGCCTGGGCGGCCTCGATGCCTTTCTGACCAAATCCAGGGACAATGTGCTTTCCCAGCGCGCCCTCAGACTCAAGCGGATGATCGCCAGGAAGCAGCAGCCGGAAGCCGCTTAACTTTGCCGCTTCTGCCGGGTGCTTTGCTTTCCGCGCATCAACGGTTTTCTGCGCAACGCGGCCTACCAATTCCAGCGGAAACTCCGAAAGTAAGAACTTTTCAGGCAGCGGCGCGGGCGTGCGGCCTCCGTCCCGGCGACCGCTTTCGTTCCGTGCTGGCGCGCTTGTTTTCTTCAGCAAACAACGAAGTCAGTTGGGTGGTCATGGCGCCGCCGAGCTGCTCGGCATCGATGATGGTAACCGCTCGCCGGTAATAGCGCGTCACGTCATGGCCGATGCCGATTGCAACGAGCTCCACGGATGACTTGCCTTCGATCTCGTCGATCACGCGGCGCAAATGCCGTTCGAGGTAATTGCCGGCGTTCACCGAGAGCGTGGAATCATCGACCGGCGCGCCGTCGGAGATCACCATCATAATGCGGCGCTGTTCGGACCGCACCGCCAGCCGGCTATGCGCCCACATCAGGGCTTCACCGTCGATGTTCTCCTTGAGAAGCCCTTCGCGCATCATCAGGCCGAGATTGCGTCGCGCACGCCGCCACGGCTCATCGGCAGACTTGTAGACGATGTGCCTCAAATCGTTGAGGCGGCCGGGGTGAGGCGGCTTGCCTTGCGCGATCCAGCGTTCGCGGGACTGGCCGCCTTTCCAGGCGCGGGTCGTAAAGCCGAGGATTTCAACCTTCACCGCGCATCGTTCCAGTGTGCGCGCCAAAATGTCGGCGCACATGGCGGCAACCATGATCGGCCGACCGCGCATCGATCCGGAATTGTCGAGCAAAAGCGTGACGATCGTATCGCGGAAGGTCATCTCCTTCTCGCGCTTGTAGGAAAGCGGAAACATGGGATCGATGATGATGCGCGGCAGTCGCGAGGTATCGAGGATGCCTTCTTCGACATCGAATTCCCAGGTGCGATTTTGCTGCGCCATGAGCATGCGCTGCAGTTTGTTTGCCAGCCGCGCGACGACGCCCTGCATCGACAGCAGCTGCTGATCGAGAAAGTTGCGCAAACGTGCCAGTTCATCGGGGTCGCAAAGATCGGCCGCGCTTACCGTTTCGTCAAATTGGGCCGTAAAGATCCTGTATCCCCATTCGTCCCGATTGGAGAAGGGTTGCTCGGGCCGCCAGGGTTTGATGCCTTCGTCGGACTCCCTGGCGTCCGAGGATTCCGCAGCCTGGTCGGCTTGCATTTCGGCGGCCGCTTCCTTCCCCTCATCGCCTTCGGATTCGCTCAACTCCGCGTCGCTCAGTTCCGTCTGTTTTCCTTCCTCCGACGATTCGCCACCTTCGTCCGACGCCGGTTCGGGCTCGCCGGATTCATCGTCACCTTCGTTCTCGCTGTCTTCGGCAAACTCGTCACCCATTTGCAAATCCTTGAGAATCGTGCGCGTGAGCTTCGCAAAAGCCTTCTGATCGCGATGGGTTGATTCGAGTCGTCCAAGTTCCTTCGCCGCCCGTTCTTCGATCCAGGGCCGCCAAAGATCTACCGCCAGACGCACCGACTCCGGCGGCGCTTCTCCTGTAATCCGCTCGCGCACGATCAACCCTACGACATCGGCAAGGGACGCCTCGGCGCGATCGCGGGCTCTGGCAAGACCATGCGCGACACAGCGCGACTCCAGCCCGGCCGCCAGATTGGCTGCCACACCCTTCATCGCCAGTGCGCCGATGGATTCCACGCGCGCCTGTTCCGCTGCTTCGAAGATGGCGAGCGCGTCCGCCGATTGCGGTCTGTATTGATCGTTGATCGCCTTCTCGTGGTAAGCGCAACGCAGCGCGAACGCATCGCCTTGCCCGCGCACGACCGCGACTTCGTTGGGGGGCAGGTTACGGGTGGGCAGAGCGAGGCGTGCCTTCAATCCCTTGAGTATTGGCGGTTCGGCGGAAAAGCTCACTTCAAGCTCGGGCTCTCCCGCGAGCGAGCGAACCGCGCAGGCAACCGCGCGCTTAAAGGGCTCGGAAGGGTTGTCAGGCTTCATGCCACCAGGACTTTGGCGGAGGATTCCGGCAGTTCTTCTCCGAAGGCGCGCTGATAAAACTCCGCAACGCTTGCGCGCTCGAGTTCGTCGCATTTGTTCAGGAAAGTGAGCCGGAATGCGAAACCGATGTCGTTGAATATCTCAGTATTCTCTGCCCAGGTGATGACGGTTCGCGGACTCATGACCGTCGAAAGATCGCCATTGATGAATGCGTTGCGTGTCATGTCCGCCACCCGCACCATGGCCGAAATCGTCTTTCTGCGTTCCGGTGTGCCGTATGACGGGACCTTGGCGAGGACGATCTCGATCTCCGCGTCGTGCGGCAGATAATTCAGAGTGGTCACGACGTTCCAGCGGTCCATCTGACCCTGATTGATCTGCTGCGTGCCGTGATAAAGGCCGGTTGTATCGCCAAGGCCGATCGTGTTTGTCGTGGAGAACAGGCGAAAGGCCGGATGCGGGCGGATTACGCGGTTCTGATCCAGAAGCGTGAGCTTGCCCTGCACTTCAAGCACGCGTTGAATCACGAACATCACGTCAGGGCGCCCCGCGTCGTATTCGTCGAATACGAGCGCGATGGGGTGCTGCAGCGCCCAGGGAAGCAAGCCTTCGCGAAATTCCGTCACCTGCTGTCCGTCGCGCAACACAATCGCATCCTTGCCGATGAGATCGATGCGGCTGATGTGGCCGTCCAGATTGATGCGGATGCAGGGCCAGTTGAGCCGCGATGCCACCTGTTCGATATGCGTGGATTTGCCGGTGCCATGATAGCCCTGAATCATCACGCGCCGGTTGAAGGCAAAGCCGGACAGAATCGCGAGTGTGGTTTCGCGATCGAAGCGATATGCGGGGTCGAAGTCGGGTACATATTCATTGCCCCGCGAAAAAGCGGGGACGATCATGTTGGTATCGATTCCGAAGGCGGAGCGAATGTCCAGCTTCGTGTCCGGCACGGCGGCGGCATCGAGGCCTTGGGTCTCTGGCGTCATCTATTCGATCCGGCTTGGTAATACGAGGCTGGTGTCCGTCGCTTTGTGGCGGGGCGCGGGGAGCGCCTTCTAGGTCAGACCGGAGGCGCGCAGTACACCATACGCCTGGATGACCCTCTTCAGCCGTTCCTCGGCGCCCCGGTCGCCGCCGTTCGCGTCGGGGTGAAATCGCTTCACGAGTTCCTTATACCGCGCCTTTATCTGGTGCAAGTTTGCATTTGCGTCAAGATTGAGCATTTCCAGCGCAACTGCTTGTGGACGCGTGAGTTGTCTTTCCGGACGGGGGGGGGATGGTTGTTCTTCGCCGTCGCCGAAGACTCGATGAGCGTCGTGAATGTGGTGAAAGTTTTGTCCGTTGCGAAAATGCGCCGCTCGTTTGCCCAGCGGCCAGGTTGGCCGATGCCCGACAACAGCTTCAATTTGGAAGGCACGAACTTCCTCGTCGCTCATGCCGCTAAAATAATTCCAGTTTTCATTGTGAGCGCGAGCGTGCTCCAGACAAAACCAGACATGTTCGTCCAGTTGCTGCCGGCTCCGCGGAACCCGATATTTTCCTTCTCCGGCGCAAGCCTTCGCGGCGCAGGGACGGCTCGCAGGCGCATTTGTCCGGACATCCGGATTGATCCGGATGTCCTTACCAAAACGCGGCCGGTAACCTGCCTCAACCATGGTGCGATTATGGGTCCCAACCGATAAAAAACAAGATAATGATAATGCTTGACAGAACTCCCTGGAGCATGGGCCTGAGTCAATGTCCGTTGATGCCAAAATCCGCGACAGGCTGGTGCGCGCTTTTGCGCCCGTCGAGCTCGAAGTCCTCGATGAAAGCGCCCGTCACGCCGGTCACACGGGCGCTCGACCCGGCGGGAGCACGCATTTTCAAGTCAGAATTGTCTCGTCAGGCTTTAGCGGCTTGAGCCGCCTTGAACGCCAGCGCGCGGTTCACGCCGTTCTTGCACAAGAACTGCAAACCGATATTCATGCACTTTCGCTCATTACTCTTGCTCCGGACGAAGTGAAGAGTCGTTGAAAGCTGCAATGCGGAGTATCGATACGACGCAAGAACCTTCAGCAGTCATATCGGCGCTTCCGGTGCCGGGGTTGCCGGAGGCGTGACGCGCAGGAGCGTAACCTGGTTGCGCTGCCGCTTCAGGATTTCGAACTTGAAGCCATAAAACGCAAAACGCTGACCAACATCGGGAATGGTCCGCGCTTCGTGGATAACGAGGCCCGCCACCGTTGTCGCCTCCTCGTCGGGAAGTTTCCACTCAAGCTCGCGATTGAGCTCGCGCACCGGAATGACACCTTCGATCAGATAGGAGCCATCCGCGTGCGGACGGAATTTGGGGCCCGTGCGGACTTCCCGCTCTTCCGGAATGTGGCCGAAAATTTCCTCGAAAATGTCAGTCAAGGTAATGAGACCCTGCAACGTCCCATATTCATCGACGACAAGCGCGAAATGCGACCGGCGTTCGCGAAATGCGTCCAGTTGTTCCTCCAGCGTCGTGGTATCCGGGACGAACCAGGCATCTTCGAGGAGAGAAAGCATGTCGAATCCCTCCAATTGTCCATTCCGCCGGACGAATTCGCGCATCACGACCTTGGTGTGAAGGATACCGACGATGTTGTCCGGTGTATCCCGCCAGACAGGAATGCGCGTGCGATTTGCGCCGGTCAGACTTGCGAATAGTTCAGGGGCCGCTTCTGAGGCATCGATCGTGGCCATGTTCTTGCGGTGCACCATTACATCGCCCACCTTGAGATCCTGCAAATCCAGAATGCCGCCGATCATGTCACGGTGTTCGCGCTCGACCGTACCCTCCTTGTGATGCAGTGCGACCGTGCCGCGAATTTCCTGATGCGGCGGAAGCATGGGCGTTGGCGTTGCTTCCTCGCGAACGCCGAATGCTTCCAGTAACCGCCAGACGACGAACTGGACGGAATCCACGATCGGGGCCAGTACCTGAACGACGGGAAGAAGCACGCGTCCGACGGCAAGGGCGAAACTGTCCGTGCGCGCAATGGCAAGCGTCTTCGGGAGAATTTCGGCGAATACGAGGACAACAAAAGTCATGATAATGGTGGTTATGGCGACCGAGCGGTTTCCGAACCGGGCCGCGAGCAAAGTGGTGGCGAGGGAAGAGGCGAGAATGTTTGCGAAAGTATTTCCAAGGAGAATCGCGCCAATCATGTCTTCGCGATCCGAAAGAAGCGCGTTCACGGTTTGCGCGGCGCGCGAGCCATCCTGCCCCATCTGATGCATGCGGGCGCGAGAAACGGCGGTGAGCGCTGTCTCGGATCCGGAAAGAAATGCGGAAAAAACGAGCAGGAGAACGATGAAGCCCAGGCCAGGCAGAAGAATGTCAGCCATCTACGATCCTTTTGCGCATGAACGTACCGGTACGAATATAACCCGATTTGAGGCAAATTCCGCGTCAGTGGTCCAATATCGCGCGCACGGCAGGCAAGGAAACGTCGCCGCTCAGGAAGGCGTGGCCCATTCTGTGGGACAGGACGAAGACAAGCCGGCCGTCTTTGGCCTTTTTGTCATGAAACATATGCGCCATCACTTCGTCGGGGTCCGGCCGTGGCGCGGGAATGTCATCGATTCGGGTGGGCAGTCCAACCGAGCGCAGATGCCGTTCCAGGCGCTCGACGTCGGCGACAGGCGCATGGCCCAGGCGTTCCGAAAGGCGGAACGCGAGGACCATGCCGATGGCTACACCTTCGCCGTGCAGAAGCCGCTGTGAATAGCCGGTCGCGGCTTCCAGCGCATGCGCAAATGTGTGCCCGAGATTAAGGAGCGCCCGCTCACCGGTTTCGCGTTCGTCGCGGGCGACGATTTCCGCCTTCATGCGGCATGAATGTGCGACAATGTGGCTGAGCAGGGCCTCATCTCCGGCCAGCGCGGAAGACGCGTGGGCTTCGAGCCAGGCAAAGAACCCGGAGTCTCCCAACGCCCCATATTTTGCCGCTTCTGCGTAGCCGGACAGCAATTCGCGGCGTGGCAGAGTTGCGAGCACGTCGATGTCGGCGATCACGATGCGAGGTTGGTGGAAGACACCGATCAGATTCTTGCCGGCAGGGGTGTTGATTCCGGTCTTTCCGCCAACGGAGGAATCGACCTGTGCCAGCAGCGTCGTCGGAATCTGCGCAAAGTCGATGCCGCGTTTGAGAATGCCGGAAGCAAAACCCGCGAGATCGCCGATCACGCCCCCTCCCAGCGCTACAACCAGACCGCCCCGGTCTACCCCCGCACTCAGGAGCGCGGCGGAAAGCATCTCCAGCCCCGCAAAACTCTTGCTCTCTTCACCGGCAGATATGACGATCGGTTTCGTTTCAATGCCCGAGCATGTCAGCGACGACAATACCCGCTCAAGATGCAACGATGCGACATTGTCGTCCGTGATCACCGGCACCGTGCCGCGCGCAAACGAGGCGATCATTGCGCCGGTCTGCGCAAGGAGTCCTGTCCCGACATGGATGTCGTAACCATGTCCATTCAGAGCAACGGTGATGCGCTCGCTCATGGCGGCTCGAGAAGGTCGCGCGCTTCGAGCGCGGTCAACAAGCGGTCAATGGCGCTTTGGTGCGGCCCGTCCTCGCTGTCCACGACAAGGTCCGCCATCGCATAGATCGATTCGCGTTCCCGAAGCAGCCGTTCCATGGTTTCGCGCGGATCGCCGTTGCGCAATAATGGTCGCGTTTCCCGACGGCTGATTCGTGTCAACAGAAGCTCGATCGGCGCGCGCAGCCACACCGACGTCGCCATGGACGCGATATCGGCCCTGGTTGATTCATCGATAAAGGCGCCCCCGCCCGTCGCCAAAACATGCGCCGGTTCCCGAAGCAGGCGGGCGATCACTTTTCGCTCTCCTTCGCGGAAACCCATTTCTCCGAAACGCTCGAAAACATCGGAGATCGAACAGCCGGCGGCAACTTCGATCTCACTGTCGGCATCGCGGAACTGAACGCCAAGCAGGGGCGCCAGCCTTCGACCGAGCGAACTCTTGCCGGCACCCATCATGCCCACAAGCGCAACTGTGCGTCTCAAACGGCTCATACGCCCGCCTTACACGGCCTTTGCACCGGCCGCCAGCGGGCACTTGCGTTACCCTTCCTCTTTCCGCCACAAAGCGCACGCAAACGAAAGCGTTCGGGCTTTCACCACATTGGACGGGACATGGGCTGGACTGCTCGCATCGGACTTGCGGTATTGCTGCTGCTGATACTTGGCGCGGCGGCACTCGCCATTTATGCGGGTACGCTCAAACCCCCTCACCGGACCTATGAACAGGTCCTATCGAATGATCGGTTTCCGAGCTGATTGGCTTCGCGTTGCGGCAATCGCTGCTGCTCTCGGCGCCATCCTGATCTGGCCGCTGGCCGCAGTCGCACAGCGGGTTGATTCGCGCGCGCCGACCGGGGCGCCGATGCCCCTTGTTGGCGAGGAGCTGACTCCCCAAGGGGAACAGGCTGTCATTGCGCAAGCCCCTGGCGACGGCAGGCATCGCGAAGGTATCCAGGTCCGGTCTCTCGGCCTGGTGGATGGCTCCGCCCTGGGTCTCCTAGATTCGGCGAATGGCGGATTGGGCAGCGACATCTGGCAGAATACGTCGCGCGCCCGAATCGAAGAAATGCTTAAGCGGCTGCCGCTGGCGACATCCGTTGCCTCAGTACACGCACTCGCGCGACGACTTGTGCTCACAACGGCCGATGCACCCGTCGGCGATGCACCGCACGCGTTCCTAAGCGTTCGTCTTCATGCACTGCTCGACGCGGGACTGTTGCAGGATGCAGGCGAGTTGGCAGTCAAGATTATCCCCGGGAACGATCCCGAGCTGGCGGGTCTGGTCGCAGGATCCATTCTGTTCGCGGGCAGAGGAAACGACGCCTGCGGTCCCGACACAAACAGCCGGCTGGCCAGCGGCGATCAATTCTGGATCGAACTTCGTGCCTTTTGTTATGCAGCAGCAGGCGATTCGGGAGCGCTGGACCTCACACGCGCAGTTATGAAAGCGCAAAGCCTTGAGGGCCACGCGTTCGAAATTCTCCTCGATGATTTCGTTACTGGCCGCTCCATCGACCCAGGTCAAATTTTCGGACCCGATGCGTTGGACGTGTTTTTGTTTCAGAAAGTTGGGCTGCCTGTCGATCCTCGCTGGTCCCTGCGGTTGGGTGTCCCGGGAAGCGTTGTCGCGATGCGAGACGCCAGAAATACCCCCGACAAAAGGCTTCAGGCAGCCGAAGAACCTGCCCGGGCGGGAGCATCGGCGACGAGCGAACTTGCGGCAATCGCCGACGCGCAAACCTTGTCGCCCGAACGGCTATCAAGCGCCGCTTCGATCGCTCCCACATTGCCGTTTCTCGCCGGCCAGACGATGCTGCGCCAAGCTGTCCGCGATACCGCTGACCCAGCGACCAGAAAGAAGCTTCTGTTCGAGGCGCTGGCTCTTGCCTACGAAAAAAATCTGCTGCCTTTGGCGGCACAATTGCAGGGTAGCGCCGCATCCGCGGTGATACCCTACAGAATGGATCGCTCGCACGCTGCGCTCATGGCGTCCACGCTGATGCTCGGCGGTCGGGCGGACGCTGCCGCGCGCTGGTTCGATGTGCTCGATCCGAGCTCAGATTCCGCTAAGCCGCTCATACATCTGCTTCAAATCGAGCTGAATTTGGTGGCGCCCAATCCTGCACGGACATTCGAGGCGCAAGGCGCGTTGTCATGGTTTGCGGCACAGGGCAGCACGACGCAACCCATAGGCGGCGAACGGACCTTAACTGTTGCCCTTCTCGCGCTCGGGACATATGGCGCCCTCGGACTAACGCTAACCCCGGAAGCCGAAACCGCGCTCGCACAATTAAGATCGCAGCAATTGCCCGGCAGAGAGCCAAAGGCTGATGTACTGGCGCTCCTGGCGGCTGCAAGCAAAGATAGCGGTAAAAGGGGCGAAGCGCTCCTCGCGATGCTGGATTTCATTGGGCCGGATGGACCGGGCGATGTCGCGCCCGACGCGATTGTCGCATGCGTCAGAGCGTTGATGCAGATGGGTTATGCGGATGCCGCCCATGAGCTGGCCATTGACGCATTGCTTCTGCGTCGCCCGGGGCCCGGCGCTTCGCCGGTTGCTGCCGTCCCATGAGACGCGTCAGGGACAGTGCGGCATCCATCGAAGCGTTTCTGGACATGATGAGCGCGGAACGGGGCGCCAGCTCCAACACACTGGAAGCCTATCGCCGCGATCTCGTGACCTTCGACAGGTTTCTGACGTCATCCGGTTCGTCGGCGCGCGCTGCGGTCCGGGATGACATCAAGCGATACCTTGGATATCTTGCACAATCCCGCGTAGCGGCATCCTCACAAGCGCGCAAACTTTCCGCGTTACGCCAATATTTCGGTTTTCTTTATGCCGACGGCCTGCGCAAGGACGATCCAACCTCGGCCGTCGATTCGCCGCGCCGTGCGCAGCCACTGCCAAAAGTGCTTTTGAGGGATGAGGTCGAGGCGTTGATCGCCGCGGCCCGCGCGCGCGGCAATACGCCAGAGGGGAAGCGCCTCCTGTGCATGGTCGAGCTGCTGTATGCGTCCGGCCTGCGGGTTTCGGAACTGGTGGCGATGCCCTTGGCGGCCGTGCGCCGGCGCGACGGATTCCTTCTCATCAAGGGAAAGGGCGGCAAGGAGCGGCTGGTGCCGCTGAATCCTTCGGCCGGTCTCGCGGTGGACGAATATCTCAAGCTGAGAAATGATTTCGTTCGAACAGGCGATGGAGCAAATCGCTACCTGTTTGCCTCGCGCAGCGCCGAGGGACATTTGACCCGCCGGCGATGTCATCAATTACTGAAAGAGCTCGCGCTCGACGCCGGCATCGATCCCGCGAAACTGTCGCCGCACGTGCTGCGGCACGCTTTCGCGACGCATCTCGTGGAGGGCGGCGCGGATTTGCGCAGCGTGCAGATGATGCTCGGTCACGCCGACATCGCCACGACGCAAATCTACACCCATGTCGCCAACGAACGGCTGAAGCAGACGGTTATGTCGGCCCACCCCTTGTCGCGCGCAGGCAGGCGCAAACCCTCCGGTTGACGCCCGCGTGTCGCCGGGCCACCGTCCCTGAATATCAGCTGGGAATATGCGCGTGAGCTTCACACCCGTCATCCGACGAACGCCTCCGAGGCTTTACCGGTCAAAACTCTTCGTGCCGGGTTCGCGCCCGGCGCTGTTTGAGAAGGCGGCCGGCAGCCTCGCCGACGTCGTCTGTCTCGATCTGGAGGACGCGGTGGCGCCGGCAGACAAGGAACAGGCGCGCGGCAATATCGTTGCTGCGCTTCATGACGTGAACTGGAACGACAAGCTTGTCACCGTTCGTATCAATGGCCTAGATACGAATTGCTGCTACCGCGACGTACTGGAGTTGGTTGAGAAAGGCGGCGAGCGCCTCGATGCAATCATGATTCCGAAAGTCGGGAACGGTTCGGATGTTTACGCCATTGATATGCTGGTGACGCAGGCTTCGCGTTCGGTCGGTCGCCGGAAGCAGATCGGGCTTGAAGTCATCATCGAGACGGTCGCCGGGCTAACGAATATCGACGCCATCGCCGGGGCTTCGCCGCGGCTGGAGAGCCTGCATTTCGGGGCGGCCGATTATGCGGCGTCGCAGGGCATGCGAACGACCAATATCGGCGGCGGCAATTCCGATTATGTCATGCTGACGGATGCCGGCGACGGTGCCGCTCGCGAGCGCCACTGGAACGATCTGTGGCATTATCCCCTGTTTCGCATGTGCCAGGCGGCGCGGGCGCATGGAATCGTTCCTATCGACGGACCGTTCGGCGATTACTCCGATGCCGACGGATTCCGGGTGCAGGCCACGCGTACCGCTGTACTGGGATGTGAAGGGAAGTGGGCGATCCATCCGAGCCAGGTGTCGCTCGCCAACGAAATCTACACGCCGCCGCAGAAGGAAGTGGCGCGCGCCGAAGCCATCCTTGCGGCGCTCAAGGAAGCGCACGAGAAAGGCATGGGCGCCGTTGCCCTCAATGGGGTGCTGATCGACGCCGCTTCGATCCGCCAGGCCGACTTGATCGTCAAACAGATGGCAATCGTCCGCGCGCGCGATTAAGTGCGATTTGTTGACAGCGCCGTGACGGATGGCCACTTTGCTTTGCCAGCCGCCTCCGAGGATCCATGCACGCCTATCTCGATTTCGAACGCCCCATCGCCGAGCTGGAAGGCAAGATCGTCGAACTCCGCCAGCTTTCGGCGCAGGACAGTTCCATGAACATCGAGGACGATGTTGCGCGCCTGCAGGCCAAGACCAACCAGATCATCAACGACACATACGCCAAACTGACGCCTTGGCAGAAAGCGCAAGTGGCGCGGCATCCCGCGCGACCGCATTTCTCGGACTATGCCAACGCGCTGTTCGAGGAGTTCACGGCCCTGGCGGGTGACAGGGTGTTCGGTGAAGATTGCGCCATCATTGCCGGTCTCGGGCGTTTCCGCGGGCAGGCGGTGGCGATCGTCGGTCAGGAAAAGGGCAGCGACACCAAAAGCCGCGTGAAGCACAATTTCGGCATGGCAATGCCAGAAGGTTATCGCAAGGCCGTTCGGCTGTTCGAACTCGCGGATCGTTTCAAATTGCCCGTGATCTCGTTTGCGGACACGCCCGGCGCCTATCCGGGCGTCAGCGCCGAAGAGCGCGGGCAGGCCGAAGCGATAGCACGCTCGACTCAGGCCTGTCTTGCGTTGCGGGTGCCATTCGTCGCCATGATCGTCGGCGAGGGCATGTCCGGAGGCGCCCTCGGCATTGCCGTCGCCAATCGCGTCTACATGCTGGAACATTCCATCTATTCGGTGATCTCGCCGGAAGCCTGCGCCTCGATCCTGTGGGGCAAAACCCCCGAGAAAGCCCAGGAGAAGACCCAGGAAATGGCGACAACCCTGCGCATCACCGCGCAGGATTTGCTTGAGCTCAAAGTGATCGACGGAATTGTGCGCGAGCCGCCAGGCGGCGCACACCGCGCCGCGCCGGCGGCCATCGAAGCCGTCGGCGATACGATCGCACGCGCGCTGCACGAAATGGATGGCCTGTCACCCGACATATTACGCAAGCAGAGGCGGGAAAAATATCTGGCGATGGGTCGCAATCTGAATGCGTGACTGCGAATTCCCGCCGATAAAATTTCCGGGAGCCAATCATCCCATAATGGTCGAGCGCATCGGGGCGGGCGTTGCCGCGATCAAGGATCATCTTGCCGAGCGGGAAATTCATTCTTTGGCGCGTGAGACGTTTGCAGGGAGAAGGTTCGAATGAGCATTTCCATGTACAAAGCATCAGTTCCCGTATTTACCCAGTTTCTCTGCGCGCTGTCGGCGGTGCTCGACAAGGCGGCAACCTTTGCTGAAACGAAAAAGATCGATGCAACGGTTCTTACCGCGATGCGGCTTGCTCCCGACATGCATCCACTCGCCTGGCAGATTCGTTCCGCAACCAACCATGCCGCCCGGGCCTGTGCAATGCTTGCCGGCGTCGCGCTCCCGGAGCTCGGCGACAACCAGGCAACGATCTCCGACTTGAAAGAGCGGATCGCAAAGACCGTCGATTTCGTCAAAAACATCAAAGCCGAACAACTGGATGGCCAGGAAGACAGGGATATCGTTCTGAAATTCGGCGCCAACGAGTTCAACTTCACCGGTCTCTCGTTTCTGCTGAATTTTTCCTTGCCGAATTTCTATTTTCACGCGGCTACGTCATACGATATCCTGCGTCATGCAGGCGTGGATATCGGCAAGCGCGACTTCATGGGAACGCCGCCGAAATAACCCTGGGAGCGCGGGCTCCCGCCCCCACTTTCCTTTTGGTCTCCCAAGTGGGACTCTCTGGCGGCGTGGGGAACCCACGGATGGGAAAACGATGAGCCAGGCACCATGCGGGCGCAACGCCCGCGCTCCCAGGACATGACTCCCGAATATCGTGCATGGCTGATCGATCTGTTTGCGCCGCTGGGCGACGTATCCATCAAACGCGTCTTCGGTTTTGACGGGCTCTATCTCTCGGAGACCATGTTCGGTCTCGCCGTTGAAGAATGCCTCTATTTCAAGGCGGACGAAGACAGCCGCAAGCCTTACGCGCGCGAGAACTCGACTGCCCTGACCTATGTCGCACGCAGCGGCGAGAACGTCGTCATGTCGTATTGGGAAATTCCGGAACGACTTTATGACGAGCCGGAGGAGCTGGTCGCGTGGGCAAGACGGGCCCACGACGTCGCCTCACGGTCGCCAACCGCGAAGCGGAGACAGGCGCGAAAGGCGAAACAAGTTGGAACGCGCCGTCCGGTCAGGGAAAAGCCCTGACCGGACGACTGTTGCATCCTACCACAAATGAACGCGTTGATCCGGGGCGAGATAATACTTCTCGCCCGGCTTCACATCGAACGCTGCATACCAGGGATCGAGATTGCGCGTGGCCCCGTCGGCGCGGAATTGTCCCGGGCTGTGCTCGTTTGAGAGAACTTGCGCGCGAAGAGCGCCATCGCGATATTTCGCCCGCCAGATTTGCCCGAACGAAAGAAAAAATCGCTGATCGCCGGTATAGCCGTCGATCGCGGTCGCCGGCTTGTTTCCCAGCGCGATGTGATAGGCCTTGGAGGAGATTGTCAGACCCGCGAGGTCGGCGATGTTTTCGCCGAGCGTGAAGGCGCCGTTGACGTGCAGACCCGGCAGCGGGACGTAACTGTTGTATTGCGCCACCAGCGCGTCCGTTCGGGCCTTGAAGTTCTTGCGATCTTCGTCCGTCCACCAGTTGTTGAGCGCGCCGGTGCCATCGAATTTCGATCCCTGGTCGTCGAAGCCGTGGCTGATCTCGTGGCCGATGACCGCACCGATGCCGCCATAATTCACGGCATCGTCCGCGTTGGGATCGAAGAACGGGGGCTGCAGGATGGCTGCCGGGAAGAAAATCGCGTTGGCGTAGGGGGTGTAATAGGCATTGATCGTCGGGGGCGTCATTCCCCACTCGGACTTATCGACGGGATTGTCGAGCCGCTTGAGCTCGCGGTTCCACTCGAACATCTCGCCGTTCTCGACATCGCCGACCAGATTGTCGCGGGAAACGATGAAGGCGGAATAGTCGCGCCACTTGTCAGGATAGCCGATATGGGGCGTGAACCGATGCAGTTTCTCGAGCGCCTTCTGGCGCGTCGCTTCCGTCATCCAGGGTAGAACGCGAATGTCGGCGTCGTAAGCCTTCAGAAGATTCCCAACCAGTTCTTCCGCCTTGGCTTTGGACTCGGGCGGGAAAAATTTCGCGACATAAAGCTTGCCCAGCGCTTCTCCGAGATCGTGATCGAGCAGATGAACGCCGCGGGTAGGCCGGTCAAGCTGTTGCGTATTTCCCTGGACGACCGTGCCGTAGAAAGCGAAGTCCGTGTCGTCGAATTTCTTGGGCAGATAAGCGGCAACGGAATGCAGATGGCGAACGGTCAGATAATCGCGCCACACACTTACCGGGGTGGCCGTGAAAATCGCAGCGAGCTTGGGAAATGCCGACTTCTCGGCGACGATCACCTGCCGCTCGCCGCGCGGCGATTTCAGAGAAATGCCGGCGCCTGCGAAATAGTCGGCCCAGGGAAACTGGGGTGCCAGCTTCTGAAGTTCCGTGAACGACATCGGGTTGTAGGTCTTGTCCTCGTCGCGACGGTCGGCGTTCGGCCAGCTCGCTTGCGCGATTTGAAGTTCGAGCGCGTAGATTCGCTCCGCGCGCCGGTCAGCTTCGGGAATTCCGGCCATCCCCAGCATGGTCGCAAGATATTTCTTGTAGGCGTCCCGGGTGGCGACGATTTCCTTGTCGTCCCGCAGGTAATAGTCCCGGTTGGGCATGCCCAGACCTGACTGAGTCAGATCGATCGCATAGGCATTGGGATTCTTGTCGTCGGTCCCGATGTTGACATCGAACGGGCCGGTCGCCATGAGCTTCACGGTACCCATCGCCCGGGCGACATCTTCTTTCGTCTTCAAATGCGCAAAGACGGCCAAGTCCTGCTGCGCGGGCGCCAGTCCGCGTGAGTCGATCTGCTTCTGGTCCATAAAGGCATCGTAGAAATCGCGAAGTTTCTTTTCCTCGTCGTTCAGCTCGCCATAAGGCCGCGCTTCCAATCCATCGACGATCTCGCGCATCTGTTTTTCGCTTTGAATGCGAAGGTCCTGAAAAGAGCCGCTGGACGCCCGGTCCGGCGGGATCGTTGCGGTCTTCAGCCATGTGCCATTTACAAAGAGGAAAAAGTCGTCACCGGGCCTGACACTCTTGTCCATCGCCGACAGGTCGACTCCCCACGTGCCGAGCGTGGCGTGGCTGGAGGTTTCCTGGGCATGGAGAGAAGCGGTCGAAAGCGAGCTTGCACAAAGCAGACTGCCGAGCGCGATGAGGCTGCGTCGCATAATAAGGTAACTCCTGTGGTGCCGTGCTGATGCCGATGAGCCGTGGCGCCGTGTCGAACGGCTTGGCTTCTTGTTCTGGGGCGCATTAATGGTCCCTCCGGCGTTTGCGCGCAAGTTACGGAGTCGTGATAATTTGGCAGGAGCCATCGCGCCCTTTAGCATACAGGGCTCGGAGAGGCTCTGGAGCACCATTATTTCCCCTTGAACTGCGCCGGTTGCTTTCGAAGAAACGCGCTGACGCCTTCGACGAAATCATCCGTTGCTCCGGCGGCTTTCTGAGCCTGGCGCTCCAGGTCGAGTTGCTGCTCGAAAGAATGGTGGGAGCTGGCCCAATAAAGCCGCCGGGTTGCGGCAAGCGCCAGAGTCGGTCCGGAGGCGAGGCGTTCGGCCAGGATCAACGCTTCGTGCGTCAGCTGCGCATCGTCGAAAACGCGGTTAATCAAGCCCCATGCTAAAGCCGTTTCCGCAGGGAGCTTTTCCGCCAGCATGGAAAGCTCGCGTGCGCGGGCGAGCCCCACCAGGCGGGGAAGAAGCCAGGTCGAGCCCCCATCGGGCACCAGCCCAATGCGGGCAAATGCCTGGAGGAAATAGGCCGAACGCGCGGCAAGCACGAGATCGCCCATCAGCGCGATGCTCATGCCCACGCCGGCAGCGGCGCCGTTGACGGCCGTCAGGAACGGCATTTTGAGATCGCGGATCGTGCGCAGCAGCGGATGGTACCCCGCTTCCAGCGCACGCCCTGCGTCGCGCGGACCTTCCTGTTGCCGCTGCGCGGTGTCGGAAAGATTGGCGCCCGAGCAAAATCCGCGCCCTTCGCCCGTCAATATGATGGCGCGAAACTCTCCGCACTCCTCGATGTAGGCCAGTGCCGCGCGCAGTCCTTCCACCATTCCCATGGATGCGGCGTTCATCACCTCTGGATGATTCATCGTCAGCACGGCAATCTTGCCGTACGCAGTGACGTGGGCCCGCTCGAAATCCTTGCGCATATGCACTCCGGGGAATGGCTTTCGATCCAAACATAAACGGGGAGAGACGGGGGCGAAAGACACCGGACAAGTTGCAGCATGCACTTTTCGCGTCGTAAGAAGCTGGGGCGCGCGCGAGAAATAATCCGGGAGACAGACTGCCATGACCTCAACGATGCCAGCGGAGCAGTCCGCCACGCAGGCGCGCATGAATGCCGTACTTTCGCGGCAGAGGGCGGCACACCTCAAAGATGGTGCGCCGAGCGCCGAGAAGCGCATCGAGCGGCTCGACCGCGCCATCGGCCTCCTGGTGGGACACAAGGAGCCCATCGCCGATGCGCTGCGGGAAGATTTCGGCCATCGTTCTGTCCACGCCACGCTTCTGACCGATGTGGCGGGTTCGATCACACCATTGAAGCACGCCAAAGCGCA